>Ga0136617_10000086_pt1 | contig 63216 bp, 57 predicted proteins | sample AntDrymUQ3222106_2_FD_129672 | JGI IMG/M metagenome (GOLD analysis project Ga0136617, IMG submission 129672) | Polar desert sand microbial communities from Dry Valleys, Antarctica - metaG UQ322 (21.06) | ecosystem: Environmental > Terrestrial > Soil > Desert | place: Antarctica: Dry Valley...
ATCACTCCATTTCGCGCCGCCTTTGGCTAACGCCGGATTGATGTCGGTTTTAATCATCGTTTCAAAGTCCGGCACCATTTCAGGTTTGACGTTGATAAAGGTAATCGCTATTCGCCCGCGCTTGTCCGCTGAATTCGGCTGCGTTTGCGACCAAATGGGAATTACCGTTAAAAGAAACAAAGCCGCCAGAAACAAAAATCCACGCATCTGCGCGACGACAAATTTTTCGATTGTTTTCATTATTTAATTCCTCCTTTTTTTCAAAAGATGTTTGTTAAAAAAATTAGACGACGGCAAACTTCAGCCGTGCCAGAGTTACCGCTTGAAACTGCCCTTGTGGAAGAATTGCTTGTTTTGGGTTGAGAGAAGTTTAGCGCAGAAACAATTAAAAATCAATGAAATTATTAGGCGGAAGAATTTAATTTCGACGGCGGTAAATCCGAAAATCAATCTCTTGAAAAATGTTATCGCGGTTTTCGATTTCCGTTAAAAGTTCTTCGTTGATGCTGCTATTTTCGATTTGTTCCGATAACAAATTAAAGCGGTGAATGTGCGATTTGAAGCGGCGCGACGAATACTGAACGGTTGTGCCTTGATAAATCTGAAACGCCCAATCGCTCGATTGCGCGAGGAGAACTTCTCGCGCTAATTGATTCAAAACGCGATTTTCGATTTCGTTTGGATGATTAAATTTATTAGCAAGCGCGGTCATCTTATTTTCCGCATCGTGTTGATACGGATACATCCACGCGTTTGCCTCGTTAAGCCAGACTTTGTAATAACCGTTTTCGCCCCACGACGAAGCCGATGGTTGTTGAATTTGAATCGGAATGCGAGCGTCGAGAAAATCGCCCGGCGTGACGGCGCGAACAACGTCTTTTTTGTGATGCAGTTCTTGAAAGAGAAAATTCAAAAATTGCGGTCCTTCAAACCACCAATGACCGTAGAGTTCCGCGTCATAAGGCGAAACAATCAGCGGCGGATGTCCTTCAAAAGTTTCACGCAGTTTGTAGGCTTGTCTGACGCGCTTGCCGACAAAATCCGCTGCGTCTTCAATAACTTTTTGTCGCGCGGCGGCAGGAATATACGGCTGTTTCTGTTCGCCCGACGCGTTGCGCCCTGTAATTCGGTAATACTTTATTCCCAAATGTCGGCGATTTCCGTCTTTATGAAGGTGCGGTTTTAGATAATCGAGTGGCAAATCCCAACCGACATCGCGGTAAAATTCCCGATACGCGGCATTGCCCGGATAACCGACCTCCGCGCTCCAAACTTGTTGTGAAGTTTCCACGTCGCGGGCAAAAACCGCCACGCCGTTCGGACACACGACGGGCGTGTGAACGCCGTAACGCGGGCGCGGCTCGCCGTAAAGAATCGCGTGTGAATCGCCGACGAAATATTCGATTCCCGCCTCTTTTAATAAATCTTCAATGCCGTTTTCATAAGCGCATTCGGGTAGCCAGATGCCGCGCGGATTTCGCCCGAAATGTTTTTGATAATTTTTTACCGCGATTTCGATTTGAGCGCGTTTTGCTTCCGCAGTCGAAATTAGCGGTAGAAACCCGTGCGTCGCGCCGCACGTAATAATTTCCAAAACGCCTTCTTCCTGCAATTCTCGAAAAGCATTTATCAAATTTCGCTTGTATTTATCGTTCCAGAGCGTGAGTGAAGCGCTTAAAGTTTTTACATACATTTGCGCCGCTTCGTAAAATTCGGGCGCGTCCTTTTTTGTTCGGACGACTTCTTTTCGGGCGAGTTCAATTAGATTTTCGAGATGCCGCGTATAACGAGTTTCGAGCAATTTGTCGGCGAGCATCTCGCAAAGCGGCGGCGAGATATTCATTGCCAGACGCGGTTTCGCTCCTGACTCGTGTAGATTTTGAAAGATGAAAATCAGCGGCAGATAAACTTCCGTGATTGCTTCGTAAAGCCAATCTTCTTCTAAAAATTCTGGATACTCGGGATGTCGCACGAAAGGCAGATGCGCGTGTAAAATTAAGCTGAAATAACCGATCGGCATAAAATTAACAAAAGAAAAATTGTCCACAGATTAACATAGATCAACACGGATTATGAAAAATAAAAATCTGTGTTTATTTGTGTATATCTGTGGACAATTTTTCTTTTAACGAAGTGAACTAACGGGCGCAAATTTCGGCACGAATTTTTTTCGTGAGCCGCGCGGAAAGTTTATTAAACTCGCGCCGAAAACCGTCGGCGCTAAAAACTCTTCTTCAGTAATTTCATCGGAAAAAACGCCGAAATTTTCTTTGAGCGCGGCGAGCGCTTTTTCCGCGCTCATATTTTCAACGTTTTCCTGCAATGCGGCAAAAAGACTTTTTGAAATTTGCCCGCGCAGATTATCAAGCATCGCGCCGGAAGCAAGCGCCAGAAGCGCAAAGCGAGCGTCGTTTGAATCGTTTCCTGTAAAATTGCTTTTTTGATTTCCGACGAATTGCGAAAAAGCGTTTTGCGTGGCGTTTTCGGCAAATTTTTCATCGTCGCCAGCGAGTGCGACCTCAAAAGCGTCTTGCCGAAAACCGGAAACGTCCAGAACTTCGGCATATTGATTTGCCGAGACATCAAAATTCGGCGAATAATCGCGGCGCGGACTCGGATTTTTGCGCGGCGTTTTTACTTCATTGGAAAACATTATGCGAACGAACGGACGATTTGGCGCGTAAAAACCGATTTCCGCGCGATAACTTGCATCAGCGTCAACGTCAAACCAAGTCGAGCCTTCGGCTTCAACCGGAACAATTTCCTCGCGTTTTTCGGTCTGATTGACGAGTTTGACAACTAATGTGTATTTGTTCGACTGTCCGCCAAAAGTTCGATTTAGCGTTTGAAGCGGATTGTTTTTCGTTGACCAGTAAAAATTCAGGCGCGTCGGCGATTGCATTTGCAAACGGGCGCGATTTTCCCTCGCCAAACGGGGAAGTTTTGGCTCGGCTAATTCTTTGAAAATCTGATTTTCTTCTTCAATAGAATCAGCTTTTTCAACAACCAAAGTCGTATCTTCTAAATCCGATGGTAAAATTTCCTTCGTCGCCGAATATTTTTTCTCGTCCTCAAGCGTAATTTTCGCCGCATCTTCCTCGAGTTTTATCGTTTCCGCGGACGAAACTGAATTCGTCGCAAAATTTTTCGGCACAAATTCTCTCGCATTGGTTTCTTTTTCCGACGATTCGTTTTCCGATTCTAAATTTCCTGAAAATGAATTTTTTATACTCTTTTTGGTCATAATCTTTTATTAAAGCTAAGTTAAAAAAGATTATGCTTGTCTTTAAAGAAAGAAACAAGCGATAAGTAAATTTTAAGATTTCGGAGGCGGGCTTTCTTTAACGAATTTTATTTCCTTGAGCTTAACTTCAATTCTTCCGATGGCGGCATTGATTTGCGCGCGAACCGGTAAGCGGCGTGCGTCGTCCGTTATCCAGATAATCATACTTCCCTTTTGTTCAATCAGACGTTTTTCGCCGAAAACTTCCGGCTCGACGCGGAAACACCAGACTTTTCCCAGAATGCTTTTTTGCTGCTCGCGGGCGGTAACGCGAATGGGAATTTTATAAATCAGACCTGAATCGCTGACCAATATGTCAAACGTTTTTCCAACTTCGAGCGGGAAACCTCTGATTGAATAGACAGCTGAAATTAAATCCTGCGTACCAGTTTCAATCGGCGAAGCAACACGATACGGTGGACGCGCCGTGTCGTTCGGGTCAGTTTCAACAAACGTAACCTTTCGGTTTGCATAATCAAAAACTGCTTCGCTATCGCGCACGCGGTTGCCTTGCTCGTCACGTTTAACGGTTTTCAAAACGTGCAATTTTTGATTATCAACGGTTGATTGAAGATTCTGGTAAAAATCGTAACCGAGAAGTTTGGTCAGTGAGCCTTTCGATTTAGCCTCTGATTTGACCAAATATCTTGAGCTGTTCGGCGCTTCTTGAACCGTAAAATTAAAGTCGGCAAACGGAATTCCGCGAAAAACTGCTTTGTTAAACTTACCTTCATAAACAAGAGTTTCGCCCGATTTATAAGGTTCGATTTTTGCTGTGCTTTGCGCCAGCGTCGAATTGTAGCAAAGAGTAAAAATTATTAAAAGTGGGAAAAGCAGCTTTTTCATTTTCATCATTTTAACAGGAAATTTTTCAAAGCAAAGATATTTTAAGCAATTTTTAACGCGGACTTAATGAGTTTTAAGTTTTGAATTTTGAGAGTTGAGTGTCCGTAAGACTTCAAAATTCAAAACTTAAAACTTAAAAGGAATAAAATACGGATTTTATTCCTTTTCTCGATTATCTTAGAAATACCGCTTTAAACAACAAAACCGACCACGCAAAAATCAATCCGAGAGCGGCGCGATATTCGCGGTAACGGAGGTATAAACCGATGTCAAATTTTGTATCAAAGGCTTTGTAAGCAGTGATGCGCGGAAAGAAAAGCGGAACTTGCGCCGCATATTTCTGATAATCTTCACCGAAAAGTTCGGTCAAATCATTTGCTTCGACGCGCATCACCGGCAAATAAATACCCAGAAATAACGCAACGAAAACGAGCGAAAGCCACCAGACGCCCGATGCGACGACAAAACCCAAACCTAAAACGAAACTTCCAAAATAAAGCGGGTTGCGCGTGTAAGCGTAAGGACCTGAAACGGCTAGATTTTGATTTTTGCGAATATGACCTGACGCCCAAGCGCGAATTAAAAGCCCGATTATCGCAACCAATCCGCCGACTGTTAAAGTCAGCGGTTCAGGGTCAGCAAACACTAGAAAAACGATGCCGAACAAAAAACCGAGCGGCACGCGCAGGCGTTGAAGCAATCTTTTATTTTTCCAATTCACTTGACTCTGATTTTACATTAAACTACAGATAAACACTGATTGAAATTGATTTTTTTTCGGATTCGTAACGAATTTCTAAATGTGCAAATCCACTAAATCCGTCATTATTCGTGTTCGATTCCTACTTTTGATTTCGCCAAACTCGATTTTCTCCAGACGCTTTTTTACCGCCTGCAAAACGGTTTCGACTTCGATGTCCATACAAATCCAGTTGTCGCAAGCGCGGCGGTGGCAATCCGTACGGCAGGCAATATCAATTCTTTCGACGCAAATGTCGTCGGCGTTCGGGCTTCCGTTGCGCCACCATTCTGTTGGACCGAAAATGCCGACCATCGGCGCTTTCGCGGCGACTGCCAGATGCGTCGGCGCGGTGTCGCCGCCGATATAGATTTTTGCGCGTCCGGCTAATTCGTAAAAGCCCTTTAAAGTTGGTTGAGCGGGCGCGACTTTGTTCGAACGGCTGGCGCGCAATACCGTTTCGGCTAATTTTTTTTCATTCGGAGCAGTTGCAATTACCGAAACCAAGCCGCATTCTTCCCAGATTTTATCAGCTAACGCGCCGAATTTTTCCGCGTGCCAGAGCTTTGTCACCCAGCCGCCAGCCGGATTTAAAATCGCAAAGTTTTCGCCCGCTCGTTCGATAATTTTTTCGGCTTCTTCCTCATGTTCCGCTCCGGTGAAAATCGGAAATTCAAAATCGGTTTCGGGAACGGGAATTTTCAGTGCGTTTCCAGCGAGACTTAAATTTTTTTTGATGATGTGTAAATTTTGTTCGACTTCGATTGTCTCGGTTAAAAGAAAACGGCTCGCCGGTTCGCGCAAATTCGGTTTGGAAAATCCGTAACGGCGCGCGGCTTTTGAAAACTTTGCAACGGCGGCTGACTTTAAAAGTCCTTGAAAATCTAGCGCCGCGTCGAACTCGAAACTCCGCAGCCCGCGCACTTGCCGGCTCATTTTGATTAAAATTTCTTCGATGACATTTCCGCCACGCAGCGAGCGTGTGTCAATTTCAACCAGATTTTTTATCAACTCGTTGCCGCGCAGAATTTCCGCCGAGCGTTTTTCAACCGCCCATGACACCTCTGCATCGGGCAGAGCGCGATTGATTGCGGCAAGCGCGGGCAAAGTGTGAATGATGTCGCCAATGCTGCTAAGTTTGACAATGAGAATTTTCATCGCGGGACAAATAGTAAATTATTAACCATTAATCGTAAATCTCTAAGTCTATATTCGCATAATCAACATCTTACCATCACGCCGAAAACAAACTTTTGCAACTTTTATTTTCCCTTTCGCGTGAAAGCAAGGACAAAAAGCGCGAAATAAAACGTAAAATATTTTGAAAAAAGCTGACGGCGGACAACAAATCAAGGATAAAGACAATCTAATTTTTTCGTGCTAAACTGACCAATCAGTTCAAAGTTTAAAGTTTAAGGTTTTTCTTCTACTTTGAACCTTGAACTTTAAACTTTGAACTTTGAACTAAAAAAGTGATTACAAAACTCAATCTAGCCAGCAAACCTTTCCGCAACCGGACTCTGCCGTATCTAATCGCGCTTTTGTTGTTAGCGTTAGCCGTGTCGGGCGGAACTTTAAGCTTTGCCAAGCTACGCGACATAACTGCGAAAAACGAAATTGCCAAAAGCGAAATTACGCTAATGGAAGACGAGGTTCGCTCCTTAAAAGGTAAAGGCGAACAGGTTCAGCAGCAATTATCGCCCGAACAAAGCCAGCTTTTGATTGCCGCGCATAAGCTCGTCGCCAATAAAACCTTCGGCTGGTCGCGTCTGTTTGCCGATTTGGAAGCGGTTTTGCCCGGCAGCGTCAGCGCTTCGCGTATCGTCGTAGAGAATGTCTTTAAAGACGGCGATAAAACAAGAGCCGAACTCGAATTTTCCGTTCTGAGCCGCGATTATCAAAGCGTGATGACGATGATTCAAAATATGAACAATTCCGGCATTTTCCAAGCCGAATTGCGCGGGCAGGATTTACAGAAAACCGAAAGTATTACTTATTCCGAATATACTTTGCGTCTCATCTACACGCCGCGCTCGGGTTATTCGACGGCTGCGCCAACCGACGTTGCGCAAACTGAAGGAGCGACAGAGTAAATGAACGAAAACTTTAAACCCGAAGATTCGGCTGAAAACGCGGAGCAATCTAACAAACAACCTGAGATTGTCGTCAATGAATATGGCGCGACGAGAGATTCCGCCGTTGTCATCGAAGAAGAAAATCGCACGGTTTTACTAACCGAAGATGAAACCATCATCTTCGAAAAAGAACCGCGAATTGATATTGCTCCGAAAAACCGTCCGCGCAAAGTTTACGCCGGGATGTGGGGACAGGCTGAAATTGCCACGGTCGGTTTGGGGTTGCTGGCGATTTTAGCGGTGGTTATTTTAGTTGTTTTAGTTGTTCTGCCCGCGCAAAAGGAACTCGACAAAAACAAGGCGGAACGCGACCGTCTGGAAACCGAATTGATGACGACGCGCGGCAAATACGGAACAATTACGACTACCGAAGCGCGCGTTGCCGAAATTATTACCAGCGCCAATGATTTTGAAACAAGGTTTTTATCTGCTCCGACAACCGGGAAAACCGCGCTTTATCAACGCATCAACGGTTTAATCGGCGCTTACGGTTTGACTAACACAACCGGACCCGATTTCGCGCCTTTGGAAATTTCCAACGACGGGCGTGGTCAGGAAACCGAAGCCGAACGCGGGCGGACGAAATTTCAAAGCATTTTTCCCGGTGTTTACGCAACAATGACGCTCGAAGGTTCATATCAAAATTTACGGCGCTTTATTAGAGAGGTTGAAACCAGCGACCAGTTTGTCGTTATCAGCGCCGTTGAACTAGCGCCTGCGGAGAATGAGGAAAAAGAAAAACAGACGGAAACAGCAAGCGTCACCAAAGCGTCTATTGACACCGTGAAAATAAATCCGAATGACGCCTTCGGCAATCCGCAAGGCGTGACTACGGTTCAAACCGTTCCGCAAACACAAACAACAAAAGCGGTACGCGGCAAAACGCACGGCGAGAAAGTAAGTTTGCGCCTTGAAATGGCAGCCTATTTTCGCCGTCCGAATTTTCAACCGTTGCCCGTGGAAACAAACGCGCAGTAAATTTTTGGCGATTCGTAAGCAATGAAATTATTTGAAGGAAAAACTCCGGCGGAGAAAAACAAAATTATCGCGGCGATGGTTCTGGGAGCGATGGCTGTTTTCGCAATCGCTTACAATATAATCGGGTTGTATAATCCGGGTCGTAAAGCTACAGTAACCGTAACTACTTCGCCGACGCCGACCGCTTCGCCAAAGACAACCTCTGATGTCACCGCGCTTCCGAACGATCAAGAAGTAAATTTTGAATATACAACCACGCCGGTCGTTTATAATCCGGGAGCATTTTACGCGCCGGACGCAGGCAGAAACATTTTTGCTTTTTACGAGCCACCGCCGCCAACTCCGTATGTTGCTCCGATTCCGGTTGAAAGAACGCCGACACCGTTCCCGACGCCGGTTCCGACTCCCACACCATATTACATGGTGGGATTTGTAACGCCGGAAAGCGTTTACGCCGGTTCAAAATCATTCCGTCTCGAAGTCAACGGCGATAAATTCACGCCCGATTCGGTAATTTTATTTAACGGAAGTCAACTTCCGACGACATTTATCAGCCCGCAGAAACTCGTGGCGGAAATTCCTTCTAATCTGATTGAAGGCGACGGTCCGAAACAAATTATGGTTGTCGCGCCGGACGGCAAACTTTATTCAAATCAGGTTTTGCTCAACGTGCAGGCTCCGCCGCGCCCGGAATTGCAGTATATCGGCGCCAAACTTTCGCAGCGCAACAACAACAACACGGCTTATTTTCGTGAAAAGGAAAAGGAGTTTGGCGCGCGTCTAAATGATACCGTCGGCGGACGTTTTCGAGTGATGAGCATCTCAAGAGACGAAGTAGTTTTACAAGACATAAGTCTGGGTTTCCGTTATGAAATACCGCTTTATCGTCCGACTCCCGGACAGAGCGCGGCTTTAACTCAGCCCGCCGTTAACTCGCCTAATCGTATTATTCCTAATCGTAATAAAGACGGTAATAATCCGCCGTTCAATAACGTACAACCGATTTATATTCAGCCGCAAGGCGAAATTCCGGGCATTCCCGGCAACATTCAGCGTTTTAATCCACCTCAGCCGCCGCCTAAGCCGATCACGGAGGAGGACGAAGATGACGATGAATAGAAAAGTGGTTAGGCAAAAAACGAATTACGAATTACGAATTACGAATTACGCGAAAAGGAACAAAAAACAAATCCGTAATCGTGAAAGCGGTATGTCTTTAATTGCCATAATGGCGGTGATGACGCTTTTTGCGATTGCGCTTCTGGCAGTTGCGCCAACCGTTCAACAAAGCGTTCAGCGTGAGCGTGAGCTTGAAACAATCCGACGCGGCGAAGAAGTCGCGGACGCCATCCGGCAATATGTTTTATTTCACAACGGTAAACTTCCCGATTCGATGGACGACCTTATTGAAGGACTTCCGCAAGGAACGAAAAAACGACAAATTTTGCGACCTTCGGCAGCGATTGACCCGCTTTCAGAGGACGGAAAATGGCGGCTTATTAAAAACGATAGCCGCGCCTTCATTAACTTTGGACGCCATGTACAGATTTATAACAACGGAGTTCTTCCGACAAGCGGAAGTCCTTTGCTCGATAATTACGGACGCGCGCTTGTCAATATCGTTAATACTGAAACCGAAGAAGATTTAAAAGGCGCCGACGAAGAAATAGAAGTTGTAACGGACAAAACCCCGTTTGTAGGCGTTGCCAGTCAGAGCCGCGCAACGTCCGTTATTGCTTATTACGGAATTGAGAATCACAGCAAATGGGTTTTCACGCCGCTTTTTCGAGGTTCGGGAATAATAAACGGCGGGGGTCGCAACCGAGGAGTATTTTCCGATTCACTGCAAGAAACACGGGAAAATAGAAACTCAAATAGGATAGTTAAGCCGTAAATTTCTTCGATTAAAAATCGAGTACATTCAAATTTTAATCTCTAAAACAAATCGGGCAGCGTTTTTTACAAACAGCTGCCCGATTTGTTTTAGAGATTAAAATTTTACAAGCTGAAATTAAAACTGACGAAACCTGTTGCTTTGGTCGGCTGACCATCGCGTATAAAAGGCTTGAACTTCCATTTCTTAATGGCGTCCGTTGCCGCTCTTTGCAGCACCGACGGACCGCTTGTTTTTTGCACTTCGGCGACTTGCCCTTCTTCGTTTATAACCAGTTCGACTTTAACGACGCCGCTCATTCGCAAAATTCTTGCCGAAGGCGGATAAACCGGATTGGTTTTTTGTGTTGCGTATTCAAGCAAAGAACCGACGGCAATCGGCGACGCAGAATCTTTTGATGACGCGATTGCGGTTGACGCCTCGTTTTTGTTTTCGCTGCTCGGATTTTCAATGCGTCTGTTTCTGACGGTCTGCGTATTATTCGCCGTCTCTTTACTTGTCGAATTTTCGGAAGTCGGCGAACTTATCTTTTGGGCTTCGTTTGGCTTTTTAACTTCTTCAGTTGGTTTTTCGGTTTTCGCTACCGATTCGACTGGCGGTTTTGAAACTTCGGTTGGTGTTGTTTGTTTGTTTGTATTGTTTGATGTTGAATTTGCAACCGGTTGAAAAGTCGTCGTGTTTGTGGTCGAATTTACTGTCGAGGGCGTATTTGAATTAGCCGGCAATGATGCTGTTGCAATAGTGTTAGCCGCCGCGTTGGTCGTTGTTCCGTCAACCGCGTTGACAATCACGCTTCTCGAATTGGCAAGCGTCTCGCGTGCGTCTGAAACCGCGTCTTTCCAGCGTTTGGCATCAAAATCGTCACGCGCCAAACCGCCTCTCGCATTGGTTGCTTCGTCAATCAGCGCCATTGCGCTGGAAGTTTGATTTTTGTCTTTACTTAAAACTTTCGATTGCTCAACAACAAATTCGAGCGTTTCCCGCATTTTCTCAACATCGGTCAAGGCTTCAAGCGGCAGATTGCGGTCGGAAACAGAAAGCCCGAGCGCCTTATAACGCTCGAGCTGATTGCGCGCGCCTTTAACGACTTGACCGGCGACTGCAAAATAATTTGTCGGATTTACTTGCCTGCCTGATTTTTGCGGCGTGGAAAGCTCTTTTAAAAATCCCTGAGCGCGTTTGTAATCGCCCTGGTCGAGATACGAATTCATCAGCAGAACATTGATAACGCTGTGAACGGTCGAGTCGTTCGTTTCGCGCCTGATATTCTCCAGCTCGTAAATCGCCGCGTTATAATTTCTAACGGCGATATAAGCCTTTGCTTTAGCGACTCTCTCACGCATCACATCAGCCGAAGTCTGCGCCAGTGCCCCGATTAAAAATATAAAAACCAGTAAAATTGAAGTGCAAAACCTTCTGACATTTAGCGGCATATTTCAGTCTCCTTATTTCCCTATGAACGTCAGCGGGTGATAAAAAATTGATTATGAAAAATTAAAAAATTAACCATTTCCGACGACGTTGACTTTAGTTTTCCGCAAAGGTCAAAGCGAACAATGTGAAGGCTCACCTTTTAAGACCTGAACAAATAATTTCGTCTAACTCTGCTTCCAAAAACGCCTTTAAAAAAGTTTCCGAAAAAACTCGCGTTTATTAATTCGATAAACTTGTGATGATTTTTTGACGATATGCGTTTGCGTCTCTTTTTATAACATTTTCATCGAGCGTGAGCAAACGGCGGTCGCGCATTAAGATTTTTCCGTTAACGATTACCGTGCGTACGTCGCTCGCTTTGGTCGAGTAAACAAGCGCCGAATAGATGTTAAAAAAAGGCGTTTGATGGAAATTCGCAAAATCAACAATCACGATATCGGCACGTTTTCCCGTTTCGATTGAACCGATTATATTTTCCAAATGCAAAGCGCGAGCCGCGCGAATCGTCGCCATTTCAAATGCTTGTTCAGCCGTTAAAACCTTCGGGTCTTTAGCAAAAATTTTGTGCAGTTTCGCCGCCGTATCCATTTCTTCCCACAAATTCAAATCGTTGTTTGAAGCCGCGCCGTCCGTTCCCAAACCGACAGGCAAATCCGCCTTTAACATTTGCGGAATCGGCGAAACGCCGGAAGCCAATTTCATATTCGATTGCGGATTATGCGCGATGCCAACGCCTTTAGTTTTCAAAATATCAATTTCATTTTCATTGGCAAAAACAACGTGAGCGGCGATTGTCCGGTTGCTCAAAAAATTTATTCGATGCAGGTATTCAACCGGACGCGCGTTGTATCTTTTTAAAATATCGTCAACTTCCGTCTGCGTTTCCGCAACGTGAATGACGACGGTTGCATTTAATCTATCCGAAAGTTTTTTAATGTTGTTGAGATGTTCGGTTGAGACCGTATAAGGCGCATGCGGCGCGAGCGCGGGAAGTATTAACGAATGATTTTTCCATTTGTTAACGAATCGCTCCGCATAACGCATCGCTTCTTCGTGCGTCTTGTTGTCGGGAACGGGAAAATCAATAATTGTCTCGCCCAAAACGCCGCGAACTCCGGCTTTTGCTGTTTCGTCCGCGATTGCGTCCTCGAAATAATACATATCGCAGTAAGTGGTCGTCCCGCCCCGAATCATTTCCGCGAGTCCAAGCCGCGTTCCGGCGCGCACAAATTGTTCGGTGACGTTTTTTGCTTCGGCGGGAAAAATAAATTTCGTGAGCCATTCCTGCAAATCCAAATCGTCGGCGATGCCGCGAAACAGCGTCATCGGAATATGCGTGTGCGTATTTATCAAACCCGGAATGACAACTTTGCCATTTGCATTGATTATTTGCCGCGAAACAAATTTCTGCGCGATTTCATTCGATGTTCCGACAGTAACGATTTTGTCTTTTTGAACGGCAATCGAACCGTTTACAATCACACGCTTTTCCCTGTCCATCGTAACGACGGTTCCGCCTGAGATGATTAAATCAACCGATTTTCGTTGAGCGAGAAGTGTTTGTGAAAAGAGTAAAACGAGAAAAATGACAAGTAAAAACTTTAGCTTTTCCATAGCTGAATTTACAACATTTTGCTGCGGAAAATCAAAGATGAAGTTTTATAAATAATTTCTACTTTAAAAATTTCATATCAAATGCGCGCGGCAGAAGTTCGCTCATTCGCATGGTTTCTTTTTTGCCTTCCAAATTTGAAAACGTAATCGAAACGTCGCCGCAAAATTCCCAGATAATTTGCCGACAGGCTCCGCACGGAGGCGTTAAATTTTCGGTTTCGGCGACGACCGCAAATCCTTTAAAGTCTTTTTCGCCTTCGGAAATCGCCTTAAAAATTGCTACGCGCTCGGCGCACATCGTCAAACCGTAGCTCGCGTTTTCGATGTTGCAGCCCGTATAAATTTTTCCGTTTTTTGTGCGAACCGCCGCGCCGACCTTAAAGTTTGAATACGGCGCAAAGGCTTTCGCACGCGCATCTTTTGCCGCTTCTATTAATTTTTTTAAGCTATCACTGCTCACACTTGTATAGTTTCCTTTTGTTCTTGACGAAGTTTTTCGCGCACCAGACCGCAAATAAATTCGATTCCGACGGCTGGCTGTCCGCCTTCTGGAATTATAATGTCGGCGTGACGTTTTGAAGACTCGACAAATTCAAAGTGCATCGGGCGGACGGTTGTAAAATACTGAGCGATAACCGATTCGACGGTGCGCCCGCGCTCGTTTATATCGCGTTGCAGGCGGCGAATAAAACGAATGTCGTCGGGCGTGTCAACAAAAACGCGCACGTCAAGTAAATCAAGCACGCGCGTTTCGGAAAAAATCAAAATTCCTTCAACGATAACAACCGGCTTCGGGTCAATGTGGTCAGTTTTGCCGCTTCTGACGTGGGATTTGAAATCATAAATCGGCATCTCGATTGACTGACCATTCTTTAAACGCTTCAAATGATTGACCAGCATTTCGCTGTCAATCGAAGCCGGATGGTCAAAGTTTGCTTGATGACGCGCGTCCAAAGGCATATCGGCGAGATTTCGGTAATACGAATCCTGCTCGACCAAGACAACATTCATCGCGCCAACATCCTGCACAATTTTTCGCGCAATCGTCGTTTTTCCAGAACCCGTTCCGCCGCAAATGCCGATAATCATAATCAGTGGTCAGCCGTCAGCAATTAGCCGTCAGCTTTTTTCTGATTGCTGACTGATAATCGCTGACCGCTATTTTAATTTTGGAATAATTCTCCTTAATAATTCTTTGAAGGTTTCGGCGACGAGCGCGCCGGTTTCTATTACTTCTTCGTGGTGAATCGGTTCTTCCGTGATGCCAGCCGCCATATTTGTAATGCAGGAAATTCCCAAAACCTTTATTCCCATGTGCCGCGCCGTAATCGCTTCCGGCACGGTTGACATTCCGACTGCATCGGCGCCGAAATGTCGCAGCATACGAATTTCGGCGGGCGTTTCGTAACTCGGTCCCGAAAGCGCGCAATAAACGCCGCGCCGCAAAATTCTTTCCGCTTCTTGTTTTTTTCCGGTTTTCTTCTCGTCGTCCTTCGCTTTTTCCAACGCCGTTTGTTTTGCTTCGGTAATCGCAATTTCCTGATACTCGAGCGAGTAAATTTCAGTCATATCGGGAAAACGCTCGCCGAATCGCTCGTCGTTTTTCCCTCGTAAAGGATTGACGCCCATTAAATTGATATGGTCACGGATTAACATCAAAGTTCCCTGTTTGAAATCCGTATCGACGCTTCCCGCCGCGTTTGTCAAAATCAAACTTTTCACGCCCAAAACGCCGAAAACGCGTACCGGAAAAATAACCTGTTCGATGTCGTAGCCTTCGTAAAAATGAAAACGTCCTTGCTGAACGGCGACCGAAACGCCTTCTACTTCTCCGAGAACTAATCTTCCGGCGTGTCCTTGAACGGTCGAACGCGCAAAAGAAGGAATTTCTTCATATGGAATTGTAACGGCGTTTTCTACCTCATCAGCAAACGCGCCCAAACCGCTTCCCAAAACGAGCGCGACTTTTATTTCCTTGTCGTATTTCGATTTGATAAACTCGGCAGTTTCTTTTGCTTTTTCATAATTCATCATCTATTTTTTTTGTTTTCTTTAATTTCTTTTAGCTTTTTGTTTTTCAGAATATAAATGGTTTTACCTTTTATGCTCGGACAGCAAGCGCCGTCGTCTTTGTCATAGTCTTGCGTGTCGATATAGATTTTTCCGTTTTTTATTTGCCTTAAATTTACGTTACGCTTGAGTTTTCCGCCCACAACTTCGTCAGTTAACAGTTTGAATTTTCCATTTTCATTTCCGAAAACAGCCAGATAAAAGGCATAGTAATTTCCGCCGCCTTCTCCTTCGATTGTAAATTGAACGACTGCGTCTTTATCACGGTCGCCGTCCACGTCGCCATAGATGATTTTTCTTGCTTCTTTATACTCGCTTGCCCCGGAAACTCTTGCGACTCCGGCAATGTAACGATTTATAATTTTTAGAACTTCCGATTGGGCGGGCGGTATCGGCGATGCGATTGCCTGGCTTATAATTTCATTCGTTTGGGTTAAATTGTTGTTTTTTAGTTCCGGCTCTAAATTGGCAAACGCTTTAACGTTTTCGGCAACTTTGTTTTGAATTGAACCGCTTTCAGAATTCGCGGAAGTTTCGCCGCCGAACCAGAAACTTCCGCAAATCAGCAGTAAAACAACAAAATTTATTTTTTGTTCGCGTTTTCGCATCGTTTCTTTGAATTTTTTTTGTTTAACAAAAATTTATAAAAACAAAACTATTTCTCCTTTCGATACGGAACGCCGAGCGCCCGCGGCGCACGCGATAAACCGATAAATCCGGCAAGAACAATAATCGTCAAAACATATGGAATCATTTGAATAAACTGCACGGGAATATCTTCGCCCGACGGAAGTTTTATGACGCCCTGAATTTGAATCGTCAAGGCTTCCATGAAACCGAAAAACAAGCAAGCGAGCAGAACCGGAACAGGTCGCCATTTCGCCAAAATTAACGCGGCGAGCGCAATGAATCCGCGCCCGGCGGTCATATTTCTGGTGAACAAAGACGATTGCCCAATCGAAAGATACGCGCCGCCCGCCGCCGCTAAAATTCCCGATAAAATGACGCCGATATAACGAAGGCGAATGACATTTACGCCCGCCGCGTCAGCCGCAGCTGGATTTTCGCCCGTCGCGCGAAGCCGCAAACCGAAAGGCGTTTTATACAAAACATACCAACAAACTGGTACAAGCGCGAAAGCTAAAATCGAAGCCAGCGACAGCCGATTAAAAAATTCGGGCAGCAAATTTACTTTATCAATCTGCGGCGTTGAGCCTGACGAATCGTAAATCGCGCCGCTTATCAATGCAGGCAATCCAATCATCAAAAAATTTATCGCCATTCCCGCGACAACCTGGTCGGCTTCAAATTTAATGCACGCGATTGCGTAAATATAGGCAAGAGCCGCGCCCGCAATCATTCCGGCGAGCAAACCAATGTAAGGATTTCCGGCTTCGTATGTAACAACGGCACCGGTAAATGCTCCTGCCAACATTAAGCCTTCGAGCGCGATATTGATAACGCCGGAACGCTCAGAAAACATTCCGCCAAGCGCGGCGAAAATCAATGGCGTGGCAAGCCGAATCGCAGAAAAAATTAACGCAAATAAAGAAAGCTCGTTCATAACTTTTTTAATTCAATGTCTATCTCTTTTTTTCTGGATTTGTTATTAAACAGTTCGGTTTGATTTTTCTTATTCACAATACTTTCATTTACTTTCAATTTGTGCTTGGGAAAGTGTGTCAGTAAAATTTCAAGTGTTGAATTGTAAGTAAATTCTCTAACATCCGTGCGAACGAAAATCGTGCTTTTTTTGTCCATTATCTTTGCACAGTTCTCAAAAACCTTATTTAGTAATTCCTTGTAACTTTCTTTTGAAATAAATCTTTTTTTGTATTTGTCTTCACTTTTTATATCTACATTCAAAAGCCACAAACGCAACCATTGGTCTGCGTGGTAATCAACCACCGATTGATAAGGCGGCGAAGTAAAAAGGAGGGAATACTTTATGTTTTTCTTTTTCGATTCAGCAACGATTTCTTTTAATTTTTTCGTGCTGTCACCTAAAATTGCTTTACAGTCTGCTTCGATTTGCGGTGTTTCCTTTTTATAACGCCAATTAATTTTCTTCTTTAAAAACTCTAACGGATTGATTTGCGGCGGTTCTGAATATCCGTTGTTTTTCCACCAATTTACCGAGTAATTCAGTCCCATTGACTTGGTTTGGCGCAATTGATTAGACAACCCTTCTTTTAATTTTCCGTGCAGATTCACAAGAATTATTGAGATTAATGTTGCATCTATACTGCTTTTTCGCCAATTTAGATTTGCTTTGGCTGATAGAAGAAACTTTAAAACTTCATCGCAATAACATATTTGAAAAAATTCGGGAGCATTTTCGGATTCTGATTTATATTCGTTTCTTAACTCATAAATTTCCTTCAATCGTTTTTGAACTTTTTCTTCTTTTGTCGGATTTAATTTTGTTTTTCCGTAAAGCCAACCTAAAGGATTTATTTCGATTCCCGTGCTGTGTCGTCCTAAAACTCCACCGGCAAAAACACTTGAGAAGCGACCCGCGAACGGGTCAATAATGTAATCTCCCTTTTTCGAGTATCGCGCCACCGTTTTAAAAGCAAAATCAATTGGAAACATCGCATAATACGGACCGAATTTCGCCCAACGGGTTATGGCGTTGCTGTTTCCTCTAATGTTTCCTATTTTTGCTAGTGTTGTCATATTTAGCTACGACTTCTGATTTCTCTTGCAATGTCTTGAAAAATACGTTTGCCTAAATTTAAAGGTATTGATGCTTCGGCGTGAGCTGACAGCAACGGCGAAACCGAATTTTGAAATCTGCTTGAAACAACTTGGTCAAGCAAACTCATTACGTCCGCCAAACGCGGAAATTGATTCGGATAAGCTGTTTCCAAACCCTTTTGATAATCGTTAAATACGGCTACGTTCGCAGTAACTCTATAACCGTTATTTGTCTTATAAAAAAACTTTCTGCCAAAATAAGTATCTTGTCCATATGGTTTCGGGCTATCCGATAGTTTAATGTTCTTTTTTATGTATTTGTCAGTAAGCAAAATAGCGGATTGATTAGGAATTTTTCCGGCGAAACCTTCGCGGTCAGTATCGAGTGCTTCAAAATGATTTACAAATTGTCCGCCTTTTTCAATTCCCAAAATAATTAAGTCTTGTCCGTTTATTTCTTTTTGTAATTGATTAATTCTTACTAATTCGTCTTCAATTGGTTTTGCCAACCAAGAAGGTGTGCTGAAAACTGCCAACGAACCGTCAATAATAAAAGCGAGTTTTCTCAACACATCAAGATTTTGGGTTCTTTCAAATCCTCTTAAAATGTGAACCAGCCAAAGTCTTTCGAGCGTGAACATAATTTGTCCATACATTTCGCCGCAACTTCCGCCGTCATTATGAAGTTCGTGCAAACGTAGAGCATCACTTGAAAACAGAGTTTTTTTCTTTTCACATTTACATTCGTAAGTTCCAAAACCGTAAGAAAAATCCTTTTCGCAATCTTCAACCGGACACTTTGGCGCATTAGTATTAGCACCTTTATCGAGCTTAATTTTTAATAGATATTCGTAAGTTTGAAACAAAGTTTCTTTATTGTTCTCGTTTAAATCATAAAAAGGAGCTTCAATCAATAAATCTTCAAAAAGGACTTTTCGCATTGACGATTTGGCGGATTCTTCATCATCAACAATGATGTTGCATCCCGGAATTGCCGATTCAGTCGTAGAGTGTTCTTCCGTTTTGCGAAAGTCAACCGGATTAATAAATTCTTGCTTTTCGAGTTCCCGAATTTTATTAAGAAAAATCAAAACAGACGCAACCGTAATGTAGCCGTATTCGGCACTTGGAAAACCATTCTCGACCGGAACTTCGTGCTTGCTTCCGTCAATCGCCGCGACAATATCAGGCTGCCAAATGCTTTCTTCTAAATGCTGTTTTTCGGTTATTTCAAAATCTTCTGTATCGCTATCGCCGCGTCTTCTGATTTTTAGACGCGATTCTAGTTTCCGCACCTTGTCGCTATCCAAAATGCGCTGCAACGGCTTAAAGGTTGCACGTTCAAATACGTCTTTATCGGAATAAGGCATAATTTTTATGATTTGTCCGTTACGTCAAACCGCTTTACTTGCACGGGAATAACAAAGTAATTGCTCAAAGTTTTTACTCGCAAAAAACCTTTGTCCTGCGTTCTAAGAATGGAATTTTCAAAATCGCCGAAGTCATAGAATTTCGTCAATTCTTTTGTTTCGTCAGTATTGTTCAAATGACCGATAAACCAATTCGCCGTGTTTTTCAAAATATTTTTCTGAACGCTGCTGACTTCCTGTGTAGAATAAACCATACCGATTCGATACTTCGCGCCTTCTTTCGCCGTTCTTACCCAAACATTTTTCAAATCCAAATCGCTACCGCTCGGAAGCAAGTTATGGGCTTCTTCAAGATAAACCAAAATCTCAGTTGGTTGTTTACCTTCTCTGAATAATGCTTGATTCTTACGAAAAATCCGCCACATTATTCTTTCGGCAGATGACTTATTTAATTCCGGTTCGCCGCTCGATTGGTCAATAATTACCAACTTGCCTTCTGCCAAATCGTCATAAATATCATCAGCATAATCAGTGCCTCCGGCAGTCGTGTGCTGCAAACTTACCTTTCCCAATAAATTTGTTCCTTTAGAATACTTAAACATTTCGAGAAGACTTTCTAAATCGCCGTCTGCCCAGCCTTCTCCAGTGCTTTCTCCGTCTTCGTTTCCATTATCACCTTTGTTTATGTAGTTTTGATTGAATTTGTTGTAACTGTCGGTTGAAAGAAAATAGAACAATCCCTCAAAAGCAGATGAAAGACTATCCCAATTAACTGTTTTTTGGCTTAGAATTTGTCCCGCCGCATTAATTAAGCCTTGTTTCTTTGAATAGCTTTTTTCCGCATATTCAGTCATAGATTTTCTAATCTCCGCGTTAAAATAACCTTCTATTCCGACAGTATTTTGCGTCGGTTCAAAACCGGCTTTTTTTAACAAGGCTCGATATACAAGAACTCTTCTATCAAATCTTTTCAATTGTCCTTGATATTCTTTTTCATTTTCAAATTCGCTTTCTTGCGGCTTATCAAATACGACTTGAGAAAAGTTTTTGAAATACTGAGCTGTTTGGTCGGTAAGACTTATATCAATAATTTCTTTACCTATCTGCAAATTATCTTCGTCATAAAAATTGATTTTCATCAACTTTCTAAACGGGTCGTCTGGATGCGGTAAGATTCCATAAGTAACTATTTCGCTTTGCAACAAATTTCTAATTTGCTCTCTGATTTCTTTCTTCTTTGTTGGGTCAGACTCACTACGAAATTTATTTTTAAGTTCAAATGCTTCTTTGTTTATTGAATCAATTTGCTGCCAAAGATTCTTTAAAGCGTTTGCATTACCTCTTCCATCTCTATCCTGTTCATTTTCATTAGCATATTCGCCATTTGGGTCAAAAATTATTTGACCGATTCGTAAAGGTTTGTCATCTGTATTTCTCGGATAGCGCAATCCGTAAACAGACTTGGCAATAATTTTCGCCGTATTAGATTTGCCTGTTCGCGTCATTCCAAACAGAGCGGATTTTTGCGAAAGCAAATCGGCGGGGAAAATGCCAATCGGCACATTGTCAACTTGTTGATATTTTCGATTCGTCGAAGCGTAACGAATCGTGCCTAGATTTACCCGCGAAGTTGAATTAAATCTTTCCTTATAATCAGCAAGAACTGAATCATCAATAAAGTTGACGATTTTCTCTAACGCTTCGGCATTCGGTTTATAAACCTTTAATCCTCTGTTTGGATAGTAGTTTGAAATATCACATCCAAATTTCAAACCTAAATCAGAGTCTTGTTGATTTTCGTTTGATAAATCTAAATAGAAAGTTCCGATAATTCGACATTGAACCCCAGCCACTGCTAATAAAGTTTGCCGCGTATTAGTGTCAATCGTTTTATCTAAATCTATTCCCCAATTTTCTTTTGTATCACCTAATAATCTTTGTGCGGTTTCAGTTTTGACTCTCTCATTATCTTTATCTTGCGGAAGTAATGTCGCGTCCATAACCCGCAAAAGAATTATTGATGAATCTTCTTTGGTGTAATCTACATTTTCGTTGACAAACGGATTTACTCGCGTTGCAATCAGAAAACTCAAACTCGGAATGCCGCCAACTTCCTTTCGATGAAAATCGTGAATGATAACTTTCGCCGTTTCATAGTTGATTGAATACAGTTCACCGATGTATTGACTTTCCTGAATAAGTTTCTGAAACCACTTCTTAGATTGAGTTTCGTGTTTGTCTTCGGTGTAAGATTTTATTCCTTCTTGAATGCTCATACTTTTCCTTTTGTTCTAGTTGTTTTTGAATACATTTGCAGGCACGCGACAAACAAAATAATAATCGCCTGCAAAACCCAGCCGATGTCTTTAGAAACTTTCGGAGTAAAAGCGTCAACAAAAATTTCGCCGCGAGCTAAAACCGCAAAAAACAACGCCGCGATAAAAACGCCGAGCGGATGATTTCTGCCCAAAAGCGCGACGGCGATTCCCAAAAATCCCCATTCGGCGGAAAATTCGTGATAATAATTGTGGCGATAACCTAAAACTTCGCCGATGGCAACCATTCCAGCAAGCGCGCCGGAGATTGTCATCGCAATTATAATTTGCTTTTGCGGCGAGATTCCGCCGTATTCCGCTGCGCTCGGGTTTTCGCCGACAGCGCGAAGCTCAAAGCCCCATTTTGTCTTCCACAAAAATATGTAAACCAAAACGCACATCAAAATCGCCAGCAAAAATGCGATGTTCAGCGGAACGTCTTTCGGGATAAACGGCAAAAATTCGTTGAGCTGCGCGATGTGCGCGGCTTCGCCAATCGGCGCGGTCTGCATAATCGCGTCGCCCGGAATTTTGTAATAATACTGCGTGAAATATCCGACCAGCGCGACGGCGATAAAATTGAGCATTATCGTATTGATAACTTCGTGCGAGCCGAATTTTGCCTTTAAAATTCCCGGAATCGCGCCCCAAATTCCGCCCGCGACAATTGCCGTCAAAATGCAAAGCGGAACAAGCAAAACAGCGGGCAAACTCATCCACGACCAATCTTCCTTTTTACCAAAAACATCAACAACCACGCCGCCGAATTTGATGCCGACCCAAGCCGTCGCTAATGCGGCAACATAAAGTTGACCTTCCGCGCCGATATTTAGAAGCCCGCAGCGAAACGCAACGGCAACCGCCAAACCCGTAAAAATTAGCGGCGTCGCGTAAGCGAGCGTCGAAGCAATGTCTTTTGCCGAGCCGAAAGAATTTTCGAGCAAAAGCCGATAAGTATTAAACGGATTATCGCCAATCAGCAAAACAACGATTCCCCCGACGACAAACGCCGCAATAACGGCGATGAGCGGCGCTAAAATTTCACGAAGAATTTTCATTTTTTTGGAAAGAAATTTAACCGCAGAGCAAATAGACGAAAAATTTCAGATTTATTCGCCTTTTGCTTTGGTTAAATAGTTTTAATAACAAAACTTGCGTAGCTAAATATACCCGAACACAATGAGAAGTGTCACCCGAAAAAATCAAAAAAGTTAATTTTCAATCGAAAAATTTTTCAAAATAGGACTTGACAAGATAGCACTCATATTTTATTATCGTATTAGACTAAGCAAGCGAAAATCAAAAGTCTTGTTTAGCAAAAAATTATTAAATTTTATTGTGGAGGTTACTACAATGAACATTGTTAAATATGACCCTTTTCGTGAAATGCGAAGTTTGCAGGACGAAGTAAATCGTCTTTTCGCATCTAATTTTTCACGCGGCGGAGACAACGATTTAATGCGCGGCGCGTGGAGTCCGCAGGTTGATATTTTCGAGAACAAAAACGAAATTGTTCTCGAAGCCGAACTGCCGGGAATGAAAGCGGAAGACGTGAATATCTCGATTGAAAACAACGTGCTGACCTTGCACGGCGAGCGCAAATTCGAGAAAAAAGACGAAAGCGATAATTTTCATCGTGTCGAACGCAGCTACGGTTCGTTCACTCGTTCATTTACATTACCGTCGACGGTTTCGAGCGAAAATGCGAATGCCGAATTTGAAAACGGCGTGCTGCGCTTAACTTTAGCGAAACGCGAAGAAGCCAAACCGCGCCGCATCGAAATCAAAGCCGGAAGCGGCGGGTCGCAACCGAGAACGATTGATACGAGCGCAAAGCAAACAGAAGAAAAAGCAAACACAGCTAAAGGTTAATTTTATTTTCACCACAGAGACACAGAGGCACAGAGAGAAAATTTAACTCTAAAAAACCTCTGTGTCTCTGTGGTGAAAAAAATTTTATAATAAAATAATGAGATTTGACAGATTTACAATTCGCGGACAAGAAGCGGTTCAATCAGCCGTCGAACTTGCCGAAAAAAATCAAAACCAGCAGGTCGAGCCTGAGCATTTACTCGCTTCGATGCTCGAACAAAAAGAAGGTGTTGTACGTCCGGTTTTAGGAAAAATCGGCGTACAAGTCCCAACGGTTTTGAGCGGAATCGAGGCGGCAGTCGCCAAATTCCCGAAGGTTTCCGGCGGTCAGCAGTATTTTTCATCGCGCACGAACACGATTTTTCAAAACGCGCAGAAGGAAGCTGAACGGATGCAGGACGAATACCTTTCGACCGAGCATCTTTTGCTTGCAATCGTTGACGAAAAAACGGGCGACGCCGGAAGAATTTTACGTTCAAACGGCGTAACTAAGGAAGATTTGACGAAAGTTGTCGAAGATATGCGCGGCGGTTCGCGCATTACCGACCAGAACGCGGAAGAAAATTTTCAAGCGCTCGAAAAATATGCGATGGATTTGACCGAACGGGCGAGAAAAGGAAAACTCGACCCGGTAATCGGGCGCGACGACGAAATCAGAAGAACAATTCAGGTTTTATCCAGAAGAACGAAAAACAATCCGGTTTTAATCGGCGAGCCTGGCGTCGGTAAAACGGCGATTGTCGAAGGTCTTGCACAAAGAATCGTTTCCGGCGACGTGCCGGAGACTTTGAAAAATAAAAAACTTGTCGGGCTTGATTTGGGTTCGATGCTCGCGGGCGCGAAATATCGCGGCGAGTTTGAAGACCGTCTGAAAGCGGTTTTGAAGGAAATTGAAAAATCTGACGGGCAAATTATTTTATTCATTGACGAACTGCACACGCTCGTCGGCGCGGGCGCAAGTGAAGGCGCGATTGATGCGTCGAATATGTTAAAACCCGCGCTTGCACGCGGAACTTTGCGCTGTGTCGGCGCGACGACGCTCAACGAATTTCAAAAATATATCGAAAAAGACAAGGCTTTAGAAAGGCGCTTTCAGCAAGTTTATGTCGGCGAGCCGAACGTCGAAGACACGATTGCGATTTTGCGCGGCTTGAAGGAACGCTACGAAGTTCATCACGGCGTTCGCATTAAAGATTCGGCGATTGTCGCGGCGGCAACTTTATCAAACCGTTATATTACCGATAGATTTTTGCCTGACAAAGCGATTGATTTGATTGATGAAGCGGCGTCGAAATTGCGAATTGAAATTGATAGTCTACCGCAGGAAATTGACGAGCTTGAACGCGAGATTTTGCAGCTTGAAATCGAGCGACAGGCGCTTTCGCGCGAGACGGACGAAAAATCGAAAACACGGCTCGAAGACATCGAAAGGCGAATTGCCGATTTGAACGAAAAATCGAGCGCGATGAAGGCGAAATGGCAGTCGGAAAAAGACGAAATCGAAAAGATGCGCGGCGCGAAAGAGCAATTGGAAGAAGCAAAATTGCATTTAGAGCAAGCGCGCCAAGCGGGAGATTTAAATCAAGCCGCCGAATTACAGTATGGTAAAATTCCCGAACTCGAAAAACTTCTCGATGATGAGCAAAATCGCCTTTCGGAATTGCAAACCGACGGCGTGTTTCTGAAGGAAGAAGTTGACGAAGAAGACGTGGCGGAAGTCGTCGCCAAGTGGACGGGCGTTCCAGTTTCAAAAATGCTCGAAGGCGAAATGCAGAAACTTGTTGCGATGGAAGAAAATTTGCGCCGTCGGGTTATCGGGCAAGATGAAGGTTTAACGGCAGTCGCTAATGCCGTTCGCCGCGCTCGCGCCGGTTTGCAAGACCCGAATCGTCCAGTTGGTTCGTTTATTTTTTTAGGTCCGACCGGCGTCGGCAAAACCGAAACGGCAAAAGCGTTAGCCGAATTTTTATTTGACGATGAACGCGCCATTGTTCGCCTCGATATGTCGGAATATATGGAAAAACACGCCGTCGCGCGAATGATTGGCGCACCGCCAGGATATGTCGGCTACGACGAAGGCGGACAACTTACCGAAGCCGTGCGCCGTCGTCCGTATTCGGTCGTGTTGTTTGACGAAATCGAAAAAGCGCACCCGGACGTTTTCAATGTGCTTCTGCAGATTTTAGACGACGGACGCTTGACCGATTCCAAGGGCAGAACCGTTGATTTCAAAAACACGGTTTTGATTATGACGAGCAATTTAGGCTCGCGCGAAATTCAAGCCGTCGGCGACGATGAAACACAAAGAAAAGAAGCGGTCGTGCAGGTTTTGCGCGACTATTTCAAACCGGAGTTTTTGAATCGCATTGACGATATTGTTGTTTTCAAACAATTAGGAAAAGAACAAATCGCGCGAATCATTGACGTTCAGCTCGAACGCTTGCGGCAAATGTTGAAAGAACGCGGCATCGAAATCGTTCTTGACGATTCGGCAAAAGAATTGCTCGTGCGCGAAGGCTATGACCCGGCATACGGCGCGCGACCTTTGAAACGCGCGATTCAATCGCTGATTCAAAACGCGCTGGCGGTGAAACTTTTGAACGGCGAAGTCACGTCGGGACAAACCGTCCGCGTTTCGGCTGACGGCGACGCGATGAAATTCACACCGGAAGCGGCGACTGCTTCGGCATAAAAAACTAAATTTACGGGGATGAAGGAAATGCAAGGGATAAAGAGGATATTTAACTCGATTTAAAGCAATTGTATTTATCCTTGGTTTATCCCTTCTATCTCTTTCATCCCTGTAAATTTTCTTAATGATAAATGTTTGCTAAACTTAACTTTTAGCAGAATGGCATTTATCAAATTTATGAGCTGGTTTAGTAAAAAAAAGATGAACGAACAAGATTTTGACGAAGAAGAAATTTTTGAAGAAAACGAAATGGACGCCGAAGAAACTCCCGTTAATGACAAACGACGCTTTAACGAATCGGGCGAGCGTATAAAAACGGACGTGAAAGACGAAAAGAAGGCAAAACAAAAAACGCCCGATGTTCTAAAATTGGAAAACGAGTTGAAAGGCGAACGAACGCGGCGCGAATCTGCCGAAGCAAAACTCGTCGGCGTACAGGCGAAATTTGACGAGATAAAAACACAAATGGAGCGCGAAACGCAGGAAATGCGCACGCGAATGCAGAAAACTCTGGAAGACCGCGCCAAACAAGGACAATTTAATTTCCTGATAACACTGCTGCCGGTTCTGGATAATTTGAATTTGGCAATTGACGCCAGCGAAAAAGATTCCTCTTTTGAACATTTACTCGACGGCGTAAAAGGCACGGCGCGTTCCTTCGAGCAAGCATTAATGAACGTCGGCGTCGAAGCCGTTCCTTCAACCGGCGCGGAATTTAATCCCGAACTTCACGAAGCAATTGATATGGTCGAAACTGACGCGGACGATGACGGCAAAATCACGGCTGAATACTCGCGCGGCTACAAATTCGGCGATAAATTACTGCGTCCGGCGCGTGTCCAAGTCGGCAAAGCGCGGGCGCAATCGGCGGGCGAATAATTTTAAAGGGAAAAAGTATGGACTCGCAACTTTTACGCTCGGAAGAACTCGGCATCAGGCTCGAAATCGTCAACGGTTTGCCGGTTTGGGAAGCCTCGCCGGTTATTCGTCATCAAAAAGCGGTTGACCGCATTCGGGAATCCATCAAAAAACCGGAAGGCGACGATAAACCTTGCGATTGTTTTCACGTTGCCGACATTTACATTCAATTTCCCGACGGTTCGCTAAAGCGTCCCGATATTTCAATGTTCTGCAAGATGCCGACTGAAACTGACGAAGCCGTTAAAGAAGTTCCCGACGCGGTAATCGAAATTATCAGCAAAGGCTACGAAAAAAAAGATTTGGAAATCGGCGTTCCGTTTTATCTGGCAAGCGGCGTAAAAGATGTCGTTGTGTTTAATCCATACACGAACGAAATTTTGCATTTCCGCGAAGGCGAAAAGCGCGACTTAAAATCGCCCGTTGAGATTGAATTTGCCTGCGGTTGCGCTTGCACGGTTTAGAGAATTTGTTTCTGACAACCGACCAAAATAATGTATCCAGAACTTGTCCGCATCGGCAATTTTCCGATAAACACGTACGGCGTTTTGCTGGCAATCGGTTTGCTGCTCGCGCTGTTTGCCGCCGCACGACTTGGCGCGCGCGACGGTTTGCCGCGTGAGAGAATTTACGATTTGGGTTTGTGGACGATTATCGGCGGTCTGGTCGGCTCGAAAATTTTAATGCTCTTCACCGAAGAAAGCGTTAATTTTTTCTCGCTTGATTTTCTGCGTTCCGGCGGCGTTTTTTACGGCGGATTTCTTGGCGGATTTTTCACGCTTGTTTTTCTGATTCGCTATTACAAACTGAGTTTCTGGAAAGTTGCCGACGCTTTCGCGCCCGGCGTCGCGCTCGGACAATTTTTCGGACGACAAGGTTGTTTTTCCGCCGGCTGCTGCTGGGGAAAACCGACAAATCTTCCTTGGGGCGTTCATTTTACCGAACTCGGACACGAAAACACGGGCGTTCCGATTTTTGATGCGGCGGGCGTCGCGTTGCATTTGCATCCGACGCAGCTTTACGAATCGTTTGCGATGCTCGCCGTTTTCGGCATTTTAGTTTATCTGCACAAACGCAAACGATTCGACGGACAAGTTTTAATCGCTTACGGAATCATTTATTCAATCGTGCGATTTGCAATTGAATTTTTCCGCGACGACCCGCGCGGCGATTTATTTGGATTAACTACGTTTACAGGTCTTTCGACTTCGCAAATTATCAGCCTTATTGTCGCGGCGGGCGCGGTTGCGTTTATGATTTGGCGCTTGCGGCAAAATGCAGAGGAAAATAGGATGCGGACAAACGCAGATTAGGCAGATTTTCGCGGATAATTTTTAAAATAAAATCCGTATTAATCCGCTAAACCCGCGTTTTTCCGCGTCCTATTTTCTTAATTTATAAAAAATGTCCGACGAAATTTCAACGCTAAATTTCCAAACCGAAACCGAAGACATCGGAAAACGTCTCGACGCCTTTCTTGCCGAGAAAATCGCGGATTGGTCGCGCTCACGGCTCAAACGTTTGATTGACGACGGTGAGGTTTTGGTTAATGAAAAGGCGGCAAAATCTTCGCAGAAACTTCGGCATAACGATGCGATTGAAGTTGAATTAACGGAATCGCCGGTCGAAACTTTTGAGCCGGAAAACATTCCGCTTGAAATGATTTACGAAGACGAATTTCTCGCCGTCGTCAACAAAAAAGCCGGAATGGTCGTGCATCCGGGCGCGGGCGTAAAATCAGGAACGCTCGCTAACGCGATTGCTTATCATTTTAATTTTGAGCAATCTTCAATCGAATATCAACAATCGAACTTTCGGGTTGGAATCGTTCATCGCCTTGATAAAAACACTTCCGGTTTAATTGTCGTTGCGAAAAATGAAACGGTTCACGAAGCGGTTGCCGAACAATTCAGAAAACGAGATGTTTATAAAAACTACGTTGCGCTCGTTCACGGCGAAACGCGCGAAAATACCGGAAAAATTGACGCGCCGATTGGACGCGATAAACGAAATCCGGTGAAAATGGCGATTCAAAAAGACGGGCGAAACGCGCTGAGTTTGTGGAAAGTGCGGCAAAGGTTCGAGCGTTTCACCCTACTCGATGTAGAGATAAAAACTGGCAGGACACATCAAATCCGCGTTCATTTATCTTACATAAACCATCCGGTCGTCGGCGACGAAACGTACAATGAAGGACGCGATAAAACCATAGCAAACGCAAAAATCCGGCAAGCGGTTTCCGAGTTAAATCGTCCGTTTCTGCACGCCGAACGATTAAGTTTTACGCATCCGAAAACTTCTGAAAAGATGGATTTCTACGCGCCTTTGCCAGAAGAATTAACGAATTTTCTTGAAATAATTAAAAATTAAAAATTTTCGATTGTTATGATTTAATAAACAAATCTTCCCGAAAGCCAAAACTGACCGCTGATAACGCCGCCGATTTTCGGCTCGCTCGAAATTAATTTAACGTCCGCTACAACGTCAGTTTCGCCGCCCAGAGTTTCAACTAAAAACCAGTAAAACTTTTCGCCGGAAAGTTCGTTTATTTTTAACTCAAATTCTTTTATCTCGCCTGTGAAAACCCCGATTGGTCGTGGTGGTTCATTTTCATCCCAATTTTCACTGTCAAAATTAAAAAGTCCGCTCGGAACGAAAGATTTTGCCGTGTATTCTAATTCGCCTTCCTGAATCGCATCGTATTCTTTTTCATTGGCAAAAATCTTAAAATTATTGGAAGCAAAAGCTGTCAATTGAATTTCTTGAATTTGTGGAAAATCAATCCGTTCAACCATACGAAAATCAGGCACGTCGAAAACAAACGGATACTCGCCTGAAACTTCAACGTCCGCATCACCCGGATTTGCCCAGGCGTAAAATCCGCCGTCGAGTTCCGACGAATCGCGCTCAATTGCTTGCGTCAAACCAACTTTTCTTTTGCTTTTGCCCGCAAAATGCGGATTAAATCCGATGAGTTCTTGTTCGTTGTTTCCCTGCAAATAAATTTCCGCGCCCGAAGGGTCGACAAATCGCAAATAAAATCCCTGCGGACATTTTATTGATTCGACAAGTTTGATTGTTTCGGTAATCAAAACATTTACATCCGCTTCGCTTTGGACGGGAAACCCGATGTCGGATAAATTGCTCATAATTTTAAGAAATTTTAGCCACGAACAAACACGAATTTTCACGAAAGATTTTTGAATAATTTCGTGTTTGTTCGTGTTTGTTCGTGGCTAATCGTATTTAGCTTGCTGAGATTGATTCGCTTTTCGTTGCGCTCAAGCGGTGCGCGTAAAGCGGAAATTTTTCGGTTAATTCCGCCACGTCTTTTTTTACTTTCGCTTTTACTTGTTCCGATTCCGGTTCGCGGATTATTGCAGCAATCATTTGCGCTATGACGCGCATCTCCGCTTCTTTCATTCCGCGTGTCGTCAGCGCGGGCGTTCCCAATCGAATACCCGAAGCCGTGAAAGGTGAGTTTGTGTCAAACGGAATCGTGTTTTTATTGACGGTTAAATGAACTTCATCGAGCGCTTTTTCTGCAACTTTTCCCGTAACACCTTTGCCGTCCATAAAAACGTCAACCAAAATCAAATGATTGTCCGTTCCGCCGGAAACAAGACGCAAACCTTGATTTTTTAATTCGTCGGCAAGCGCTTGAGCGTTAGTTAAAATTAGTTGTTGATAAGTTTTAAAGTCTTCTCGAAATGCTTCGCCGAAAGCGACCGCTTTTGCCGCGATGATATGAACAAGCGGTCCACCTTGAACGCCTGGGAAAACGGATTTATTTATGTCTTTGGCAAATTCTTCACGGCACAAAATCAAACCGCCACGCGGACCTCGAAGTGTTTTATGCGTCGTCGTTGTAACAAATTCGCAATGCGGAACTGGCGACGGATGCAATCCGACAGCAACCAAACCGGCAATGTGCGCGATATCCGCCATCACAACCGCGCCGACCGACCTTGCAATCTCTCCGATTCTCTGAAAATCAATCGTTCGCGGATAAGCCGACGCGCCGCAGATAATCATTTTCGGGCGCGATTCTTCGGCTTTTCGCTGAAGCTCGTCATAATCAATTTGTTCCGTGTCTTTTGATACGCCGTAATCGGAAACTTCGTAATTGATACCGGAAAAATTCATCGGATGCCCGTGCGTCAAATGCCCGCCGTGCGAAAGATTCATTCCCAAAATTTTATCGCCGTGCTGCAAAGACGCCAGAAAAACCGCCATATTTGCCTGTGCGCCTGAATGCGGCTGGACGTTGGCGTGTTCCGCGCCGAAAATTTCTTTGGCGCGGTCAATCGCCAACTGCTCGACGACATCGGCAAATTCGCAGCCGCCGTAATAACGCTTTTTCGGATAACCTTCGGCGTATTTGTTCGTAAAAACCGAACCCATCGCTTGCAAAACGGCTTCGCTGACAAAATTTTCCGACGCGATAAGTTCTAAACCGTTCGCTTGCCGTTTTGTTTCGTCGTTAATCGCTTCGGCAATAACCGAATCAACGTCCGCTAAATTTGCCGTAAAAGAATTGTTCATTATGATTCCTCGACTTTCTATGTTTCTGTGGGAATTGCTTACATCATAAACCGTAAATAATTTACTCTCAAACCGCATCGCCGCAAAAAAGAAATGTCGCCCGAACCGGAGCGACATCTTTAATATTTAAAACATTTATAAAATCTCTACGGCTTTTTGTTTAACGCCGCTTCGATTTGTAGATTAATTTTTACTTCGTCCGACAACATTGCCGTTCCGTTCGGAAGATTGTTGCCGTAAGTTACGCCGAAATCGCGGCGGTTGATGACGGTTTCCGCCGTGACGCCCATTTTCGTTCCGCCTTTGGCGTCGGTTAAAAAGCCCGCGATTTCGAAAGGGAACGAAACTTGTTTGGTTACGCTTTTCATCGTCAAATCGCCGGTGACGAGCATATTTTTTCCCTTTTTCTCAACCTTCGTGCTTTTGAAAGTCATCGTCGGAAATTTTTCTACTTCAAAAAAATCAGCAGTTCGCAGATGCTTGTCGCGCGGCGCAACGCCCGTGTCAACGCTCGTCATTTGCGCGGTAAATTCGACGGTGGATTTTGCAATGTCTTTCGCGTCGTAATTTATCGTGCCGGTAAAATCCCGAAAATAACCGGGAACGTCAACCAAGCCCATATGTTTGATGCGAAAGCCGATTGCGCTGTGCATTTTGTCAAAGCTGTAAGTTCCAGCCGCGCTGTCCTGTGAAACATTTGCTTCGGCGGCGAATTTTTCCGCGATGTTCAGATTGTTAGCCTGCGTGCCGAATTGCGACCAGATGAGCGCAAGGGCGAAAATTGCGATTGCGAAACTAAAAACTCTTTTCATTCTAAAAACTTTCTCCTCTTTTTATAACAATATAAATTATTTGCCTTTCAGAAATCGTGCGGCGACTTCCGCAACGCGCTTGCCTTGAAAGCGCGCTGCCGCAAGCGCTGTTTCGTCTGGTGGAATCGTGCCGTTACCTGAGGTGTGCGAAACGCCGTAAGGGTTGCCTGATTGAAACTGTATCGGGTCATTATAACCGGGCGAAACGATAATCATTCCCCAGTGATAAAAAACCGAATTGAGTGACAAAACCGTGTTCTCGTGCCCGCCATGCGCCGTTGCCACAGTTGTAAAAGACGAGCCGATTTTATCAATCAACGCGCCCTTCGCCCAAAGCCCGCCCGTCGTGTCAATAAACGCCCGAAGCTGCGAAGTCGCCCCGCCGTAGCGCGTCGGCGTTCCGAAAATTATCGCGTCCGCCCATTCCAAATCAGCGGTCGTCGCCTCTCCAACGTCTTTTGTCGCTTCAATGTTTTTCTTCCAGCCTTCGTTTGAATTTATCGCCGCTTCGGGCGCGGTTTCCTTCACTTTTAACAGCTTTGTCTCCGCGCCCGCTTCTCTCGCGCCTGCCTCAACCGCTTTCGCCAATTCGTAAGTCGTTCCCGTCGCGCTGTAATAAATGATTGCGACTTTCGCCATTATAATTTTTTCTCCCTTTGTTCGTAATTTTAATGAGTTAATTCCTATGGTTGATTTCGACTATATTTTTCGGGTTTTCTTTGAACTGCTTCAACACTTTCTGATAAAAGTGTTGCCATTTCTTCAGCCCGTTTAATGTCTTCAGGCAACGGTAGATTCAATATAACTGCGTGGTATGGACTATGTGGTAAGGGGTCTGGTTTAATTTCAAGTTTCAAATCTCTTATTTTTCCTGCTTTTAATAAAATCTCTCCAAAGCAAGTATTGAAACCTCCAGAACAAATTCTTGCAACGCAATCAGCCTTCAACAAAATTGATAACTCTCCTTTATCTTTGTCTTTTAATAAAAAGGCGTCTCTAGCAACTTCGTTATTTTCGTTAGTCCACCATCTATACAAAATAGCTCGATAAACTTTAGAGTTATCAGAAATTGAAGATTCAAGCATTATACAGTTGTTTTATTTTTGATTTAACTGCTTCAATTTTTCAACTAATTGCTCTGTGCTAAAGTCTGGAGTAACTTCACCTTTATAATTTTGTTCAAAATAAAGATACGTTTGCTTTTCTGATAAAACCAAACGCAAATGTTTACTATTCAGTTTCCATTCAATTCTCACCCCGCCCTCGCGGTCAGGAATAATAAAAGACGGCATAGGCATTTCATATCCGAAAAATTTATTAATACCTGATAGTAGTTTCTTAACTCTTTCAAGAACCGAATCAGTTGGAGCTAAAAAATCTTCATCATATTCTTCATCAAGCAAAGCGTCTAACTTGCTTTCTATCACCAGCCAATTTTCTTCTCGTATAGAATCATTGACAGACGACGCCTTGCGTTGAAATTCTCGCTCTGCCTTTCGGCGACCTAGTTCATCTAAAGTTATTGATTGTCCGGTGTCGAAATCAGTAACTATAGGATTTCGTGACAAAGAATTACTGAACTTAAAGCCTGCATTACTTGTCATTATTTTTCACTACTCCAAAAAGTTTTCTCGCTTTGTCTGTGATAAAACCCTCAAACACGCGCTCAATATTTTTATGTGCTTCGTTCAAAGAATTTAAGATAACGTTTATATCTACCTCGTTGTTTATCGACAGCATATCGTAAATATCCAGAAAAAACACTGATTGTCCTTCAACGGAAGAAACGTCAGACCGGAGAGCCGTCATTAATTGGTGTTGACTATTTCGAGGAGCGAATTGAATTTGTAATAAAACATTATTTATATTTACGCCTTCAGTAACTTCATCAGGAATCTGCGGCATAAACCTGAAATAATCACTCAATTCAATACTCGTTTCCGAAATGATTATTTGATTGATATAACGCATTCCAATTTGGTTTATAAGTTTTGGAGAAGTCAAATCTATGTAATTTTTTAAAACTATTTCCGTATCTGTTCTAAACTTTTCATAACCCGAATAAGGTTTCAATTTATTAACCGAAACAAAATCTTTATTAGCTTGGACAAGTTGTGTTCTATCCTTTTGATAAAACCTCAGCAATTTTTCCTGAGAAATTTTTCCTTCCCCACTTTTTCTATCTTGAGCAATTCTCAATTCTGTTTTTGGAATAAGTAATTCTTCAACAATCGGATAGGATTTTTTGAGTCTATTATTGAAATCTGCCCAAACAGTAAAATCAGTTTTTGTTTGTGAAAAATGAACTTCGACTAAAGCCTCTATAATCGGAGATGATTTATATTCTTTACGCACTAAAGTCCTTTTTGAAGTTTTATTTTTCATTAAGGATTAGATGTTACGATAGACTATAATATTTCTCAATTTTAGTAAGGTAACAAATCTTGCAGAACAAAATTAAAATAACATTTACGAGTAAAAAAAAGTAAACGAAAATCTTCAGTTATTGTTCCTTTTCACTCTTTCGGAATCAGATATTTCCTACCTTTTAATTTCTTCGGCAGCAAATCTTTCGCCGTATATTTTTCATAGCCTTCGCCATAGCCCAAATCTTCCATCAGCTTGGTCGGCGCGTTGCGAAGGTTTAAGGGAACGGGTAGGTTGCCGTGTTTGCGGGCGTCATCGAGCGCGGACATATAGGCGTTGTAAGCGGATTTGTCTTTTTTGCACTGCGACAGATAAGCGACGCCGTGCGCTAAATTAATTCCGGCTTCGGGTAGCCCGACGGTTTCGACGGCGCGGAAGACGGCGTTGGCGACGACGAGTGCGGTGGGCTGTGCGAGTCCGATGTCTTCGGAGGCGAAAATCACCATTCGGCGGGCGATGAATTTCGGGTCTTCGCCGGCGGCAATCATTCGCGCCAGATAGTAAATGGCGGCGTCGGGCTGGCTGGCGCGCATCGATTTGATAAACGCGCTGATGACGTTGTAATGCTCTTCGCCCTGTTTGTCGTAGCGCAGAAATTTTGATTGGAGCGTGTTTTTTAATGTCTCGACATTTATTTTGTCATAAAGCCGCGCCGTGTTTTCAATCATCGTGATTGCCTGTCTGGCGTCGCCGTTCGCCATTTGGATGAGCCAATCTTTTGCTTCCGGGTCGAGTTTGTGTCCGGTGCGGTCGATAATAATCGCCATTTCTTCGGGCGAAAATTCTTCTAAAACAAATACACGAAGGCGCGACAATAATGCGGGAATAATTTCAAAGCTCGGATTTTCCGTCGTCGCGCCGATTAAAACAAGTTCGCCCGATTCGACAAACGGCAGGAGAAAATCTTGCTGGGCTTTATTAAATCTGTGAATTTCGTCGAGAAATAAAACTCGCGGTCTATCTTCTTCACGCGGTTGTTTGATGATTTTGCGAATGTCGTCTTTTCCGGCGGAAACTGCTGAAAGCTCGTAAAAATCGGCGTGAATCGCGTTTGCATATATCCGCGCCAGAGTCGTTTTACCGACACCGGGCGCTCCCCACAAAACGAACGAAAAAACGTGCGCCTGTTCGATGGCGAGGCGAAGCGGTTTGTCCGCGCCGACGAGATGTTTCTGCCCGACAAATTCGTCGAGTGTCGTCGGTCTGATTTTATTGGCGAGCGGCTCCATTTGATTTTGATTGTATTTGAACTGATTTCAAATGATTAATTTATGGCTTTATGGCAATTCGTCCCACTTTTTCCTCCATTTTCAGACCATATTCCTTGAATTCTTGTTCTGTTCCAACAAAAAAGCCTAAATAACTTCCATCTTTTTTTCCTGCGTTAGGCTCAATTCCAATTTCTGTGTAACCTCCCCAAACCATTCCACCTTTTCCCCAAGATGTGATTTTTATTTCTGTAAGAGAATTGTTGATGCTATAAAAGTATTTTACTGGGTCCATAACATCTTCACTCTTTTTTGAGGACGTTTCCAAAAAACCTGAATCAGGAATTCGATATATTGAATTTCCATCTTCAATAGGTAACGGCGGGGCGTTTGGAACCTCGTAAGAAACTCTTACCCATCCAACATAATTTTGTGGAATTATGAACTTTTGAGACTTTTGCTCAGAACTTTCTTTTGTAATATTTAATAAATTGTTTGAGCAAGCAGCTAAACAAATAAGCAGACAACAAATAAAGATTAGTTTTGCATTAGTCATATTCAAATATACTCTTAATTGCTCAGAACTTTGTCTTTTCACAATCTCTATACAAACAGAATCTGCAGATTATACAAAGTTTTCAAAGGAAAATACATTTTGCCGTCAATTTTTATCAATCAACCGCCCGTTTGCCACGTTTTTATCGCTTCAATCGGATGAATCAGCACTATGATATTTATCAAAAGACTGTCGTGAATCCAGAAAATCAAAACGATTTCGGTTAGAACGAATAAGGTAAGAGAACGCCAAAAGGCTAATTTGTGCGCGATGAAAAATCCGGCGATGCAGCATAAAACATCGCCGAACGAATTGGCAACCGAATCGCCAAAGTATTCGAGCGAAATCGTCGCGGCGCGATAGCGTTCGATGACGGCGTTTGAGTTTTCAAGAACTTCCCACGCGCTTTCAGCAAAAACGGCGATGAAAAGCAGCCACGCGAGAGAAATTTTTCGGCGAAAAATTAAATACAGCAAGCCGCAGAAACCGATTCCGTGAAGAACGTGCGTGAAAGAATACGGGTCGAAAAGATGCTGCGAATTATGCGTTCCCCAAGCGTCGCTCGACCATAGATAAACGGGCGTGTCCCATTTGCACCACCAGATTCTGCCTTGAAAAGCGAGCAGCAAAATCATTGCGGCAACAGCGGCGAGCGTTAAAATATACGGCAGGTAATCGCGCCGGGAATTGAAGGTTTGGAAATCGTTTTTGTTTTCGATTGATTCGGATGTCAAAATTTTTCTTACAGTTATTTATTTCCTATTTTTATTACTCCTAACGCGGGTCGCGCCAAACTTTCTTTAAGTTTTAAGGGCAAATTCTCGTCTAATAAAATTTTCATTGATTACATCTTTGTCGGCAAAAAGTTTGGAAGCCAGTTTTATTACTTTCAAAACCTGGTTTTTGGAAACGGACGGATAATTTTCTAAAAATTCTTCCATTCGGTCATCTTCGAGGTAATCAAAAAGAATGCTGACGGGAACGCGCGTGCCGTCGAAAACCGGCGTGCCGCCCAAGATTTGTTTGTCTATATTGATCGCTTTGTTCGCCATACTTTTATTTTCCGCCAAAGAGTATTTGTGTCAAGTTTTTTGCTAACTTGTTTCGATATGTTTGCCGCTTTCCTCGCCCGCGTATTCGCCGATTTGCTGTAACAATTTTGCTATCAAGCCCGTCCAGCCGGTTTGATGGCTCGCGCCTAAACCGCGACCTTTATCGCTGTGAAAGTATTCGTAAAATAAAATGTGGTCGCGCCAGTGTTCGTCCGATTGAAACTTTTTGTCGCTGCCGTAAACGGCGCGATTTCCTTCAGCGTCTTTCAAAAAAATGTTCGACAGCCGTTTTGATAATTCCTGCGAAACTTCCCAGAGCGTCAGCATTTTTTCAGAACCCGTCGGAAATTCGACTTTGAAATCTTCGCCGTAATAGAAATCAAATTTTTGCAGCGCTTCGATTAAAAGATAATTTACGGGAAACCAGACGGGACCGCGCCAGTTTGAGTTGCCGCCAAACATTCCCGTGATTGATTCGGCAGGCTCGTAACCGACTTGATGTTCCTGTCCGTCAATTTCAAAACAATATGGATTCGCTTTGTGATAACGCGAAAGAGCGCGGATGCCGTAGTCAGATAAAAATTCGTTTTCCGAAAGCATATAGCGCAAAATGCGGCGCAATTTTTCTTTAGAAACAATCGCCAACAGCCATCGGTTTTCTCTGCCTGACTCTTGCATACACGCAATATCGTCGGTCAAATCCGTTCGATTTTTCAAAAACCATTCGGTGCGTTTTTTTAAATCCGGCAAATTGTCGAGCCATTTATCTTCCAAAGTTTCAACGGCAAAAAGTGGAATCAACCCAACCATCGAACGCACTTTGATTGGAATATTGCGATGGTCTTGCCGGTGCAAAACGTCGTAATAAAAACCGTCGCGCTCGTTCCAGAGTTCCGTGTTTTCGTTGCCGAGATTGTTCATCGCGTCGGAGATGTAAACGAAATGCTCGAAAAATTTGCTCGCTACGTCGCCGTAAACCGCGTCTTCTTTGGCGAGTTCGACGGCGATTGCCATCATATTCAGGCAATACATCGCCATCCAACTCGTGCCGTCGGATTGTTCTAAAAATGCGCCGTCCGGCAATTTCGTATTGCGGTCAAAAACGCCGATGTTATCAAGTCCAAGAAATCCGCCTTCAAAAACATTGTTGCCTTCCGTGTCTTTGCGGTTGACCCACCACGTAAAATTCAAAAGCAATTTGTGAAAAACTTTTTCGAGGAAATCGCGGTCTGATTTCCCCGTGCGTTTTGCTTCGATTTGATAAACACGCAACGCTGCCCAGGCGTGAACCGGCGGATTCACGTCTGAAAACGCCCATTCATACGCGGGAATCTGTCCGTTCGGGTGCATATACCATTCGCGCAGAAGCAAGATTAATTGTTCTTTAGCAAAATCAGAATCAACCACCGCTAGCGCGACGCAGTGAAACGCCAAATCCCAAGCCGCGTACCACGGATATTCCCATTTATCGGGCATCGAAATTACGTCGTCGTTGTAGAGATGCCGCCATTCGCGGTTACGATTTTCCTGTCTCTCTTTCGGCGGCGCGGTGAATTTTCCGTCGCCTTCGAGCCAAGATTTGACAACGTAATGATAAAACTGTTTTGCCCAAAGCATTCCGGCAAGCGATTGCCGCATCACGTTTTGCGCGTCGTCGGTCAAATTATCGGGAATGATTTCTTTATAAAATTCGTCGGCTTCTTTTTTTCGCTCGACAAAAATCGCTTCGCATTCTTTTATAAACTCACCACGGTTTTGAAATTTTTGACTGCTCGCCGACTGCTGATTGCCCAAACGCAAATAAATCGTTTCGGACGATTGCGGCGCGATGTCAAAAACGTAATGCGCGGCAGCTTTTGTTCCGGTTTTTTTAGGATTAACCGCATCTGTTTTGCCTTCGACGATAAAATCGTTGATGCCGTCTTTTGCATACGGCGATTCATTTTTTCCGCCGTATAGTTTTTCAAAATTCGTTTCGTTTTCGGTAAATAGCAACTTGCTCGCGCCTTCGCAAACAAAAAAATAATCGCCGCGTTTATCTTCCCGCAAATAAACGAGCGAAAGATTTTCGGCTTTGATTTTGATTTGTTCCATCTGCGCTTTTTCCGCTTTTTCATACCACGACCAGCGATTGCGAAACCAGACGGTCGGCAAGATGTGGAGCGGCGCGGATTCGCGCCCGCGATTGTGAGCTGTGATTTTTATGCAAATATCTTCCGAGTCGGCTTTGGCGTATTCGATAAAAACGTCGAAGTATTTGTCTTCATCAAAAACGCCCGTATCTATTAGTTCATATTCGGGCTGCGATTTATCGCGTTTTCGATTTTCTTCATAAAGTTTTTCGTATGGAAACCGGGTTTGCGGATATTTGTAGAGATATTTCATATACGAATGCGTCGGCGTGTTGTCGAGGTAAAAATAATATTCTTTAACGTCCTCACCGTGACTGCCTTCGTTTCCATTCACTCCGAAGAGTCTTTCTTTCAAAAAAGCGTCTTCGCCGTTCCAGAGTGAAACGGCGAAACAAATTCTCTGTTTGCGGTCGCAAATTCCAGCAATTCCATCTTCGTTCCAGCGATATGCTTTCGACAGCGCGTGTTCAAACGGAAAATAATCCCAAGCCGCGCCGTCCGCCGAGTAGTCTTCACGGACAGTTCCCCAAGCGCGTTCCGAAACGTAACAGCCCCACAGTTTCCAGTCTTTCTCCCATTTACGAGCTTCTTCGAGCCGTTTCTCTTCTGGATTCAAAGCATATCTCCTAAAAATTTTATAAATTATTCGTTTATTTTGCGCCGACTAGTCAAAACCGAGACCGCCGCGTACGAAAATTTCGGTCTGGTTTATACAATTTATATTATATTTCCAGCTTAACGAGTTTCGACGCTCTGATTAGAAATCTGAAATTTGAAATTGCATAAAGAAATACTCAATCCCATCAACAAAAAAAACACCATTGCAACTTCGGCGTCGCCAAGATTGTAATGCACGAGTCCGCTCGTAAAAAAGCCAATTATACTTCCGAAAGCGCCTAAAATTATACCTCTTGATAGCCAATCGTTAGATTGCGGATTACCGTTTTCTAAACTTTGAACTTTGAACTTTGAACTTTGAACTTCTACCCAGCGTAGCAGCGTTCGCGCGTAAATCCACAAAATCAAAAGCCAGAGCAGAAGCGCAGGCAAACCGCGTTCAACGACGAGTTGTAAGGGCGTCGAATGAAAATGCCCGACGGGAAGTTTTCCGTCGTCAAACAAATGCCATTGTTCTTTGTAACGCTGGATAGAATCCATTCCGACGCCGAGAAAAAAATGGCGCGGATTTGCCGTCCACAAATCGAAACCTTCGCGCCAGACCGTTTGCCGCCATTTTGTCGACTCGTCTTGCGAATCAAAAAACCCGACTTTTCGGCTTTGCTGCAAAAAGATGAGTCCGACGAGCGCGACAGGCAAAATAATCGCCGCTAGAGTTAAAAGCATTTTGCGATTTCCGTTTATCAAAACAATTGAAAAAGCTGCAACTAAAAACCCGAGCTGCGAAGCCCGCGTTACGGTTAACAGGAGCGCGAAAGCCATTCCAGCCAAACAAAAAAGCAAAACCAAACCGAGACGCGAACGTTTTTTATCTAGTGCGATAAAAACTCCAAAAACAAGCGAAGCGATAAGCTGCAAAACTTCGGAATAAGTCGTGTAATGACCGTAAAAACCGGACGAACGCCAAACGCGACTATGTTTCCAATTGCTGATGCCAAGCCGCTCGAGCGCGTTTTCGCCGTTTAATAAATCCGCGCGTTTTACTTTAACTATCGAATTATAATCGGGACGGTAATAAACTACCTGCGAAACTTCCGTTTTTTCGATTTCCGCAAGTAAAGTTTCCGGCGAGCGAATTTTCTTTTTATTGACTTGAATAATCGTGTCGCCGTCGGCAATCGGAGAGCCGGTTATAACCGGCGTTTTTGCCAGCGGACTTTCCGCCCGGACGCCTGAAACTTCGACGCCGCGTCCGAAAATTCGCTCAATCGGCGTCCAGAGAACATTGACCATACACGAAAAAATCAGCGCCAAAGCAAGAAATTTGACGGCGCGAATGTTTCGCAGATTATTGACGACAAAGTAAAAAATTAGAAAAAGCAGTACGTTTCGCAAACGGTCAACGGAAATATCCGGCGCGTATGAAAAAACCGAAGAAACCACCGACCAGCCGAGAAAAGCCCACAGCGCAATGTCGAGCGAAGTTCGGACAAGGCGCGGTCGCGGCGCGATAAAAAGGTGAATCACCCAGATGAACATTCCGGTCAGCCACGCGATTTGCGTGGCTGCTATCGAATGCGGCGCAGACAAAATCGTTAAAATTAAAAATATGAAAACGACGCGCTCAAGCAATTTCGGAAATGAATTTTCGGTTTCAATTCCGGCGATTTTGTCGAGCCACTCGAGAAATTTCTGCATAGAAGAAGATTAAAACAGGACAGGCAGGATTGGGAAAGTGAAAAGTGAAAAACTAAAAACGAATGATTATTTTTCACTTTTAGTTTTTCGCTGATTTTTACATTATTTAATCGGTTTAGTTTCTTTGCTTTTCCAAAATTTAACTTTTAAACTTTTGCGATGAATTCCGAAAACTTGCAAATTGATTTGAACGTAACAGCCGAAATTAAACTTTATTACGACCTTTTTGTTCCTGAAAATTTGAAAAAGCCCGCGCCGCTTTTGATTGCGGTTCACGGCTACGGAGCGCATAAACGCTATATGATGCGCGAAGCGCGGCTCATTGCGCCGGACAATTTTGTTGTCGCGTCAATCCAAGCTCCGCATCAGCATTTCCGGCAAACTGACAATGGCTTTAAAGTCGGTTTCGGCTGGCTGACCGACTTTAAAGCGGAAGAATCTGTTTTACTGCATCACAATTTTGTAAAGAATTTGGTTAAAAAACTTGCCGGAAACAAAATTGTTGACGCGAAAAAAATTTATCTTTATGGTTTTTCGCAGGCGTGCGCACTGAATTTTCGTTTTGCTTTCACCTTTCCCGATTTGCTGCGCGGTGTCATCGGAGCGTGCGGCGGAATTCCGTCGGATTTAGAAACAAATGATATTTATAATCCAACAAATGCTGATATTTTATACATTTACGGCGACGTCGACGAATTTTATCCGTTGGAAAAATTTCAGAATTTTGAGCGGAAATTAAAAGATTATTTACCAAATCTACAAACAAAATCCTACAATGCAAAACACGAAATAACTGACGAAATGCGCGAAGACATTAAGAAGTGGATAACTGATAGTGGAAAGTGAAAAACAGATTTTAACTATCAGTTATCAATCATCCACTACACAGTTATTAATTGATTTTCAATTTTTTAATCTCGATTTTATCTTGAATGTGAGCCGGTAAAATCAAACGTAGAGAGTTTTCGCCCGTCTCGTTTTTTAGAATTTCCACTTCCAGATTTTCAGGTTTTAAGGTGTCCAAAACCGAGCGTGCGCCGTATAAAACAGCCGTTGCTTTTTGGCTTTTGGTTTCAGTTCGAACCGGAACAATGAAAAGTCTCTCAATTCGTTTTTCGCCGATTTTGAAAACCACATCAACTACTGTATCAAGCAGCGTCGCTTTTGGATTGACAATGTTTAGCGGAACTTGTCGGGCTGTAAAATCTTCCTGCCGGTTTTCGAGATTTATTTTTTCGGTTAAAACAAAATCAAGCGATTTGATGAAACTTTCCGGCGCGCGGACGCGAATTTTTGAGGGCAAAACCGTTTGATTGTAAATTTCAAAACCTTCGCCGACGCTGCCTTCGGTTTCGGCTTTGACCACGATTTCGCGTTCTTCAACTCGTTCGAGATTTATCGCAATTTTGCTCGGCTGAATTTCCTCGAGCCTGATTCCGGTCGGCAATTCGACGTTGACGTTTTCAGGTGTCATCTGAATTGTTCGGTCGCCAGCCTGAACATCGGCTAAATCAAGCGAAACAACCAAATCGCGCGGATTTATCTGGTCAATTTTGCGCTTATCGCCCGTAACTACAATATCAACTTCCTGCACGGGCGAATTAGTAACTTCAATTTCGTTGGAAATCCGTAAATTCAGAGCGATGTTTTTTAGACGCGCCGTGGTCGGAGCGCGAAGTCCCGTGACGCCGAGCCATAGAGCCAGCGTGATTAAAAGCGCAATCGCTTTTACCAGCCAATCTTCCAAAAAGACGCGACGCAAAAACCGCCGCACAAAAAATTGCGGTTCTTCATTTTGGAAAAGTTTTCCGACTGAAAAATCCATATTAGTTTCTAGTTCCTTGTTTCTAGTTTCTAATCTGACTTCGAATTAGGAACTAGAAACTAAAAACTAGCTTAGCGTTACTTCCGTTTCGGCTTCCGTCATCGTTTTTGTATGCTCGCGTTTTCTTTCGGTTACGGAAATATCCATAGCGCCCAAAAGCAGACGGCGGAGCGCGGTTGTGTCCAAATTACGTTTAACTTCGCCGGCTTGGACAAACGTAATCAAACCAGTTTCTTCGGAAATAACAACTGAAACGGCATCCGTTCCTTCAGTAATGCCAATTGCGGCGCGGTGGCGCGTGCCTAACTCCCGCGAGATGCCCGGATTTTTCGTGAGCGGCAAAAACACCGAAGCGGCGGCAATACGTTCGTTTTGAACGATGACCGCGCCGTCGTGAAGCGGCGTTGACGGATTAAAAATTGTCACCAGCAAATCGTAACTGAGTTTCGCGTCCAAGGTTACGCCCGCGTCAATAAAATTTCTCAGTCCGACGGTGCGCTCGACGACAATCAGAGCGCCGATTTTTTCGGACGAAAGCGTCGCCGCCGCCAAAACAATTTCGTCGTAAATCGTTTCGCCGAGTTGTCCGCGCTGACGCCGGATAACCGGAAAACGCAGGCGATTGCCGAAATAAATAAGCGCTTGACGGATTTCTGATTGAAAAAGAACGATAATCGCCACGCCGATATAAAGCACGGCGGAGCGCAAAACAAATTCGAGAGTTGCCAAATCTTGCGCCACCGCAAACCAATACAAAAGCGCTAGAATGACCATTCCGACCACTGTCGGGACGGCTCGCGTGCCGCGCAGAAGCTTCAAAACGACATAGACGATAATGAAGACAAGCGCGATGTCCAGCACGTTTCGTACTGTGTTGACAGTCGGAATGTAATCACTTACTTGCATTTTCAGATTCCAAATTACAGATTCCAAATTTGGAATCCGTAACTTTTATCCAAAGTGTTGCGGATTAATCTCTTTAACCGTCGTCTCGAAGATTCGCCGTTTTCAAGAATATCATATCAACTTTCAGTTTGGATTTTTTTATGTTTTTCAATCTCGCCGATGTTTTGACGATTTGTTCATTTGTCAATTCGTTTTTGAAATTGATGCGCACATTGAATAAAATTTGCTTCGGCGCAAGGTGCATTGTAAAAAGTTCGACGACTTCGACAACGTTTTGATGCGCTTTTATAGCTCGCCGGATTGCTTTGGCATTTTTTGTCGCTGCTTATTTTCCGTATTGAGAAACTTTTGTATTTATCAAATCAATTTTTTTGTTTGTTTTTTTGCTTTGCATAAAACCGACAAGATTTCCCTGCGCGTCAATCACGCCGAGAGCGCCGATGTCGTTTTCGCGCATTAACTCTTTCGCTTCGACCAAAGTGGTGTTTGATTCGACAAAATATTCTGGCGTAACGGGGCGCATAACTGTTTGAATTTTTGTTTTGTGCCAATCGTCGCGCGGCAGTTTTTTCAAGTCTTCCAGTGTCAAAATGCCGTAGAGCTGAAGTTCTCTGGCAACTGGAAAAATCGTGCGCCGGTGAAGCGGTAAAATGTGGTCAACAAAATGCAGGACGTTTGTTTCCGGCGCGACCGATACCGGTAATTGCATCACGTCTTCGACCAGAAGTTTTTCCAATTCATTAACCTGTTTGATGATTCCTCTTGCCGCGTCAAAAAGAAAAACCCCGACAAGAACCGTCCAGAAGCCGGTGAAAAAATCGCCGCGCACGAAAGCTATAAATATGCCAAAAGCGATTAGCGCAACGGCGATAACCTGCCCGCACCGACCGGTTAAAATTGTCGCTTCGTTTAAATCCGTGCCGCGTCGCCACAAGTAAGCCCGCAAAACTCTGCCACCGTCGAGCGGGTAACCGGGAAAAAGATTGAAAACTGCCAGCAAAAAGTTCAGCAGACAAAGCGTAAAAAAAAGTAGCGCGACAACATCCGTACCGAGCGAATTGGCAGCCGTCATTAAACCTAAAAAAAGAAGCGCCAGTAAAAAACTCGCAACCGGTCCGGCAACGGCGATGTGGAATTCGGCGCGCGGCGTGTCAGGCTCATGCCTGAACCTGGTCAAACCGCCGAACGGATGAAGAATGATTTCAACAACCGGCACGCCTTCCATCCGCGCGACAACGGCATGAGCAAGTTCGTGAAGAAAAATCGAGGCGAAAAAAACCAGAGTTGTTAACAGTCCGAAAAAGAAACTCGTTAAAAAGTTGTCGAGCAGCGATGCAATTTGGCTTGCCGTAATCCAGGACATCACGGCTAAAACCAAAAACCAGCGATAATCTATCCGCACCGGTATACCGAAAACGTGCGCGATGAGAAGTTGACGCTTGAAAAATTCGATGATTACCATCAGTTAAAATTAAACCACAAAATTAACCGATGCCGAAGAAGATTTTCGCTCGCCGCATATTTGCTCTCAAATTAAATTGTATGAATTTTATTTAGTCCAAACGCTTTCCAAAATCGAATCGTCGAAATTTTCCGCTTGAGATTCGGCGAGCCGGACAACATCGTCCAAATTCATCGTCTGTCCTTGCCGAAAAATTTCGGCGAATGAGGTTTTGTCGAGCGCGGCGCGGACTTTTTTGAGATATTTTTCGCGGAAAGGTCGATCGGCGAACTCCAATTCGCAACCGGTCGTTTCACGCAGGCGGGCGGTCGCGCCTGCCAATTGCACTGATTTTTCCCAATCTCCGGCGGCGGCAAAGAGCGCAGCGAAACCGTCAAGCGCGATGGAAAGGTCTATCTTGTTTCCCAGTTCGAGGAAATTCGCCAGTGCTTCACTGTAAAGCAGATGCGCGGCTTGTAAGTCGTTTTCGACGAATGCCAGCGCCCCTAGATTACATAGCATTGTGCCTACGCTGTTTTTGTCCCCATCGCGCCGGAACAGCGTCAAAGCTTCTTCGTAGAGCGGTCGTGCCGCCGCGAAGTTTTGTTCCGTCCGCTCAATTTCGCCCAAATCTGCGAGCGATATGGCGATTACCCTTTCATCGGCGATTTCTCTGCCGATTTGCAAGCTCGTTTCAGCAAACGAGCGTCCCGACGCAAAATCGCCCTGCGCATTCGCAATGATGCCCAATGACCTGTTCACATACGCGGTGAGACGTCGGTCTCCAAACTTTTCGCTCACCGTTAAACTTTTTCGATAAAATTTCCGCGCAGTTTCAAAATCGCCTTGTAGTTGAGCGAGGTAACCGGCTCGGTGCAAGGCTTTTCCGAACGCCGGCGACGCAATGTTTTTATCGCGTTCCAAAACTGTTTCCAAATGCTTACGACCTTCGGTCAAATGACCGTGTAAAGCCCAGAGCCGCCACAGCAAATTCGCCAAAACCATAGCCGTCGGTGGTTCATTTTCGATTGACCAGGCGATGGCAGCGCGAAAATTATCAAGTTCGGTTTCTAAAATTTCCAACCACGCGCCGGCTTTTACGCCGGTTAGCTCAGGCTCGGCTTTTTCCGCTAGAGCGAGAAAATATGCGGCGTGAGCGCGGCATAAAATTTCATATTCGCCGCTCGCCCGCAATTGTTCGAGCGCGTATTCTCTGACGACTTCAAGCATTCGCAGCCGCGTTTCTCCGCTTGCCTGCTCTTTCAGAGTGAGCAAATTATTATCAATTAATGACGTGATGCTTTCGAGAACGTCGGCGGTCGGAGGTTGGTATTTGCTGTCAGCCACTTTGTCTTTGTCAGACTTCTTTTTATTACCGACCTTCTCGTTGCATCCAACTGCTTTTTCACTGGCTGCTGACCATTCACCACTGACTACTGTCTCTGCTGCTTCAATCGTAAAACTGCCCGCGAAGACAGCTAAACGTCGGAACAATTTTTTTTCTTTCTCATTTAATAAATCATAGCTCCATTCGATTGCGCCGCGCATCGTTCGCTGACGAGCAGGTAAATCGCGCATTTCGCTTGTCAAAAGATGCAGGCGATTTTCCAGACGTTTCAAAATCTCCGCCGGTGAAATCAGCTTCGTTCGCGCCGCCGCGAATTCGATCGCCAACGGCAGACCATCGAGACGAGCGCAAATTCCGGCGACCGATCGGGCGTTTTCTTCCGAAAGAGCGAAATTCGGTTTGACCGCTTTGGCTCGCTCGACGAAAAGTTTGACAGCAGAGAAATTGTTTAATTCACCGGTGGAAAAAACCGAATTTTCGGGCGGCACGGCAAGCGGCGGCACGATGAACTCACGCTCCGCGTTTATATGAAGTTTGGCGCGGCTGGTGACTAAAATTTTTAAGTAAAAAGACGACAACAGCAGTTCGGAAAGCACCAGCGCGGCGGAAATGATTTGCTCAAAATTGTCTAAAACCAGCAGAATCCGCCGTTCGCGCAGGAAATCGCGCAAAGTTTCGATTAACGGCTTGCCGCATTCCTTCACGTCGAGCATTTGCGCGATTGTCGAAACGATTAATTCGGGATTAGTTAAAGCATCAAGCTCGATGAAAAAAACGCCGTCCGCAAAATTTGGTAAAAAGTCATCGGCGATTTTTCTCGCTAATTTTGTCTTGCCAGTGCCGCCCGCGCCCGTTAGCGTAACGAGGCGGACGTCTTGCTGCTGTAGCAAACTCTCGATTTCCGCAGTTTCTTCTTCACGACCGATAAGCGTAGATGAAGCAAAAGGGGCGACAGATGATAAAACAGAAAAGCGGGTTTCCGCTTGGCTGCTTCGCACTTTCGCCACAAATCGGTAACCGTGCCCACGTACGGTTTCGATAAATTTTTCGCTGTCGTTTCGCTCGCCTAGAATTCTACGCAGAGCGGAAATTTTTTTGTCCAGATTGTTTTCTTCGACAATGGTGTCGCCCCAGACTTGTTCCATTAATTCGTCTTTTTCGACCAGCCGCCCGGCGTTTTTAACCAGCACGCAAAGCGTCTCGAAAACCTTTTCGGGAATGGCAAGCCGCACTCCGCCGCGCGTTAAAAGTCGCTCCGAGACGTTTAGACGGAAGTTCGAGAATTCATATAACTCATTGAGAGCCATAGATATAACAACAGGTCAGAAAAAAGTCAGAAAAAAACCGGAAAGATTTCAGAAAAAGTGAAGGATTCTTTTTTTCGTTTTGTCTAAAATGAAAATCACATCGGATACGGGTGGCGCGAAACGGAACGTTTCCTCAAACGATTATCCCTCATCAGAATGCCCCTATTGTAACGCCACTCGCCGATGTAAATCAAGAAAAGTTTAATTGTTCGAAGACGCCGAAAATAAATGAAACACTTTATCAAATCTCGCCCGAAATCCTCGCCGCGACTTTCAGTGTCTTCGCGGCAATCGCCAAAATTCAAACGCGCAAAATCGTTTTGGATTAACCCGCCATTAATTGTTCAACCTAAAATGCCAGATATCTAACTTAATTTCAAAAAACAACAGTAAGACGTAGATTGATGATTTGAAATTAAAGAAGCAGCAATAACGAATGCAGTGGGCGCGACGGCTGATTTATCTGTCAAGTAAGCTTTAATGCTTTCGAGCATAATTAATATAAATAGTAGGCATCGTTTTTTTATCAACACGATGCCTACTATTTATATTAATTATTTTGAAGAAGGGTAAAATTACGTCGTAAAAATCTCTAGGCTTCAAAAGGAACTTCCGAGTTATGCAGAAGGTGCGGCTCGTTTCGGGAAACTCTCTCTAACAACGCGGGTTCGTCAAACATTTGCAAAAGCCCGCGAACGGTTGCATAACGCGGTTCGTCAGACACGAAAATGGGTAAGTTGGTTTTTTCGCGCAGGTATTGGTCAACACCATTTAGAAGTGCGCCACCACCGGTTAAAACAATTCCTCTGTCATAAATATCTGCGGCAACTTCCGGCTGAAGCTCAGTTAAAGTGTCATTTACAATTTGCGCGATGCGACGAACAATACTTTCCACTACCGGATAAATTTCTCCGACGGTAACTTCAACCGCCGCCGGACTTCCCGTCTGAACATCGCGCCCGCGCGTGTGAATGCTTTTGGAAATATCGGCGGGCAGAATTACAGCGGCAAAATCGATTTTAAGTTTTTCCGTCGTTTCCTCGCCGGCTTGTAAGCCGCGATGTCGGCGCAGATGATTTGCCAGAGCAAGATTTATCTCGACGCTGCCGATGCGCTCCGAACGCGAATGAACGACAGAACCTTTGGCGACAATAGCGATGTTAGTTGTGCCGGCGCCAATATCAACAATAGCGGCGGCGCGTCTATCTCGCGGAGTAACGCCAGCGCCGAATGCTGCTGCCAAGCCTTCCTCCATCATATAAATTTTACCGATATGCGCTTCTTCAGCCGCATTCAGCAGAGCACGCTGCTCAACATGCGTGACGTCGGAAATCATACTCATTACGGCTTGTAAAGACATTTGCGAACCGCCGCTTTTTGCTTTTTTGACGAAATGCGCGAGCATTTTTTTCGTGTGTTCAAAATCAGCAACGACGCCGCCGTTCAAAGGAGCTAAAACGGTAATATCTCGCCCTTCGCGTCCGCGCATTTCGAAGGCTTCCTGACCGTAGGCGACAATTTCATTCGTCAACTCGTTGACCGCAACCATCGAAGGTTCGTCTAAAACAATCCCGCGCCCTTTGACGGCAATTATCGTGGAAGCCGTCCCCATATCAATCGCCATCGAATCGGTAACAAGTTTTTTAAGTGAAGAAATTCCCATCATAGAAGCGGTTTTCCCTTATTCGAACGCTGCAAATCAAAATTTTTACGTTTTTCTTCTCAAGTAATTTTTAGATAAAAAGATGGTTAATTTTAACTCAATTCCATTTTACTTCAAACAGCGAAACGGATTGCAAGCGATTTTTTACATTGAGAGGTTTATGGTTGATTAATTGGAACGAATTTCCGCTCGCCCGTGCCGTCGCCTCGCTGATTAAAATCTGCCCGCCGATAGTGTTTTTTTCAAGCCGTGAAGCCACATTAACCGTATCGCCGATTGCCGTGTATTCCGAGCGTTGTTCAGAGCCGATGTAACCGATGGTCGCTTCGCCGGTGTGAAGTCCGATGCCTATTGTAATCGAACTGAACCCTTCAGATTCTAGATCACGGTTTAAGGTAGTCAGTCGTTTTTGCATTGCGATAGCGGTTTTTACCGCGTTTTCAGCGTCTTCAGAAGTTGCGCTCGGTGCTCCGAAAATTGCCATCAAACCGTCGCCGATGTATTTGTCGAGCGTTCCGCCGTGAGCAAAAATTATCTCACTCATTGCCGTAAAATAACGATTAAGAAGTCCAACGACCCTTTCAGGATTTTCCCTTTCGGAAAACGCGGTAAACCCGCGAATATCGGCAAACAAAACCGTAATCATTTGATTAACGCCGCCCAATTTAAATGAATCGGGGTTTTCGAGCAATTGTTTGACAACGTATTCAGGCATAAAGCGGCTGTAATTCGCCCGCGCAACTTCTTCACGCGCCAATCGTTTATGAGCTTTGACGGTTTCAACCGAAACGGCGGTTTGCGCCGAAACCGCGCTGATAAGCGCTAAATCATCGGGGGTAAACGTCGCGAATGGGTCAAATCGGTCGGCATATATTACGCCGTGAACATTTGATTTGGTTATCAAAGGCGCGCAGATAGTTGAGCGAACGCCCTGCAGCACGATTGACTGAGCGCGGGAAAACTGCGCGTCGGCGGCGGCATCTTGTGACAAAAGCGCAATTTTTTCCCGCATAACCTTCTGCGTAACGGTTCGGCTAATAGATAATTTTTCGGTTCGGCTTTCCAAATCTTTATCACGCGCTTTAATTGCAATTGGATATAGACTGTAATCTAAAATTTTGCCGTCCGGCGTTTCATCCGCCAGCAGCGCGACGACTCTTTCGGCGGGTGTAGCGCGAAAAATTAAATCCGTCGCTTTTGCAAAAATTTCCTTCAAATCGAAAACCGTACCGAGCGTTTTGCTCATTTCGTAAAGCAAGCCTAAAACTTTTGCCTTCTGGCGCAATTCCTTTACTTCTTCCGGTGTGGCAGCATTGTTTTCAATTGAAAAATTTGAACGATTTCCGATTATTTTGTCAGCGGGAATTAAAAGCTGCGTGTGTCCGAGCGGCTTATCGTTATAGCTTATGCCGCTCGGAGTTTCGGATACGTATTTCGGCGCACCCGGACACTTGAATTCAAGTGTCGATCTGCCGATTGTAATTGTGTCGCCCGGTTCAAGAATCTTTTCCAAATGCGGCGTCCCGTTAACAAAAACGCGGTTGACGCTGCGTTGAATCTCGCCGTTCTTGAAATAACCGTCAATAATCTTAAAAATCCCGGCTCTCACGGTGATTTGCGCGTGGCGACGCGAAACTCGGTGGTCGTCCAGAACAATATCGTTGTTTTTGGCTCTGCCGATTGAATAAACCGCGTCGGGAAGCAAATCAATCTCCCTGCTTCCGCCCGCCGCATCAGTAATTTTAAGAATTGCACTCACGATTTTGATAATTGTAAATAGTAAATAGTAAATGGTAAATTGAGGCATAAATAATTTACCACTTACCACTCGGCACTTACCACTATTTATTATGATTTATTTTGATAACAACGCTACGACACCGATTGCGCCCGAAGTTTTTACGGCGATGAAGCCTTTTCTAACCGAATTTTACGGCAATCCGTCGTCGGCTTATAAAACGGGGCGCGAAACAAAAAAATTGATTGAAGATTCGCGCGAAAAAGTCGCCGACTTGCTTGGCGCAAACGATGTTCAGGAAATCGTTTTTACTTCCGGCGGAACCGAAAGCGACAATTGGGCGATTTTAGGAACGCTCGAAGCTAACACAGACAAAAAACACATTGTTACGACGCGGGTCGAACACGAAGCAGTCCGCAAACTTTGCGAAAGACTTGAAACAAAAGGCTTTGAAATCACTTGGTTGGAAGTCTCCGTAAAAGGTTTTTTAGACTTGGCGGAAATAAAAAACGCGCTTCGTAAAGACACAGCAATTGTTTCCATAATGCTTGCCAATAACGAAACGGGAATTTTATTTCCGGTTGAAGAAATCGCTCAAATCATTAAAGAAAATTCCGATGTTGTTTTTCACGTTGATGGCGTAAACGCGGTCGGAAAAATTCCAGTTGATTTGAAAGAAACCAAGATAGATTTATTCAGCATCTCCGGTCATAAATTTCACGCGCCGAAAGGCGTCGGCGCTCTTTACGTTAAAAACGGCGTCGAGCTTCCCTCTTTTTATATCGGCGGCGGGCAGGAAAACGGGAGACGCGCCGGAACGGAAGCCATTCATCAAATAGCCGCGATTGGCGCGGCGGCAGAATTGGTCAAAGATTTTTCCGCAATGGAAAAAGTTAAAATTCTGCGCGACAAACTCGAAAACGGAATTTTGCGAAAAATTTCAAACGTCAAACCGAACGGAACAGTTGATACGACAAAGCGTTTGCCGAATACCTCAAACATTTCATTTGAAAATCTGAACGGTGAAGCGATTTTGGCAAAATTAAATGATGCGGGCGTAGCGGTTTCAACCGGCTCGGCTTGCAATTCGGAAACGCACTCGGCTTCACCCGTTTTGCAGGCGATGAATATTCCTTATTCACAGGCGATGGGCGCGATTCGCTTTTCGCTCGGAAGGTATAACACCGAAGAAGAAGTTGATTTTGTTTTGGAGATGTTGCCGCCGATTATCAAACAATTGAAAGATATGTTGCCATAACGGACAAATTTTTTTTATTATTAAACCGCTCTCCTCGTTTTTATTTTACTTGCTTTCTGCATCTAAATCCTACTAATAATCGAATAATATAATGACAGGGAAAATGCATAAATGCTTTTGCCGTACGCGAGAATGTTGAACCGACGAGAATAAATATTTAAGAGGAGCGATTGGTAAAAACGGATGAATAATTTTACCAATACCGCTTCCAAACTTGGCAAAACAGACTGAAATAGAGTAGCTTAATGCTGATTACTAAAAATCTTTTCTAAGGAAAATTTGTGGCTCAAGCTATTCTCAAACGTATCGGTTCAGGAGACAAAACGGCTGTTCAAGAGTGTATAAACACTTATGGCGGTTTGATTTGGTCTTTGGCGCGTCGGATGCTGTCGAATTCGGAAGAAGCCGAAGATGCGGTGCAGGAAATTTTTATAGATGTTTGGAAAAACGCCGGAAGATTTGACGAAAGTCAGGCTTCGGAAACAACTTTTGTGGCGATGATTGCGCGGCGACGTTTGATTGACCGGATGCGAAAGCAAAATCGGCAGCCTAACATTGATTCTATTGAAGACGTTTTAGTAGAGCCGACGGAAAATAGAAATCAAAACATTCAAACCAGCATTGAAGCAAAAGAAGCCGCTCAAGCGATGAAGAATTTGCGTCCCGAACAAAGACAAATTCTTCATCTTTCGATTGTTCAGGGTTTTTCGCATCAGGAAATCTCTAACGCTCTGGATATTCCGCTTGGCACGGTTAAAACGCACGCTCGGCGCGGTTTGATAAAAGTTCGTGAAGTTTTAGGGTTGGGTAATTTAGAAGATATACAGGAGGCAACAGTATAATGGATGTACAAAAAGAAAGACTGTTGGAACTCCTAGCCGATCAAACCGTTTTCGGTTTGAGTGAAGAAGAATTGATGGGGTTGAAACAGCTTAAAACACAATTTCCAGAATGGGAAAATGATGTTTCGTTTGAACTGACGGCGGCATCAATCAATTTGACTAATTTAGACATCAGCAAAGAAATGTCGGCAAATTTGCATGCAAAACTTTTAGTTGCCGCCGACGATTTTTTTAATCAAGCCGACGCTACGCCAACGGCAATTAATTCTACGCCGAAGATTGTTGAAACTGTCGGGAGAAGCGTTGAACTTGAGCCGAAGCGTCCGTTTTGGCAATGGCTCGGTTGGGCGGTTGCAGCCGCGGCGTGCATCGCGCTTGCCGTTAATCTGTGGCAAACCCGTTCACGACCGCAACCGGAAATTGTTAGTAAAACCCCGGAAACCGTTCAAACGCCAACGCCAAAACCTCAATTGACTGCCGCCCAAGAACGAGAACAACTTCTTGCAACAGCTAGAGATGTTGTTCAAACTACATGGACATCTCCGACAGACAAAACAAAAGTTTTAGGCGATATTGTGTGGAGCAACGAGCGGCAACAAGGCTATATGCGTTTTCGCGGTTTGCCGCCAAATGATCCGAACCGCGAGGCGTATCAACTTTGGATTGCTGATGAAACGCAAAATCCGAAAACTCCAATCAGCGGCGGCGTCTTTGACATCAGCTCAACGGGTGAAGTTGTAGTTCCGATTGACGCGCAGATAACGGTTAAAAAACCGAAGGCATTTAACATAACGAAAGAAAAACCCGGCGGCGTTGTAGTTTCCCACCCAAGCAAAGTGGTAGCTGTTGCTGCAATATAATTTGGTCGTTTAAAAAGAAAAAGGTAAAGCTATTATCGAGCTTTACCTTTTTTTATCTTTAAAGTTTTTTTATGTTCTCAAAAGCTTTTCTCACAAAAACGCGCAAATAAACTAGCCGCGCTTTAGTATATTCAACGTCAAAAGCGAATCAAATTTAACTAACTCTTAATTTTCTTCAAATGATACTACCGGCGGATAATAAAATGAACCAAAAGTTTTTAAAGTTTCCGTATCAAAACGTTTCCGAGCGCCGCAATCCAGACAGGCGCGATATGAACTGTTTCTATTTGTAAAAGGACGGCTTAACTTTTTGTGCCAGCAGCCGAAAAGTTTACCGAATAAACCAATTTTGCCGCCAAATTCTCCTTTGGTTCGGTTGATAATTGATTCCGCTATTCTATTTTGTTCAAAAACCCCTTGCACTGCTTTTTTTCTCCTTGCATTAAAAATTGAATGTGACTCACCTGATTGTAAAGAACGAACGCCGGGGAAAGTTTTGCAGGTGTTTGATGAAAGTTTATTTCTAAAGTTTGTCTCTTTAGTTTGGGAACAGAAAAGATTTTTGTTTCGCCGGCAAATTCGTTTTATGCTTTTTTTTATTTCTTAACTTCGTTAATATCTATGCTGTAACCCGAGGAGAAAAAATGAAAAACTTACTGACAAAATTTTTGCTGTTTCCGACAATTATCTTTCTTTTTGTTTCCGGTGTTCGTGCATGGGACGACACGGGGCATAAATTAACGACTTATATTGCCTGGCAACAAATGACGCCGCAGGCGCGGGAAAAGGCGTTTAAAACGCTTATGAGCGCGCCGGAAGATTCGGATTTAAGTGTTTTTTATTTGCAGGATTCGCGCTCGACCGCCGCAAAACAACGCGAGCTTTTTATGATTGCCTCAACGTGGGCGGATATTGTCCGCGATAAGAACTTTAAAAATCGCCATACCAAATATCATCATGGAACTTGGCATTATCTTGATACTTTCTGGCGTGAGACAAATGGAAAAGTTGAACTCGTCTCAGAATTAAAATCAGACGAAGAAAACGCGATTGAGCGTCTTTTTGTATTTGATAAAGCGCTGCGCGATAATTCTGTTTCAGATGCCGAAAAAGCAATTGCCTTAGCCTGGGTTTTGCATATCGGCGGAGATATTCACCAGCCTTTGCACGACTCCGCCCGCGTAACCAAATACGACCCGAAAGGCGACCAGGGCGGAAATCTTTTCATGCTTTCGCCAAAAGGCGCTAAGCCCACAGACCGCCTAACTTTACATTGGTACTGGGACTCAATCATCGGGCGCAACATTCCGCGCAACAATGATGCCTGCGATTCGATTTATCTTCCGCCGCTTGCAGAGCAAATTGTAAAAAAATATCCATTTGCGAAAATGCAGAGTCGTTTGAAAATCGGTAAATTCGACGAGTGGCAAAAAGAAGGCTTTCAGATTGCTTCAACCAAACTTTATCCGCCGTCTTTGAAGTTTGGCGAAATGCCTTCGGAAAGTTATAAAAAACAGGCATTCGAAATCGCGGAGGAACAAATCGCGCTATCAGGCTATCGTTTGGGCGAGATGCTTAATCAAATTTTTAGCAGTAAGCAATTAGTTAGCAAACAATAACTCAAAGAAATAACGCAAATTCAAATTTCGAAACTATTCCAGATTTTCAACTTGGGCATCGTTTAATCTTTTACGACCAAAAAACCACGCGATAAAAATTGAGATGATATACAAAAACATCATCGGCGTTGCGAAAAGCATCATATTCGGAATATCGCCCGTCGGTGAAACAACCGCCGCGACTATCAAAATGACGACCAATGCAATCTTCCAGCTTCGCACCAAAAGTCCGGCGGAAACTATTCCGATTCTGGATAAAACATAAGTGATAGCCGGCATTTGGAAAATTATTCCCATCGCTAACATAATCAGGATAATAAAATCCAAATAATCAGTCGCGCGCAACATTAAGCGAAAATCTTCGCCAAGTCCGAGCAGATATTTGACTGCCGGTGGAAACAGAATGTAATAAGCGAAAGCCGCCCCAATGACAAAGGAAATTGAGGAAAGCCCGATAAATGGTGTTACATAAGAGCGTTCGTGACGATAAAGCGCAGGCGAAATAAAACCCCAAATTTGTAATAACAAGAAAGGAATGGAAACGGCAATCGCTGTATAAAGCGAAACGGTAACATACAACGTGAATGGTTCAACTGCCGTTGTAACAATCAATTTTTCTTCGGCGCTGGTGTTGTTTGCATTTTTCCCTTCAATATCCGCCGGAAGCCGAATTCCTTTGGGAATAATTGCATTGCTTGTAAAAATTGGTTCGTCTGTAAAAAGTCTGATTTTTCCCTCGGCATCCTTTGCTACCTTTGCCTGCACGGAAGTTCCCGGCGAAACGACGCTGACGCCGAGTTTCGTCGCGCGGTCAAAAACGTAGCGTCCGATTTCGCCTTGCTGCAAATTATTTAAGGTTAAAACTTTTTCGTCACCCGTTAAGCCTCCTTCAATAGGAATTTCGCGCCTTTCGGCTTCGGATAGAGCTTGACGAATTGGCACTGATAGAAAGTTGTAAATTTTGTCCGATACAGTCCAGCATAAAGCAAATGCGATAACTATAATTATCACTGACTTTACAAGCCTACGGCGAAACTCGTCAAGATGGTCTAAAAAAGACATCTGACCGCCAATCTCTTCTTCATGTAATTCGTTTACTTTCATTTGGGAAGCGAATTTTTATGTTGCTCTGGCTACAACCAGTCCGTTTTGCCGACGAAAGAATTTTCGATTTTTGGCTCTGAAGCTGTATGAACCTCACTTTTCGAAATTTTTTGCTCGAAATCTTCTTGATTTATTTGTTTTATTTTAGGCGAGATGATTTTATTTTCAACAGAATTAATATTTTTTCCAATTGAATTTTCAATCACAGACGGACTTTCTGAAAGTGGATTTAATTTTGTTCCGATACCTTTTTTTTCGTCGTCAAATGATACTTCTCGTTCCCAAGTTTGTTTAAATTCATAACTCGAACTGCGAAGATCCGCCATTGTTTTCCCGATTGTGCGAGCCATCTGCGGCAATCTTCGCGGACCGAGAACAATTAAAGCTATCAATCCTATAAATATCAATTCTGATGTTCCGATTGATTCGAAAATAAACAGGTAAAACATAATTTCTCTTTCTACGAAGCTAATTATAAATCATTCATTAAGTTAAATTTCAATCAACGTCTATTAATTTTTTTTCGAAATTTTTCACGCTTCCGATTATTTTAGAACCTTTTACTTTTTTCAAAAAGTTATCTGCCTTCTCTTCTTCTAAACTTATAAGTAAGCCTCCGGCAGTCTGCGGGTCGAACAAAGCGCTCTGCATTTCATTGCCGACCTTTTCCCCGAATCTAATGGTTTCTCCAACATATGCGCGATTGTTTTTATCGCCTCGCGTCAGCATTTTCAGCTTTATCAATTCTAAAACTTCCGGCAAAAGCGGAACTTTATTAGAATCTATGTTCATTGTTACACCGCTTGCCTTCGCCATTTCATAAGCGTGTCCGAGCAAACCAAATCCGGTTATATCCGTGCAGCCGTTCGCTCCGATTTCCTGCATAACCTTAGATGCTTCGCGGGCAGATGTTGTCATTGTTTCTACAGACTTGTTTTTTACTTTTTCATCGGTTTTATTAAATTTAATTGCTGTACTGATGACGCCTGTTCCGATTGGTTTTGTAAGAATCAAAATATCTCCCGCTTTTGCACCTGAATTTTTTACAATTTTATTCGGGTCGATAACTCCGGTTACTGCGTATCCAAATTTCATTTCCTGGTCATCAACGGAATGCCCGCCCAAAACCACAACATTTTCATTGTTTAAGGCTTTTTGTCCGCCGAGCATAATCTCGCCTAGCACATCCCAATCGCCTTTCTGCGGATAACAAACTATGGACAGCGCCGAAATCGGCATTCCGCCCATTGCGTAGATATCATTCAAAGAATTAATCGCCGCAATCTGTCCGTAAACTTCAGGTTCGTCAACAATAGGCGTAAAAAAATCAACGGTTTGTACTAAAGCTAATTCGTCATTTAAGCTAAACACACCGGCATCATCGGATGTTTCATAACCAACTAAAATATCCTTTGAAAAATCTTGTTTTGGTAATTTACTCAAAACTTGAGCAAGGTCGCCGGGCGCGAGTTTTGCCACTCAACCGGCGCAAGATACCATTTCTGTTAAACGTTTTTTTTCCATTAATAAAATTTATTTATCTTTTAATATCAATCGGTAGATTCTATCCAAGTCTGATTCGCTGTAATACTCAATTTCAATCTTTCCGCCTGTCCCTCTTCCATCGGAAAGAATTTGAACTTGTGTTCCCAGATACCTTCTTAATTTTGTTTCGGCAGCTGTTGTATTAGCGTCTTGTTTAAAGTTAACTCTTTTATTATCAGCAGTTTGCGGAACTTGCCTGCTAAACTTCCTAATTGCCTTTTCAGTTTCTCTAACTGAAAGCGACAATGCAATTATTTTTTTTGCTAAACTTCGTTGCGCTTCATTGTCATCAGCCATTAGCAAGGCTCTGGCGTGCCCGGCGGTAATTTTCTCTTCTTCAACCAATTTTTGAATATCAAGCGGAAGTTTTAACAATCTTAAGAAAGTGGTTATTACTGTACGATTTTTCCCAACTCTTTCGGCTATTGTTTCCTGCGTTAAACCTAAATTCTCGACTAGGTTTCTATAAGCTCTGGCTTCTTCGATAGGGTTTAACTCTTGCCTCTGGATGTTTTCAATTAACGCTAATTCCAATAACTTTTCATTCGAAACATCTTTAACTACGGCAGGAATTCTTGTCAGTCCTGCTTTTTGCGCGGCTCGCCAACGTCTTTCTCCAGCAACAATCTGATACCGCACTCCTTGTCGTCTTACTATAATTGGTTGGATAACTCCATTTATTCTAATTGATTGAGTTAAATCCTCTAATTCCGCATCAGGAAAATTTGTGCGTGGCTGTTGCGAGTTAGGCTCTATTAAATCTAAGTCTAATGCGAGTAATTCCTCTTGATTATTTCGGCTTTCTTCTCCTAATAATGCGCCAATTCCCCTACCTAATACTTTTCTACTCATGACTCAAAATCTCCTTTGCCAATTGAATATAACTTTCCGCTCCACGGGATCTAATATCATATAAAATAATTGGTTTTCCGTAACTTGGCGCTTCTGCAAGTCGAACATTTCTCGGGATTACCGTATTTAAAACCTGAGAGCCGTAAAAATCTTTTAAATCTTTTGCAACGGCACTCGATAAATTTGTTCTTTCATCGTACATCGTTAAAAGCAACCCTTCGATAGTTAGCTGGGGATTTAACTCTCTTCTTAAACGAGCCAATGTATCAAATAATTCGGTTACCCCCTCCAAAGCAAAATATTCGCATTGGATTGGTACTAACAAAGAATCGGCTGCTGTCAACCCGTTTACTGTTAATAATCCAAGAGAAGGCGGACAATCAATAATAATAAAATCAAACTCTGATTTGATTTCTTGCAAAACTTTTTTTAACTTATATTCTCTTTCTTTAGAATCTACCAATTCTACTTCTGCTCCCGCCAAATTTTTATCTGCCGGTAACACCCATAATAGTGGAATTTCAGTAGGAAAAATTACATTCTGAGTTATTTCATTTAAAACTAAAATATTATAAAGTGTTTTTCGTCTATTCGTTCGTGGCATTCCGGCACCCGATGTTGCGTTACCTTGCGGGTCTGCATCCACTAGCAAAACTTTTTTTCCTTCGACTGCCAAAGAAGCAGCAAGGTTAATTGCAGTAGTTGTTTTCCCAACTCCACCCTTTTGATTTGCAACAGCGATTATTTTTCCCATTTTTAGAAATTTGTGTCTGAAAGAAAATTTTACGACGTTTTAAATACTACGCGATACTCGTGGCACGTGCCACCGACCTAATATTATTTGTGGGACGTTCCACATTGGTAAAAACTAAAAACATTATTTATTTCCAATTAGATGAACCAAAACAGTTGAAATTGCCGCCGGCGTCAATCCAGGGATTTTTCGGAGTTCGCCAAAAGTTTGAGGCTGAGACCTTTGTAAACGGTCAACCATTTCGTGAGATAGGCTATTTACTTTCCTAAAATTAAACTTAACTGGGACTTTCAAACTATCATTAGAAAAAAGTCGTTCATTAGCATTGTTTTGAGTTTTTATATATCCTTGATACAAGGAATCAGCTAAAGAGGTTTCTAAATCAGATAAAAGAACTTTACTTTTTATTTCTATTGGCAAAAGTTTAAAGATTAGCTCGGAATTAACTCCTTGTCTTTGGGAAAGTTGAGCCAAAGTAACCGAATCACCTAAGTCAAAACCAAGAATTTGAGAAATAGAAGTATATTCAATATTGGAACGTTTATATTTAGTAGTATTTAAGACATTTCCAAGAAGAGAAATCCTTTCTCGCTTGCTATTGAATCTTTCCCAATCTTTACAACCAAGTAAACCGATATCAAAACCTTTCTGAGAAAGTCTTTGGTCTGCATTATCGTGCCGCAAGGTTAAACGGGCTTCGGCGCGAGAAGTAAAAATACGATAAGGCTCATCAACGCCGTGCTGAATTAAATCATCAACTAAAACTCCTATATAAGCCTCATTACGCTGCAACTGAAAAGATTCACGTCTTTGAATTTTGAAAGCAGCATTGATACCAGCCATTAAGCCCTGACAAGCAGCTTCTTCATAGCCAGTTGTCCCGTTGATTTGCCCGGCTAAAAACAAACCGGAAATACGGGAGGTTTCCATAGAAGGCTGAAGTTCTCTTGGATCAATGTAATCATATTCAATAGCATATCCAGGGCGAATAATACGAACATTTTCAAAACCACTGATCATTTTTAGCAAATCTTGTTGTAGTTCAGACGGAAGAGATGTTGAAAACCCATTCAAATAAACCTCATTTGTATCATAACCTTCAGGTTCAAGAAAAAGCTGATGGCGGTCTTTATCAGCGAATTTTACAACTTTATCTTCAATTGAAGGACAATAACGAGGTCCGACCCCTTTGATCTTTCCTGAATATAAAGGTGATTGAGACAAATTTTCACTAATTTTCCGGTGCAAATTAACATTTGTATATCCAATATAACAATTTATCTGAGGTTGTTGGATTTTTTCTGTAGAGAAAGAAAAAGCGACAGGTTTTTCATCAGCAGCCTGTAATTCGAAAGCATCCCAATCAATTGTTCGACCATCAATTCGCGGCGGAGTACCGGTTTTTAAGCGCCCAACAGGAAATCCAATTTTTCTCAAACTATCCGCTAATTCAATGGACGCAGGTTCACCAGCACGACCGGCTGAAAAAGTTTTAGGACCGGTATGTATAGTTCCATTCAAAAAAGTCCCAGTGGCTACAACTACAGATTTTGCACCGAATCTACGAGTATCTTGTAATTCAACCCCAACAATACTGTTATCCTTCAAAATCAAATCAACTACCGTGCCTTGTCGCAGATGTAAATTAGGTGTTGCTTCCAACAGACGCCGCATCTCAATTCTATATAATGCACGATCTGCTTGTGCCCGTGGGGACTGAACCGCGGGACCACGAGAACGATTTAAGAGCCTAAATTGAATACCTGTGCGATCAATCACACGCCCCATAATTCCGCCAAGCGCATCAATTTCTCTTACAATATGACCTTTTGCAATTCCACCCACAGCCGGATTACAAGACATTTGCCCGATTAAATCAAGATTTATTGTAATCAAAGCTGTTTCAGCTCCTAATCTTGCAGAAGCAGAAGCTGCCTCACAACCCGCATGTCCGGCTCCGATTACTAAAACGTCAAAAGTTTCATCGAAAAACATAATTAAAAAATTGGTAATGCCCTAACTTAACGTAAAAATTTCATTTGAGTTAACAAATTATTTTATGCGATTACCGAGAAATTTACCAACTAGTTGTATTTCGCAGTCAATAGAATTACTATTTTTTTGTAGAAGCTATCTCAAAAATAGTTTCTCAACAAAATGAGCATACAGCCCAGTAAAACAAAGCCCAAATAGTTATCCGAATGATATTCGTAACGCACAATTATTCGCCGAAAGTTTTGCAGCCA
>Ga0136617_10000087_pt1 | contig 63006 bp, 54 predicted proteins | sample AntDrymUQ3222106_2_FD_129672 | JGI IMG/M metagenome (GOLD analysis project Ga0136617, IMG submission 129672) | Polar desert sand microbial communities from Dry Valleys, Antarctica - metaG UQ322 (21.06) | ecosystem: Environmental > Terrestrial > Soil > Desert | place: Antarctica: Dry Valley...
CGATTGCTGTTGCGCTCCGATCTAGATTGGCAACGAAAGACTCTAAATCAGATACCTGTTTGTAACCAGCGCAGTCGTACGCGAGTGCTGAATACTTTTTCCAGAATTCCGGCTTCAACCAGGAGGTGCAATCAAGAATGGACACATGAAAGTTCTTACGCAGCAATTCCACGCCGAATCGATCATAGTCCCGTCTGGTGAAGGGCGCCTCGGTAAGAATGAGAATCTGGGTCACCTGCATCCGGCACTCATGGTCACACTCTGCTTCGCCGTCTCATTTGACGGAAACGACCTAGCATCTTGCCCTTGACCTCGCCGAGCGTGTTTACGAACTCGTCGGCTTCAGGGTCTCCCTCTTGGCGCCGCCGAGCTATCGCACCAGATACGAATGCGATGAACGCTCCAAAGAGGGCGCCAAAGATGAGTCCAAATAGTACGCGTACCAGGCGTCCGCGCGGCTCTGGCACTGTGGGAACAGAAGGAGTCTCGATTACGGTGATCACAGGAGTGTCCCGAACTTCGCGAATCCTGACTTCTTCATACGATTGTGTCAGCGAGGTAAAAACCTGCTGCTTGAGCGTCACGTCGCGCTGGAGGCGATCACGCTGGAATGTCAAGTCCGGCGAACTCGTGAACTGCCGGTTCGTCATCAGAAAGGCCTCGAGCCGATCCTCGGCGACTCGCAGGTCGGATGCCGCGAGAGCCAACCGTCCCTCGACAAACTTGCGCTCCGCCGCTGCCTGTCCTTGCCTCGTTCGCTGATTGTACTCGCTGACCCCAGTCAAGAGCTCGTTTGCGATGGCCAACGAAACACTTTGCCACTGTGTAGCGACGGAGAGTTCAACAACACCCGTAGTCCTCACAATCGAAGGCTTCACAATGTTTTGTAATTGTCGGACTCCTTCCTCTTCGCGGCGTCTCGCGGAGTTCCCGTCGATCTTGAACAAGTCCAGGAATGCGATGCGGCGACCCCCGCTTTCCTGGACAACAAATGTGTCGCGCGCAATTGGCGTCAACAGCTCACGCGACGTCAGCAAGCTGGAGTAGAAGTCTGGGGACTGCGATTGATTACCGCGGGGTAACGCAAGTCCGTACTGTCCCGCCAGGCCGGCTAACGCGGACCGACTCTGATCACTGCCTTCCGGAATGAATGACGCCGACGCGACGTAAAACGCTGGCTTCGTGAATGCGGAAAGTGCGGCAAGCGTACCTCCCACAAACATCCAGCGGACGATCCGCCAGCGATTTCGCAGAAGAATCGTCGCCATAGCGAACAGAGAGAGGTCGTCGTGGTCGCGCCAAGTGTCCTCAGTCATCGACTCGTCGTGTTCGAATTGTTGCTGGCGTCGCGGCGGCCACTACGGTATGCGAAAGAGAGTGCTCGTTTCAATCGTGTCCATGTCCCTGGTAGTCCCCTCCATTCTGGCAATGAGCGCGAACGGCACGCGCGCAATGAATTCATCTAGCGTGGTGAAGTACTCGCGTCCGTATTGCTGACCGCGCTTGTAAAACACGAGATTGTGAAGGAAGTACTTGCCCGCGAAATCGCTCCGTAAATTCTCGAGAAGTGAATCAAACTGATCCAGCAAATACCATGTGATTTCCGCGAACAGAACGGCCTCATGATCTCGATAGCGTGACAGGTTGCCGACGGTATCAACCTCGAAACGGAGATTCGGGTAACTTGTCCGCGCTTTTCGTACCGCTGTCTCCGAGATGTCGATGCCGGTAACGCGAGCGCCTGTTTCCTCGGTGATCAGCTGCGTGAAGTTCCCCAATCCTGCTCCGCACTCAACCAGTGAACCGATCCCGAAGCGTCGAATGTGGAGTATCGTAGCCCAGCGAGAGTAGGATTCCTGGGCTACACGCGGCTCGCTCTGATGCCACGGATCATCAAAGTGCCGGTACATCTCTTCGAACCGGCCGACGAAACGCCCGTCCTTGATGACGTAGTCCTGGTACTTCTGCGGCTCGCTCACAATGTCGTTGGGATTAGGGACGGGGTACTTCGGCAGCGTGGGTCAAACATAAGAACAGGCACTGAATGTCACCAGCCGGAGCGGACCAGGGTCTCAGGTCGGCCTTCGTATGCGAACCGTCAGGCGGCGCATCGTTTCGGCCGCTAGTTCACGACTGAATCCGGCCAGCGCGGGATATCTCCACACCGCAAATCCGGTCATCCCCCCATACATGACGAGAGCCGCAAGGATCTGCGCAACGCTTTGCCATGCCGGGAATGCCGCTTTGATCAGCAATCGAATAGTTACAGAGAGCGTGATCAGGCCAGCCAGCAGCAGGAATTGATGCACCAGATCAGTCGGCCAATGGTACTTTCGCGAAATGATGACGCTTACAACGATTACCTGAATCAACTGGAGACCCGCTAGTTTCGCGGCGAGGCCAACCGCTCCAAGTCCCAGTCCCGGCAGTGGAGCGGTGCGCGCGGCGAGCAGGAAGTAGGTGACCACGATGCTTGCGCTCATCGATACGATCCCAAGTGTGGAATAAAGTCGGGTCCGCCCGGTCGCAACGAGGAACGTCCCCTGCAGCTGTCCCAGCGTCTGATGCACCGGGTACAGCAGCATCAGCATAAGTACCGGAGCGCCCACCGCGTACTCCGAGCCTGCCGCCAAAAGAAGCAGGCCGCTGCTCCATGGAATGAGCAAGCAGCTCGTCCACGCCGCCGTAAAGAAGAGGATTCGTCGCGAACGCATATAGAGCTCGCGGAGCCGGGTGAGATTCCCGAGTGCGTTCGCTTCCGCAATTTCCTTCCAGAAAACGTTTACCATTGCGCCAGTGGCGAGAATGCTGATCGCGCCGAACTGCTGGGCGAATCCGAACAATCCCTGCTGGACCGCGCCACCGAAATGCTGAAGCAGCCATCGATCGGCGAAACCGTATACGAAGCCGACGTAGCCATACAGCGCTATTGGGCGACAATAGTCGACGAACTCGCGCACTACGTCGCGCCACGGTTCGTCAGTCGGTGCGGTCCTGACTGACGTCTTCACCAGAGGCGGCGCGATTATCGTTATGAGCGCGGTGTACTCGATGACCAAGAGAACAATGACGGTCGTCACGCTGAGTCGGCCCGTAATTGCGGCGAATGCAACCAGTGCGAGGTGAGCCAGCGTTTGCGCGGCGCTTGTGAGCTGCACCCTTAACGTCCTCCGCTGCGCTTCTCCGAGCTGCATAACGGACGTCCAGCCTTGACTGGATAGAAAAGCCGCCGTGAACGCGAGTATCACCATCGGACGCGGCTCCCCCTGCCACGCTTTCGATAGAAGCGACAGCGGAACAAGAGCCAGAAAAATGAGCGTTCCAACCATTTGGACCCCGAATGTCCAAACAGCGTAGGCGATGAAGAAATGCCTCCCGCGCGGCCGCATAGATAAGAGTGTGAAGAAAGCCGTAGTGCTGCCGGAATCGAGCAAGAGCGCAACGGAGGCAAAGCTGGCGAGCAGAAACGTCAGCTCGCCGTATCCCTGTGGGCCCAGGCTCCGGGCAAGCAGGACCGCTACAAAGAATGAGGCTACCGATCTCGCAGCGCTGAGGACAACGCTCGCTCCGACGCGCTCGATCGTCCTATGGCGCTCAAGTGGTGGCACGTCAACGGCGATCCCCTCAGGGGCGGTCACATCAGGAATGAGGCTCAAGGCGGTACGAAGTAACCCGTTTGAATGGATGCAGGGAAGTGCCTTCACGCAATATCACTTTTCGGCCCTCTTCTATTGCGTCCCGCAATCCGTCCGACGATCTTTGTCAACCTAGTTGAGCGCGGGCGAGAGCCTGCCGGACCACGTCGCCGCGACCCGCTTTTTCAGCGAAAACGCGGCAGAACCTCACCGGCGTGTTGTCTGCTCCCGAGCAGGAATGTCGGACTTTCACCCGCCCGCGGGGATGAGCGAGGTCTACATTTTTCTTGTGTCTGATCGATAAATGCCAGTAGATGAACGTAGTCCTACGGTGCTCGTCACGGGCGGAGCCGGTTACATCGGCTCAGTCCTCGTGCGGCAGCTGCTGGCCGGTGGCTGGCGAGTACGTGTCCTCGACAGTCTGCGCGCGGGTGGCGAGTCGCTCGCCGAGCTCGCGGGCCACCAGAACTTCGAGTTCATTCGCGGCGACGTTCGAGACGATCCAGCAAGAGCCGTCATGGACTGTGATGCCGTAGTTCACCTTGCCGCGATTGTCGGCGACCCGGCATGCCGAGCGGACCCTGAGCTCGCACGCAGTGTAAACCTGGACGGATCAATCAAGCTTTACAAGGCGGCTTGCCGCTGCGGAGTCAAGCGATTCGTGTTCGCGTCAACGTGCTCGAACTACGGTCGCGCGACGGATCCTTCGGTGTTGATGCGGGAAGATTCGCCGCTCCAGCCTGTCTCCCTTTATGCGGAGACCAAGGTAGCAGTTGAGCAATTCCTTCTTGGCCAACCGCGAACCGCGTCCTGCGTTCCCGTCGTACTCAGATTTTCGACCGTTTACGGCGTATCCCCAAGAATGAGGTTTGATCTCACGGTGAACGAGTTCGCGCGCGACGTCGCACTCGGCCGCGAGCTCCTGATCTTTGGTGAACAGTTCTGGCGTCCCTACTGTCACGTAGCGGATCTGGCGAGGTCGGCGATACTCGGGCTGACGGCGGCTGCGGATGTCGTCGGATTCGAAGTGTTCAACGTGGGCGATACCGACGAGAACTATACGAAGCAGATGCTCGTGGATCAGCTCCGGCTGCAGGTACCGGCGCTTCGGGTCAAGTTCGTTCCGAAGAACGAAGATCCGCGCGATTATCGCGTCAGCTTCTCGAAGATCCGCGAACGACTCGAGTTCCTGCCGTCTCGGCGCGTTCCCGATGGAATCCGGGAAGTTCTCGAGGTGGTAGGAACAGGCTTGATCGCGGACCCGAACGACAAGCGCTACGGCAACACGTGACAATCGCGACCGACCCGGAAGTCTCCAGTCGCCTTGTTGAGGCGCTGCGCGATTTGTGGACTGATCGCTCTCCCGCCGCCGCCCTGCACGAGCCCTTTTTTGGTGGCAACGAGAACGCTTACGTTCGGGAGTGCATCGACACCGGCTGGGTCTCCTCGGTCGGGAAGTTTGTCGACCGGTTCGAGCACGAGCTCGCTGCCTTCACTGGCGCGCGGCGAGCAGTGGCAGTGGCCAATGGCACCGCTGCTTTACACGTCGCACTTGTGCTCGCCGGAGTCAAGCCAGGAGATGAAGTCATCATCCCGACGCTGACTTTCGTCGGAACCGCCAATGCTGTGTCCCACGCCGGAGCTATTCCGCATTTCGTAGATAGTGATCCGGTCACACTCGGGCTCGATCCCGACAAACTCGCCGTCTATCTCGACTCGGTGGCCGACATCGACAATGGCGTTGCCCGCAACCGGCGAACTGGCCGGCGAATCGCCGCTGTCGTACCGGTTCACATCTACGGGCACCCAATGGACATTGGCTCGCTCGTTGTCCTCTGCGCCAGGCTTTCCATTCCGATCGTCGAGGACGCCGCCGAGTCGCTTGGATCCTTGTTTCGCGATCGCCATACCGGAACTTTCGGGTTGGTGTCCGCGGTCAGCTTCAACGGAAACAAAACGGTAACCACCGGCGGAGGCGGCGCAATTCTCACGAACGACGAAGCGATCGGCACGCTCGCCAAACACCTTACCACCACTGCGAAGAAGCCGCATCCATGGCGCTTCGACCACGATATGGTCGCCTGGAATTATCGGATGCCGAACATCAACGCGGCACTTGGATGCGCCCAGCTCGAACAGCTCCCGGAGTTTCTGGCCGACAAGCGCCGGCTCGCAGCCCGTTACCGAGATGCTGTTTCGACCATTTCCGGCGTCCGCTTCGTTTCCGAGCCAGCAGGATCAAGAAGCAACTACTGGTTGAGCGTGATTCTGATCGACGAAGAGTTCGATTCGGACCTCGAATCCACCCTTTCCGCCCTGCAGCAAGCCGGGATTGGCGCTCGACCGGCCTGGACACTGATGCATCGGCTACCGATGTACCTGGACGCCCCGCGCGGGGATTTGGCGGTCGCGGAGCAGCTTGCCTCTCGAATCATCAACCTGCCGAGCGGCGTGAAAGTCGCCCGCAGCCTCCGGTGAGCAGCGATGTGGATTTTTGTTCAGGGCGCCACTCGGAATGAGTACCCGCAGCAAAGAGGGCCCAAAACGGATTGCGGTGGTCACATCTTCCCGTGCAGACTACGGTTACCTGCTGCCGATTATTCGGGAGCTGTCCCAGGCACCTGAGTTCGAACTGCAGCTCATAGTTTCGGGGTCTCACTTGTCCCCCGCCCACGGATCGTCCGTCCGCACAATCGAGGAAGATGGCTTTCCCGTCGCGGAGCGCGTCGATCTGCTTACAGATTCGGACGCCGCTGCAGACATCGCCAGGTCGATCGGGGTCGGAGTGATGGGATTTGCTGAAGCGTACGCGAGGCTCGAGCCAGACCTTCTGCTCTTGTTGGGCGATCGCTACGAGATGTTCGCCGCCGCCGGGGCGATGCTACCGTTCGCGAAGCCGATTGCGCATATCGCCGGTGGTGAGTCGTCAGAAGGCGCGATTGACGAAGCGATCCGCCATTCCCTGACGAAAATGAGCCATCTGCATTTCGTGCAGACGAGCCAGTATCGCGATCGCGTTGTGCAAATGGGCGAGGAGCCGTGGCGCGTGACCGTCAGCGGGTCGCCGAGTCTGGACAATCTTCGCGGGTTTGTGCCGGTGCCGGAGCGCGAGCTTTCCGAGCGCGTCGGCCTTTCGCTCGACTGCGCTCCCCTTCTCGTCACTTTTCATCCGGTAACTCTCGAGTATTCAGCCGCGCGTGACCAGATCGGCGAGGTGTTGGCGGCCGTCGAGGCAAGCCGCCTTCCCGTCGTTTTTACGGCACCGAACGCCGACACCAACGGGCAGGAGATACGTGCCGCAATTGAATCTTTTGTCTCGCAGCATCCGGCGTCGGCGAGTTTCGTTGTCAACCTCGGCACCCGCGCATATTTCAGTCTGATGCAAATGGCCCTGGTGATGTTGGGAAATTCTTCGAGCGGAATCGTTGAGGCCGCGAGTTTTTCATTGCCGGTGGTCAACGTCGGTGATCGTCAGCGCGGACGTATTCACGGCGACAACGTGATTGACGTTCCGTGTACCCGTGATGCGATTGCGGCCGCGCTGCGGACCGCTGGGGCGGGCTCATTTCGCGACCGGATTCGGGGAATGCAAAATCCCTACGGCGATGGTCGCGCTGCCAGGGTCATCGTCGATGTCCTGCGGCGCACTCCCCTCGATCGCTCCCTGCTGCTTAAACGTTTTCACCGGCTCCCGGACGCGTCATGACTCGAGGCCCTGAATCCGTTCTGGTGATCGCGGAAGCGGGCGTGAACCACAATGGCTCGCTGGATCTGGCGATTCAGCTGGTCGACTCCGCTGCAGACGCCGGCGCGAACGCCGTGAAGTTTCAGACTTTTCGTGCAGACGCACTGGCAACGGACCGCGCTCCAAAGGCCGAATACCAGCAGAGAACTACACTATCGAGCGAAACGCAGCATGGGATGCTCCAGCGGCTCGAGCTGTCTGAGGACGCGCACAAGCACCTCATTGAGCACTGCGCCAAGGTCGGAATCGAGTTTATGTCGACCCCATTCGATCTCGGAAGCGTGTCGCTGCTTCTCCGACTTGGGGTTCGCCGGATAAAGATTGGGTCCGGCGACCTGACAAACGCCCCGCTGCTCCTCAGTGTCGCCCATTCGAATCTCCCGCTAATCCTCTCGACCGGTATGGCAACCCTTCAGGACGTTGAATCCTCCCTCGGCGTGCTCGCTTTCGGAATGCTCGGCGGTGAAAATCCCAGTCGAATGGCGTTCGCGCGAGCTTGGGCGTCAGCGGACGGGCGGAACGTCGTAAGGTCTCGCGTGACCCTTCTCCATTGCACGACCGAGTATCCCGCACCCGTCGACGAAGTGAATCTCAGAGCCATGTCTAGGATGCGTGACACCCTCGGGCTCGAGGTTGGTTACTCGGATCATACCGACGGCATTGCAGTCGCGATTGCTGCGGTGGCTCTTGGGGCGACGGTGATCGAAAAGCATCTAACTCTCGATCGCAACCTTCCCGGTCCGGACCACGCAGCTTCTCTGGAGCCGCCCCAGTTTGCGGCGTTGGTCGGCGGAGTGCGCGATGCCCGGCGCGCACTCGGATCATCCGAGAAAGCCATCACCCCCTCGGAGGCGAGAAATATCGTCGTCGCCCGTAAGAGCCTTGTCGCGTTGCGACCCATCGACGAAGGCGAACTATTCACGCCCGAGAATCTTGGTGCCAAACGTCCAGGAGACGGCATTTCACCAATAGAATATTGGGAGTGGCTCGGCCGTCCTTCGCCTCGGGCGTTCGCGCCCAATGATCTGATCCTTCCTTGAGCAGCAAGTACGTAGTCATCGGGTCGGGCGGTCATGCGAGAGTGCTGATCGCAGCGATGAAGGCGGCTGGAACCGCGCCCGTCGCGTGTCTCGACAATGATCCGGCACGCTGGAAGGTTGAGGTCCTGGGAGTCACTGTGGCGGGAGGCGACGAGTTATTACCTTCCCTTGGAACGCCCGACCGACTCCTTCTGGTCAACGGCGTCGGTTCCGCAGCCAGGATCGCCGTGCGGCGAGCGGTGTGGGACAGGTTTTCGAGCCTTGGCTATCGATTTGCTTCGGTGCTGGATCTGCGGGCGATGATAAGTGAAGGCGTGCTCATCGATGCCGGTGCACAAGTGCTCGCCGGGGCAATCGTCCAACCAGGGACAAGAATAGGGTCGGACGCGATCGTCAATACGGGTGCATGCGTAGACCATGATTGCTTGATCGGATCGCACGTGCACATTGCTCCGGGTGCTGTGCTCTGCGGCGACGTACAAATTGGCGATAGTTCACACGTCGGCGCTGGCGCGGTTGTTCGGCAGGGCGTGCGCATCGGATCCAGCGCGGTAATCGCCATGGGAGCCGTGGTGATCAAAGACGTGGATGATCATTCCACGGTTGCCGGTATTCCGGCCCGCCCTTTCCGTGAGACGGGAGTTACAGAGTGAAAGATTGGCACGCGGCGCTGGTGCGACCAGACGCAACGATTCTTGAAGCGCTCGATGTAATCGATCGAGCAGCGCTGCGAGTCGCCTTCGTCGTCGATGCCGAACGCGTGCTGCTCGGAACGCTGACGGATGGAGATGTCCGCCGGGCGCTCCTTCGCGCCGTCAAGTTGGATGCACGGGTTTCTTCGATAATGAATGACCAGCCCATCATCGCCGAGCCGTTTGAGACGCCCGCTACGATTCGCGCATTAATGGTCAGTCGTGGCATTCAGCATGTTCCGCTCGTGGACGACCGGCGTCGCCTGATCGATGTCGTGGTCCTCGAGGATCTGCTCGAGCAACCGCACACCGATCATAAGGTCGTTCTGATGGTCGGCGGCCTTGGATTGCGGCTTCGGCCGCTGACGGAAACAACGCCGAAGCCCATGCTCGAGGTTGGTGGAAAACCCGTACTGCAAATCACGATCGAACGTCTGACAGCGCAGGGCTTCAACAATTTCACACTTTGCGTCAATTATCTCGCCAGTCGGATCGAGGACCATTTCGGTGACGGCCGAGATTTTGGGGCATCGATTGACTACGTGCGCGAGACGGATCCGCTGGGAACAGCCGGGGCGCTTCGCCTTCTTTCCACTCCTCCTTCGCGCCCGTTCATAGTCATGAACGGCGACGTTCTCACCACTCTGAATTTTCGGGAACTCCTCAGCTTTCAGACTGAGCACAACGCGGTTGCGACAATGGCGGTTCGTCCTTACGAAATGCAAGTCCCGTTTGGAGTGGTCACCAATGACGGGCCGCGCGTCGTCAGTTTTGCCGAGAAGCCGATTCAGTCGTTCTTCGTGAACGCTGGTATCTACGCTCTCGATCCCAGCGTATTGGCCGCTCTTCCGGAATCTGGCCCATGCGACATGCCGACCCTGTTCCAGCGCGTAAGCGATTCGGGCGGAACTACGGTCGTTTTCCCGCTCCGGGAATACTGGCTTGACGTTGGTCGTCACGACGATATCGCGCTGGCCAATCGTGACTACCTCGATGTCTTCAGCCGCTAGTCGTCGCGCGCTCGGTATCGTGCCCGCGCGGAAGGGCTCGAAAGGCATCCCCGGAAAGAACGTTCAGGACCTCGGCGGGCGTCCTCTTGTACAGCACACACTGGACGCGGCACGAGCCGCGAAAGGACTGACGTGGACATTGGTAACTTCCGACGACCCCGCGGTGCTCGGGCTCGCGGATGCGGCCGGCCTCAACGCCGTCGTGCGACCCGACAGCCTCGCGACTGACGATGCCTCAATGAGCGACGTGGTGAGCCATGCGCTCTCGTGGGCCGAGCAAAACCTTGGCGCTGTCGACGATCTCGTGCTTCTTCAGCCGACCTCGCCTTTCCGGACGGCGGCCGATGTCGACCAGGCGTTGGCCGCATATACCGCAAGCGCGCGTGAATCGCTCGTCTCTGTTTGTGTCGTCACTCAACATCCCGCGGAGTGTCTCCTGCTCGACGATAGGGGACAGCCTCACCCGGTCGAAATACCCCGGGACGGGACCGGTCATGGTCGACAAATCTACCCCCCATGTTACTTCATCGATGGAGGGATTTACATTACCTCAGTCGAGCGGTTTCGGCGCACCGGCAATTTCGCCGACGAGACCAGCGCGCTCCACGAGATTCCGCGCAGCCACGGCCTCGACATCGACCACCCTTTCGACCTCGCCGTAGCCCGGGCACTAACTGCCTACGCGAAAACCGTCCCAGAGGTATTCACGCTTTGATTGAAACTCGTATCACGGATCCGCCAGATTTTTCGTTGATACTACGCACGTCGCTTCGCATTGGCGCCGGAACACTCAAGAATCTGCCCCACCTTGTCGAGAACACGGTTCGCGCAAAGCGACCCTGTCTAGTGGTGGACGGAGGCGTTCTCGATGCGTCCGCATACGTTCGGGACGTTGCGAGCGCATTCAGATCGCGGCATCCCCATACAGTAGTTGTCGAGTACCGGGAACCCTTCGAACCCACTTATCAGTATCTTGACCGCATCAGTCACCACGTGCGCGCTCGGAACGGCGCCCCGGTCGATGCTGTGGTGGGAATCGGGGGCGGCAGCGTCCTCGACACCGCAAAGGCGTTAGCCACACTCGCTACGAATCCCGGGGAGGCGCTCAAGTACCGCGGTTTCCCGACCGATATCGCGCCGCCGCTCCCAAATGTCGCGGTTCCCACCACGGCGGGAACCGGTTCCGAGGTGGCCTACAATGCGGTGTTCACGGACGAGCGCGAGCAAAAGAAACTGGGGATCAACTCACTTCTCAACTACCCGGTGGTCTCAATTCTCGATCCTCTGTGCATAGTTGGCGCGCCCCGTTCGGTAATCGTTTCGTCCGGTTTGGACGCCCTCGTCCACACGCTTGAGGGATTCACGAGCCGCAAGGCCACCAGCGCCTCAAGACTCTTTTCAAGGGAGGCATTTCGTCGGATCATCAGCCACCTGGGACCTCTCGCGGATGACACGCAGTCTTTGAGTGACGCGCAAGAGATGCAGGTCGGGGCCGCATTCGCTATGCTCGGAATGGCGAACAGCAGCAGCGGTATCGCTGGCGCGATGTCTTACCACATCGGGACACACTTCAAGGTCGCGCACGGTGTAGCAGGGGGTGTTTTCATTCCTCAGGTCATGCGTCTCGTGCACGAGCATGGATGGCACGGTCTGGCCGACCTCGCCGATCTCCTTCCGGACGGGCCGGGTGGAGCACGAACCATTGCAGCACGCAGCGCACGAGTCGTTGCTGCGATAGAAGCGCTTGTCGACAGAGTGGGGATGCCGCAAACGCTCAAGCCGCTCGGAATTGGTTCCGACGCTCTCGAAGGTTGCGTGACTTTCGCAAACACCACGATGCGAGGCGCGCGCGATTTAACCCCTGCGGTGCTTTCTGACGACGTGATAGCCGGTTGGCTCGAGAAAATGACATCCGCAGCTTCCAACTAACGCTTCACTATCATTGTCTCTCACTTCCAATTGACAACCTATTATGCCGGGTTTTGAGGTAGTCGGCGCCGAGGAAAAGCAGGCGCTCATTGACTTGTTCGACAAGCAGAACGGAATCCTTTTCCGTCACGGATTCGACGCTCTCCGAAATGGTCGATTTCAGGTTCTGGATTTCGAGCGCGAGTTTGCGGATTACGTCGGAGCGAAGCACGCATTGGCCGTCCAGTCGGGAACCGCCGCTGTAAAAGTCGCGCTGAAGGCAATCGGAGTCGGTAAGGGCGACGAAGTGATCACTCAGGCGTTCACGTTCATCGCGACCATGGAGGCAATTTTCGATTGCGGAGCGACGCCCGTCATCGTGAATTGCGACGAAACGCTCAACATGAATCCGGTCGAGCTCGAGGCCAGGATCACGCCGCGAACCAAGGCGATTTGCCCAGTGCACATGCTCGGAGTTGCGGCGGATCTCGATCCTATCTGCGCGGTTGCCAGAAAGGCCGGGATCCCTGTTTTCGAGGAGAATTGCGAAGCCCTCGGGGCAAGGTATGACGGCGCGTTCCTGGGGACGATCACGGAGGTTGGAGCGTTCAGTTTCGATTTTGGCAAGGTCATCACTTGTGGTGAAGGCGGTATGGTGACAACCAATGACGAGGAGACTTACAAGCGAGCCCGGGAATACCATGATCACGGTCACGAGAGCAATCCTGCACTCCCGCGCGGGCGGGACACGAGACGCATGTGGGGCTTCAACTATCGGATGACCGAGATGCAGGGAGCGGTCGGAATCGCTCAGCTCCGCAAGCTGGACATGATTCGCTCTGCCAACGAACGCAATTACAAGCGGCTCGAGAAAGGACTCCAGGGCATTCCCGGTCTCGGCTTCAGAGCCATTCCATCCAAGTGTCAGCCGCTTTATGACACCCTGATCATCAACTTTCCAACCGCGGAGCAGACGTCGGCGTTCGTCGCAGGCATGGCCCAGCAGAAGCTCGGGACCAAGAACATTCCTGACGCCGCGGAATGGCATTTCGCAGGTTATTGGGACCACATGGCTGAAGCCCTTGGCTACACGAAAGAGTGCCTTTGGGAGGCATTCGCTCCAACCCAGGCCCTGCTCGCCCGGAGCGTCTCGTTGCCAGTAATGGTGAAGGAGAGAGAGGCAGCGCTCGATAGTCGAATCGAAAAGTTGCGCGCTATAGCGAGCAGCGTTCTCTAGTTATGCATCGCTGACCAGGTCTCAGCCGGTATGATCTGAATCTCGCGGTTCCCTGAAGTCCGGAGCCGCCTGGGTCCAGAGTATCGTCTTGAGCGATTTCCTCGCACTAGCGGCATCCCATGCAACCGCGAAATCCTTGAGTGGGTATGAAGTCTTGAAAAACCACTCGAGATCGAGGGCGGGAAGGAGCTTGATCGCCTCGTCAAAGTCACTTCGCGAACTTCCCACAGATCCGACAACTGTCTTGTCATAACCGACAATCGTTTCGAAGCTGAACTCGCGCCTCGCATAGGGAAGTCCGAGTAGCAGAAGCGTGGCGCCGGCGGCGGAATCTTGTACCAAAGCGCTCAGAGCGTCGGGGTCGCCCGTAGCCTCAACGAAGACCTGGAACCGATCGAGGGCCGACATCTCGGTCTGCGTGCCAATACCGGATCCCTCGAAGTATCCGAGGCGCGCCGGATCGCGATCAAAAACGGTGACGTGCTGCCCTCTATGTGCGAGCACACGCGCCGCCAGATGTCCGATGCTTCCAGCGCCGATCACCGCGACTCGCAACGGCGCCGGTGAATCCCCAATGGATTGTTCGAGTCGGCGGAGCGCTTTCAGTACTACGGCGAGGGGCTCACATAGGCATGCCTTCCAAAGCGGAACGTTTTGTGGAACCTTGTGAACGAACCGATGAGAGGTGACCATAAACTCTGCGTATCCACCATCGCGGCCAATTACACCAACCTCGCTTCTTTCGGTGCATCCAATCTCAAACCCACTTTGGCACGCAGGACAGCGGCCGCATCCCTGAATGCATTCCACAACCACGGGAGTTCCCAGCTCGATGGCGTCTACGCGAGCCCCAATGGCCACGACCCTACCCGAGAATTCATGGCCGGGTACAATCGGGTACTTGGCAAGCCCGCTCTTGTAATAGCCAAGTGTGCCACGGAACACTTCGATGTCGGTCGCGCATACCCCTTCATACTCCACTCGGACCAGCACCTCACTGGGCCGCAGGTTGGGCAGCTCGACGTCTTGAAGCTCAGCGCGGCCTGGGCCTGATATTACGACCGCCTTGTAGTCGTCGTTGAACATCAAATGGTGGCGTTTCGAGGGATTCTGCAGCGTCGTTTCATCGAGCGTCCCAGCAACGATACCGCATAGCTTCTCGTATCGAAATCGAAGAATTTCACTCAATCTACCGACGAGACGACGCTCTCGGGCCGCCCAGCGGACGTCTCCCGCCAGGGACCGGATTTCTCGCCATACATCACCTGGCAGGTTGAATCGGTCGCGAAGGCCAATCAATCTGGCAGCGAGCGCCTCGCGATGAAACCGCCTGCGAAGCTGGGGCCAGCTCTCCGCGTGCGAATGGTAGATGCAAGCGTCCGGTTGGTAAACAACCTCGTAGCCGGATTCCATGAAGTGCTTTGCCCATTCGATGTCCTCCAGCCCCGACAAGGCCTCGTCAAAATGATGAGTGTTCCACAGGTCGCGCCGAATGGCTGAATTGGCGTTGTTGGCGAAGAAGTGTGGCGCCCTGAGCGCACGCCGCTCGAGGCCGAAGGTGCGCAAGAAATCCACAACCTCGCTAAGTTTTGAAGCCGAGTCGCCGACTTGGCGGCCGTAAACCATGGCTACGCGTTCATCGCGAAACGGCTCGACCAGCCATTGGAGCCAATTCTCATTCACGGGCGCAGCATGCGCTGAAATCATCGCAATGTATCTGCCAGTCGCTCGCGTGATACCGTAGTTAAGCGAGTATCCGAAGGTGAAATCATCCTGCCCGATCTGGAATACATGATCTGCTTCTGCTGCGGCAATCTCACGCGTATTGTCGAGCGAGCCAGAGTCGACGACGACGGTCTCGAAATCCCTATATGTCTGGCGGTTTAGCGCAGCGAACAGCTTCGGAAGGTGCTTGCTCTCGTTGAAAGAGCGGATTATGACCGAGGTTTCCGGCATTAACTTAGCGAGAGATCGGGAAAATGTTTCCTAAGATCTTCAAGCAACTGGGCGATCGTGTTGCGGTGAACGCGCTCGACGGCCTCCGGACTGCTGTTTGCGTTGTGCGGGGCCATCCAACAATTCGGAAATCGGCGCAGCGGACTGTCGACCGGCAACGGCTCGTCTTCGAAAACATCCAGACCGGCCCCGCAAATCTTTCCCGACTCGAGCGCGCGAATCAAGGCGGCCTCATCGATGATGGGCCCGCGCGCCGTATTTATTACGAACGCACCAGTCTTCATTCGGGAAAACGCAGCTTCATCGAGCAAATGGTGCGTTGTGGGATTCAGTGTCGTGTGAACGGTGATAACGTCCGCGCGACTCAACAGATCCTCGAGGGACGTCATTTCAATCGGAGTGCTCTCGAGAAATGCCCGCGGCATTGTGATTACGTCGGTGCCAAGAATCCGTCCGCCGAAGGCGGCGGCGCGCCGTACTACCGCCTTGCCGCAATTGCCGACCCCGATTACGCCGAGCGTCAGCTCTCTCATGGCGACCAGCTGTGGCTTGACCCACTCGCCGCGCCGGATGGCTGCGTCCATTTGCGCACCCTTGCGCGCGTGGAGAAGCACATAGCCGAGCACCGTGTCCGCTACGGGCTCGCTAAAAGCATTGGGAGTATTGCGCACCGGTATTCCGCGCTTGCGCGCGGCGTCGACATCGATGGAATCGATCCCCGTGCCCCATTTTGAGATCACTTTCAGGCGAGGAGCAGCGGCGAGCACACGTTCCGTGATTCGGTCATCGCCGCAAATGATGCCATCTATCGAGGAGATTACTTCCAGGCGCGCTTGCTCCTCGAGCCGTTCTCGCACGCTCGCCACAACGATCTCGCATCCAGCGCCTTCGAGCTCGGAACGGTATCGCTGAATAACCGGAAAGGCGTACGGCGCCGATATGAGAACGCGCGGTTTCATCCGATAGCTTCCGCGGGCGAATAGCCGGCGAGCAACGGATCGCCGCGCATCAATTGCTCTACTATATGGATGTCCTGCACCGTATCGACGGCGTGTGTCACTTTGTCCGTCCGAACGAGGCGAATGGGAAAGCCGTGCTCCAGTGCACGGAGCATGTCGATAGACTCAATCGCCTCAAGGGGCGTGGGTGAGAGCTTGCTGTAGTCAAGGAGGAATTCGCGACGGAAGGGAATGACGCACACTTGCTTCATGGCGCCGAGCTCGGAAAACGAAACTTTGGCTCGCGCCGGAATGGGCTCTCTCGAAAAATAAAGGGCGTCGCCGTTGGAGGCGATCACGATCTTGATAGTATTGCTATCCTCGAACTCTTCGACTGACGTGATAGGCGCCGCGAGGTTCGAGCACACGACACGCGGGTCGTCGATGAGGGGCCGCAAGGCAAGGTCGATCATCTCCGGAAGGATCATCGGCTCGTCCCCCTGGACCATGACGATCACATCGGCATCGAGTCCCGCCGCTACCTCAGCGACCCGGTCGCTCGCCCGAACATGCTTGTCGGATGTCATGACGGCAGTAGCTCCGAAGCTCGCGCAAGCCTTCACGATTTCCTGGTCACATGTCGCCACGAGAACATCATCAAGCGTCGCGCACGTTTGCGTGCGCCGAAACACGTGCTCGAGCATCGGACGGCCGAGGATATGAGCCAGCGGCTTCCCCGGAAATCGTGATGCTCCCATTCTGACGGGAATAACAGCAACAACCTTCATCCTGCCACCTGGATCAAGTAAGTTGTGCACGCACGGTGCACTCAAAGGACTGCCCCGGGCCGAGCACGAGACTCTGGCCCCTGCGATGCGCCTCCGAGAGGTCCTTCGGCATGTTCGTACAAGGCTCGAGGACGATAGTATACAGGCCCCGCCATCCTCCGTACGTCATGAAAAGCCACGTAAATGGAAACACGTCGAGCGGGTAGTGGAGACGAATCGCGTGGCCTGATTCGGAATCGCGCACACCGCACCACCCTTCTGGCATGTTAGTGACATACAGAAATGCGCGCGCGCTGTCACTAGCACTGGGGATTCGCCGCAAGTCCACCGGACTTCCATCCGCGCCGACAGCCACCGGCCATCGATGGGGACGGGGCGCACTCACGATCGTTTCGTCGTGCGGATCGACTGGAACGAGATCGCCTCCCGGCAGCTCCAACCGGTGTGCCGGCGTGATATTTACGGGGAGGTGCTGCTTGAACAGGCTAACGATGGGTGAATCCGAAGTGTTGCGGATTCTATAGCGCACCACCAGCTCGTTCGACCCCGCGGCAAGGGAGATCCACTTTTCGTAAGTCGCGTCCACTGTCTCACCGTTCAACTCAAGTGCGATTTTGGCGGACTCCGCGGTTTCTGTCAGGCTCCCCACACGCCACGGCCGCCGCCACCACTCGCCATGATCCGTCAGGAAAGCGCTACCGAATTTACCAGGAGCGTCGTTTGGAAAAAGCTCCTCCCATCCCCCTGGCCAGACATCATCGTAGACCGCAGCAGAATCGACCACCGTCAGGGCAATACCCGGCCGGTGCCATATCCACTGAATATCCGAGTCAACGTGCCTGAGCGACCAAATCTTGGCACCGATGAGTGGCAGGACTTCAGCCTCTACGATCCCGTTGCCGATACGAAGCGCATCGTGACCCTGGAGTTTATGCGGTACGATGCGTAGACCGGAACTGGATTCGCGCTTGCCCCGTCTCACGCGGTCGCTATAACCCGAACGTGCGAGCTCAGACGGTTCTCGCTGAGGAAGCGCTGGAACGCGTTCCGGGCACCTTGATTTTCGGGCCGGAGGATCTCGCGAACAAATCTTGGCGGATCGATGCGAGGATTCTCGCGAACGGCGTTGCTGACGATGTCCACGTCGAGGAGCCCCGGAGTGGTCAACTCGTCCAGCCGGAAGTGTGCCCGCTCAAACAGGATTTCCATACCGCGCACAGAAATGAGATTCAGATGATGCGGAGGGTGGACGCTCTTCGACGCCTCCCACAGGGTCTGGATATCAAAGCCGGTAACGGTCAAAGTCGTCAGTATGAGCTTCCCTCCAGGTCTGAGGAGACGGCGTACACCATGCAAGAAAAAAATGGGTTCGAACACGTGCTCGAGAACTTCGAACGCGGTCGCGGCGCTCGCCTCACACTCTCCGGACTCGACATCCTCAGCGCTCTTTTCGAGAACGCGAAAGCCCCGGTTTCTGCAGATTTGGGCCAATTCCGGGCCGGGCTCGAGGCCGATCACCTCGTCGAACGCGCCGATCCGTTGAACCTCTTCGAGCAATATGCCGTATCCCGAACCCACATCGACATATCTGCCGCCGGGAGACTGGGCGGCGAGAAGGCGGGAGATCAATTCGGCACGAGGCCGAGACATCGCAACCCGACGCGCCTCGGCGGTCTGATGAAAGAAGTCAGTGCTCCAAAACTTGACGGATAAGGCATCGCGGTAGAACGCTGCAAGCTGCTGAATTGAGGGACGGGGCGAGGCGTAGAGTGTCTCGCAATCCGCGCACACAGCATAGCGAAAACCGAGCTTCTTGAACGACTCCGATGAATTCTTACCGTCACAGGCCGGGCACGATACACTCACGAATCCATTCTCGTTGGCGAGAAGACGAGCCGCATCTTCCCGGGCGAGTGCGAGATACTCGTTGAAGAGAGACTGCGGTCTGATATCAGCTTCTTTCAAGATCGACATCTAAGGGAAACGGGACGCTAAGAACGGGAAACATAAGAAGGGAGCCAGTAGATCACCAGCCTAAGCGCTTCGAATCCGAATGGGCGTCACTGAGACTCGCGCTGCCATCCTTTATACAGCAGCGACCGTCACGCTATAAGGACTCCGCGCACAATTTCATCTGCGATTGCGAGAGACGCCGTTGCCCCCGGGCTCGGAGCATTTATCACGTGCACCGCTCGGCGGAGCCGCACGAATGCGAAATCCTGAACCAGTTCGCCGCCCGGGGTCATAGCCTGCGCGCGCACGCCTGACCCGCCCACATCGAGATCTTCATCGCGCAGGGCCGGCACCAAACGCCGCAGCGATTCTGCGAAAAGATGCCGCGACAGAGACCGCCGGAGCTCGGCGATGCACATGCGCGAGTGGGTTTTGACGAACCGCTGCAGCCCGCAATAACTGAGCGCGTCCCACAAATCTCGCGCACTCAGATCCCATTTTCCGTAGCCCTCACGCGAGAGCGCAAGGACCGCATTTGGTCCTGCTTCCACTCCGCCATCGATGTGGCGGGTGAAGTGGACACCCAGAAACGGGAAGACAGGATCCGGCACGGGATAGATGAGATTCTTTACGAGGTGTAGTGCCTGCGGACGAAGCTTGAAATATTCCCCCTTGAAGGGCACGATTCTGACATCCCTGCGTGCACCGGAGAGCGCCGCCACACGGTCGCTTTGCAGCCCGGCGCACCCGACCACGAAGTCCGCAGTCACCTCCTTCCTGGCATTCGACAGCACCCATCCGGACGCCCTTTCGGTAATAGCGGACACTTCAAATCCCGTCTCGATTCCACCACCTCGATTGAGGACGTCAGCCTGGAGCGCACGGCATACCGCTGGATAGTCGATGATGCCTTCCTCCGGGACATGCAGAGCGGCCAATCCCACGCAATGGGGTTCGAACTGGCGAATTTCGCCGCTGGTCAACCATCGAATGCCCGCAAGGCCGTTCTGTCGGCCGCGATCTTCGAGCCTGCGCAGCCGTTCAACCTCCCCCTCATCGACCGCGACAACGAGCTTTCCGCAGATTTCATGGGCTATACCGCGTTCTCGTGCATAGGCTGTCATCTGCCGGATGCCGCTGACGGCAAGACGGGCCTTACTGGACCCAGGGGCGTAGTACAGGCCAGCGTGCAGTACCCCACTGTTGTGACCGGACTGATGCTGGCCAACATCGTCCTCTTTCTCGAGTACGGTAACACTCCATTCGGGCCTGGCCTGAAGCAGCCTGTATGCTGTCGCCAACCCTACGATGCCGCCTCCTACAATTGCAACTCGCATGGGCCTATGAGGGTGCGGATTTAGACAAGCCGCTTATCCCTTTGCAGGAGAACTCAACCTGGTCCTGCAGGAATCTGCGCTGTTGCCCTACGGCTTCGGACAAGCACGGCGCTACTCTGCAACTTGCCCGGTGAACACTAGTTCTTCGACGGACAAGGTAATAGCTTATCCGTCGGTGATCTCGCACACATCCTGCCATTGAGGCAGCGATAACCCGTCGCACCCATTTTGACCACCCACAAACTGCCACGTGACAATACCCAAGACGTTCCTTCCGTGCGCATGAGGAACCGGCACCTCTTCCTGCTCGACGCAGCGTCGCTCGCCGTCGCGCCCGCTATCGCGTTCGCAGTTCGCTTCGAGGACTTCAGCTGGCTCGGCGATAACCCGCGGATGGTTCTACCATATATTTTTCTCGCTGGTCCGCTGCGCCTCGCTGTCCTTTACAAGTTCGGGATGTACCGGCGCCTCTGGCGCCACGCCAGTATCGGAGAGCTGAAACAGATTCTGTTCGCGGGCAGCGCCGCAGCTGTTGTCGCGGCGGTCATCGGTCTCTGGGCCCTGCCTGTCGCACAGATTACGCCGAGTCGTGTTCCCTTCTCGGTGGTGTTCATCGACGCGTTTCTTGCGACCGCAGCGATCGCTCTGCCACGCCTGATTGTCCGAACGATCCGAGTCAAGAATCGCCGTCGGAGACGAGACGATCGAGGTCGCCCTGCTCTGATTGTGGGCGCTGGCGACACGGCGAAGCTCGTTGCCAAGGAGCTTCTCGCGAACCCGCATCTTGGCTTTGAGCCGATCGGCTTCGTTGACGATGATCCTGCCAAGCATAACCATGTGCTCGTCGAGCTTCCGATATTGGGGCCTCTCAGCGCCATTAGGACAATGATCGAGCAACATGGAATCTCCGAGCTCATTATCGCAATGCCCGCAGCTCACGGAGATGTTGTACGGAATGTTGTGAGAGCTGGGCTCGATTGCGGCATTCCGACACTTACCGTTCCGAGTCTTCCCGAGCTGATCACCGCGAAGACGAACGGAACGAGCCTTCGCGAGGTCGAGATTCAAGACCTATTGCGCCGCGAACCAGTGGTGACGGATTTGGCGGCGGTGGCCGAGTTGGCGACCGGTGAAACGGTCCTCATTACCGGCGCCGGCGGCTCGATTGGCAGTGAGCTTTGCCGTCAGATAGCGCGGCTGGCTCCATCTCGACTCGTCCTGCTCGGTCACGGTGAAAATTCGATCTTCGACATTCTCCAGGAGCTCAGGGCTGATTTCGCGGACGTTTCCCTGAGTCCCGTCATCGCGGATGTGCGTGATAGAAAGCGCGTCGCAGCAATCTTCAGAGCGCACAAACCGCACGCAGTTTTTCACGCAGCTGCTCATAAGCACGTTCCGTTGATGGAAGAAAACGTGATCGAGGCGATCACGAATAACGTGTTTGGAACGCTGAACGTGGTTGATGCAGCGCTCGAGGCCGGTTGCGGGCACTTCGTCTTCGTCTCTACGGACAAGGCAGTTCGCCCCACAAGTGTGATGGGCGCAACCAAAAGAATCGCCGAGATGATCGTCCAGCGTGCTGCTTCGAAACACGACCGAAACTTCGTTTCAGTGCGCTTTGGAAACGTGTTGGGGAGTAGAGGAAGTGTCGTCCCGACATTCCTCCGTCAGATTCGCGCCGGCGGTCCCGTGACGGTCACCCACCCTGAGATGCAGCGCTACTTCATGACCATTCCCGAAGCAGTGCAGCTGGTTCTTCAGGCCGGCGCGCTCGGCCGCGGCGGTGAGGTGTTTCTGCTCGACATGGGCGAGCCAATCAGGATCGTAGACATCGCAACCGACTTGATCAGACTCTCCGGCCTTGCTGTCGGTACAGACATTGAGATCAAGTTCACCGGTATTCGTCCTGGCGAGAAGCTCTACGAAGAGCTGTTCTTCAGCGCGGAAAATGTTCTCGCCACAGACCACCCACAAGTCTTGAGAGCGAGGAATGGAATTCTCCCCGAAGGCATTATGCGTCGAATCGAGGCTCTCGTGAGCGCGGCAGAGTCAGAGCATCCGGATGACGAGCTCAAACAGCTACTCCGGAATCTCCTGCCCGATTTTCATCCACACCCGACGCATCCGATCGGCGCATTGGAAGACGAGACGAAGGAGATTTCAGTCAGGGATACTCCGGTCACAGCAGTTCCCGCTCTCCGCGCCTAAGGAAAAGGCGCCTTCTCAGGCGCCTTTCTTTTTCTCCGACCAAACCCTGGCAGACGCCTGCCTCTACGCCAGGGGCAGATTCAGAATAAAACAGAAACGCGTGCCCTTGGTTGGCGTGGTTGTCACCTGAAGCTCGCTCCCCATGAGCCGCTCGCGACGTCCGCCAAACCTGGGACGAGTTCGATCTTGCCCGGTACCTCTGCGCGATTGGCTGCCCAAGAATCCATCCTCCGCCGTGAGACGTGATTCGCTACAGGAACCTACTGCTCAGCCCGAATTGGCTACTGCTGAGCTAGGAATATACCTACTGCTGAGCTAGTAAGATACCCGCATGGCCACCGCTTCACCCAAAGTGCACCGCGGATCACAAATCATATGTTTTTGCGGTTCCCACAGCGAAAGCCGATTATTCTATCTGGGCTTGGGGCCTTATCGAGATCATCGGGATTCTCCGAACTGTTGAGAGCATTTAATAGATGGATAACGCGCTCAAATCCATAGTCACACGCTGGATCTATCTCGATGACAGTCGACCTTCTCGGCGACCGATCCTATGATCTCTTCCTTTCGAACCATAGTGCTAAGCTGCGGTGATCTTGGCGTTAAGGTCGCGAACGCATTGAGCGCAGACGGCGCCAGTCAAGTGGTCGGACTGGTTGTTGCTCCCTACGCCCGCCGCAGGCGAACATTGCCTGCAAAGTTCCGTCACGTCATTCGGAGGCAGGGGTGGCCCGGGTTGTTCGCGGTTATTGGGGGGAAGATCGCGTCGGTCACCAGCTTACGTGAGCCGTCCAACCTCGGCCGATCGAGTCTCGCGCTTGCGCCCGGGATAGAGAGTCATGAGGTAGTCGACTTTCATGCGCCAGAGTCCCTTTCGATTATCGAGGCGCTGCGTCCAGACCTTGCAGTCATCGCCGGTACCTACATCCTGAACGAATCTGTCTTTGCGCTTCCGCGGCATGGTTCGATCAATCTACACTCGGGCAGGGTGCCGGAATTCCGGGGAGCGGCACCAGCATTTTGGGAGCTCTACAACGGAGAAGCAGCTGTCGGTGTGACGATCCACCGCGTTGTTGCCTCGCTTGACGCGGGGCCAGTCTTAGCCCAGGAGATGTTTCCTCTAAATTCAGCGCCCGAAGAGGATCCTCTAACGTACATCGAACAATTCAAGCGAGAGGTCCTGCTACCAAATGGTGTGAGGATGCTCGTTGAAACCGTACGCGCCCTCGCGGACGGAACGGCAAAGGAAACTTTGCAGAACCACGCTGTCGCCCGAACATTCCCTACTCCAGACTACCGTGCCGTACGCGAGCTACGCAAACGCGTGCGGAGTCGTAGAAAGTATGGAGGCACCAAATGAAGCGGCGCATCAAGGCGTTGCTCGGTCGCGCAATTTTCGCCTCAAGAGCCTATCGGCCGCTTTTTCGCAATAAGGCGGTCATCGTGCTATTCCATCGCATCGACGACCGCTACCCCGGCGATCCGATTACCTGCAGCACAGCCCAGTTTCGCGAGTTCTGCACTTTCTTTCACCGCTACTTCACCGTCGTCCCTTTCCACACGCTGATCGAAAAGCTGGAACGTGGGGACGACATCAGTCACCACCTGGTCATGACCTTCGACGACGGGTATCGCGACAATCGCCGTGCAGCGGACGAACTAGTGCGTCGTGGGATGCCCGCCAGCTTTTTCATAGCGACCGATTTTATCGGCTCGGATCGAGTGCCTTGGTGGGATGCAAAATCGGGCATCGTTTCCGAGTGGATGTCGTGGGCCGACGTGCGATCGTTGAGTGATGATGGGTTTGAGCTGGGCGCGCATACCAAGAATCATGTCGACTTGGGTGTTGTTTCAGGCGCGGAAGCCGTGGAAGAGATTGTCGGCTCGGCACGTCGCCTTGCCGCTGAAACAGGCATTCCCATCGATCTCTTCAGCTACCCTTACGGACGCCCCCATCAGATCACGGAGGAGAACCGCAAAATCGTCCGAAAGGCTGGTTTTGTTTGCTGTCCGTCGGCTTATGGTGGAACGGTGGGGAAAGGGAATGATCCTTTCCGCATCTGTCGAACGCCTATTTCCCCTTGGCACATCTCGCCCTACCAGTTTGGCTTCGAGGCCCTCCTCAGCTAATAAATGGATCTCAAGGTGACTCATGGTGAGCTGAAAACAGCTCCCATTTTGAGGCCTGTGAACAAATGGCTGGCTGAGGCCTGAAATCATTGATGTCGTTACAAATCTCCACCCCTCCCAATGGTTAAGGCCCTGTAGAGGGTTTCTACTGAGTTACTGGGTCCGAAGCTCAGCAGTCAGTCTATAAGGAAAGGCCATGAGCACCCCTGCTCATACATCGGACTGCTCCTCTCTCAGAGAGGGATACCGATAAAGGCAAACCCGTCGAAAGACGGCGACGCAAAGCTACGAGGCTAAAGCCCGTGTTCCTGCGAGCCATGCCAGTCGAGCCGCCGAACATTCCGCTCGGAGCGAGCTAATGCTCCATTTCAATAAGATCAATGGGTCGACATTATTAGTAGTGCTTTTCACGTCCGTTATGAGTCTCGTAGCTGCCTGCATCCAGCCGTCGGGTCCTCTGGGCGCCGTCTTTGCCACATCCGCGGCTGGTAATCTCATCACTGGCCAGACAGTTACCCGGGCTTCAGTTTCTCCGACTGTTGCCACGGTCTCTTCCACCGGTGCAGTCACAGCTGTTGCCGCCGGATCCGCAACAATACAAGGTACGGTCTCCGGAAAGGCTGGCTCCGCCTCGCTGACAGTAACACAGGTTCCTTCATCGACGGTCTCTGTGGTAGTGGTCCAAGTCGATTCGACGATGCTTTTGGTGGGTCACGTCGCCCATGCGTCGGCCACGGCAAAGGACGCGATGGGCAATCCGGTCACAGGGCACCAGGTTACGTGGGCTTCGCTAACCCCTGCCACCGCTACCGTCTCTTCCTCAGGTGACGTGATGGCAGTTTCTTCAGGGATCGCCATAATAGAAGCCAGAGTCTTCGAAACGATTGGCCTCGACACGTTGACAGTGGTCGTTCCGCCCAATCTTTCGTTCCAGGACTTCAACGACGGCACGCCGGGGCCGTACGCTCACACTGCGGATCTCGACTTCCCCGACGACCCGACCGGGTCTGGTCACGGGAAGGTTGCACGGATGTTCTACAACCCTACTCAAGGTATCCTGCAGAGTAGCAATGACGAGTACATCGCATACGATGCAGGCGCTACCCATCTCAGATATGGCGCAACCATCTGGATGAAGGGAGAGTTCTATACCCCCTACGCGGGTACGGCGGTAAAGGCGGGCCACCACCGGAAGCTGATCGACTATTGGGGCGGCGGCGTCCGAATGACACTGTACCGCGCCGACGCCTACTCCGGTCAACTAAGGCTGTGGCTGTCCTGCGTTGATTGGATGAACGGGTCTTCGCAGGAGACCGTAACGGAGGTGACCGGCATCAATCTGGCCGACGATACCTGGTACAACATCGAGGTAAAGATGGTCACGAACTCCGCGGACAATATTCGTGACGGCGTGGTGGAAGTCTACATAAACGGGGCGGCATCCCCGAACTACACACGTAATACGGGACTAGGATGGATCACCGAGAAGTATTCGGGTGGAAGCTACTTCAACTACTACCGGGTTGGCGAGCAGTTAACCTCAGATGCGGGGCACCCCCTTTATACGGAGTCTCGCTATTGGGACAACGTGGGGTTCTCAACGAGTCGCATCGGACGGTAGAACATACCGGTAACCGGCGCGGACCTCGTGCCCGGCCCCTTTATCTTGCCCGAAATGACGGTAGCTTTCTCGCACCCTCATTGACATTACGGTAGGCGTATCGCTGCCCAACGGGATTTTTTGCCGAGGTTATTCCACTATGATCTCGAAATGTTACACTGGCATCGTATCGGTGAGCGGTGAATATAGTCATCGACGCTGACCGCTCGCGTCGTAACCGGCAAACCAAGTGAGTCGTCCGTCCGGGTCCGGCGCTCGAGTCACGGTCATCATTCCCGTATACGGCACGGCACCGTTCGTTGCCGATGCTCTGGATTCTGTCCTGAGCCAAACCTACACGGAATACGAGATTATTGTCGTCAACGATGGCTCTCCAGATTCGGAATTGCTCGACGCGGTTCTCGAGCCCTACCGGAATCGAATCACTTATATAGTTCAGGAGAATCGTGGAAGTAGCGGCGCTCGGAATACGGCGCTGAAGGCCGCTCGGGGACAGTATGTAGCGATGCTCGACAGCGATGACCGTTGGAATCCTGAGTACCTGAGTTCACAACTCTCAGTGCTCGATGCGGACCGGACAATCGACGTGGTATACCCCGACGCTGTTCGATTCAGCTCTGAAGGGATGGGAGCTCGCTACTCCGAGGAATACCCCGTCGGAGGAGAAGTCTCTTTCCTGCGGGTGCTCGCTAGCGAGTGCCATATCTACGGGGCAGTTACCGCACGGCGTGAGACACTGCTCCGGGTTGGCCTATACGATGAAGATATTGAGAGTGGCGAAGACTTCGAGCTGTGGCTGCGTGTGCTGAAGTTCGGGGGGCGTATCGTCTATAACGACCGCGTCTTGGCCTATTACCGGATACGCGAAGGGAGCCACACGTCGAAGGACTTAAGACTTGTGAGCAACGTTCTGAAGGTTTTCATCAAGGTTGGGAGAGAGATGGAACTCACAGCAACGGAGCGCGTCACGCTCGATCGTCGGCGTCTGGGTTTAGAGGCGATCGTAAACCTGTTGGGGGGCAAGAAGGCGCTTATCGAAGGTGACCTTCCCAGAGCGATAACGATGCTCACCGCTGCCGCGGACCACAGCCCAAGGTGGAAGCTCCGGGCCACCGTAGCGACCCTGAGACTCGCGCCCGGGATTGTGCGCCAGTTGTATCGGGTGAGGGAACGCTGGGCAAGGTGGCGTGATTCTCAGGCTGGATTGCACTCGGCCTAGCTCCTATCGATGGCCTGCCTCCCAAACGGGCAGGCCTGGAGCAGGAGGTCCAGATCTATTTCGGGCTCGGAGTCTACAGCGAAATCGTAGATCTTCCCGAGAGAAGTCTCATCAGATATCGCGACAGGTTCCACCTCATTCCTACCCGTCGACAAGAAGTAGTCCCGGAACTTGAAGCCGCCACCGATCACTCGGTTGGAAAGAGAAATCCAGGTGAAGGGTATTCCGTATGCATCGGCCGCGATGAGCCCATGCAACGAGCTTGACGCGATCAGACGGCACCTGCAAAGTTGGTCGACGAACTCTTGTATGCCACCAAGCACGTCAATAATCAGGATATTTGCGTCGTGCGCAGCCCGATTCAGCCAGGGTATGTCGCGATCAATGTAGTGAGCCACGATCCCAAGGTCGTATTCCTTCTCAACAGAGGGAGCATAATATCTCGGATAGAGAAGCGCGGGATCGCCGTAAACGGCGGGACAGGAAAGGCCCTGATTGAGCACCAGTTGCCGGGTAAGGGGACCGCGAACCGCGTGGATCCTTCTCGGAACCCTCTGGAAAGTGCGATCCGCGTCGATGAAGCCCGAGCCCCACACCTCGAGGTTAGGAAGGTCGGTAGCGCCGAGGATGCTGCCGATTACGCTGTAGACGGGCCGATTACGGAAATTGTAGACGTTCTGGACTGCAACTGCCTTCCGTCCGGAGATATGCTGGACGAGCACGAGGTTCAGAGCGTCGCCCCAGTTGCGATTGTAGTCGTAGAACGTAATCACGGGAACGTCGGGGTCGAGGGCGACCTTGGCGGTGTTCAGCAACTTCCGGTAGCCCTCACGCGCTTTGTCGGTAATCATCACCCTGCCTTTCCCGCTCGGCGCTGCATCGCGCCGGGAAAGTCTTCCTACGACGCTCCTCAGGGTTGCTCGATCACCAACGGACAATACGAGCGTGTAGACCAAGCCCAGCGAGGTCAAGAGTAGGCCCATGCTCCACCCGATCGAGGCGGGCAGATGTCCAGGATGATAGGCGAACCGCAGCACAACCGCCGCCCCAAGGATCCCATATAACTTTGCGATATCCTTCCAATCGCACCGGATCGGATAGTAACGTTGCGCGAAGTGATAGATCCAGAGAAAACGAGTCGCGTACGCGACTAGTGTCGCCCAAGCAGCGCCATAGATCCCGAACCAAGGGACAAGCATGTAGTTCAGAATCAAGGTGATCGGAACCAGGACTGCTGCGCCGGTAGCCATTACCTTTGTCCTGCCGCTAATGTAAAGGCCTAGGTTCCAGAAAGCTGCCCAAGTAAATATGACCTGCGCGGCTATCAGCAGAGGCACCAGGCGGTATGCCGGCAAGAATGCCTGGTCGGACATTGCATATAGGAAGTCTCTCACGAAAAGAGACAAGGCCAGACCCACGCCTCCTAGAATCACATTCATGTACAGAAAGACGCGCGAGTACAGTTCCTGTGCGTCTGGTCGTTTTGCAATCTCGAAACGTTGCACATCCCAGATCATCTGAAAAGGTTCGTATGCAAGTGCGCTCAGCACGAAGGCGAACTTATACGCCAAGGAGTAGATACCTACCGTTGACGTGTTGGTATAGTGATTCAGAAAGAAGCGATCTGAAAATACCAGGATAAAGCTCCCCAACGACCAGAGCACCATCGGGCTCCCGAAGGTCAGCATCTGACGAAATTTTTCTGTACTGAATCCAATACCGACGCTGCGGATAAGATAGACTGTCAAACCGACCGTTACGGCCGCGCTAGTGATGATGCCGCCGGCGAGTACTCCCTTGATTCCCATCCGAAGGTAGACCACAAAAAAGACGTTGAGCGACAGCATCGCCACTAGCTTCAAGGCGTTGATCGTAACGAATAGGACGGAACGATTCTCGGCTCGCATCAACAAGAATGGTACGTACTCAAAGTTCTGGAGGAAGAAGAGGATGAAATACAGCCGCAAGGCGAGAAGATTCCCCTCGGAGCCGAAGATCAGCTTGGTCAGTTCGGGTGCGAGCGCTTGCCCGACGACAGTGGTCGCGGTAGCGAGAGCAATAACTCCCAGTGCTGCCGTGCTCATAACAGCTTTCTTGGCCGCCGGGTTCTCTTCGGCACTAAAAAACTTGAACACGCCAGCGACGAGCCCGATACCGGTGATCATGCCAATTACGTCGATCGTCATTCCGAGCAGTTCCAGAACTCCGTAATCGGCTGGCGTCAGGTACCGAGTGTACACAGGAAGCATCACGAAACTGGCGACTTTCCCGATGATGATCCCTGCGGTGTACACAACCGTGTGCCTGCCAAGCTTCTGCAACTGCCCACTCATCGAGAGCTCGCTTCTCTGAAGATCATCGTCCAAACCTAACGTCGCGGCGCGACCGGTCCAGACCGATTCGTTGGCTTGGCGTTCGACAATGGTCGCTTCGTCCGAGTAGCCAGTGAATGGAGGACTGTTACATTATGTTGTCTTGCTCGAGCACGCTCATAACCGCCACCCAGCGTCCGAGGGACGCATGTAACCCTTCTCCCAGCCATGTGCGGATTCGCCGGTATCATGACGACTGCGTCTCTACGCAGAGAAGCATTAGAAGCGGTCGCGGACACGATGAGTGCCCGAATCGCTCACCGGGGGCCAGATGACACAGGGTGTTGGGCTGAGCCCAGCGCAGGTTTAGCCTTCGGGTTCCGCCGACTGGCGATCATTGATTTGTCTGCTCAGGGTCACCAGCCCATGCGATCTCCTTCCGGTCAGTACACACTGGTGTTCAATGGCGAGATTTTCAACTACGAACGGATCCGGCGTCCTCTTGAAGCCGACGGTTGGCACTTCAGCGGCCATTCAGACACCGAAGTCATATGTGCGGCATTCGAGCGTTGGGGTATTGAAGCGGCGGTCAGAAAGTTCATCGGCATGTTTGCAATTGCTGTCTGGGATGCCTCTAGTCGGCGCCTGTCACTCATCCGCGATCGACTTGGTATCAAGCCCCTTTACTACTACCACCGCCCGGGAATACTCACGTTCGGATCGGAGCTCAAGGCGCTCGTAGCGGGTCCTGATTTTGACGCGACTGTCGATGAGAGCGCGCTAGTTGCATACCTGAGATTCCTGTACGTACCGGCTCCGCAGACGATCTACCGCTATGCGCGAAAGCTTCTTCCTGGACACATCCTCTCGGTCGGTAGCGTAGCCGAATCTCTTCCCGACGCCGCTGCCTACTGGTCTCTCTCCGACGCGTACCACAGCGGACGGCAGAACAGGTTCGAGGGATCGGACTCGGAAGCGGTACAAGAGCTCGCTGCACTTCTCTCCGACGCGGTGCGCCTTCGAATGCAAGCCGACGTACCACTTGGCGCACTTCTTTCTGGGGGAATCGACTCCTCGACAGTTGTCGCGCTCATGCAGGCGAACTCGTCCCGGCCGACTCGCACATTCTCGATCGCTTTCCCCGGAACCTCGTACGACGAGTCGATTCACGCCGCGCGCGTCGCGGCCCGGCTCGGAACCGATCACACCGAGATGGCGGTTACAGGTGATGACGCGCTCGCCATCGTTCCGCAGCTCCCGGAGATGTTCGACGAACCGTTCGCTGACGCGTCGCAGATTCCGACCCATCTGGTTTGCAAGCTCGCGCGGCAGGACGTCACTGTTGCTCTCTCTGGTGACGGCGGCGACGAATTATTTGCCGGCTACGACCGATATGTGCAGGGTGGGAGAATAATTGGAGGCCTTAGTCATGTTCCCAGCGGCGTTCGCAGAGCTGTGGGAACCGCGGTGGGAGCGGCGGGCGGTGCGGCGTGGGATCGCACATATCGCAGGGCTGCTGCGTTCGTGCCTGGCCTCCCAAAGTACTCCTTCGCCGGCAACAAGATTCGCAAACTCGGCAATCTTCTCCGTCACGATTCAGAAGACGAGATGTACCGGTTCCTGCTTTCAGCCTGGCAGAACCCAGAGGATCTGCTGGCGCGTCCCGGCACCTCCCGGAGCAGAATCGAGGAGGAGCTCTCGAAAACCAGAACGATGCCGTTGCTGGACAGGATGATGTTGCTCGACCAGCAGACGTATCTCGCCGACGATCTTCTCGCCAAGGTGGACCGCGCCAGCATGGCGGTGAGTCTCGAGGCTCGTGTTCCACTCCTCGACCACCGCGTAGTGGAGTTTGCCTGGCGACTCCGGTCCGATCACAAGGTGAGGGATGGTAGAGGAAAATGGTTGCTTCGGCAGGTCCTCTACAGTTACATTGAACCGGCGTTGGTTGACCGGCCAAAAATGGGGTTTTCAGTCCCCATTGGCGACTGGCTCCGCGGTCCGCTTCGCGCCTGGGCAGAGGAGCTTCTTTTCGTCCGGGCGGAATCCGATGGGTTTTTGCGACTCGAGAAAACGCGGCCAGGATGGGAACGTATCCAAGGTGGAGCTGATGACGCAGCGCTGGCCATCTGGGCGGTTCTCATGTTTGAGTCATGGAGGCGCCACTGGCTGCACTGAAAACGGGCGATCGTGCACTTGCTCTCGCGGCAGGGCTGAGCACTGCTCAAGGTAATGTGCGCATTACGGTGGTCGTACCAGTGCTCAACGCGATGCGATTCTTACCGCGGACGATCCCTTCACTACTCGAGGCGGCCGAGGGCACGGACGGTGTCGAGCTCATCTACGTAGATAACGGGTCTACTGACGGCTCATACGAATACCTCACATCAATTGCATCCAAAGGTATTGGTGTACAGCGTCTTGAGAGAAGGTCGAACGAGATAGCCCGCAACTTGAGTGCGTCAGCCCGCAATTTTGGCGCACGTCAGACCGACAGTCAATTCCTCAGCTTTCTTGACGCTGATTGTTTGGTCGCCAAAAACTATTTCAACGAGGCGCTCGGCGTTTTACTGTCCACAGGAGCGTCGGCAACAGGCTGTGAAACGAAAGCTCCGCCTGAGCGACACTGGATTGAAGCGACGTGGCACGACCTGCACTATGTGGGGCGTGACCGCGAAGTACACTATCTCAACTCCGCCAACTTCTTCATTTCCCGGAAGGCATTCGAGCATGTCGGAGGATTTCGAGATGATTTGCCTTCAGGCGCAGACGCCGAAATCGGGCAGCGGCTCACGATCGCAGGCTATCGGATCCACGAATCGCCGGCCGTTGGCGTCATCGACCTGGGCCTCCCGAAGTCTGTTCGCGAGTTTTACCGCCGAAATGTCTGGCACGGTCTCGGAATGTTTGGTACCGTCAATCGGCGTCGGATCGACAAGCCTACGGCGATGATGACAATGCACCTACTCACAGCGCTCGCCGGATTGATCGTCCTAATCGGAGGTCCATTCAGTCTCTCAGTGCGCCTGTTGATCGCTTTATTGACGCAGCTCGCCGTGCCCGGAGTCACAGTGGCCTATCGCGCCGGGCAAACTGGACGCGTTACGCGCCTGGCCGAAGGGATTGTACTGTACTGGCTCTATTACTGGGCCCGTCTTCAGGCCTTTGCCCTAGTCGTTGGGGGCAAGAGTTTCCGATACGCGAAGTAGGCGGAAGCGCGGGGTAGATTTCATGAGGCACTCAGGCTTCTACGAGTCCTATCCGAAATAACCGTACGATCCGGCTTAGCCGAAACCTCCGCTTGATGAAACGTAGGCGATTCTGCAAGCCTCCAACGCTCACCATATAAAAGCTTTCGGGTTACAAGCAATGGCTGATTGTAGATGACTCGGTCTGTAGATCACGCCGCAAGAGGTGGCGTATTTCGATCTTTCCGACGTAACTCGGTCAAAGCTGGAGATCCCCAAGGCGTTCGCGGCGGGGACGGATCTCGGGAGAAATTGTCAGAGGATTCCGGGCTTTACTCGCTGAGCCCCCGCGCACTTTGGGGAGTTCTGAAACGGCAGCCAGCATCGTTTTGGCTAGTCTGCACATATCTATTCTTCGAATACGTTCGTCCTCAGGAACTTTACGAACGTATCCAGGGCCCACCGTACGCGCGCGTCGTTATCATTCTGGCTCTTGTGTCGTTCCTCTTTGAACGGGGAACGTTTCGCTTCCGGCTGCCTGAGCTCTGGCTCACGATCTTCTCGGTCGTCATCCTGATGTCGTCTGTCATGGCGTTTCAACCAAGCGCCTCCTATGACAAACTTTCTGTCTATTTCTCATGGGTCCTCATTTATCTGCTCATAGCAAACGCCGTGGATACCGAGGAGCGCTTTCTAGTGTTCATGTTGTCGTTCCTACTCTACAGCTTCAAAATGTCGCAGCACGGAACCCGTTCGTGGGCTGAGGATGGGTTCATCTACCGTAAGTGGGGCACGACAGGTGCGCCCGGTTGGTTTCACAACTCCGGCGAGTTCGGCATACAGATGTGCATTTTTCTGCCGCTCATCGTCGCATTCATCATGGGGCTGGGAGAACACTGGCCGCGTTGGCTGCGGTGGGCAGCATGGGGGATCGCAGGAACAGCAGTTACAGGAATTGTCGGCTCCTCGTCTCGTGGTGCCATCGTAGGTTTGGGGGCGGTTTCTCTCTGGGCGCTCGTAAGGACCCGGAAGAAAATCCGTACGCTTTTCGCGGTGATCCTGCTTGCGGGCGTAGTATATGCCATCGTCCCCCCCGAATCGAAACTTCGCTTTCAGCAAGCAGGCGATGACCCGACATCAATAGCTCGTACTACGATGTGGAAGCAGGGTTGGCAGATGATGGAAGACTATCCTGTCTTCGGCATCGGATACGCGAATTGGCTGACGTACCGCGGGATCTATCACGGTGATTCTCGCACGCTGGCGCACAACGTTTTCATAGAGGCGGGGTCGGAACTTGGTTTTACCGGTTTGGCCGTATTCCTAACTTTGATTGGATGCACTTTTGTCATTAACCGGCGTACCAGAAAGGTCGCCGAGCCCGAAGGAAGTCGGGGTAGATTCATTTTTTTCATGGCGCTTGGCCTGGATGGCGCACTTGTAGGCCTTATCGCCAGCGGCTTCTTCATAAGCGTGCTGTATTATCCATTCTTCTGGATCAATTTCGCGATGACGGTCGCGTTGCATAATGCCGCCTTGAATGCGCTATCAGGGACGAGTGCTCCAGCAGCGGCACGACGTGCTTCGCGTGATCGTAGTGGTATTCGAGGCGTTGTGCCCGTAATCTCGTGAAAACAATCCTGCACATGATTGAGACGGGAGGAACTGGCGGTGCCGAGACCGTGTACCTTGATCTCGTTCGCCGTCTCGATCCGGTGCGTTGGCGTCACGTTCCCGTCCTTCCCAGACGCGAGTGGATGTACGAGCAACTCATCGACTTCGGGATCGAACCGATCCTAATACCTGAGCGATGGTCGTTGGATCCCGTTTTCTTTGCGAATGGCCGGCTTGATGGCGTCAAGGACGGGGTTCTGGGCGTTTACATCAACAACCCGACCGCGGTGCCTGACCTGAAACCCAATTCTGGTTCAGGAATTATCTCAGTCTAGTGAATTGTTAAGCTGCATTTCTTTCTTGAATCTTCGCAAACTCGGCGGGGGTTAGATCGCCGAGACTGCTGTGCGGCCTGGTTTCGTTGTAGTCCTTTCTCCAGGCTTCGATGGTGAGATGAGCGTCGCTCAAGCTGGTGAAGTAGCTCTCGTTCAGGCACTCGTCCCGGAGGCGGCCGTTGAAGCTCTCGATGAAAGCATTCTGTACCGGCTTGCCTGGTTGGATGAAGGAGATAGCGACCCCATGCCTGTGTGCCCAGAAGTCGAGAGCCTGCCCCTGAAATTCCGGCCCGTTGTCGCAAACGATCGTCTTCGGCAGTCCGCGCTCCTTCGAGAGCCGGTCCAGCGTTCTGGCCACTCGCTCTCCGGGAAGAGAGTGATCCACCTCGATCGCCGGACACTCCCGGGTGAAGTCGTCCACTACGGTGAAGCCGCGGAACACGCGGCCGTCGGCCAGTGTGTCGCGCACGAAGTCGATGCTCCACCTTTCGTTGGACCTCGAAGGAATCGCCATCGGGGAGCGGAGAGCTGCTGCCATCTTTCTCCGGCGGCGCTTTCTCACCGAGAGACCTTCCTCGCGGTAAAGACGCTGGATCAGCTTGCGATTCCTCATACACCCCTCGCGCTTGAGCAGGATGTAGAGCCGCCTGTAGCCCCAGCGCGGCCTCTTCTCGGCGAGCTCCTTGAGTCGCTGTCTGAGATCGTTTTCCAAAGGCCTACGCGGTCGATATCGCTGCGTGGAGATAGGAAATCCAGTGAAGCGGCACGCCCTTCTCTCCGAGATCTGAGCGGCCTCCCTCGCCTCGGTGACCACGATACGCCGCACGCTCGGGGTCACCACTTTTTTCCCAGCAGATCCTTCACGACGACGAGATTGAGTGCCTGGTCGGCTACGATCCGCTTGAGCTGCCGGTTCTCCTCCTCCAGCTGCTTGAGACGTCTCGCGTCCGGCACCTCCATCCCGCCGTACTTCCTCTTCCAGCGGTGAAAGGTGTTATCGCTGATCCCATTCTGCCGGCAGAGCTCGGAAATCTTCGCTCCTGCCTCGTGCTGCTTCAACAGTCCGACGATCTGCTCGGCTGTAAATCTCGACTTCCGCATCGGCCCTCCTCCGGTGAGGACCGAGATAATAACCGAATCAGTTTCCGGGTTTCAGGTCAGGACACGCGCTAGCAGTATTGAAGGCGCTCTTGGACGTGCTCAGGAAGGCGACCAAAGACGATCCCGAGCTATTGCAGGAACTCCAGCCTAAGAAGGGACTCTATTAGTTACGACGACGGCTGGTACTGCGCAGACGGCAAGAAAAAGCCGGTGGGGGTTTGAGTGTCGCCGGAGAGGAGAATGTTATAGTCGCCTACACGGTGTGCTTGGCTCACTCTGCCGCCATGCAGGGCGATCAGGTTCCGGAGGTAAGCGTCCGATCGTAGCACACCATGAAGTCTGACCGGCCGCGGTGCTCGACGTCGTACAAACTGATAGAATGAACGACCTAGGGCGCTTTGTCGGAGCCGCGTCCGGATAGCCACGCGCCTAGAAACGCGCACAGCGCCGATTACAAGTTTCTTGCCCTTCCTGGCACAATAGGCCACGATCCGGCCCAATTCCTGATCCGATAGCGCGTAATCTACCCCCCACATTGTAATGAGATCACAGTCGTCGAACCGCGAGAGATCGCCCTCCCTTGCGTCGAAAACGCCCAACTCATACTCGGCAAAGATCGGCGTCTGCCTGAGTGCCGCGATACTGGCGGTGTCATAATCCGTGAGCCAAGCCGTCATCGACGGATTTCGGTCGAGGATTACCAAGGCTTGCACGAAGGGAGCACCTCCGATGTCGCCCAGCTTCTTAAAGCCGCTCAAATCCGTGCGGTCGGTGAACTCAACTGCCGAGCATAGCTTCTGATAATGCCAATAGATGCTGCGCCGATAGGCGGCGTCACTCGTCGGGTCGCTCATGTAGGCTTCGCTGGTGCGTCGGGTTGCGCCCCATTCCTCGCTCGTATAAACCCCTTCTCCCGAGGCGACTGTGGTGGGATCGGGCGTATAGGCAGGGCAGACGTTAAGGAACTCGAAAAGAGAACCCATCATAGTGACATAAAACTGACCCTCAGGTGATAGACTTTCGGCATATACGAATTATGTACCATGCCAGAATCGCTCAGTATCGCACGCTAAATGCGAGAGGGAAAACTACTAAAATCGACCTTGCGGATACCCGAACAAACCGGGAAGACTGAGGGGCGAATGATCCGACACGAACAGCTGCTCATGCTATCAACCACGCCTGACGAACCCGACACAGGGGTGATCTCGATTCTCTAGGTATCGAGGGCGTTACCTGCCTACAAAGTGAGAGTATCTCCGTGTATGTCATAACGTGAGGGTGGAGGCCGCCGGAACAAATCTAACGTGGAACTCAAGTCCTGCCTCGGCGACAAGAGCGCGGCATAAGGACTGAGCGCCTTCGCGATCCGCCATCCTAGAAGCTACACGTCGCGAACACCTCATCCTCCTCGCCAAGAAATACTCCCCAAGACTGATTGACCTCTCGGCATCTGCGATTGACAGGCAGTGAACATTTGGTTCATAGCCGACCGGCATTTGCCATCAGACGACGTATCATCGTCGGAAAACCTCCTGCGAAAACGGTTCCAAGGGCTCTTCGATCGTTAGAAGAGAGAACGAGTGCATTGACTAGAGCAATCGATGCTAGAAGGAGGACCGTGTTCCAGCCGATTGAAGCCGGTAAGTGTTCAGGATGATATGCAAACGCTAGCGCCACGGCAGCTCCGAGGATGCCGTACAGCTTTGCAATATTGGCCCACTGATATCGGATCGGGTAATAACGCTGCGCAAAGTAATAGATCCAGAAAAAGCGAGCGGCGTAGGCAGCTACGGTCGCCCCAGCGGCGCCATAAATCGCAAATCGCGGAATGAAGATGTAGTTAAGAATCAGGGTCAAGGGCACGAGAACGATTGCAGCACCAGCCATTATTATCGGATTAGTGCTCCACGCGATAGGGCACCCGCGGGTCCAGGGCCCTGTTTGCCACTGCGATGATGCTTCTTCAGCTCGCGCCAGTTCCCTGTTGCTGGGATTCGTCACCGCTGGCAAATTGCAGGGACGATCTAGCCCTGATGGAGTCGTCATTGAGGGTCAATCCTCCGCAACCTTCCGCCTGTTTCGCGGAAAGTCGCTGGGTCGTCTTCAGCGCGTTTCGCATAGCGCGCAGTTTTGCGAGCCCACGCGATCTCACGTATGAAGCTCTTTCTGGTTGCAAGTAATGTCTAAACAACAATGGCTCGCATAACGCTCGGTACGCCTGGGGCCGTCGCGAGCACGGCGATTACCGGCATCGTCCCGTCGTCATCCCGCGGCGCTCCGGGGGGTCTAGGCGGGCTTCTGTTGTGGGCGATCTCGACGAGCCGTAAGAAGGCCGTGCGCCTATCGCGGCGATTGTGCTCGTTTGGCTGGTGTATGTCATCACTCCGTCCGAACAAAAATTGCGCTTTCAGCAAGTAGGAGTCGACGCAACCTCAGTCTCACGTACAACGATGTGGAAGCACGGCCTGGAAATGATGCGAGACTATCTCATGCTTGTGTCGGATACGCTAACTGGACAGAATATCACGATATCACTCACGGCGGTCACGGCCTCCTGGCGCATAACATCTTTATTCAGGCGGGATCGGAAGTGGGTTACCAAGGCTTGCTCGCGTTCCTGGCTATGGTCGCAGCCGCGTTCGTGATCAATCGGCGCGCTCTGCTGCTTGTCAATCGTTTATCCGATCGGGGCAAGTTTGTGTTCTGCATGGCGCGCGGCCTGGATGGCTCGCTTTGTGGGACTCATGGTCCAGCGACTTTTTCATTAGCGTGCCGTACCATCCCTTCTTTTGGATCAATTTCGCGATGACCGTGACGTTAAACAACTCCGCACTGAATGCGCTCCGAGACGATGGTTCTGTTCCGCTTTCAGATCCTTCGACTGCTGGAAGACGTGTTGGCGTGTATCCTTGAGGTAGTTTCGTGAACACAGTACTGCACATGATTGACACCGGCGGCATTGGCGGAGCGGAAACTGTATACCTGAATCTCATTCGCGATCTCGACCACACTCGTTGGAGACACGTTGCTGTGATTCCGACGCGTGGCTGGTTATTCGAGCAGCTGACCAATATCGGTGTCAAGCCCATCGTGATGAGCGAGCGCAATTCTTTCGATCCTGGATACTTCGCACGACTGGCGGCGATAATCCACGGAGAAGGGATCGAAATAATCCAAGCCCACCTTTTCGGATCGGCTGTCCGAGCGGCACTCTTGGCATTCGTATGCAGAATCCCGGCGGTCGCAACGCTGCACGGAACCATTGACCTTCAATCGAACGAGCGATTTCGGCGGCTGAAAGTGGCTGCGGTCAATTGCGGACTGCATCGCGTCGTCTTCGTCTCAGAACTGCTGCGTCGGTCCTTCCTCGCGGCCATTCCGCTTCGACCGAACCGTACAACTGTTATCCACAACGGCATCGACCCGCAGCGCTTTTCATCGGGTGAGGGAACGCACTTCAGGCAGGAGTTTGGTATTTCACGGACGGAGTTTGTGATAGGAACCATCGCCAATCCTGGCCCTGCCAAGGGTCTCGACGTGTTGCTCGACGCGGCAGCAATTCTCAAGACGCAGTCACCCGGTTGCCGCTTTGTCGTGGTGGGTGAGTTGGATCACGGACGCGGAGCGGAATTGATCAAGGGCCGCGATGCTCGCGGACTCACCAACGATGTCGTACTGACTGGCTACCGAAGCGATACGCATCGTGCCCTTGCTGCCTTCGACACGTACGCACTCACATCGCGCACGGAAGGTCTTCCGCTGTCTTTGTTGGAGGCGATGGCTGCCGAGCTCCCGGTGGTGGCCACACGCTGTGGGGGTCCGGAAGAAATCATCGAAGATGGGATCACGGGCCTTCTCGTGGCAAACGGATCGCCGGAAGCAGTTGCGAGCTCGATTGTCAGACTTCGCTCCGACTCGTACGAGCGCCAACGCCTGGCAAAAGCCGCCCGGCAGGTTGTAGAGACCCGCTTTACTCTCGATCGGCAGGTCCAATCATATGGCGAGCTCTATAGCCAATGCCTCGACAATCGTGACCATCCCCGGTTTTCTCGCAATCCTACACTTTGAAAATGACCATACCTGTAGGCATACTGATCACAGACGGAGAACAACGCGCGTCCCTGGCCACGGTTCGATCCCTCGGAGCGGCGGGATATACCGCGCATGTCTGCTCTTCAAGCGGACATTCTATTGCCGGGCGCTCCCGGTATTGCGCAGCCGAGACGAGAGTTTCGGACGCGCTAAGTGAGCCTGTCAGATTCGCTGAGGAAGTAGTGCGTCTCGCGGCATCTCTAAGAGTAGACGTTCTTCTGCCGGTGACTGAGGCGTCATTGCTTGCCGTACTTCCCGTCCGTCAGGCTTTTGACTGTGACATCCCGTTTGCGTCGGCCGATCAATTCAAACGTATATGTGACAAGGCAGAAGTGCTGCGGGTTGCGAACGCTCGCGGTATCGCGGTGCCAATCCAAAAGGAGATTTGTTTCCCGACGGCCTGTGACGACTTTGCTTCATTGCATTTCCCGGTGGTCGTCAAGCCGAGTCGTTCGGTGAGCGGTCCGGAAACAGCGCGGAGGAAAAATACTGTTTCCTACTCGAACGATGAACGCGGTTTGCGCGAGACGCTGATGCGCCTCCCGACCTCGTCCTTCCCAGTGCTCCTACAGGAGCGCATTGTGGGACCTGGGGTTGGTGTCTCGCTACTCATATGGAACGGGGAGCTGCGGGCGGCGTTCTGCCACCAGCGTATTCGTGAGAAGCCTCCCTCTGGGGGAGTGAGTGTGCTCCGCGAGAGCATTCCTGTCAACGACGAGTTGCTGAAGGCGTCGGTAGGCCTGCTAAAAGACCTCCAATGGCAAGGCGTCGCCATGCTCGAGTACAAACATGAAACGACCACCGGCACCAATTACCTGATGGAAATCAACGGGAGACTCTGGGGCTCATTGCAGCTCGCGATTGATTCGGGAGTTGACTTCCCCGTCCTGTTAGTGGAAGCCGCCCTGGGCCTGCCTTCAACTCCGGTGACGAAGTACCGGATCGGAGTTCGCTCGCAGTGGGAGTGGGGCGATGTCGACAACCTTCTGGCGGTACTCTTTCACTCATCCGACAGGCTTGCTCTTCCGTCTGGACGCCCGGCCCGCCTTTCCGCTATCGCCGAGTTTGTTCGGGCGCTAAAGACAGGAACACAATCAGAAGTGCTGCGTCTCAGTGATCCTCTACCGTTCATTCGGGAAAGTTTGAACTGGATCCTCGGCAGGTGAAAACTACGGCAGCTGCTTCCCCAACCCAATCGATTCGTCCGCCCACCCTGGCCTGCATCTCAAACTTTCCGTCCAACACGGGGTTTGCGTGGGATTTCATCGAAAGAATATATGCTGGCGTTGCTGAGAGACTGGCGACAAGAGGGGTGCAGACCCTTGTCGCCTATACGAAGCTAGATGGCGAACCGCGTTCACTCGCCGGCAGCGCCGCTGTGCCTGTGGAATTTGATTTCCGATTTGACACGCTGCGGCGAGGACTTGATACCCTCCGCTTCGTCAGGGCCAACAACATTCGCGCGGTCTATCTGACAGATCGGGCCGCGTGCTCATTGTTTTTCCCAATGCTTCGGCTGGCTGGCGTACGATCTATCGTGGTCCACGACCACATGTCTGGGGAGCGTCCGCTTCGTCATCCTCTCGTGCAGCTAGCCAAACGCGTGATCATTCGCTTCCCGGGAGTCGCCGCAGACACTGTCATCACGGTAAGCGACTACATCTCTCGCGCCATACTTGCCCGCGACGGTGCTCCGCCACGACGGATAGTGCGCATATGGAATGGAGTTCCGGCGCGGTCAGCTCCACCGGCGTCCGGACTGCGTGAGCTGCTTAACGTCGCCGCAGATCGCCCCCTGGTCGTCTGCTGCTGCCGAGCCCACCCGGTAAAGGGAGTTGCATACCTGTTGCGCGCATTCGACGCTGCGCTCAAGAAACTTCCGCGAACGGCGATAAGGCCGGTGCTGGTTTACATTGGCGATGGTCCTGAGCGCCAGGGACTCGAGGAGATTCGCGACGGTCTGGATTCGCGCGACGATATCTCTTTTCTTGGCTATCGCGCTGATGCCTCCGGTCTTCTCACTGAAGCGAACATCTGCGTGGTTCCGTCCGTATGGCAGGAAGCGTTTCCGCTCGGCGTCCTGGAAGCAATGGCGGCAGGAAAGCCTGTAATTGGCACCTCAGTGGGGGGAATTCCTGAAATGATCGACGATGGTGTCACGGGACTTCTGGTACCTCCAGCTGACGAGCACGCGCTGGCTGAGGCGCTAGGTTGTCTCCTTACCGACCCAGCACTCTCCGCAAGGCTCGGGTACGCCGGACGCCAGCGTGTCGCGGATCGATTCACGCAAGAACGACAATTGGAAGCAGTCACTGAAATTGTTGGAAGGTGTTTTCCGCGGTGAACCCCGCGTTGAAGCATCTGGCGGAGAGAGCACTTGTTCGCTCGGGGGTGGAGCGCTTCGCGCGTCGCACTCGGCGGGGACGGACGCTGGTACTTGCATATCATAACGTAGTGCCAAATGGCGAGGCAGTTTCAGGCGATAAAGACCTGCACCTGCCGCAAAAGGAGTTCTCGCTTCAGCTGGACGCTCTTGCCGAAACACACGACGTTATTCCGATCGATTCGATCGGACACGCCTCACCGCTTTCAGCTCGCCCGCGCGTTGTAATCACATTCGACGACGCGTACATGGGCGCGTTGAGTGTTGGTGTTGAGGAGTTGGCAAAGCGTGGGATGCCGGCGACAATCTTTGTCGCTCCCGGTCTCATCGACTCGGTTTCATGGTGGGACACTTTGGCAGAACGAACACACGGAGCCATCTCCGGTGAGCTGAGAAAGCACGTTCTCGAAACCCTCGGCGGCAGCGCCGATTCGGTCCTTCGCTGGGCAAGATCAAAATCTCTCGTCACGAGCTCAAGGCCAGACTTGCCGCGGATAGGCACGATCTCTCAGTTGGCCCTCGCGGCTTCCCAGCGAGGTATCACAATTGGATCGCACAGCTGGTCTCACCCAAACCTCTGCGCGTTGGGGCAGGCCGATCTTGAAGCGGAACTAAGCCGGACCAATCAATGGTTGCAATCGCGTTTTTCCTCCGTGGTCCCCTGGCTGAGTTATCCGTATGGACTCTACAACGAGTCCGTAAAAGAAGCCATCGCAAAGGCTGGATATCTGGGGGCATTCCGGATTGACGGAGGCTGGCTCCAACCATCCCTGTCGCTTCCGTCGTACACACTACCGCGGCTAAGTATCTCGTCGGGCCTGTCGCTCAATGGTTTTCGCCTTCGACTGGCGGGTATGTGAAGATTTTCCACTTATTGGCCCCCGCCCCGTTTGGCGGCCTCGAACGGGTCGTGTTTGCACTTGCCGCCGGGCAGAAGGCAAGCGGGCATGAGGTCGCTGTCCTTCCAATTCTCGAAACTGACACCACCGAGCCGTCGCTCATCGCCGAATTACGAAACGTCGGTGTTCAGGTGATTCCCATAATCCAACACCCGCGTGCATACCAGGCTCAACGGAAAGCACTTCAGGAAATCTGTATTCGGCTAGCTCCTGACGTGCTTCACAGTCATGGTTCTCATCCGGACGTGTTGGCCGCGTCACTTGGGGCCACCTGTGGTGCGACACGTATCAGCACTGCGCATGGGTTCACTGGAGGAACTTTCCGTAACCGGATCTATCAATGGATGCAACGGGTTTCGTATCACCGCTTCGATGCAGTCGTGGCGGTTTCGCGCAAGCTCGCCGAGGAGCTCGCGTCTACGAAAAGCTTGCGGACCAAACTATCGGCGCTGCCCAATGCGTGGTTTGCGCCCGATTCACTTCTTGCGAGCGAGCTCGTTCCTCACCCGCCCGCGCTCTCACGTGAGAAATTCAACATTGCCTGGATAGGCCGAATGAGCCGGGAAAAGGGACCCGATATTCTGATAGAGGCGCTATCGGCTCTGCGGGATCTCCCAATCCACGTCACAATGATCGGCGACGGCATTGAGCGGCCGAAGCTCCAGAGTCGAGCGACAGAGCTTCAGCTCGATCGCCGAATCTCATGGGCTGGCGAGGTGCCGAGAGCATCACGGTTGCTGCCAGCATTCGACCTGCTGGTCATCAGCTCCCGGACGGAAGGGACTCCGATCACTCTCTTCGAGGCGATGCATGCGAATGTGCCAGTCGTAGCAACACTAGTCGGCGGTGTGCCCGACGTGATCTCGCAAGCTGAGGCGATTTTGATTCCGCCGGGAGATTCAGCGGCTCTCTCTAGTGCCATCCGTAGCGTCGTCAACGCACCAGCCGAAGCCCGCATCCGAGCGACGCGTGCCAGAAATCGGCTCGAGACTGATTTCGCGCCAACGCCCTGGCTCGAGTCATATGATCGCATCTATAGGAACGCCAGTTCTGCTAGAGATCGTTTTTGACAGCTTTCGCATTCTCTCTCGTAGCGGTTCCTGTCGCGGTCGCGATCTATGCCTACATCGTTTACCCCCTCGTACTATGGATCGCTTCCCACAAATCCGGACGTGAAGCGATCATGCACTACGCCGATTGGCCTTTCGTCAGCGTCGTGATCCCCGCCTACAATGAAGAAAAGCAAATCGCCGGCGCAATCGACGCTCTACTAGCTCAGGATTACGCTAAGGACCGACTCCAGATTCTGATTCTTTCCGACGCTTCCACCGACGCCACGGATAAAATCGTTCGGGAATATGAATCGCGTGGTGTAGAGTTGTTCCGCCTTCCTGATCGAGGCGGCAAGACCAAGGCGGAAAACACGGCGATGTCATTCCTGCGCGGGGAAATTGTTGTCAACTCCGACTCCTCGATTCGTTTGCAAACCTCCGCGGTGCGCGAACTGGTGGCGCACATGGCCGACCCCACCGTAGGAGTTACCTCAGGACGTGATATCAGCGTCTCGCAGGACAATGCGGCGAATATCACCGAAGCCGGATACGTCAATTACGAGATGCGTGTGCGCGCCCTCGAGACGTTGACGGGCGGAATTGTCGGCGCATCCGGCAGTTGCTACGCGATTCGCGCCGAGCTTCACAGGATTCCGGTCCGCGACGATCTCAGTCGGGATTTTTCCGCAGCCCTGACCGCGCGAGCCCATGGCTTCCGCTCTCTTTCCATTGACCGCGCGATCTGCTTCGTGCCTCGCACCTCAGCGCTTCGAGAGGAATACCGCAGAAAGGTGCGAACGATCAGCCGAGGCATTGAAACGCTGTACGTTCATCGCTTTCTTCTCGACCCGATTCGTTACGGCGTTTTTGCCTGGAAGCTGTTCAGCCACAAGGTGTGCCGCTGGCTGCTGCCGCTAGCGATGATTCCCGGATTGGTCGGCTTGGTCTTACTAGCATCGTCGCATTGGTGGGCGCGCCTACTATTGGCAGTTGGCGCTGTTGTCGCCATGCTGGCGACGATCGGAACGGTTTGGCCTTCCGAGCGACGAGCACCACGAATTGTCTCCTTGCCCGCCTTTGCCGTCGGCGCGAATCTGGCCGTAATCGAGGCGTTGTGGAGAGTGCTGGCGCGCCGCCAGGATCACATTTGGGAGCCTACACGACGCTGATTCTGAGAACGGTTGCGCTTACGCGCTCGGCGCCGTGTGGCGAGTCGCCGCAACACAAGATCACGCGCCCATCGCCACTGCATGCGCCGCCACTCCCCCGGGGGCAGTGCCCCCCCGGTGCGCCGTGCCCGTAACTCATCGAGCATCGGTCCCACCGGCACGAACAAGCCGCGCCTTTCGGCAAGCTGGACGAGCAGTTGTCGGACGTCGTCCCGTACCGCGCCGTTGACGCAGAAGCCCTTGCCCAGGTGCGTGGCGACGATACACACGCCGCCCTCCGCCTCCAGGCGTGACTGATTCCCGACACTTATCAGGTCAACAAACGCATCTACATTCTCAGCGTCGGAGGCGGAGAACCACCAGGGCACGTATGGGCGGTGTTCGTCGCTATACGGCATCGACGGGTTCACGCGACACAAGTTGATCTCGTCAAAGCTCAGATTGCGCACGTACTTGATCTGTGCCGCGCAGAGGTCACCCCACCAGAACGCGGAGCCAGGCACATGCCCCTGATAAAAGTCGTCAGGATGTCCAAGGGCCGTGCGGTACGCCGCGCGCAGAATGGGATCGTCGATGCGATCCACCCCCCAGTACAAGTTCTCGCGGTTGAATGAGTGGTTGGCATGCACACGAGGCGGACCGAACATCTCCGCGAACCGCGTGAGCCCGCGCATAGTGCGCTCACGTTGGCTCGACTCCATCGTGGCACCGTGGAACGCAATCTCAAAACCGCGCCGGCTGAGATCGACAACAAAGTCCCGGTATCCCGGGTCGTCGAGGGTCTCCGCCGCACCAAACATCTCGCTCCCCTCCTCGCATCGGACAGGCCACACGGTCTTGGTCGTGCGCATGCCCAGCGACTCGAGCAACCGGTAGATCGGCCGCACGTTCTCGACCGTGGCGTTATCGGTATCGTCCATGATCGTGAAGGCGAAGCGTGCGCCTCCGGGAAATACCGCCGGCGGAGTCACGCGGCGGTGGTGCCCGCCACGATCTTGAAGAGGTCGGTGTCCCGCGAGAATCGGTCGCACACCTCGGGGAATGAAATGATCACTGTCCCGGCTGCCGGTGCCTCAGCGCCGGTTAGCTCCCGAAGAAACTGCGCAAAAGGCTCATTGCGCGGGGTGCTCGCCCAGTCCATCGCCGCGAGCGGGTGGGCCTGCGACGCGAGCCACGCGAGGAAGGCGTGCTCCACGCGACGCTGGAAGACGCGGCACGACATGGCGAAGGCGCTAATGACGCCATCGACGTTGACGAGGCAAGAGAGTATCTCGCCGTGGCTGCCGCTTCGATCGCTCAGAGAGGCGCTGTACAGGCGGCCGCCGGCATTGACCACCTCGGCGATTTCCGGCTCGGTCACACGACGACCGTTCAGATTGAATTGATTGGTCTTGTTAATGAGTTGGACTGCACGCGTGCGATCATCGTGTGAACGGTCGTGCAGGGTTAGTGTCATCTCCAGGTCCCTGAGGAAGCGGCTGATGTCCGCGCCACTCGTGGTACTTGGCGTCAGCCCCTCCAGGCGCCGGCGGTAGAGGTCCGTGCGATCACGATCCTCGGCCGTGATTTCATGACGGCCGAACAGGCGGGACAGCTCGGATAGGAAGCCCGCGAGCGCATCGGCCTGATGAGGAAAAGCCACGCAGCGCACCGTCGGCAACGCCTGCGACACTTCAGTAAGCTCCACCGGGTTGTCGTCCACGAACACAAACGCGTCGAGTCCGAGATTGAGCCGCGAAGCCAGTTCGGAGATCTGCGCCGACTTGGCGTGGTAGCTCGCGACGATGGCGACGAAGTCCTCTTCGCGCAGCGGCATCCGGCCCGTGCGGAAAGGCAACATGGCGATCTCCGCGTCGTTGCGGCTCACCGCAGCGAGCAGGGCGCCCTCGCTTCGTAATCGACGCAGCAATCCCTGATAGATGAAGTGCGGATAGCCTCTTCCCTGCTGTTCGAAGGCGATGCCCTGCAGGCCGTCCTCTCCGATGCCTCCGCTCCACAACACGTTATCGAGATCGGTGACGAGAACTTTCTTTGGCTGGGGTAGCGCCTCTCTTGCGAGATCCACGACAGCCTCCGCCACGCTACCGATCGACGATCCGCTGACGGGGCAGCCGCTCAGGAAATATCCCGGGAGGGAGAAGGTCTCGCGTGAGAGCACTCGCGCACCCAGCCCAACGGCAAGGCTTTCGAGCGCAAGCTCGAAGGCCGCGTTCCGATGATGATTGGCGAAGAGCGGCGGCAGCGGCGCGGGAACGTAAAGTAGCCGCGCTCCGCGGCGCGACAGCAACTGCTCGATTTCCATCGCCCGCTCGCGGAATGCCTGCTCGTCCGCGCGCTCGAGTGCGGCGGAGCGCCAGTCAGCCTCCGGAGCAAAATCCCAGGGCAACAACAGGAACACTTCGACCACGCCTCGCTCTGGCTCCCGACGCAGGCTCTGAGCGAGGGTGTTGAATGGGAGCACGCGGGGCACCGCGAGGCGACCGTGTTTTGCCGCGGCGGCGCGCAGGTACAAATCGAATGGCTCCACGGAACCGGAGAGGGCGAAGAGGAAGGGTAGCGGCGGTCCGCCAGTGAACCCGTCGAGCAGGCGTCTCGCTTCGAGGAAATTCAAGGCAGCGCCCCACCCGAGAGGGTGATCGTCGCCCCCGACAGCAGAAAGCTGCGGTTTGCGATCATCCAGTCGAGTTGGGCGGCCGCGTCGTCCGCGGACGCAATACGGCCGACTGGGGAGCGGTCCTCGTGCGCGAGCCGTGCGCGCGCGCTCATGGCCTTGTTCATACCCGTATCGATGACGTCGAAAATTGCCGCGGCGCAACGCTGCCCCGAGGCCCCCAGCTCAATGGCGAGAATTCGGCAAAGAGGGGGAATGAGCGCCTTCGCCAGCGTATACAAGGGCATCCGATAATTGTGTCGTCCTGGCTGCGCAGCGGTAGACCCGACGAGGAGCAGTATTGCATCGGGGGTGCCGCGCGCAATTAAAACCCGACTCAACGCGATCGACTGGTGCAAAGGCTGCGAAAGGTTGTACTCAATCGCAGCAGCGGCGTCGCCAAGCTTCGTGAGCCGGGTGTTATCAGGTGCTGGCCATCCACAGTGCACGATGCCGGCAATCGGCGCTCCGCCGGTGAGCGCATCGACATGGGCAACCTCGAGCAACGCAGGCACCGCCCCCTCGCCACTGCGCGACAGACCGATGCCCCGCGGGCCCAAACGCGCGAGAAGGGCCTTGCCAAGCCCTCCGGACGCGCCGGTTACAAGGATCACGGGCTCGCCCGTCGTCGTGGGGTGTGAAACGGCGTCCGCCGTGGCGGCAGGCCGCTGGCTTCCGTACTCGTACCATGCTTCTACGTATCGCCTGCCGCTTTCCGCGTCGGAGACATCGACCGCGACGCGGCCCGTGTCGCCCTGCTCAACGACCAGTGTTCCCTTCACCCGCAGACGTGCGGGCGGGAGGATTGGTTGCAAGAACTTGAGCCGCATGCCATGTAGCAGGCAATCGCTCCCCGGAATGTGCATGCCGGCCATCCGCGACACGAGTCCCGCGGAGAATGCTCCATGAAGTATCCGGCGGCCGAACTGGCTACGCGCAGCAAACTCTTCATCGGTGTGCAACGGGTTCCAGTCTCCGGAAAGAGAGGCGAAGGCGAGCGCGTCGTTCAAGCTCACCGTAACCTCGAAGACCGCCTCCTTCACAGGCCGCGTTCCTCGAGATAGAGTCGGATCGCTGGCACCGAGGTGAGGGCAATCTGATCGGCGATGTCGATCGTCACGCCGAACTCGCCCTCGATCGCAAGCATTAGCGACACGTGGGCCAGCGAGTCCCAGCTTTCGACCCCAAGTTGCCGCACATGACTGACGTCCGTGCCGGTGGGAAGCTCCAGCACTGCGCTTACGATCTCGTTCAACTTCGCGTCGCGATCAGTGATCATTGTCTGCGTTCTGCGTTTAGAAAGACGTATCGGATTCGCCGTCGCCGCGCGCGAGCCACCAGGCCCCGAGGTCGGTCCGGAGCCGATCCGAGCCGCTCACGTCTCGAAGGAAGAAATGCACATTTCCAGTGAGTCGCAAATAGCCCTGCCGCCGCAGCAGACCACAGAGGATCGGATGCGATGACATGCAGGTCAGGGCGTCCGCACCGGCGGCGCGCGCCATACGCTCAATTGCGCCGAGAGTGGCAAGCCCGGCGTCGGGACGATCGATGGGAAACACAAGCTCGGACACAGTTGCCACGCGAATCCCCTTTAGACGCGCGTCCGACGTCGCACGCGGCCTACGCACGACAGCTACGCCAACAAGGCGTCCGCGATCGCGGGTGGTGACGAAGGTATACGGGTTGCCTGCATTCTCTTCCGCCTCCCCCTGCTCCCCGCCATTTCCAAACCGCGAGTCCATATAAGTACCGTCCCGTAACGGGCTCGCTTTCAGATTCTCGCGCGCGGTTATCCAGAGCTCGTCGAGCTCAACCCGTGATGGCGCTCCCAGTCCAGTCGTGTCGAGGTGCGCCGTAGGCAGGCGCGCGAGACCAGTTGCCACATCCAACCCGAGGCCGGCCAGCTTCGCAGTCAGCCCCGCGATGCCCGTGCGACGCCCGACGCTAACGCCCGCGCTCACCCAGTTTGGTAGCCTGTTCAGGCCCAGGGCGTCGAAGTCGAGCTGCTCGACCATGACGCTCGGGCGCAGCGGTCTCGTCCAGTTAGGGACGGCGCCCAGGTCGGTGTATCCCAGCGCGGAGAACAGGCGGCGGGCGGCAGGCGCCACAGTGAGAATGGTGGAGCACTCGAGATGCCGCGACAGCTCCTTCACGACCAGATACCCGATCGGTCCGTTGCGATACTCGGGCAGCACCATCAGGCCCTTCACCCAATAGGCTGGCCGCTCCCGGACGCCGTCCCAGAGTCGCTGCGGGATGGACCCACAGTATCCGACGACGCGGTTTCCAGCGAGAACGAGAGCAGTGGGGGTCGGCTCTCCGGGTGCTGCGACGTTTCGCGCGGCGCTTCGTCGAGTCGCCGCCACTACCGACTCGGTGGTCGCCGCCGGATTCCAGACCTCCCTATAGAAGGCGGCAACGGCACTGGCATGTTCTTCCGTCGCGAGCGCCGTGACGATGCGCGGACCAGACGTCACGCGAAGTACGCCATCTGATGGACTAGGCTTAGGGAACCAGCGCCGTACTCGTTTCGTCGGTAACCCCATACCCCTCGGAGTACCTGTAGTACTCGAACTCCCCTGAGCTCGACACCGTTCAGAACCGCGCCGAGTACGCGCACGGGAAGACGGTCAACGAGCTCGAGTTTCGCCGAAGCCATCCGCCGGTCAGTTTTCCCGATGCGAAGCACCAGCATATCCCCTACGCTTCCGCTATCTGAAAACGTCCCGCCCTTGAGCGCAAGATTCCAACGCTTTTTCGTCCGGTCGATCTCGAGCTCGTATTTCCCTGGAACGAAGCGGTTCGCGATTGCGAAATTGGAGAATATCCCGAGGTCCGCGCTGTTTTCGGGTTGGACATAAAGCGCGAGCTTTTGGACAACTGCGTCGAGGCTTTCTTGCATAGGCGCGCTCACCGCTCGGTCGAGCCCCGACCAGGAGCGGCGGGAACACCCGCCGGGGCGAGCACCTTGGCCCCAGCCCGGGCCAGTCGTGACGCGAGTGAGTCACTGATCCTCGCCAGAAGGATGATTTCTCCGTCGCTGCTGCGTTGCTCGAGGACCGTTGCCTCGCGGTGAATCTGCGCCAGCAATCGCCCATCTGTGTTGCGGAGGTGGATCTCGCCCACCCTGCTCCCGTTCCTGGAGGCGACCAGAAGAGCATCCCGCATTTGATCGAGACCTCCGTCGCTGACCGAGCTCACAAACACGGAGTTCGGAATCAGGTTGCCAACCCGCTCCCGAAGCGCCGCCACCTCTACTGCCGGAACGGCGTCGAGCTTGGAGAACACGTAGAGCACTGGCTTCTCGGCCGCGCCTAGCTCGGCGAGCACCTGGTCCACCACATCCCGCTGCTCCTCCCAGTTCGGGTGGCTGGCATCGATAACGTGCAGCAGCAGGTCGGCCTCATTCACTTCCTCCAGCGTCGCGCGGAAGCTCGCTACCAGGTTGTGCGGAAGCTTCCGGATGAACCCAACGGTGTCGGTAAGAAGGACGTGGGAGTTCTCCCCGAGATCTATCTCGCGCGTCAGGGGATCCAGCGTCGCGAACAACCGGTCCTCCACGAATACTTCGGGCGCGTTGCCGATCGTGCGCAATATCGAGGATTTGCCCGCGTTAGTGTATCCTACGAGTGAAGCGCGGAACGCCTCGCGACGCCTGGAGCGCTGCACCTCGCGCGACTTCTGCACGTCATTGAGCCGATTCTTCAGCAGCTTGATCCGCTGATTGATCAGCCTTCGATCTGTTTCGAGCTGTGTTTCACCAGGCCCGCGAACTCCGATACCTCCGCGGAATTTCTCGAGGTGAGCCCACATCCTCGTTAGCCGCGGCAACATGTACTGAAGCTGCGCCAGCTCGACCTGCATCTTCGCTTCACTCGACCGCGCACGCGTAGCGAAGATGTCGAGAATGAGCTCGGCCCGATCCATCACCCGCTGCCCCGTCGCATCCTCGATGTTCTTCCCCTGCGATGGCGACAGCTCGTCGTCGAACACGATCAACGACGCATTCTTTTCCTCGATAGCAAGACGCAGCTCCTCGACCTTCCCCTTTCCCAGGTACGTCGCCGGGTTGGGCTTGTCGATTTGCTGCGTCACCTCTCCAACTACCACTCCACCCGCGGTGTCCACCAGCCGCTCGAGCTCTTCCAAATGCTCGGAGATGCTGTGGCGCGCGTTCGCTGCCTTCCGCGGCGCCCCGACGAGAATCGCGCGCTCGACCGGGGCGGTCAGCTCAATGAGTTCTCTGGAGATCTATCTCTACCTCGTGTTGCTGATCCCGCCAAATGCCGAAAACCGGCCGGTGCCGCGGTATGGACGCGTAAAGTTACCAAGCGGCGTCGCAACGGTAACGTCACCCCTGACAGTATAAGGGACTGACCCGCTCTGTATCATCTGACGCGCAGCCGAGCCGATACCTGAATAAGTGAAATCAACCGGAATCCGGACCTCGGTCGAGTCGTTGTCCTGCACCGTGAAGCGCGAATCGAGCGCGCCCGTGCCGACACGGTTTTCGCCCACCAGCAGATCATAGGTGAGCCGCGTCGCGTCGAGCCTGAACCCGTTCGGATTGTACACGCTCAGGTAGACATCCATCGTCCCGCCGGTGAGCCCCAGACCCCGCACGCTCACGTTCTTGAAGTTTACGATCGGCTCCTGGAACACTCCCCGGCCGAGCGTGGCGCACGCCGACAGGGCAAACACCACCGCAGTCGCCGCCATGAACTTTTTGGCCCGCATCTTACTCCTCCTCGTCAGTTGATTTTCCTCCCGGACGGTCGCTCGTAGCGCGACTTTTGTCACCTTCAGGTGACGGTTGTCCGGACACTTTCTGTTTGAGATCCGCCCACCAGGCGAGGCGTTTGGCGACTTCCTTCTCGAATCCGAAGGGTCCAGGCTCGTAGAAGACGCTTCCACGCAACTCCTCGGGCAGGTACTCTTGCGGGATGTATGCCTCCGGGACCGAATGGGCATACTGATACCCTTCGTGATACCCCAGCTCCTTCATCAGGCGCGTCGGCGCGTTCCTGATGTGCATCGGAACCTGGGCGGCCGGCGTGTTCCGCGCCGCGTCGAGGGCGGCGTTGAGCCCGCGGTAGGACGCATTCGATTTGGGCGCGGTGGCGAGGTAGATCACCATCTGCGCCAGCGGCAGAAAACCCTCTGGGGGGCCGAGCTGGTGGAACGCGTCGCGCGCCGCGACCGCAAGCTGCAACGCCTGCGGATCGGCGAGTCCGATGTCCTCAGCCGCCATCGCGATCGACCGCCGGAAGATGATCATCGGATCTTCCCCGCCTTCGATCATGCGCGCCATCCAGTAGAGCGCGCCCTGTGGATCGCTGCCGCGCAGCGACTTGTGGAACGCCGACAGCATGTTGAAGTGGACTTCACCCGACTTGTCGTGGTGCGCGAAGCGCTTCTGCATCGCGTCGCGCGCGACCTGCAGAGTTATGTTGCCGCCCTCTCCAACGTGGTCGGCGGCAGCCTCGAGCACCGTCAGCGCCCGGCGCGCGTCGCCATCCGCCTCGCGGACGATCATCTGCCGCGACTCCTCCTCGAGGGTGAGACGCATGCGGCCGAGCCCCCGCTCTTCGTCGGCGAGCGCGCGCTCGACCACCACGCCGATGTCGTCCGGCGTCAAAGGATTCAGCACGAAGACGCGCATCCGCGAGAGCAGCGCGTTGTTCAGCTCGAACGAAGGATTCTCCGTCGTCGCGCCGACGAGCGTTATCGTCCCCGCCTCCACGTGCGGCAGGAATGCATCCTGCTGCGCCTTGTTGAAGCGGTGGATCTCGTCCACGAACAGAATCGTCTGCCGCCCCACCTGCAGCCGCTGCTCGGCTTCGTTGACAACTTCCCGCACCCGCGGGATTCCCTCGGTGACCGCCGAGAACGGGACGAAGTCCCGATCGGTGTACTGCGCGATCAACCTGCCGAGCGTGGTCTTGCCGGATCCGGGCGGACCCCAGAAGACCATCGACTTGATGCTGCCCGTCTCGATCGCCGAGCGCAGCGCTTTGCCCGGAGCGAGGAGGTGCTCCTGACCGACGAACTCTTCCAGCGTACGCGGGCGCATCCGCGCCGCCAGAGGCTGCGCGGTTTCGCGGGCGCTCCAGAGGCTATCCTCGCGCGAGGACGCGTGCGATGCGCGGCGGCGGAAGGACTTGGGCATTACCGCCTAACAGGGTGCAAGGAGTTGGCCGGGGTGCGCCGCATCAGCACCCATCCTGACCGCGTGCAAAGAATCTATTGCCGCCCGCGAAAACCGGCCTATCATTGGCCGAAGGCGCGCAGGTTGGAAGCGTTCTCGATGTGGGAGCCAGGCGGTTCAAGCGGGTGATCTGGCCGGCACGCAACGGGTTGACGGTACTATTGCTGGTGCTCAGGACACCCAAGCCGGTGCGCTGGCTGGCGCTATACGTCTAGATGCCTCCGTAGCGCGGCTACAAGGCGCTCAGGCGGGCGATCTGGCCGGGTTCAGCCCTTCGGCGGTCCGAGCCTGGGTCTCGAGTTGTGCCCGGGTCTCGAAGCTTGGATTGATGGTGCCGCGTGAGCCCGACTGGGCGGCAGATACGCCGGATATCGCCGACAGGGCGAAGACGACAGCGGAAGCGAGATGCGGCCAACGATTGCGTTGTATCATGGATTACTGGAATGGTTATACCCTTCCGCCACCTAAAAGACTACTGGGACAGGGTTTGCGAGGGACAGAACCGCGGCGGCAGTTACGCACCTTCCCATTCCAGATGAGTTACGGGCTTTGTGCCGTTCACCGTCTCACATCCCCACTCCTATCAGGTAGCGGGAGACGTAGTACACGGCACAGCCCGTGAAAAAACTCAAGGGCAGGCGCCAACCCGATTTGCCCTGGAACTCGGGGACTAGGTTGGAGGCTCCTACATACAAGGTGACTCCGGCGGCCAGGGGAAGCCCGTACCTGCCGAGAAGCGGAACGTGCTGGGTGAGGAAGGCACCGAGGATGCTCGAGAGGGCAAGCGCTCCACCAGCGGCGAGCGCCCTGCTGCGGCTCTCGCCCGCCGCGATGAAGAGACTCGAGATCGCGAGACCTTCCGGAAGCTTGTGGAGCAGGATGGCGACGAAAACGAGGAATCCGAGCGAATCGCTGACACCGAAGCCGCTCGCGATCGCTACGCCATCGACGAAGGTGTGCAGCATCAGACCCGCCAGTGCCGAGAAGCCGACTGCCTTCGTTACGGCGTGCACCTCCTCACCGAAATGGAAGTGCGGCGCGAGGGTGTGCTGGGTGAGGTGCACCAGCAGGTAGCCGATCAGGATCACCAGCGGCGCGGTGGCGCCGTGCGTTGCGATTGCTTCGGGGGCGAGATCCAGGATCGCCACGGAGACCATGAAGCCGGCGGAGAGCGCGACCATGGTCTCGAGCGCGCGAACGCTCCAGCGGGAGCGGGAGACTACCGCGGCGGCGCCGAGGACGTTCGCGCTGGCGGCGACGGCTGTATAAATCAGGCCGGGGTCCATCAGGCAGGCCGTTTTTTTTGGACCAGGGCGGAACTGAGAGCCCCGGATTGCGACAAGCCTTTACTGAGAACTACCTGCCGGGTGCCGTCAGCGCGCCGGCCTTTGGCTACGGGCGAGCTCAATCGACTACGCACTCTTGATCGACAATCTCTCCGCCGCGGCAGCGACCGCGTCGCTCAGTGAGGGCGCCGGCGCGCGCTCCCACGAGGCCATTCCCCACATCCTTTCCTCGATCGACGAGCGCTCCTCGAGGTTCATGCTTGTGAGCAGGTACACCCAGCGGTCGGAACGCGAGTAGATGTACAGCTCGAGCTGCGGAGTGAGCGTCATCTGATCGTCGGGCGAGTAGAGCGTCACCTCCACGCCACCGTAAGTGGACAGCGGCACCTTGAGGCGTGCGACCGCATCGCGGACGTCGGGAAGAGCGACGGTCTCCCCTGTCCATGTGCTCCGGGATCTCATGTCGCGGATGTACACATCGACCGCCGGCGCCATCAGCTCGCTCAGCGTGAAAAACAGGTCGACCACGCGCTCGGCGTTCGCCACGACCTTTGCCTCGTAGATGTCGCCGGTGCGCGTGAAGGTGAAGCCGTCGTGGCCGGACCGGAACCGCTTCCACACCGTCGTGTCGGGCCTTTTACCGCGAAAAAGCATCGTCTCGTCGCTAAGGTGGAGATCCGGATTTTACGATCGCGAGCAGCTGGTCCCGCGAATTCCTGCCGGGTTGATTTATAACTACATCGAGGAGCTTTCGTAATGTCGCGCCGGCTGCCGGTCCGGTTACTCCGAGCTCCCGCAAATCATTGCCATCGATCGCGAGGTCCGCGATCTCGATCGGGTCGTTGTACGCGATGCGCGACCCGCGCTTGTAGACCGATGCAACCCGCGCCCTGGACGGAGCCGGCTCCCCCGCTTCCCGTGACGCCCACCAGTATGCGTCGGCGAGCCGCAGGAGAGGAGCAAATCGCGTGCGCCCCGCGTCCGCGGCCCACCGCCGCAGCAGCGCATCGGACGGCGGTCTGCGCGCGTTGATGGCTTCCGTCATCGCCGGCTGCATGCGAGACCACCGCTCCAGCAGCGACCCGATCCGGTCGCTCTCGGCGTTCGAGAACCGTAGGGCCCTGAGAGTGCCGCGTACGCTTTCGGCCGGCGCTGCCGCAAACAGGCCCGCAATCCGGGTGGTCTTCCGGTGCGGACGGCCGGGAAGAATCGGGCGGCGCAGGTGATCCAGCGGGGCCAGCTGCCGGTCGGTGATGGTCGCGAGCGACGGGATCAGCGTATCGAATGCTCCGCTCTTGCTCCACATGGAGAACGCCCGGCTGGGAAGCGGGACCTGCTCCATCGTCTTTTCGATCTCCTACTTCACGCGCTCCGCCGAGAGTTTGCCGAGGTGTGGGGCGCTTTCGACGATCGCCTCCCAGGTCCTGGCCTCGATCTGAAAACCAAAGCGCGCCGCGAACCGGATCGCCCGCAGCGCACGGAGCCTGTCCTCCCGCATGCGGTCCCGCGGATCGCCAACCGACCGAACGATTTTCTTCTCGATATCCTCGCGCCCGCCGAAGGGATCACGCACTTCGTCACGCTTCGGTGAATAGGCGATCGCATTGATCGTGTAGTCGCGCCGCGCCAGGTCTTCGTCGAGCGACACACCGAATTCGACCAGCGCGTGCCTGCCGTCGGTGCGCACATCGCGCCTGAAGGTCGTAACCTCGTGCAGAATGTTGTCGGTGTCGAAAACGCCGACTGTTCCGAACTCGATCCCGACCGGTACCGTACGCCTGAACAACCGCTGCACCTCGGCGGGAGTCGCCGCCGTCGCGAGATCCCAGTCCAGATGCGCGTGCCCAAGAAACGCGTCGCGGACAGCGCCGCCGACGCACCACGTCTCGAAGCCCGCGCCTTCGAGCTGTGCGGCAAGGCGCTTGACCGTCTCTGGCGGACGAAGACGCGCGGTCACGAGTCGAACATCGCGCGCAAAGCGGCATCGTCCATCCCCGCTCCCAGCGCCAGCATAAGGTCGATACGCGCCTGCTGCGCCCGGCGGGATCCCCCGAAGATCGCTCCCATCTCCTCGAGGCGTCGGCCGCCGCCGGGATACCCGTAGGTGTGCCCGACCCGGCCGCCCTGAGCGCGGGAGGTGATGATGACCGGCTTTCCATCCGCCACCCAGCGCTCAATGCCTGGCACCATCGCGGGCGGAACGTTCCCGCGGCCCATCGCGGCGAGCACCAGTCCCCGGGCCACCTCGCGTGACGCATCCACGAGGCGCGAATCGGATCCTGCCGAGGCGAAAATGATGTCGATGGGCGTTGCGAGCGAGTCAGGTGCGAGCACGGGCGGCGACGGCGGCATCTCGCGCCGCAGTATCAGCTCGCCTTCGTCGAGCACGCCAAGTGGGCCGAGGCCGGGGCTCTCGAACGCGTCGAGAAGATGGGTGTTGGACTTGGTTGCATCGAGCGCGGCGAAGATCTGCCCACCGATCACGACCATCACGCCGAAGCCACGCGTCTCCGGACTAGCGGCGACCCGCACTGCCTCGAAGAGATTGGCGGGTCCATCCCAGCCGAGGTCGGTGACTTTCCGCATCGCTCCGGTGAAGACGACGGGCTTCTCCGAGGCGATGGACCGCGCAACGAGATATGCGGATTCCTCGAGGGTGTCCGTTCCGTGAGTGATCACTACTCCTGCCACGTCCGGCCGTGCCAGATGCGCGGCGATGCGGTTGCGGAGCGCCCACATGCGCTCGACGGTCATGTGCGGGCCGGGAAACTGGCCCCACTCTTCGGTTTCGACGCCGGTAATGGCATGGATTCCGCGCGTTGCGTTGAGGATCTCCGTGGCGGTGAGGCCGGGCGGCGCGCCGGTACCGCGATCCGGGTCGCTGCGCATCGCGATAGTACCGCCTGTAAAGAGGATTACGATCATCGGCGGTAATCGCGGGTCGTTGAGCCCTCGATCACCTAGAGGGGATCCAGGTCATGAGTGAAAAGTCGTGTGCTCGTGGTTCCCTGCGCCGGCCACCGTTTTCATCGCTCGGTGCGCAAAGTCGTCCGATTGGCCCTCTGCGTCATTCGCGACCTCGAGCGCGTAGGTCACCAGCGCATCGGCGGTGAGGAGAGTCAACGCCGAGTCGCGAGTGTCACAATCGGTTTGCAGAACTTTCTCGAGCAGCCATTGCGCCGTTTCCAGCAGTTCCGTCGGGGTCGGAGCATCGCCCGGAATATTTCTGACCTTCAGCGCATCGCGTATAGCCGATGCCAGCTCCGCGGGCGGGGGTGGAGTTCGCCGGCTGAGCCAGTCGGCTTCGCTCATGCACTGGGCGCCAGGTGCTTGCGGATCACCGCCGGCGCGTCCGCCACCACTGCGGCCATTCTCGCCGGATCGGGAATCCCGGCCTGCGCCATGTGCGGTTTTCCGCCGCCCTTCCCGCCGGCGGCTGCCGCGAGCTCGCGGAGAATCAGGTCAGCGCGGACGCCGCGATCGCGGAGATCGTCGCTAACGACGGTCAGCATCGTGTGCTTCCCGTTTTCAAATGACGCCGTGAGAATGCCGACGCCGCTTTGCATCTGTTCGCGGAGTGCGTCACCCATCGCCTGCAGGGATGGCAGATCCGGCGCGCTGACATTCGCGGCGACGACGCGCACGCCATCGACCATCTGACTCGCATCGACCAATGACTTGATGGATCCGCCGCCTCCTCCGTCGGGTCCCCAGCCTCCGCCGCCCCGCACTGCGTCCTGGAGCTTTTTGGCGAGAGTGCGGCGGTCTTCGACGACAGACGCGACTCGCTTGACAGCGCCGCCCGGCGGAGCGTGGACCATCTTCTCGATCTCCTGCAGCTCGCGCTCTCTCTGCCGGAACAGATCCAGTGCGCCCCGGCCGGTCACGGCCTCTATGCGGCGGACGCCGGCCGCGACGCCGGTCTCACTGATGATCCTGAACAGGGCAATCTCCGCGGTATTCCGCACGTGCGTTCCCCCGCACAGCTCCACCGACAACCCCGGAATCTTCACGACCCGCACGAGGTCACCGTATTTCTCGCCGAACAATGCCATCGCTCCGCCCGCGACCGCTTCAGCGTAGGGTTTCTGCTCGAGCTCCACCGGCACGCTCTCCAGAATCCCACGATTGACCTGTGTCTCGATTTCCGTCACCTGCTCCGGCGTCAGTGGACCATGGTGCGTGAAATCGAAGCGCAGGCGGTCGGGCGCGACCAGGGATCCCGCCTGGTGGACGTGATCGCCGAGTGTCTGGCGGAGCGCCGCGTGGAGCAGGTGGGTGGCGGTGTGATTGCGCTCGGTGTCGCGGCGGCGGTCGCGCGGCACGCTGGCCCGCGCTCTGCCGAGCGTCACGGCGCCGGTGACTTTACCGAGGGCCGCTATGCGTCCGTCGACTTTTCTGACTTCGTCGACATCCACTCGCCATCCGTCGCCCGTAATCTCGCCACGATCCGAGATCTGGCCTCCCGATTCGGCGTAGAACGGTGTCTCACGCAGAATGACGGCGATTCGTCCTTCCGGGAGATCGCGCTTTGCGATGACGCTTGTCTCCACATCGAGGGAGTCGTAACCAGCGAAGGTGACCTCCTCGGACTCGAGGGGGTGGGCGGTAACCGTCGAGTCCACGGAGATACCGCCGAATCCGGTATGCGAGGACCACGTATGCCAGTCGCCGGACAGCTCGTCCTTTCCCGCGCCGATCCTGCGTGAGCGCCTGTCTTCCTGCGACTGGCTTCGCTGCACCTGGAGTGCGTTCTCGAAGCCGGCGATGTCGACGGAGTATCCGCGCTCGCGTGCCATGAGCTCCGTGAGATCGATCGGGAAGCCGAAGGTGTCATAGAGCTTGAACGCGTCTTCGCCGGAAATCGTGCCGTGGATCGCGGTCGAGCCCTGGGTGGTTTTCAGCGGCGCGAGCTCCTCGAAGCGTTTTATCCCGCCTTCGATGGTAGCGAAAAAGCGATCCTCTTCCGCGCGGGTGGTTTCGATGATGTGCTTCGATTTCTGGCGGAGCTCAGGGTACGCGTCACCCATCTGGTCGATGACGACTCTCACCACGTCGACCAGCGTTGGCTGTCTGCGGCCGAGGAGCCAGGCGTGACGGACGGCACGCCGCAGAATCCGCCTGAGGACGTAGCCGCGTCCCTCGTTGGATGGAAATACTCCATCGGCAAGAAGGAATGCCACGGCACGGCTGTGATCCGCGATGACGCGGAACGACGCGCCCTTCTCTCCACGGTCGTATTTCCGTCGAACGGTCTTCTCGACAGTATTGATCAGGGGCTGGAACAGATCGTTGTGGAAGGTATTTGATTCACCCTGCACGATCGCGGAGATGCGGTCGACGCCCGCGCCTGTATCGACTGACGGTTTTGGCAACGGCACGAGTGTGCCGTCGGCCTGCCGGTCGAATTGCATGAAGACGAGGTTCCAGAACTCGAGGAACCGTCCCGCTTCAGTTCCTTCAATAAACGCATCCTTCGAGAATTCCTTGCGATTTATCTCGGCCCACTCCGCTTTTGCACCGGGCGGAAGAGCAAAATCGCGAGCGACGTGGGCCAGGTCGATGAAAATCTCGGTGCACGGCCCGCACGGACCGGTATCCGCCATCTGCCAGAAGTTGTCGTGCGCGCCGAGCCCATAGATGCGTGAATCGGGCAGGCCGGCGATCTCGCGCCAGAGAGCGCGCGCCTCGTCGTCCTCTTCGAAAACGCTGACACGCAGGTGCTCAGGCGGCAGCCCGAGCTCCTTCGTAACGAACTCCCACGCAAACCTGATCGCATCGCGCTTGAAGTAGTCCCCGAAGGAGAAATTGCCGAGCATCTCGAAGAACGTGTGGTGGCGGGCGGTGTGCCCGACCTGCTCGAGGTCGTTGTGCTTTCCACCAGCGCGCACGCACTTCTGCACGGTCGTCGCGCGACGTCCGCTCTTCGGCTGCTCCTGCCCGAGAAAGACTTTCTTGAACTGGACCATGCCCGCGTTGGTGAACATGAGCGTCGGGTCGTCGGCGGGCACGACCGACGAGCTCGGGAGGAGCGCGTGTCCCTGCCGCTCAAAGTACGCGGTGAATTTCTGGCGGACTTCCGACGCTTTCATAGCTGAAATATACGCGCGATGGGGCCATCGGCTTTTCGTTCTGTGGCAGTTTTGGGTTTGTCGTGTTGGGGGGAGGCGGGGGGAATCCGCTTCGGCGCCTACCCGCTTACACGCTGCGAGCCCGGCGGCCCACTCGCTTGCGCTCGCGGGCACCCAGCCGGTCTCTTGCTACGCGGGAGGGCGCCTGCGCGGACTCCCCCCGCCTCCCCCCTCAGCGATCGCGAACTGCCTCCGCACGAAAGTCCGCGGTGTTGCGCGAACTTGCCGCTCGCCTTGCTCGGGGAATCGGCGCAGTTCCTGTCCGCTCGCCCGGCAGGCGCGGGGTTTCAGCCCGACCGTCGAACGTCTGCCTGACTTCCCGTTCGGACTCTTTGGGGAGGCGGAGGGGGATTGAGCGAAGCGCGCCTCTCGCGTAGCAAGAGACCCGCGCGCTTTGCCCGCGAAGCGGGCAGCGGGGCTCGCAGCGTGTAAGCGAGGAGCGCGCGCAGCTCGATCCCCCTCCGACTCCCCGCGGGAAGATCCTGACCGAAAGGAAGTCAGAGCAGACGCGAGACGACGGATTTGATCTCGTCGAGATCGTATCCGCGCCGGGCGAGGAACGAGAAGAGGCGGCGGCGCAGGACGAGCGGCTCGAGGTCGGCCATTTGCGCGAGCTTGCGCTTCGCTACGCGCTCGACGACGGCGGCGGTGTCGATGTTCTCCTGCTCGATCACGGAGTCGATCGCCTCGTTCGCGATTTCGGGCTTGATGCCTTTGCGAAACAGGTCCTGCTGCAATCGCCGCCTGGAGGCGCCAGTTATGGCCATCTTCGATCGCGCGTACTGCTCGGCGTACTTCGCGTCGTCGAGGAGACCGTTAGCGACGAGGCGGCGGATCGCGTCATCCGCGTCCGCCGCCGGGTATTCCCTCTGGATCAGTTTTCGGTGCAGCGAGCGCGTCGTGTATGGGCGCGCCGCCAGCAGGTTGAGCGCGTAGTTGTACGCGTTCGGTGCCGTCAATCCGCCAGCTCTACCTCTACGTCACCGATCGGCGGCTTGATCCCGAGGACGGTCTTCACCTTCTCCTCGACCTCGGCCAGGAGCGCCGGGTTGTCCTTGAGATACATCTTCGCGTTCTCACGACCCTGTCCGATTCGCTGCGCGCCATAGCTGTACCAGGCGCCCGACTTGTCGATGATGCCGGACTCGGACGCGATGTCGAGCACC
>Ga0136617_10000088_pt1 | contig 62945 bp, 63 predicted proteins | sample AntDrymUQ3222106_2_FD_129672 | JGI IMG/M metagenome (GOLD analysis project Ga0136617, IMG submission 129672) | Polar desert sand microbial communities from Dry Valleys, Antarctica - metaG UQ322 (21.06) | ecosystem: Environmental > Terrestrial > Soil > Desert | place: Antarctica: Dry Valley...
CGTCCATTTCAAGGTCGTGAAGGACTTCCTCGAGCGCGTCCGCGTGCGCGCGACGGGGCAGGAAGTGCTGCGCGGCCTCCATCCCGCCCAGGCCGTCATCCGCGTCGTGCGCGACGAGATGGTGGCCCTGCTCGGTGGCGACGAGCCGCCGCGCATCCTGACCGCGGCCCGCTTTCCATCGGTCGTGCTGATGACGGGGCTGCAGGGATCGGGCAAGACCACGAGCTCGGCGAAGCTCGCGCGGTGGCTGGGAAAGGGCGGCAACCATCCGCTGCTCGTCTCCACCGACGTCCACCGCCCCGCGGCGCGGGAGCAGCTCTCGATGCTGGCCCGCCAGTGGGAGCTGAAAGTCCATCACCCGGCGGCGCTCGACGACCCGCGGGCGATCCTGCGCTCCGCGCTCGACGAGGCGCGCGCCGTCGGCCATCACTTCCTGATCGTCGACACCGCGGGCCGCCTGCACATCGACGACGAGCTGATGGGCGAGCTGGCGCGGCTCAAGGCTGACGCCCAGCCGAGCGAGGTGCTGTACGTCGCGGACGCGATGACGGGACAGGACGCCGTTCGCAGCGCGGAGGAGTTTCACCGCCGCATCGGGATCACCGGGATCGTGCTCACCAAGCTCGACGGCGACGCACGTGGCGGCGCCGCGCTTTCCGCGGCCAGCGTCACCGGATGCCCGGTCAAGTTCGCCGGCGTGGGCGAGCGGGTCGACGAGTTCGAGATCTTCAATCCCGGCCGCATGGTGGGCCGCATCCTCGGGATGGGGGATGTCCTCGGCCTGATCGAGAAGGCGGAGGAATTCGCCGACGCCGACCAGGCTGCGGAGATGGTCCGCAAGATCCGGCGCAACGAATTCACCCTGGCCGATTACCGCGAACAGCTGGCCCAGGTGAAGAAGATGGGGCCGCTGGACCAGGTGCTGTCGATGATCCCCGGGATGGGCAACGCCGCCAAGGACGTCGACGTGGCGGCAGGCGAGACGGAGATGCGCCGCGCGACGGCCATCATCGACTCCATGACCGTGGCGGAGAGGCAGGATCCCGCGCTGCTCAATGGCAGCCGCAGGAAGCGCATCGCGAAGGGAAGCGGAACGAGGGTCGAGGACGTGAACCGCCTGCTGAAGCAGTACGTGCAGACGCGGAAGATGATGAAGCAGTTCAGTGGCGGCGGGGCCAAGGCGATGAAGCGCCTGGCCGCGCGCATGCCGCAGTTCCGGTGATGCGAGGCCCGACGCAGGGCCGAGCGGGGGTCCCGAATGGGACCCCAAGGCAGATGTGTAATGCGAGGCCCGACGCAGGGCCGAGCGGGGGTCCCGAATGGGACCCAAGGCAGATGTGTAATGCGAGGCCCGGCGCAGGGCCGAGCGGGGGTCCCGAATGGGACCCCCAACTAGATAAGGAAGCAAGCAATGCTGTCGATCAGGTTGAGACGTGCGGGAGCCACTCGGAAGCCGCATTACCGCGTGGTCGTGGCCGATTCGCGCGAGCCGCGGGACGGCCGGTTCGTCGAGGTGGTGGGTCACTACGACCCGCGGAAGGATCCCGCGGTCGTGAAGATCGACACCGAGCGGACGGATTACTGGATCGGCAAGGGCGCGCAGCCCTCCGACACCGTGCGCAGCCTGCTCAAGCAGCAGGCCAAAGCCGGGCAGTCGACGGGTCAGGCGCAGGCCTGATCCGGTGAAGGCGCTGCTGGAAAGGATCGCCCGCGGGCTGGTCGACGACCCCGCGCGTGTCCGCGTCGAGGAGTGGACCGAGGACGGCATGGTCCATTTCGACGTGGAGGTCGCGGAGTCCGATCGCGGGCGCGTGATCGGGCGCCAGGGCAAGACCGCCGACGCCATCCGGGTCGTGATCGAAGCCGTGGGGCGCAAGCGCGGTATCGACTGCGACGTGGAGATCCTCGACTGATGACTCCGCCCGCCTTCTCGGAGATGGTGGCCATCGGCCGCGTGGTGAAGCCCCAGGGGCGCAAGGGAGAGGTCGTCGTCCAGCCCTTCTCCGACCGTCCCGATCGCTTCCCCACGTTGCGCGAGGTCTACGTCCCGGGAGAAGACGGGGCCGCGCGCGCGATGGTGGTCGCCGCCTGCTGGCCGCACAAGGACCGGTTCGTCCTGAAGTTCGAGGGCGTCGATTCCATCGACGACGCGGAGAAGTTCCGCGGGATGGACGTGCGCATCGCGGAGCAGGACCTGCCCTCGCTGCCGGCGGGCTCGTACTACCACCATCAGCTGAAGGGGCTCGCGGTCGAGGACGAAGCGGGGTCCCCGGTCGGGACCGTGCAGGACATCCTCGAGACGGGGGGCGAGGCGCCCGTGCTCACCGTGCGCGGCGCGGGGACGGAAACGCTGATCCCGCTCGCCGAAGCCTTCGTCCGCGAGGTCGACCTCGCGCGCGGGCGCATCGTCGTGGTGCGGCCGCAGTACCTCGAGGCCGCGCGATGACGCTCGCCATCGACGTGATGACGATCTTCCCCGCGATGATCACCGCCCCCACCGCGGACGGAATCGTGGGACGCGCGGTGGCCGCGGGTCTCGTCCGCATCGAACCTCACGACCTGCGCGATCACACCGACGACAAGCACCGGACCGCGGACGATTCACCCTTCGGCGGCGGGCCGGGCATGGTGATGAAGGCGGAGCCGTTCCTGCGCGCCGTGGACGCCATCGGCAAAATCCCCGGCGAGCGGCGCGCGGTGGTGGTGCTGTCGCCGCGCGGAGCGCCCTTCGACCAGGCGCGTGCGGAGCGCTACGCGGGCCTTGATCGTCTCGTCCTGCTGTGCGGGCGTTACGAAGGGATCGACGAGCGGGTGCGCGAGGTGCTGGGCGCGGAAGAAGTGAGCGTCGGCGACTTCGTGCTGACGGGCGGAGAGGTGGCGGCCCTCGCGGTCATCGAGGCCACGGTTCGGCTGCTGCCGGGGGCGCTTGGAGACGAGGGCTCGGCGGAAGCCGATTCGTTCTCCGACGGCGTCCTCGACTTCCCGCATTACACCCGGCCGGCGGTCGTGCGCGGGCGCGCGGTGCCCGACGTGCTGCTCTCCGGAGACCATGGCCGCATCCGCCGGTGGCGGCGGAAGGAAGCGCTGCGCGCGACGCGCGAGCGGCGGCCCGACCTGTTGCGCACGGCGCCCCTGTCCGCCGAGGACGCGGCGCTGCTGCACGAGATCGAGAGCGAGGAGAAGGTCCTCGCATGAAAACCAGAAAGTAGAAGCCAATGAATCTGATGGATGGAATCGAAGCGGGCGACCTGAAGAAGGGCCTGCCGCAGCTCACCCCCGGGGACACCGTGCGCGTGCACGTCCGGGTCAAGGAGACCTCCGTCAAGGAGGAGATAAAGGGCAAGCCCAAGGAGACGGAGCGCGAGCGCGTCCAGATCTTCGAAGGCATCATCATCGGCCTTCGCGGCGCCGGCGCCCGGGCGACAATGACGGTGCGCAAGGTGTCCTTCGGGCAGGGCGTCGAGCGCATCTTCCCGCTTCACGCCAAGACCATCGACAAGATCGAGGTCGTGAAGCAGGCCAAGGTGCGGCGGGCGAAGCTGTACTACCTGCGCGAGCTGAAGGGCAAGGCCGGCCGTATGAAGGAGAAGCGCGCGGCGCGAGCGTAGGCAGTCCCCGGGCGTAGGCAGCGTTAACGCGGGCGGAGGGCGGATGGGGTCGCCGGAACCGGAACGACGGGCCCGTGGCCGGAAGCCGGTCGTCTATCACGGCGAAGAGCTGCGATGCACCTGCGCCCTCGAGGACCAGGCGCGCGCCGATGGTTACGCGGTCGTGGCGGGCATGGACGAGGTCGGCCGGGGGGCCCTGTGCGGCCCCGTCGTGGCGTGCGTGGTCGTGCTCGGGGATGCGTTCGACAGCGCCGGACTGGACGATTCCAAGCGGCTCACCGCGAAGCAGCGGGAGGAGCTTTCCGCGCGGGTGCGTGAAAAGGCGACGGCATTCAGCGTGGGGGTCGCCGACCCACGGGAGATCGACCGGCTGAACATCCTGAGAGCGACCCACCTCGCGATGGTGCGCGCGGTCCAGGGTCTCGGCGTGGGGCCCGACGTCATCCTCGTCGACGCGCTGACCGTGCCCGGCGTCGCGACGCCCCAGCGGCCGATCGTGAAAGGCGACGCGCTGTCGGTCTCCATCGCCGCGGCGTCGATCGTGGCCAAGGTGATGCGCGACGCGCTGATGCGCGAATGCGATGCGCGTTATCCCGGCTACGGGCTTGCCCACAACATGGGATACGCCAGCGACGACCACCGGCAGGCGCTGCGGCGGCTGGGACCGTCCGAGATCCACCGCCGCTCGTTCCACGGCACCCAGCGATGGCTCTTCTGAGGACCCGGGACTAGCGTTGGCCAAGATCAATCCCGTCAAGCTCAAGCAGGACGCCGACAAGCTCGAGAAGTCCGGAAAGCTCGACCAGGCCATCGTCCTCCTGAAGCAGGTCGTCGACGACAACCCGCGGGACTGGAACGTCGTCAAGAAGATCGGGGACCTGTACGTCCGCCTCAACAAGATGCGCGAGGCGATGGTCGAGTACCAGAAGGTCGCCGACTTCTACGCCAAGGACGGGTTCCACCTGAAGGCCATCGCCATCTGGAAGCAGATCAACAAGCTCGACGCGACGGCGCTGGAGCCGTACGTGAACCTCGCCGAGCTGTACGGCAAGCAGGGCCTCCTGATGGAGGCGAAGAGCCAGTACCAGTACGTCGTGGACGAGTACCTGAAGCGCGGCAAGAACCGGGACGCGGGCGATGTCCTCAAGAAGATGGCGGACATCGATCCCGCCGACCTGAAGGTCCGCAGCAAGCTCGCCGACCTCTACACGCGCGACGGCAACACGGCCAAGGCGGTCGACGAGCACATCGCCATCGCCGAGGAGCTGAACAAGAAGGTACACCTCGCCGAGGCGCTGCAGGTGCTGGAGAAGGGACTCAAGATCGATCCCAAGAGCGCGCGCATGCGCTCCGAGCTGGCCCGCGTCCATCTCGTCCAGAAGAACTACGACAAGGCCGCGCAGTACCTCGAGGACGCGGTCAAGCAGTCCCCGAAGGACGCCGCGCTGCTGTCGCGGCTCGGCGAGGCGTACCTCGGCAGCAAGAAGGTCGGCGAGGCGGAAGGGATCTTCAAGCGCCTGCTCGAGAGCGACCCCAACAGCGAGGACGCGCGCGTGCAGATGGGCCGCCTGTACGTGATGCGCGACGACCTGGACCGCGCCCACGAAGAGTTCCTGCCCGTGGTCGACAAGATGGTCGCCCGCAAGGAAGCGGACAAGGCGGCGGGGCTGCTGCAGCAGATCGTGCAGAAGGACCCCTCGCACGTGAAGAGCCTCGCGAGGCTGGTCGAGATCTACAAGCAGTTCCAGAAGGAAGGAGCGCTCGGCACCGCCTACTCGCAGCTCACCGAGGCCTACATCAACGCGGGGCAGTTCGCGGAGGCCGCGGAAGCTCTGGAGGTGCTGGTGGCCCGCGAGCCCCAGAACGTCCAGCACAAGTCGAAGCTCGAGTTCGTGCGCGGGCAGCTCGGCGGCGGCAAGCGCGGCGCCGCTGCGCCTCGCCCGCCGGCGATCGTCCCCGAAGAAGACGACGAGTTCGATCTGTCCGCTCCGTCGGGTCCGCCGGCGGCGGCGAGCCGGCCCTTGGCGCCCCCGCCTGCCGCCGCCCCTCGTGCGGCCGCGCCGCGCGCGCCCATCCAGGTCTCGGGCCCGCTGAGCGAAGAGGAGAAGGAGTTCGTCGACGAGCACCTGGCCGAGGGCAAGGTGTTCCGCAAGTACGGCCTCGTCGACAAGGCCGCCGATCAGTTCGAGGCGGTCGTCGCGCGGTTCCCGGACAACGTCGACGCCCGCCAGGAGCTGCGCGAGGTGTATCGGGAGAAGGGACAGACGGCCAAGGCGGCCGCCCATTGCCTCGCTCTGGCGGAGATCTTCCGCCTGAAGGGAGACGAAGCCGCCGCCACCGAGCAGGAAGCGGAAGCCGGACGTCTCGATCCTGCGTCGGCTCAGCGTGCGCCCGGCGCTCCCGCAATCCCCGCGGCCGCTCCTGCTCCGGCGGTGCCGGCCGCGCCTGCACGTGCCGCTGCCGCGACGCCCGCTCGCCCTGCCGCTCCGGCGCCTCCGGTCGCCGCGGCCCCCCCGCCGGCAGTGATCGAGGACGAAGAAGAGATCAACCTCGGCGTCGACGATGACGAGGATGTCCCGGTGCTCGATACCGACGACGACCTCGGCCTCGGGTCGCCCGAGCCGGCTGTCCCAGCAAAGGCCCCGTCCACCGCGCCTTCGGACATCGATCTCGGATTCGACCTCGAAGGGGAGCAAGAGATCTCGGCGAACTTCATCGACGACGAGCCCGCGGACGCGGCGCCGGTTGTCGCGGCCCTTGCAGAGGAGGAGTTCGTCCTCGAAGAAGACCTCGATTTCGAGACCGCGCCCCCCGCGCCCGTGACGCCGCTTGCCGCCCGCCCGTCGCAGGCCGACGAGCCGGAGACGGCGGCCCCTCCCGAACTCGCCCGGGTGCTCGACGAGGTCGATTCCTACATCTCCCTCGGCTTCGTCGACGACGCGAAGCAGGCGCTGCGCGACATCCGTCATCGTTTCCCCGAGCATCCCGCGCTCGTCGCCAAGCTGGCCGATCTCGGCATCGACCTTGCCGCCGACGACACCGCCGAGCACGAAGCAGGTCTCGCGCGGCATGCCGAGGGAGATCCGCTCGACGACCTCGACCTCGGTCCGATGGGCGAGACGGCCGCGGCGGACGACGCGGGCGAAGAAGCGGCCAGCGAAGCGGCGGCGGCCACCGATCCGATGGCGGCGCCGGGCAGTCGCGTGGGGGCACGAGAACCCGACCTCGATATGGCGGGCGACACGATCTCCGACGACCTCGGCTTCGAGCTGCCCGAAACCGCCGACGCCCCCGCGGACAGCGGCGGCTTCGATCTCGGCGACGAGCTGAACGACCTGTTCGGCGCGCAGGCTGCCATCGAGGAGCAGCCCGAGTCCGGGTCCACGGACCTCGGGGACAGCGGGCTCGCCGACATCTTCAAGGAGTTCAAGAAGGGCGTCGACAAGCAGCTGGGCAAGGAAGACTACGACACGCGTTACAACCTGGGCATCGCCTACAAGGAGATGGGGCTCATCGACGAGGCCATCGCCGAGTTCCAGCTCGCGGCCAAGGACGAGAACCGGATGCTGGAGTGCAGCAGCATGCTCGGCATCTGCTTCATGGAGAAGGGCATGCCGAAGCTGGCGGTCAAGTGGTTCGACAAGGGGTTGAGAGCCCCCGGCCGCAGCGAAGAGGAATACTCTGCCCTCCGCTACGATCTCGCGACCGCGCACGAGGCGGCGGGAGAGGCCGAAGCCGCCCTCACCCTCTTCACCGACCTGTACGGCCAGGACGCGAACTTCCGTGACGTGGCGGCCAAGGTGCGCGACCTGAGGGCCGCCCGCGGCTGAGGCAGACCGGTGCGTCGCCATCACCACCACGAGCGGACGTGGCCGCGGTCCTTTCCGTGATCGTCTCCCTCCTCACCGGCGTGTTCCTGATCCTGGCGCCGTGGAGCCCGCTGTGGGAGGCGAACTATCTCCTCCAGGCCTATCCCGGCGTTCGCGCCCTGCTGCTGAGCGGCCCGATCCGCGGGATTATCAGCGCGCTCGGCGTCGTGAACATCGTGCTCGCCCTCGGCGACGTCCACGCGCACCTGAGCGCGCGCGGCGAGCGGTTGTGACCGCGGCGCTGGCCCTCACGCTCGTCACGGACCGACGGGCGCTGGCCCCCGGCCGCGACCTCCCGTCGCTCGCCGCCGAGGCCGCCGCCGCCGGCGTCGATCGCGTGCAGGTGAGGGAGAAGGACCTGCCGGATGGGCACCTGGGCGCGCTGCTGTCCGCGGTCGCCGCCGCGCTCGCCGGCAGCGGGACGCAGCTGATCGTGAACGGGCGACCGGACCTCGCGATCCTGACCGCCGCAGGGGGGGTGCAGCTTCCCGAAGAGGGGCTGCCCATAGAAGGCGTCCGCCGCGCGTTCCCCCGGCTGGCGATCGGCGCGTCCTGCCACTCGGACGAGGCGGCGCGACGCGCGGAAGATGCGGGGGCGGATTGGATCGTGCTCGGCCCCATCTTTGCGACGCCTGGCAAGGAGCGGCGCGCGCTCGGGCTCGCGGTCCTCGAAGCGACGGCGGCCCGGTCCTCGATCCCCGTCCATGCCGTCGGAGGCATGCGGCCCGACAACGTCCGCCAGGTGGGCGAGGCGGGCGCGCGCGGAATCCTGGCCATTCGCGCCTTTGTCGACCAGCCCGTTGCCGCGGCCACCGCCGCGTTCCGCGTGGCTCAATCGTGAACTGGGCCGACCCGCTGCTGATCATCCCGACCGGCCTGCTCGGCCTTCTCGTGCTGGCGCGGGCCGCGCGGCTGCGCCCCGGCCTTCGTCCGCTCGTCGGTCCCTTCGCCCTGTTCGTCGCGGTGGTGATCGGACTCACGCTGTTCGGCGGAGGCCCCATCCCGGCGTCTCCGTGGAAGGCGCTGCTTTTCCTGCTGCCGCTGCTGACCCTCGTGGTGCGCGCGAACATCATCGCTTTCCAGTGGCTTTTCCAGCGGCGCCGCGGGGAGCACCCGCCGTCGCTGCTCGACAGCGTGATCTCCGTCGCCTTCTACGGCGTGGGCCTCGGCGCCATCGCGCACTACTGGTTCAACGTCGAGCTGACCCCCTTCCTCGCCACCTCCGCCGTTGTCGGCGCGGTGGTTGGTCTCGCCCTGCAGGACACCCTCGGCAACCTCTTCGCCGGCATCGCCCTTCACACCGAAGCGCCCTTCGGGGTGGGGGACTGGGTGCGGGTCGGCGATCGTGACGGGCGCATCGAGCAGGTATCGTGGCGCGCCATGCGGTTGCGGACGTGGGACGGGGACACGCTGACCATCCCCAACAACGACGTCTCCCGTCACGCCCTGCTCAACTACAGCGTCCCCGAGTCCCCGCACTCGCGCGTGATCCTGGTCAACGTCGGGTACGGAGTCCCGCCCGCGCGTGCGATGTCCGTTCTGCGCGCGGCGTTGGCGCAGGTGGAGGGAATGGCCGCGGGCACCTCGCCGAACGTCCGCATCGCCGCCTTCCACGACTGGGCGATCCGCTACGAGGTCCGCTACTTCTTCGCATCCTACGAGGACTACCGCGCCCTCGAAGGAGAGATCTACCGCCTGGTCTGGTACCACCTCGGCCGCGCCGGCCTCACGGTCGCAAACCCCACCAACAGCGTCACCGTGCTCGACCCCCCGTCACAGGCGGAGGACTCCGTGGATCGGCTCCTCGGCGCGCTCAAGGGCATCGACCTCTTCCAGACCCTGAGCGAGGCCGAGCTGCGGACGGTCGCCGGACGACTCCGCCCGCTGCATTACGCGGCCGGTGAGCGGATCCTGGAGGAAGGAACTCCCGGCGACAGCTTCTTCCTCATCGACCGCGGTGAGGTGCGGGTGGTGCGCCGGCTCGGCGGCACCCCGCGCGAGATGGCCCGGCTGGTCGAAGGCGAATGCTTCGGAGAGATGGCGATGCTCACCGGTCAGGAGCGCACCGCCACCGTCACCGCCGTCACCGACGTGGACGTCCTCATGATCGACAAGGCGGGCTTCCAGGACATCCTGGCCGCGAACCCGAACGTCGCCGTGGACATCTCCGCGCTCCTCGCCCGCCGCCGCGCCGCCCTGAGCGACGCCGAGGCCGACGTCACGACCCGCATCCGCCGTGGCGCCGGACACGAGGACGCCGACCTCAGCCAGAAGATGCTCGACCGCATCCGGAGCTACTTCGGGTTGTGAACGAGGGCGCGGTCGACACTTTGTTCGCCGCCCTGATGGCGGCCGGCGAGGACGCCGGACGGATCCGCGACGCGCTGGCCGGGGCTCCCCCCGACCGGATCCTGTTCGCGGCCGTGCTGCGCCGTCCCGTCCCCCTGCGGTGCCTGGAGATCCTGGCCGCAACACCGCCATGGTCCGAGGACCAGCGCCTGATGGGCTCCGTCGTCCTCAGCCCGCGCGTCTCGAGGGCGCTGGCGTTGAAGCTCGTCGGCTCGCTGTTCTGGCGCGATCTCGCCGACGTCGCCGCCTCGCCGCGGGTGACGGCGGCGGCTCGCGTGCGCGCCGAGGCCCTTCTGGTCGATCACATGTCGGACCTGCGGCTGGGCGATCGCATCACGCTGGCGAAGATCGCCACGCCGCCCGTCCTGGCGCGGCTCCTGGAGGACGCGGACGCGCGCGTGGTGGAGGCGGGTCTCATCAACGCCCGGCTGCGGGAGGAAGACCTGACGGGGGCGCTCCGGAAGGACACCGTGACCCGGGCCCTCATCGAGAGCATCGCCGCGTCGTCGCGATGGCGCGATCGGTATGCGCTGCGCCTCGCCATCGTGCTCCAGCCGCGCGCCCCGCTGGCGGTGGCGCTGGCGCAGGTGACGGCCCTCCTGCCCGCGGATCTCGAGCGCGTGGCCGCTGACGAGGGGCTGGCCCCGCTGGTGCAGTTCGCGGCGCGCCGGGTAGCGACCGGCCGGTGAACGCGACTACAATCCGATATCCTCGACATGGCTTCCTTCGGTGAAAACCTGCGTCGCGAACGGGAGTTGCGAGGCGTGGACCTCCACGAGATGGCGGAAGCGACGAAGATCAGCATCCGCTTTCTCCAGGCCCTCGAGCAGGATCGCGTCGACGTCCTCCCCGGCGGCATCTTTCCGCGCGCGTTCGTGCGCCAGTACGGGAAGTACCTGGGGCTCGACCCGGAGCGGCTCGTCGCGGAGTTCGTGTTCGCCTACGGCGGCGATCCCGTTCCCGCCCGGACGCCGAGCGGCAAGGTCCACCTCGATCACTCCGGCCGGTGGTGGATCATCGGAGCCGCCGCGCTCGTCGTGGTCGCGTTGCTGGCCTGGAAGGCGCTCAGCCGGCCGCCCGCGGAGGTCCGGACGGAGGCGGTGACGCCGTCCGCGCCGCCGCTCACCTTTCCGCAGGACCGCGTCTATCCGCCGCCGAGCGCGGGCGCCAACGCGCCCGCGGGTGTCGCCGTCGCCCTCGCGGTGCGGAAGCAGAGCTGGGTGGAGGCGCGTGTCGACGGCACCACCGTCCTCAGCCGGGTGATGAACGTGGGCGAGACGCACCGCCTCGACGCACGCGAGTCGGTGACGCTCTCGAGCGGCAACGCCGGCGGCGTCGAGTACTCCCTGAACGGAGCGCCCGCCGTGGTCCTCGGCCGCGACGGGGAGGTGCGCCGCAACGTCGTGATCACGTCGGCGGGAGCGTCGGCGGGCACGGCAGGGCCGGCGCCCATCCGCGCGTCGTCGCCGCGCCCAGGACGGCCGTCACCCATTCCCGATGTCGCGCCCATCGCCGCGCCTTCGGCGGAACCCGGGGCCTGATGAGCGAAGGGCGCGCGACCAACCCGCTCGTGGACCAGTTCCGCCGCGGCAGCGTTCCGCGCGATCTGCGGCTCATGGCCGCCCAGGGGCTGCTGCCCTTGAACCCCGTCGACTTCACCGAGCTGCTGCACCATCTCCTCTCCGACAGCGACGCGGCCATCCGCGACACGGCGGGCAGCACGCTGGGGGCGATACCCGAGGCGGAGATGCTGGCCCTCGCGAAGGACCGGGAGACGCCGACGGGCGTCCTGGCGTGGGCGATCGCCAATCGTACGGAAAAGGAGATCCGCGAGGCCGCGCTCCAGAATCCTTCGACGCCCGACGAGGCCATCGAGGCCCTCGCGCCCCAGCTGCCCGAATCGCTGGCCGAGCTCGTGGTCATCAACCAGGTGCGTCTCCTGCGCCGGACTTCGCTGCTCGTCGCGCTCGAGGGCAATGCGGGGCTGAGCGCGGACCAGAAACGCCGTCTCCGCGAGCTGCGCGAGAGCTTCCACATCGGTGAGAAGGCGGTGGAAGCCCCCCCGCCCCCGCCGCCGGCGCCGGTGGAAGAGCCGATCACCGAGGAGCTTCCGCCCGACGACGTGATGATGACGGAGGCGGAGGCGCTGGCCCGCTACAACCTCGCTCCCGACGAGCAGCAGGACGAGGCCAAGATCAGCGCCGTGCAGATGGTGTACCGCCTGAACACCGCCGAGAAGGTCATCGCCGCTCTCAAGCAGTCGCGCGAGGTGCGGGCGATCCTCGTCCGCGATCCCAACCGCATCGTCTCCAGCGCCGTGCTCGGTAGCCCGAAGCTCACCGAGCCCGAGATCGAGAGCTTCGCGGGGATGAGGGGCGTCTCCTCGGAGATCCTGCGCACGATCGCCGGGAACAAGGACTGGACCAAGCGGTACGGCGTCGTGTCCAACCTCGTCAAGAACCCGCGATCGCCGCTGCCGATCGCGCTGAACCTGGTCCCGCGCCTCAACCCCCGGGACCTGAAGATGATCTCCGTCGACCGCAACGTCCCCGAGGTGATCCGCAAGCACGCGGCGAAGTTCATTCGCGGCGCCGGCGGACCGGGCGGCGGCGGCGGGAAACACTGAGCGATGGCGAACTACTACGAGCTTCTCGGCGTCTCGAAGACTGCGAGCACGGGCGACGTCCGCAAGGCGTACGCGCAACTTGCCCGCGAGCGCCATCCGGACCGATTCCCCGAGCCCGAGGCGAAGAAGCGGGCGCAGCAGACGTTCCAGGAGATCACCGCCGCCTTCAACACGCTGTCCAGCGACAAGAACCGGGCGGAGTACGACAAGAGCCTCGCCGCGCCGCCGCGGCCGCCGATCCCCGAGGAAATCGCCCGCGACGCCTTCGACCGCGGCGTGAAGCTGTACGAGGCGAAGAATTTCTTCGATGCCGTCGAGCTGCTGCGCATCGCGGTGGCCCATGCGCCGCAGGAGGCGCGTTACCAGGCGGCCCTGGGCCGCGCGCTCGCGCGCAACCCGCACTGGGTACGCGAAGGAATCCAGACCCTGGAGAAAGCCGTGCAGCTCGCCCCGCGGCAGGCCGCCTATCACGCCGAGCTGGCCGAGCTGCTCGCTTCGCAAGGGCTCCGCATCCGCGCGCGCAAGGCGGCGGAAGCGGCGCTGCGCCTCGACGCCGGCCACGCCATGGCCCGGAAAGTCCTCGACAGCGTCGCCGACGACGTCCCGCCACGGAGCGACGGAGGCGGAGGAATCAGGGGCCTGCTGCGCCGCAAACCATGATGGCCGCAGGCTTGCCTGATCCGGCGTCTCGGTGTCTACTCACCGCTATCGAGCCCGCCCGCCCACGATGAAGATCAACTACCAGGCCATCACCGACGTCGGGAAGAAGCGGAAGGGCAACGAGGACAGCCTCTTCGTCAACGCCGACCAGAACCTCTTCGTGGTCGCCGACGGCATGGGCGGCCACGCCGCCGGCGAGATCGCCTCCAAAATCGCGGTGGACGCCATCAACGAGTTCGTGGTCCTGACCAGCGGCGACGAGGAAATCACCTGGCCTTTCGGCCTCGACGAGAACATCTCCTACGACGGGAACCGGCTGAAGACCGCCATCCGCTTCGCGAACCGCAAGGTGCTCGAGGCGACGCGCGAGAAAAGCGAGTACGAGGGGATGGCCACCACCGTGGCCGCCGTCCTCGTGGACGGGGCCTCCGCGAATCTTGCCCACGTCGGGGACAGCCGCGTGTACCTCGTGCGCAAGGGGCGGATCGAGCAGCTCACCTCCGACCATTCCTGGGTGAACGAGCAGATCCAGAGCGGGGTGATCTCCGCCGACCAGGCCCGCAGCCATCCGCTGCGCAACGTCGTCACGCGCGCGCTGGGCGGTAAGCCGGACCTGCAGGTGGACATGCAGGTGCACAAGATCGAGCCCGGTGACGTGCTGCTCCTGTGCTCGGACGGCCTGACCACGATGATCACCGACGAGGACATCGCGCGCGTGATCGGGGATGCGGGCGGCGACGTGGAGAAGGCGTCCCGGGCCCTGGTCGCCGCGGCCAACGGCCGCGGCGGCGAAGACAACATCACGGTGCTGCTCCTGCGCTTCGAGGCGTAGTTGTCGGCAGCGCGAGCGGGCGTCGCGCCGGCGCGGCTGGTCTGGATCCGTCCCGACGGCGGCGAGCTGCCGTACGAGCTGCGTCCCCAGCCGATGCTCGTGGGGCGCGATGAGGACGCGGACATCCGTGTCGACGAGCCGCTGGTGTCCCGCGCGCATGCGCGGATCGAGGCCCGCGGCGACGGCTACGTCGTCCTCGACCTCGGGTCGACGAACCTGACCAAGGTGAACGGCATCGTGGTCACGGAGTGCGTCCTGCGCGACGGCGACGAGGTCCGCTTCGGCCGCGCCCGCTGCCGCTTCGAGCTGATCAAGCCGGCGTAGCTCTAGCCCGAGAGCACGGTCGCGGCGGTGCGCCGCTCGGGGGAGCGCGACGCCTCCGTCTTGAAACGCGCGTCCGTGCTCTCGAATCGAAGCAGTGACGGTGTTCGGTCGCGGGCGCGGGGCGCGCTTCGCCCGAGCGACTTGAAGTCAAACTGCTGGGGAGCGAGGGGAAGCGACGACCCGGGCCCGTGACCGCCGCGCGGAGGAGGGCTTATTGCTCGGGGCCGGCGTCGGGGCGGGCGAGCACATACCCCTGGCCCCAGTCGATGCCCATGTCGATGAGGGCGCGGATCTCGTCGTCGGTCTGGATGCCTTCTGCGATCACCTCCGACCCGATCCCCTGGCCGAGGGCGATGATGGCCTTGACCATCTCCCGGTTGACCAGGCTCACGTGCACGTCGCGCACGAGGAGCATGTCGATCTTCAGGAACGTCGGCTTCAGCCTCGCGATGGATTCCAGCCCGGAGTAGCCGGCGCCCACGTCGTCGACGGCGAACGACATCCCGAGATCCGTGAAGTACGCCATCGTCTCGCGAAACAGGTTGTAGTTGTCGATGACCAGCTTCTCGGTGATCTCGATGACGATGCGGTCCGGCGAGACCTGCGCCTTGTCCAGGAAGTCGATCAGCGCCTTTCCGCGGAACTGCGGATCGCGGATGGTGGCGGGCAGGGTGTTGACGAAGATCTTCGCGTTGCTCGGGATGCGCCCTGACGACAGCAGGGCGCGCTTGCGGCACAGCCGGTCGAGCTCGACCAGCAGGTTGTGATCCGTCGCGGCCCCGAACAGCGCATCGGCTCCCTCGAGGCCCGATCCCCGCGGCCCGCGCGAAAGCGCCTCGAAGCCGAGGACCGTGCGCTCCTTCAGCCGCATGATCGGCTGATAGGCGGTGACCACCCGCTCGCGCAGGATGATGTCCTGCAGCCGCTCGCGCACCAGGATCTGCTCCGCGCGGCGTGAATGCGCCGCGTAGTCCAGGGCATCGACGACCGCGCGCCGCACGATGCGCTCGGGGTGGATCAGCGGGTTGTGCACCGCAATCGCGTAACCCACCTCGACCGGCGGCGGGGTCTTGATGTAAGGAAACGCCGCCCTGGCCAGGCTCGGGGCGAGAGACGCCATGAGGCGCGAGCGCACGAGCTTCAGGTCCGCCACCGTGGTCGGGTTGTTGCGCCGCCGCTTACGGTCCAGGCAGAGGATGAACTGCAGCCCCCGCGCCTCCCCGAGGGCGAGGAGGTCGTCGGTGCGGAAATCCTTGCCGCGCTGCTCGCCGAGGATCTTGAACAGGCGGCGGCGGACCTCCGCATAGGCATCGGTGCCGTATTCGTCCTCGACCGTTCCCATGCTGCTGGCGTCGAGGACGATGATGCCGAGGCTGCCGCGCTCGCCGAGCTCTCCGGCGAGCTCCGGCACGCGCTCCTGGTAGGTCGGGATCGGCTCCGTCACAAGGCTGCTTCCACGGGCACGAGCTCGGGGGCGGTGAAGAAGCGCCCCTGCCCGAGCACGACCCCGAGATCGAGCAGCGCCGTCAGCTCGCCTTCGGCCTCGATCCCTTCCGCGATCACCTTCGCTCCGATCTTGTGCGCCAGGTCGACGAGCGTCTCCAGCAGGCTGCGCTTGATGAGGCTGCGGTCGATGTTGCGGACGAGAGAGATGTCGAACTTCAGGTAGTCCGGCTCCATCTCCACGAGCGCCTTCATGCTCCCGTAACCGGCGCCCATGTCGTCGATGGCCACCCCGAAGCCCTGGCGCTTCAGCCCGCGGAGGATCTCCTGGTAGGGCTGTCGCTCCTCGGGGGCCAGCCGCTCGGTGATCTCGAGGACGACCTCGTCGTTGCGGAGCCCGTACGCTTTCACCTGCTCCACGAACGCGGCCCCCGCGACCTCGTCGTCCCGCAGCGCGCTGGCCGACGTGTTGAGGAAGAGCTTGGCGCCCGGCGCCAGGTGGCGCTTCGCCGACGCGAGGGAGCGCCGGCGGCAGATCCGCTCGAGATCAATCAGCCGGCCGGTGCGCTCGGCGAGCGCGAAAAGCCGCTCCGCTTCCTCGAAGGGCCCGCCAGCGGGCCCGCGGCTGAACACCTCGTGACCGAGCACCGCCCTCGAGCGCAGGTCCACGATGGGCTGGAACAGCGTGATGATCTGGTCGCCGGCGATGATCTCGTCGAGGACGAGGGTGCGCCGATCCTCGTCGCGCGTGCGCTGGCGAAGGCTCATGAACATCGCTTCGTCGAGGGCGCGGTGGATCGACCGCTCCGCGCGGAGCATCGGGTCGCGGTACAGCAGCGCGTGCCCCTCGTGGAACGTGAGCGGCGCGCGCACGCCCTGGTGGTCCTGCACCGGCACCGCCTGCTCCAGCCGCTCGCGGATGCGGCCGGCGCGGGCGTCGAGGGATGCGGGCTCGAACGGCTCGGTCTCCTGGCCGCGCACGAAGAGAAGGAACTTGTCGCTGCGGACTCCCATCACCGCGACGATGTCGCGCGCTCCCAGGAGCTCTTCCGCGCGCAGCGAGGTGAGCGCGCGAGCGAACCCACGCAGCAGCTCGTCGTAGCTCTGCCAGCCGTGCAGCGGCTCGGTCAGGCCGTCTCCTCCGACGTCGAGGTAGACGACGCCCACGGTGCCCCGCTCTTCCATGAGCCGGCGCACGTCGTCGAGCACCGCCGCCAGCGTCGGCAGCTCCGTATTGGCGTCGAAGACGTGGTTCTTGAAGCGGAGCCATTCGGCCCGCAGCCGGAAGTAGTCCCCCTCGGCGGGGGACGGTGGTGTCACCGTGAGCCTGCTCCGCGCTCGCCGACCTGGCCGAAGATCGTCTCGATCTTCACCAGCAGCTCCTGCAGGGCAAAGGGCTTGCAGATGTAGTCGATGGCGCCTTCCTGGAGCCCCTGCACCCGGTCCTTGGCCTCGGTGCGGGCGGAAAGCATGGCCACCGGGATGTCGGAGGTCTCCTCATCCACGCGCAGGAGCTTCAGGACCTCCCACCCGTCCATCTGCGGCATCATGATGTCGAGGAGCACGAGATCGGGCTTCTCGATCTGCGCCGTGGTGAGCGCGTCGTGGCCGTTGGACGCGGTGATGACCTCGTACCCCTTCTCGCGCAGGACGAGCTCGAGGAAATGGAGGATGTCCTCCTCGTCGTCGACGATCAGGATCTTCTTCTTCATCTTTCCTTCATAGGGCGGCGAGCCCTTCGTTCACTAGATTGCCGCTCACCGGCGTGCCACGTCCGGCTCGTCGTCGGCGACCAGGACGAGACCCCCCGCCCTCGGCTCGCTCTTCTCGACCAGCGGGAGCGCGAAGCGGAACTCCGTGCCCTTGCCGGGCATGCTCTCCACGGTAATCGAGGAGCCGTGGGCTTCGAGGATGCTCTTCACGATTGCGAGGCCGAGCCCGACCCCGCCGAAGCGGCGCGTGCTGGAGCCGTCGACCTGGTGGAAGCGGTTGAAGATGCGGCCGAGCTGGTCGGCGGGAATCCCGATGCCGGTATCGGCGACCAGGATCTCCGCCGAGGACCGCGCTCCGGTGCGCGATCGCGCGCCCCCGACCGTGATGCGTCCGCCCTCGGGCGTGAACTTGATCGCGTTGATGACGAGGTTCTCGATGACCGCGGAGAGCTTCTCGCGGTCGGCGATGACCGCCGGCAGGGAGGAGTCGATGTCGGTGACGAAGGTGAGCCGTTTGCGCTCCAGCTCCGAGCGCACGGTGGTGTGGATCTGGTCGACGAGGCCTTGCAGGCTGAAGGGCTGGATGGAGAGCGCGATGCGCCCCATGTCCATCCGGGAGAAATCGAGGAGGGCGTCGATCGACCGAGACAGGCGATCGAGGTTCCGCTGCACGACGACGAGCCCCTTCTCCTGCTTGTCGGTGATGGCGCCGAGCTTTCCCCCGAGGATGTAGTCGGTGTACCCCTTGATCGCGGTGAGCGGCGTGCGCAGCTCGTGGCTCACGTTGGCGAGCAGGTCGGACTTCATGCGGTCGAGCTCCTTCAGCTCGTCGTTGACCGCGGCCAGCTTCTTGTTCGACTCCTCGAGCTCCTCGACGTTCTCGCGGAGACGGTCGGTCATGTGGTTGAAGGTCTCGGCCAGGATCTGCAGCTCGTCGTTGGAGCGGATGTCGAGGTGGCGGTCGAGGTGGCCATCCGCGATGTCCTTGGCCCCCGCGGTCAGCACCTCGACGGGGTGGGTGATGCGGCTGGCGAGTCCCACCGCGACCAGCACGGATACGACCATCGACAGCAAGGTGAGTCCCGCGGTCGCGTACACGAGCTGCGCGATGTCCGGCTTCAGGTTGCGGTAGGAGACCTGGTAGGCGACGGACAGGTTGTGGCGGTTCCAGTCCTCGAGGTAGGGAACGATGATCTCGAGCCGCTCTTCGCCGTCGGCCTCGCGCTCCTTCAGCATGGTGTATTCCAGGCGCTTGACCGCCTCCAGCCGCTCCGGGTCCTGCACCCAGCGCGGGGGCGCGTCGGCGGCGGCGGGAGTGGCCGCGCTCAGGCTCTCGGTGTCGTACAGCACCTGTCCATCGACGTTCATGATCGCGATGCGGACGACGTCGGGGTCGAGGGTGAGCAGGTCGCGCATCAGCTCGCGGAACTTCGAGAACCCGGAGTCCTTGTAGGTCTCGTACCCCGTGCAGATGGGTGCGCGGGTGAGCAGCGCGAAGGTGAGCGCCCGCTCCTCGATGCCTTTCCGCAGCTCCGCGCGCTTGGAGAGGATCAGGTACAGCGCGTTGGCCAGCAGGATCGCGACGATGACGGCCGACATCGCGAGGGCGGTCCGCGTCTTGAGGCTGTTGAAGCGGAGGGTCATTGAGGAACCCCGCCCGGGGTCCCCGTCCCGCCTTTGAAAACGGGCAGATGCGGCGGGGATGTTCGCGCGGTGGACGATGATACCACCCGCCCTCGGCGGGACAACCGCGGCGATGGACTAGAATGTGCGATCCAAGGAGATCGAATGAGCGAACGTGAGCAGGAAATCCGCCGTCGCCGGAAGCGCAAGGAGAAGGCGCAGAAGGCACGCAAGAAGGCCGCCATCGCCGCCGCCCCCAAAAAGCCGGCCGCCCGCCGCTAGCCCTAGAGCCCGTCAGCTCCAGCGCGCGATCGCGTACAGCACCACCACGAGCCCCAGGGTCAGCCCCGTCGACCATGCGAGCCAGGCGCGCAGACGCCGCGACTCGTCCTCCGTCCAGGCGACGGAGATCCGCCGGCTCGTCTCGGGCTGTCCGGCGATCTCGACGTCGTACAGCCGCTCCGGGCCGCCTGTCTCCACCGCGCGTACCCTCACCACGCGGCGGCAGGCGGGGCAGCGAAGGGCCCAGCGATCGGGACTGGACGGGATCGCCGCTTCACAACCGGGGCAGGCGAAGGGCACGCCCCCATGGTAGAGGCGAATCCGCCGCGGCTCCCCGCGTTCCTCGCTGCCTTCGCCTTTCCCGACTTTCGCCGCCTGTGGTCGGGCGCCTTCCTGAGCAGCATCGGCAACTGGACGCAGGACGTCGCGCTGGCCTGGATCATCCACACCAGCTTCCGCGATCCGCTATACCTCGGCCTGCGGACCTTTGCCTCCGACGCGCCGCTGCTGACCTTCATGCTGCTCGGAGGCGCGGTCGCGGACCGCGTCGACCGACGCCGCATCCTGCTCACTTCGCAGGTGCTGCAGATGACCTTCGCGGTCGCGCTCGGCGTCCTCTGGATCACCGGGCGCCTCGGCATCGAAGCCATCCTCCTCGTAGCCTTTCTCACCGGCCTCTCCCAGTCGCAGTCCGCGCCGACGTACCAGGCCGTGCTGACGAGCGTGGTGCCGAAGGATCACATCCCGAACGCCGTCGCTCTCAACTCGCTGCAGTTCAACCTGTCGCGCGCGGTCGGGCCGGTGATCGCAGGGGCGCTGCTCGCCCGCGGCGGCACCACCGCCTGCTTCGCCGTGAACGCGCTGTCGTTCATCGCCGTCATCATCGCGATCTGGAACATCCGCATCCCGCCCCACGCCGCGCCGCCGACGGAAAGCCTGGCGCGCAGCCTGGGAACCGGGCTTCGCCACGTGATGAACAGCCCGATCCTGAAGACGCTGACGCTCCTCGGCGCCGTCGGCAGCTTCCTGGCCTACCCGCTCATCACCTACCTCCCCGTCTTCGCCGGCGACGTCCTGAAAACGGGCGTGACGGGCTACAGCGCGCTGCTGACGAGCTTCGGCAGCGGGGCGATACTGGGCGCGGTGACGACCGCCCATCGCGGCAACCGGCCGGGACGCGGAAGGCGCATGCTGCTGGCGATGATCGTCTACGGCGCGGTCACCGCGGGGGCGATGTCGTGCCGTGTGCAGTGGATGGCGATGGCGCTGCTCGTCCTGTCCGGCATCAGCATGGTCACGGCGTTCTCGACGCTCAACTCGCTCGTGCAGGAGAACGCGCCCGATGCGCTCAAGGGGCGCATCCTGAGCATCTACGGCCTCGCGTTCCGCGGCGGTCTCCCGCTGGGCGCCCTGCTCGCCGGGGTGCTGATTCGTCCCCTCGGAGCGCCGGCGGTCATCGGCGGGTTCAGCCTTGCCGTGGCCGCGCTCGCGGCGGGAACGCTGGCCTGGAACGCACGGATCCGGTCGTTGTGAGTGAGGTCACGGCGTTGCGCGCGATCGTCGTCGGCGCGGGCGGCTTCGTCGGCGCCGCCCTGCGCTACCTGGTCGGCGCCGTCGTCCATCACCTGTGGCCGGGTCCGTTTCCTGCGGGCACGTTCCTGATCAATGTAACCGGCTGCTTCGCGATCGGGTTCCTGGCCGTCCTCGCGGTGGAGCGTCTCGGGCTCGGCCCGGACGCGCGGCTGTTCTGGATCGCGGGAGTTCTCGGCGGGTACACGACGTTCTCGACCTTCGGTTACGAGACGATCGCCCTGGCCCGCGATGGAAGCTACGGGTTTGCCGCCATCAACGTGATCGGACAGGTTGCACTGGGGCTCCTCGCGGTCTGGGCCGGCGCCGGAGCAGCGCGCGCGATCACCTGAGACTCTCGCGCCTCTTGACCGAGGGGATCGGGGGGCTTACGCTGACGCGCGGTTGCTGCACTGACCGCCTACGGGTGAACCCATGGTGAAGTCCCCCTTCAGTGCAGCACCTGGTCGCGTCGCCGCCTCTCCCCGACCCGCCGGCACCTACCTCGGTTGCCCCGCCTGCGGACGGCTGCTGAGCATCTTCTGGCCGACGCGCAGCATCGTCTGCTCCTGCGGCGCCCGCGTGATCCCGCCCGCCAAGAAGGGCGCGAAATAAGACCGGACCGCCTCCCGCTGGATGCGGCGGTCGTTCCCGGCCTCCTCGTCCTTCTCGCCCGCGACCTCATCAGTTACGACCCGCCGCGCGTCCTCGCGTGGCGCCTGCTCCACGATCCGCGCCTGGCGCTCCCCGCCTGGCTCACGCCCCGATTGCCGGAGGGCGTCGACCGCGATCCGATCGCGATCGGTCTCGGAGCGGCCGCGATCATGCTGGCCCTCGCGTACCTCGCGGCATGCCTGGCTGATGCGCGTCCGGCCATCCGCGGCGCGCTGATCGCTGCCGGCGCGCTCACCCTCGTGGTGGCGCCGACGCTGTCCTTTGCCGCGATGGGCGCCGTCACCGGTCGGCCGTATGGCCAGGACGGCGGGGTCGTCCAGCTTCCCCTTGCCATCGACAAGCTGCTTGCGGGTGAGAGCCCGTACGGGGCCGATTACTCGGCGAGCATCCTCGGCCGCCAGGCCCGCGTGTCCGATTTCTGGTCCGAGCGCGGCGGAAATCCGATCCTCCGCCACCACGCGTACCTGCCGGGCACGCACCTGCTGATGCTGCCATTCCATCTCGTCGGGCGCGCCTTTGGCTTCTTCGATCCGCGGGTGGTGACGCTCCTCGCGCTCGCGGTGGCCGCGTTTCTCGCCTTCCGTCTGATGCCGACGGCGGAGCGGCGGCTGGCCGCGGCGGCGGTGGTGCTCCTGAACCCTCTCGTCTACTGGCAGCAGATCTTCGGCGCCAACGACATCGTGATCGTCGCCCTCATCCTGCTCGCCGTAAAGCTGGGCGAATCCCGCCGGCCGCTCGCCGCGGCGGCCGTTCTGGGGCTCGCCTGCGCGACCAAGCAATTGGCATGGCCGTTTGCGCCCTTCCTGCTTCTCCACCTGTCCGGGGCATCGTCCTGGCGTGACCTCGTAGGCGCCGCGCGCGGTCCTTTGCTGAGAGTGGTCGCGGTCACGAGCGCTGTGTTCGCCACCATCGTCCTGCCCGTCGCCGCCCTCGACTTCCGCGCGTTCTGGGGCGACATCGTCGTCTACAACGTCGGTCTTCCCGGAGGCGACAACTACCCGCTGGGAGGAACGCCGGGCTTCGGGTTCGCCAATTTCCTCATCTACTTCGGCGCGGTGGGAAGCCTGCGCGATCATGTCTCGTTCACGCGCTTCTACCTGCTCCTGGTGCCGATCGGACTGTTGCTGGTCGGCCGACAGCTTCGGGAACGCACTTCTTCCGCCGCACTGCTCGCGGGGGGAACGGCGCTGCTGCTCTCTCTGTATTTCTCGCGCGTCGTACATCCCAACTACCTGATCCTCGCCGCGACACTGCTCCCCATCGCGATCGTCATGCGCGCCAGGGTGTCCACCGATGTCGTGGTGGTTCCGCTCCTGCTGCTCGCGGTCGCGGTCGAAGTCGTCCAGGCGGGGGCGCTGCAGGCGGCATGGGGCGATGCGGTCGCGGCGCGGGTGCCCGCCCATCTCGGTGGCGTCTGGGGCGCGCTGGCGCCGCGGGCGACAGCGGACCTGACCATCGATCCGCTGGGGCTCCTCTGGGGCGCATCTGCCGCGGGTCTGGGGATCCTGCTTCTCACCGCCGGCGTCCTTGGCGTCGGGCGTCGCGCGCGCGTCGCCCTGATCGCCGTCGCCGTGATCATGGTCGTCGTCGCGCCGGCGCTGGCCGCGATGCGGATCGCGGAGGCGTCCGGCGTCTATCGGGCGCAGGACCGATGGGCGGTGTCGCTGCGTTCGGACGCGGCGCCGGGCACGGTAAAGGAAGCGTGGAGCACGAGCTTCCGCCGCGACCCGCCGGCGACCGTCGAGGGCGGCTCGATGTTGCCCGTGGAGGTCCGCGAGCCCCGGCTCGTGGCGCTGATCGCGACCGCAATCGTCGCCGCGATCGTCCTCGTTGCCGTCGCGCCCGTGCACCATCCGCTCGTCCTCGGCCTGCTGCTGCTGGCGCCGCCGGTTGCCGTCGGCACCGTGTTCGGATCCGGAGCGGTAGCGGTCCTCGCAGCGCTGCTAGCCGCGTGGTGGAGCGCGCGCCGCGGCTCGAAGCTGGGGTCGGCTCTCGCACTGTTGCTGGCCGTCGTCGCCAGCGCGCCGGGGCTCATCGGGCTCCCCGGGGGCTGGGTGAGCCTTGTTCTCTTCCTCGCCGGCACGGGCGCCGCCTGGTGGCTCGCCGCCATCGCCGCGGTTGGCGGGAGGGGAGCGACGGGTGAGCGCGAGAGCGACTAGGCGGATGCATCGTCGCGGGAGTGGTGCCGGAGGCGGGACTCGAACCCGCATGGGTTGCCCCACACGCCCCTCAAACGTGCGTGTCTGCCATTCCACCACTCCGGCAGGATGTGGGGTACGGAGATTTCGATTCTAGGGGCCGCTCCGCCGGGGTGTCAAACATCGGCGGCCTCGGGCTATCATCCGAGGCTCTCCCGGAGGACGATTGCCCGAGCTCACACCCGACCGTCTCGCCATTGGGCTGACCACCTACGTGGTGCTCCTGTTCAGCCTTTCCGTGCACGAGTCGGCGCATGCGTGGATGGCGCACAAGCTCGGCGACGACACCGCGCTGCGCGAGGGGCGTGTGAGCCTCAACCCGCTGGTGCACATGGACCCCATCGGCACGTTCCTGTTCCCGCTCCTCCAGATCTTCACCGGCATCCTGCTCCTGGGCTGGGCGAAGCCGACGCCGTACAACCCCGCGAACTTCGGCCGCGAGGTCACCATGCGCCAGGGGCACATGCTGGTCGCGGCGGCGGGCCCGGTGTCCAACTTCATCCTCGCCGTGCTGTTCGCCACCTTGTTCGTCATCGCGTTTCGCACCGGTCTCGTCGGACTGCACAACTACAGCCATCCCCTCGCCCGGACCCTGTTCATCGGCGTCTCCATGAACGTGGTCCTCGCGCTCTTCAACCTGTTTCCGATCCCGCCGCTCGACGGGTCGAAGGTCGCGTCCTATGGCCTCCCCGGCGACTTCGGCGATCGGTATGACCGGGTGATGGGACCGTACGGGTTCATCCTCCTGCTCGTGCTCGTCGCGACCGGCGTCTTCGGCTACGTGCTGACGCCCATCATGGGATGGGTCATCGGGCTGCTCGTTACCCTGACGCGATGACTCGTCCGCGGATCCTGTCCGGCATGCGGCCCACGGGGCCGCTGCACCTCGGCCACTTGACCGGCGCGCTCGACAACTGGGTGCGGCTGCAGGACGAGTACGAGTGCTTCTACGCGATCGTCGACTGGCATGCGCTGACCACCGACTACGCGGATCCGTCCGCCATCCGCGGGAACATCCTCGAGGTCGCCACCGATTGGCTGGCCGCCGGGCTGGACCCCGCGCGGTCGACGCTGTTCATCCAGAGCCTCGTGCCCGAGCACGCGGAGCTGCACCTGATGTTGTCGATGGTCACGCCGCTGCCGTGGCTGGAGCGGGTTCCGACGTACAAGGAAGTTCAGCAGCAACTCCACGAGCGGGACCTTTCCACCTACGGCTTCCTCGGGTACCCGCTGCTGCAGACGGCGGACATCATCATTTACAAGGCGGACGCGGTGCCGGTAGGGGAGGACCAGGCCCCCCACGTCGAGCTGACCCGCGAGGTGGTGCGGCGCTTCAACAATCTCTACGGTCCGGTCTTTCCCGAGCCGAAGACGCTGCTCACCGCAACGCCGCGCATCCCGGGCACCGACGGGCGCAAGATGTCGAAATCGTACGGGAACTCGCTCTTTCTCAAGGACCCGCCGGAGGTCACGCGGCAGAAGGTGCGTCCGATGGTGACCGATCCCGCCCGCAAGCGCCGGACCGACCCGGGCAACCCGGAGATCTGCCCCGTCTTCGACCTGCACAAGGCTTTCTCGACCCCGGAGACGCAGGCCTGGGCCGCGGAAGGCTGCCGCACCGCCGGCATCGGCTGCCTCGACTGCAAGGGCGCGCTTCTCGATCACCTGCTGCGGCGGCTGGAGGAGATCCATGCCCGGCGCCCCGAGTTCGCCGCGCGGCCGGACACGGTGATGGACATCCTTCGCGCGGGATCGGTGCGCGCGCGCGAGGTGGCCCGTGCCACCATGGAAGAAGTGCGCACGGCGATGCAGATCAGCCTGCCCGAACGAACGTGAGCGAAGAAAGAGATCGCGACGGTAACGCGGTGGCCACCGAGGGCCCGGTCGAGGTCCCGGAGGGGATGGAGTCGTCGCTCCCCGAGGACGCTCCGCGCATCCTGCTCCCCGTCTTCGAAGGACCGCTCGACCTGCTGCTGTACCTGATCCGCAAGGACAAGATCGACATCCACGACATCCCGATCGCGCCCATCACGCGCCAGTACATGGTCTACCTCGAGCTGATGCAGCAGCTGAACCTCGATGTCGCAGGCGAGTTCATGGTCATGGCGGCGACCCTCATCCACATCAAGTCCAAGATGCTCGTCCCCATCGAGCCCACCGAAGCCGCGGGCGACGAGCCGCAGGAAGATCCCCGCGACGCCCTCGTCCAGCGCCTGCTCGAGTTCCAGCGCTACAAGGAAGCGGCGGGCGTGCTCCACGACAAGGGGCAGGTGCGCGCCGCGACGTGGACTCGACCCGACTCCGTCATCCCGACCTTCGACGACGCCGGCGAGGAGATGCTGGAGGCGGGGCTGTTCGACCTCATCAGCGCCTTCAAGGAGCTGCTCGACCGGCGCAAGGCGCTGCTGTCCCACGAGGTTGAGTTGGAAGGGAAGACGGTCGAGGTCCGCATGGACGAGCTGGTCGCGATGTTGCGCGAGGGCGAGTCGCTCGAGTTCCTGGCGCTGTTCGCGACACTGGAGACCAAGGCCGACATGATCCTCACCTTTCTCGCCCTGCTGGAGCTGATCCGGATGAAGGTCGTCAAGGTCTACCAGCGCGGCAACTTCACACCCATCCGTGTGTTCCGCCCCATCGGCCCCGGCGCGGAAGCACCCCAGCCCGCATGAGCTCGACCGAAGAGCCGCGCGTTGCCGCCTCTGGCGAAGAGGTCCCCGTCCTCCCGCCGCAGGAGATCCGCGCCGTGCTCGAAGCGCTGATCTTCGCGTCCCCGCACCCGATCACCCCGCGCCAGATCGGCGAGGTGCTCGGCGGCGTGCCGAAGCCGGCGTGGGAGACGGCGCTTTCGGAGCTTAAGGACGAATACGCGCGGGACGGACGCGGGTTGCAGCTGGTGGAGGTGGCGGCGGGATACCAGATCACCACGCGCCCCGAGTACAACGACTGGGTGCGCGAGCTCCTCGATCCGCGCGCGCCGACGCGGCTGTCCATCCAGGCCCTGGAGACCCTCGCCGTCATCGCCTACAAGCAGCCGGTGACGCTGCCGGAGATCATCGACCTGCGCGGCGTCAAGTCGGGAGGCGTGATCAAGACCTTGCTGGAGAAACGTCTCATCCGGATCACCGGCCGCAAGGAGGTCGTGGGCCGTCCGATGCTGTACGGGACGACCAAGGAGTTCCTGCTCCAGTTCGGGCTCAAGGACCTTTCGGAGCTGCCGAAGATCGAGGAATTCGCGGAGGTGCTCGGCGAGGAGGTCGACGTCGAAGGGTTGAAGCGGGCCATCGAAGCCCCGACCCCCGCCGACGTCGCCATCCTCGACGAAGACGACGCGCAGGCCGTCCTGCCGTTGGATGACCCGGACGGCTAGCGATTCCGGGAGGCGGCCGCCGCGCAGTACCGCGTCGCAGTGGCGGTACGAGAACCCGATCAGCCATGGCGGGTGGTGGCCGCCGGTGGGGGGTTTGGGGGGGAGCGAGCCCCACTGTGCTGAGCGGCGACGTTCCCCCCCAACTAAAATAAGATCCAATCGATCCAATGCAAGAGCGCATTCAGAAGATCCTCTCCCGGGCCGGCATCGCGTCGCGGCGCGCCGCGGAGCAGGTGATGTCCGACGGCCGCGTCACCGTGAACGGCGAGACCATCCGCGAGCTCGGCACCAAGGCCGACGTGACCACCGACGACATCCGCGTCGACGGCGTGCGCATCCGGCCGCCCGCGGATCCCGTCTACCTGCTGCTGTACAAGCCGCGCGGCGTCGTCACCACCCGCCACGATCCCGAGGGCCGGCCGACGGTGATGGAGCTGGTGCCGCCGGTGGCGGGGTTGTTCCCGGTGGGACGGCTCGACGTCGGCACCGAGGGCCTTCTCATCCTCACCAACGACGGCAACTTCGCGCAGCGCGTGTCGCATCCCCGCTACGAGGTGCCGCGCGTGTACCAGGCCAAGGTGCGGGACATCCTGAGCCACGAGACCCTGGCGCGCCTGACCGCGGGCGTGCGCGTGGAGGGGGAGCGGCTCGCCGCCGACCACGTCCGCGTGCTCGAAGCCGAGAACAACTCCTGGATCGAGCTCACGCTGCACGAGGGCAAGAACCACGAGGTGCGGCGCCTGATGGAGGCGGTCGGCCATCCAGTGTCCAAGCTGAAGCGCGTCGCCATCGGCGGGGTGACCCTGAAGGGGCTCAACCCCGGCCAGTTCCGCCATCTCACTCCGCAGGAGATCCGCGGGCTGACCCACGGTGTGCGTCCCGCACCCCGTCCCGCGACGACGCGGGATCGGGAGGCCGGCCCTTCGTCGCGGCGCCCCGACGCCGGACGCCGCCCCGTGCCCGGGCCTCGCATCGCGAAACCATCGCACCCGCCGCGTCCGCATGGCCGCGGGTTCGGGTCGTCGTCCGTTCCTCCGACCGGCGCGGGCTCCGGCACGCGGCCCTCGGCGGGAACACGTCCCTCAGTTCCCCGAACCTTCGGATCGCGGCCATCGGGATCGCGAACATCCGGGTCGTCGGGGTCACGAACGTCGGAATCGCGAACATCCGGATCCGGGTCATCCGGATCACGAACCTCAGGAACATCAGGATCGGCAAGTTCGGGAACATCAGGATCGCGAACTTCGGGCACGCGGCCGTTCGGCGCGGACCGATCCGGCGCACGCACGCCAGCGGGCCGTCCCCGGTTCTCGCCGCCGGGACGCGGCCGGGACGAGGGCGCGGGGCGTGGTGAAAGCGGCGCCGCCCGCCCGAACCGGCGCCCGCGCCGGCCGCCCCGTTGACCGCGCGGCGTGCCGTGCGCGACCGCGGCCTCGTGATCGCGATCGACGGGCCCTCCGGCGCCGGCAAGTCGACGGCCGGCCGCATCGTCGCGGCGCGCCTCGGTTACCTGTTCCTCGACACCGGCGCGATGTACCGCGCGCTGGCCTGGAAGGCCCTCCGCACACGGACGCCCGTCAACGACGAGCGGGCGCTCGCGGCGCTGGCCGACGGCACGCGCATCGATCTCGCGCCGGACGGCGCTGTCCTCGTCGATGGGGACGACGTGACCGCCGCGCTCCGCACCCGCGAGGTCAGCACCGCGGCATCGCAGGTCTCCGTGCACCCGGCGGTGCGGCGCGTCCTGGTCGCGCGGCAGCAGGAGATGGGCCGCCGCGGCGGAGTGGTGATGGACGGGCGGGATATCGGCACCGCCGTCTTTCCCGATGCGGATCTGAAGTTCTACGTCGACGCCGATCCGGCCAAGCGCGCGGTGCGCCGGCGGCAGGAGCTGGCGGAGGCGGGCATCCCGGCCGACCTTGCCGCGATCGAAAAAGAGATCCGGGACCGCGACCATTCCGACTCCACGCGCGCCGATTCGCCCCTCACCCGGGTCCCGGACGCCATCCACGTCGACACCACCTCCGTCGGTCTCGACGAGGTCGTCGAGCGCATGCTCGCCGCCGTCGAGGACAAGAACCGGCGGCCCTAGCAGCCCGTGGCGAAAGTCTGCCTGCATTCGGCCACGGCATACTTCCCCCACGGGCTGCTAGACCGGCGCCTGTGATAGCGTGATCTTCTCGTGCTCCAGAAGACCCCCTTGAACTCCGCGCACCGCGAGAGCGGCGCCAAGATGGTCCCGTTCGGGGGTTGGGACATGCCCGTGGAGTACTCCGGGCTCATCAGCGAGCACATGGCGGTGCGCCACACGGCAGGGCTGTTCGACGTCTCGCACATGGGCGAGCTCGCCGTCGAGGGACCCGGCGCGCTGGCCTTCCTGCAGGGCGCAACCTCCAACGACGTGGCGAAGCTCGCCGACGGCCAGGCCCAGTACTCGTCGCTGCCGATGGACAACGGGGCGCCGGTGGACGACATCGTCATCCTCCGCCGCGCGGCCGATCGCTTCCTGATCGTGGTGAACGCCAGCAACATCGAGAAGGACTTCAAGTGGCTGTCGGCGCGGGGACCGTCCGGCTGCGAGGTCCGGAATATCAGCGAGGACTACGCGCTGCTCGCGCTGCAGGGCCCCCGGGCGCAGGACATCCTCCAGGGGCTGACCACGATCGACCTTCGCGCGCTGTCGTACTACCACTTCGTGGAAGGGGCGATCGGCGAATGGCCGGTCATCGTCTCGCGCACCGGCTACACCGGCGAGGACGGATTCGAGATCTTCGCGCCGCCCGCGCACGCGGAGGCCCTCTGGAAGAGCCTCCTCGCGAAGGGGAAGGACGCGGGGCTCCTGCCCGCCGGCCTCGGCGCCCGCGACACGCTCCGCCTCGAAGCGCGCATGTGCCTTTACGGAAACGACATGGACGAGACGACGACCCTGGTGGAAGCGGGACTGGGATGGATCGTTTCCCTCGACGAAGCCAAGGGCGATTTCCCCGGCCGGTCGCTCCTGGCCGAGCAGAAGAAGGCGGGCCCACCGCGCAAGCTGGTCGGGTTCGAGATGGTCGGGCGGGGGATCGCGCGGCACGGGTACCCGGCGTATCTCCACGACGAGGCGACGGGGCACGTGACTTCGGGCAGCTACGCCCCGTATCTCCAGAAGAACATCGGCCTCTGCTACCTGCCCAAGGCCGAGGCGGCGCCCGGCACCGAGTTCCAGGTCGACGTGCGCGGACGGCGCGTGCCCGCCCGCGTCGTGCCCACGCCTTTCTACAAGCGCGCCGGCAAGTAGCCCGAGGAGCCTGCATGTACCCTGACGACCTCAAGTACACGAAGGACCACGAGTGGGTTCGCCTGAAGGGCGATCGCGGCATCGTGGGCATCACGCACTACGCGCAGAAGCAGCTCGGCGACGTCGTATACCTCGAGCTGCCCGAAGTCGGGCGCAAGCTGAAGGTGCAGGAAACGTTCGGGAACGTGGAGTCGGTGAAGGCGGTCTCCGAGCTGTTCTCCCCCGTCGCGGGCGAGGTGGCCGAGATCAACGCCGCGCTCGTGCAGGGGCCGGAGAAGATCAACTCCGACCCCTACGGCGACGCGTGGATGATCGCGGTCAAGCTCGACGATCCCGCCGCCGTCAAGGCGCTCATGGACGCCGCGGACTACAAGGCGTTCGTGGAGAGCGAGTCCAGGTAGTGTCCCGCGCCGAGATCTCTTGACCACGACCCCGGCCAGGATCCGCCGCGCGTCCCTCGCGCCGGGCGACACGTTCCCGCGCCGCCACATCGGCCCCGACGCGGCCGAGGTGCGGGAGATGTTGTCCGCGGTCGGGTTCGACAGCCTCGACGCGCTCGTCGACGCCACCGTGCCCGACGCCATCCGGATGCGCCGCCCGCTCGCCCTGCCCGCAGCCCGGGGCGAGCACGAGCTCATCGACGACCTGCGCCGCATCGCCGCCCGCAACCAGGTCTTCCGCTCGTACATCGGGATGGGCTACTACGATTGCATCACCCCCCCCGTCATCCAGCGCAACGTGCTCGAGAACCCCGGCTGGTACACGCAGTACACGCCGTACCAGGCGGAGATCGCGCAAGGCCGCCTCGAAGCGCTGCTCAATTTCCAGACCATGGTCGCGGACCTGACCGGGCTGCCGCTCGCGAACGCATCGCTGCTCGACGAGGGAACGGCGGCCGCCGAAGCGATGGTGATGTGCGCGGCCCTGGCTCGGCATCAGCGCCGGGTCTTCGTCGCCGCCGCGGACTGCCATCCGCAGACCGTCGCCGTCGTGCAGACGCGCGCGCGCTCGATGGGCATCGAGGTCGTGGTCGCCGAGCCGGCGAGCATGGAGATCTCGAAGGACGTGTTCGGCATCCTTCTCCAGTACCCGACGACGGACGGGCGCGTGGTCGATTACGCCCCGCTCGCCGAGCGCGCTCACGCCGCCGGAGCGCAGGTCGTGGTGGCCGCGGACCTGCTGGCCCTGGCCCTGCTGCGCCCGCCGGGCGAGTTCGGGGCCGACATTGCCATCGGGTCGACGCAGCGGTTCGGTGTGCCGCTGGGGTTTGGCGGGCCGCACGCGGCGTACCTTTCGACGCGAGACGACCACAAGCGCCAGATCCCGGGACGGCTGGTGGGCGTCTCCCGCGACCGCGACGGCCGCCCCGCGTTCCGGCTCGCCCTGCAGACGCGCGAGCAGCACATCCGGCGCGACAAGGCGACGAGCAACATCTGCACGGCGCAGGTGCTGCTGGCCATCATGGCCAGCATGTACGGCGTCTATCACGGGCCGGACGGGTTGCGCGCCATCGCGTCGCGCATCCATTCCCTCACCGTGCGTCTGGCGGCAGGGCTCAAGCGGCGCGGCCTCGCCATCGGGGACGCGCCGTTTTTCGACACGCTCCGGGTCGTGGTGCCGCGCGGCGAGGCGGCACGCGTGCTGGAGCGGGCGGCGAAGCGCCGCATGAACCTGCGCGACTTCGGCGACGGGTCGGTCGGGATCTCCCTCGACGAGACGACCCTCGAATCGGACGTCGAAGCACTCCTCGAAGTGCTGGGGGGACGCGCCGGGGGTGAAGCGGAAACGGAGGACGCCGACACGATCGCCGATTTCCCGGCGCCCTTCGCGCGCAGCAGCGCCTACATGACCCACGAGGTCTTCAACCGCCACCACTCGGAGACGGAGATGCTGCGCTACATCCACCGTCTCCAGGCGCGGGACCTCTCGCTCACGACGTCGATGATCCCGCTGGGCTCCTGCACGATGAAGCTCAACGCGACCTCGGAGATGCTGCCGGTGACGTGGCCGGAGTTCGGCGAGATGCATCCCTTCGCTCCCGCCCAGCAGACGGCAGGGTACGCGCAGGTTTTCGGCGACCTCGAGGCGTGGCTGGCCGAGATCACGGGGTTCGCCGCCGTCTCGCTGCAGCCCAACGCGGGGTCGCAGGGCGAGTACGCGGGACTGCTCACCATCCGCGCGTACCACGAGGCCCGGGGCGACGCGGCCCGCAGCATCTGCCTGATCCCCGTGTCCGCCCACGGGACGAATCCCGCCAGCGCGGTGATCGCGGGGTTCAAGGTGGTGGTCGTGGGGTGCGAGCCCAACGGCAACATCGACGTCGGCGACCTGCGCAAGAAGGCCGAGGAGCACCGGGCGGACCTGGGAGCGCTGATGGTGACCTACCCGTCCACCTACGGCGTGTTCGAGGAGAGCATCCGTGAGGTGTGCGAGATCGTCCATGCCAACGGCGGGCAGGTGTACATGGACGGCGCGAACATGAACGCGCAGGTCGGGCTGACGCGGCCCGGCGACATCGGCGCGGACGTCTGCCACCTGAACCTGCACAAGACGTTCTGCATCCCGCACGGCGGGGGCGGGCCGGGGATGGGGCCGATCGGGGTGGCAAAGCATCTCGCTCCCTTCCTTCCCGGCCACGTCGTCACCGGCCTGGGCACGAAGCAGTCGATTGGCGCGGTGTCCGCGGCCCCCTACGGCAGCCCGAGCATCCTCACCATCCCCTGGGTGTACATCGCCCTCATGGGCGCCGAAGGCCTGAAGCGCGCCACCGAGGTCGCGATCCTGAACGCGAACTACATGGCGCGACGGCTCGAGGATCACTATCCCGTCGTCTATCGCGGCAAGAACGGGCGCGTGGCGCACGAGTTCATCGTGGACATCCGGCCCTTCAAGGAGACGGCGGGCATCGAGGTCGACGACATCGCGAAGAGGCTGATGGACTACGGCTTCCACTCGCCCACGATGTCGTTCCCGGTGTCGGGCACGCTGATGATCGAGCCTACCGAGAGCGAGCCCAAGGGAGAGCTCGACCGCTTCTGCGAGGCGATGATCTCGATCCGCGAGGAGATCCGCGCCATCGAGGAAGGGCGGATGGATCGCGCGGACAATCCCCTGAAGAACGCGCCCCACACCGTGCGCGCGGTGACCGCCGACGAGTGGACGCACCCCTACACGCGCGAGCAGGCTGCGTTCCCGGCGCCCTGGGTCCGGTCGCACAAGTTCTGGCCTGCGGTCGCGCGCATCGACAACACGTACGGCGATCGCAACCTCGTCTGCGCCTGTCCGCCGATGGAAAGCTACGGAGACCTCTGATGACGGCGCGCGCGCAATGATCGTCGCCGTCCTCAAGGAAACCCTCGAGGGCGAGCGCAGGGTCGCCCTCATCCCCATGGCCCTTCCGCCGCTGGCCAAGCTCGGGATCGAGATCGTGGTGGAAGCGGGCGCGGGAGATTCCGCCGGTTTCCCGGACGCCGCCTTTGCCGAGAAGGGCGCCCGCATCGTCGCCTCGCGGGCGGAAGCGATCGCCGCGGGCGAGATCCTCCTGCAGGTCCGTCCGCTGCGCGGAGGGTCCTTGGCGTTGGAGGGCATCACGGCTCGGCACGTGATCGTCGGGTTTCTCGATCCCCTGGGCGCGACGCAAATCCTGCAGGGCTTCGCGGGCCGGGGCGCGACCGCTTTCGCCCTCGAGCTGCTCCCGCGCACGACACGGGCGCAGACCATGGACGTGTTGTCCTCCGCCGCCACCATCGTCGGCTACAAGGCCGTCCTGCTCGCCGCCGGCGCGCTGCCGCGGATGTTTCCGATGATGATGACGGCGGGCGGGACGCTGACTCCGGCCCGCGTGTTCGTCATCGGCGGGGGCGTGGCCGGCTTGCAGGCCATCGCGACCGCGCGGCGGCTGGGCGCGGTGGTGCAGGCGTACGACGTGCGGCCGGCGGTGAAGGAGCAGGTGGAGAGCCTCGGCGGCAAGTTCGTCGAGCTGCCGATCGAGGCCGGCGACGCGCAGGACTCGGGCGGCTACGCCAAGGTGATGGACGAGTCCTTCTACCGCCGGCAGCGCGAGATGATGGCCAAGGTGATCGCGGGCTGCGACGTCGTGATCGCCACCGCGGCGGTGCCGGGCAAGAAGGCGCCGGTGCTCATCACGGGCGAGATGGTGGACGCGATGCCGCCCGGGTCCGTGATCGTCGACGTGGCCGCCGAGCAGGGCGGCAACTGCGAGATCACGCGCGCGGGCGAGGACGTCGTGCGCAACGGCGTGACGGTGATGGGGCCGGTCAATCTCGCCGCGTCCGTTCCGTATCACGCCAGCCAGATGTACGCCCGCAACGTCTCGGGGTTCCTCGGGCTGGTGGTGAAGGACGGCGCGCTTCGCGTGGACACCGCCGACGACATCGTCCGCGAGACGCTCGTCGCGCGCGGTGGGGAGATCGTCCATCCGAAGGTGCGCGAGGCGCTCGGTCTGCCCGCCCCCATCGCCGCCGGCGCCTAGCCCGCCCCATCGCCGCCGGCGCCTAGCCCGCCCATCGGGCGACCGGTCCCCATCGCGGGTGCGTCCGGCGCAGAATGGACGGTAGTGACCCGCCGTCAGACGCCCCGCGACGAGAAGGGCCGCCGCACCCGGCCCTTCCACCTCCCGCATCTCCGTCGTCCCAGGCTGCCGCGCTGGCAGCAGCTCGTCCTCGGCGGAGTGATCCTGGCCGTCGGCGTCGTCCTCGCCCTGCGTTATCCGGCCGCCCTGCGGTCCACGATCGATCTGCTCTCGCCCCCGATCCGGAATCCCGGGGAGACGATCATCGCGGATCGTCCGGCGGAGGAGGCCGTCCTCGAGCGCCGCCGCCAGGGCCTGATGGCGCTCGTGCAGGCGACGGCCCAGGGGCCACTGGTGTCCGCGGAGCCCGATCGCGTGCTGTTCCTGGTCGACCAGTCCCTGGTGGCGTCGCTCATCGGCACCCAGGTGCCGCGCGAGTACGTCGTCGAGGACACCTTTCGGGTGTGGATCACGGGGGCCCAGATCACGTTCGAGGACGGCCTCGCCCTCGTCCGCCTGGACGGGCGCGCGAGCCTGGTGGGCGCGGAGGACGATGTCTTCGCCGACCTCTCCGTCTTCGGTGACCTCGAGATCCTGCGCGTGCAGCCCTCGGCGGCGGTGCTCCGGGCGCGGATCAACCTGATCGCGGTGGACGTCCGCCACGTCGAAGTGTCGGGCAAGCGCGACGCCGACAAGCTCGTCGAGCGGCTGGGAAAGGCGCAGCTGTCCGCCTTTGCCGCGCTGGCCCCCGACCTCGAGATCCCCGTACGCCACGAGCACGCGATCGAGATGCCTGCCGTCGACGAGGGCCCCGTGCGCATCCAGGCCACGACCCTGGCTCTCCGCCTCGTGCTCGTCGACGTCAAGGCCTTCAAGGGGCGGCTGTGGATCTCGATGGCGGCCTCGTTCGAAGCGACCGCGCCCGCGCCCCCGGAGGCGTTCCGCGCCCTCCCCGTGCCGGCGGCGTCACCACCGGCGGCCGAGGCTCCTGCGCAGCGTGTCGCGCGGCTGCAGCACGAGGTGGCACAGCTACGAAGCCGGTTTCTCACCGCGGCGGACGCCGATCCGCAGGTCCTGAAGGGATCGGCCGCGCCGGGCCACCTGACCGCTGCCGTGCGCCCGGAGCTGTTCGAGGACCTGGTGCGAAGGGTCTTCATGAACTACTTCGACCGCGTCGCCGTCCAGCTCCGCAACCTGAAGGTCGAGAAGTCGGGCGTGATCCACAAGCAGACCATCCTCGGCAAGATCGACGCCGGCGACTGGACCGCGTCCATCCGCTTTCCCGAAGTACGCGGCACGCTGCGCGCGGGCCGGCCGCGCGTCCGCCTGCCCGGCGGAAACCGCCTGCTCGTGGAGGCGCCCGTTCATCTCGAGCGCGGCGTCGGGACGGCCAGCGTCGACTTCGAATGGGATTCACGGTCGATCGTGAACGTCATCTGCCGCGACTTCGCGGTCAAGCAGGAGATCAAGGGCGCCGTCGAGCCGCGCGCCTACCCGGTGGCGGGCGAATTCCGGCTTGCCACCGGGACCGGCGACCTGCGGGCGGTGCCTTCATTCGACGATCGCTTCCGCATACATCCCGTGATCGCGCCCGAATCCTGGGCTTCCGTGCGCGCGGCGCTCGAGTCGCAGGACACGATCACGCGCTGCGGCATCGGGCTCGACCCCGATCTCGCCATCGCCCAGCTCGAGGCGCTGGTCGAGGCGGGCTTCATGGTGAAGCTCCCCGCGAAGCTCTTCCGGCCCATCCACCTGCCGACGCGGCTGACGCCTGTGGTTCGCGTGCAGGAAAGCGACGTGGAGGTTGAGCTGACCCAGAGTCGCCTCGAGGTGGGCCCGGACGGCGTGTGGTACGGGGTGTGGGTGAAGGCCGGCCTTCCCGGTCCGAGGGGGGCCGGCCTCCAGCGCTAGCGGCCGCGGCCGCCGCGCCCGAAGATCTGCCCGGCGGGGTCGGAGTCCAGTCTCCTTTGATGTACGTCTCCATTTCCACGATACCCCCCGCGTCCGGCCGGCGGGGCTTCCGTCCTCGTATGCTGTTTTCCGTTTTTCTCCGTGTCTCCGTGTCTCCGTGGCGACTCGTCGTTACCATCGAAGAATGGACCTGCGAGGCCGATTCCGGACCCGCGCGTGGCGCATCGGCGGGGTTGCGATCGTCCTTGCCGCCCTGACGATCTCCGTCCTGGGATGGCGCTCGCTGCGCCGCCGCGCGGACGTCCATGCCCGCGGGGCCGGCGGTGGCGCCCAGACGACGAATCCGGACAGCCGGCCGGTGGCGGAGTGGACGGACCGTTTTTCCTCGTTGATCGCCGCGGGGGATTGGACCGCCCTCGACGCGGACCTGGAGAGCATCCGCGAGGACGAGTCCGACCTGTACTCCTGGTACAGGCTGGCGTACCTCCACGCCCGAGCCAAGCACGCCCGCGGCGAGCACGCCGAGGCCCGGGGCCTGCTCGAGCCCTTCCTGGCCGCCGGTCATCCGCTGCGCGACCTGGCCCTCCACTACGCGGCCGCCGCCGATGCCGCGGCGGGAAATCACGAGGAGGCGTCGCGCCTCCGCGACACCCTCATCGTCGACCACCCGAAGGGCAGCTACCGGCTGCGCGCGATCGAGGACCAGGTCGAGTGGCTGACCACCCAGAAAGACGTCACCCGCCTGCGCTCGTCGATGGAGAAGCTTCCCGCTGCGGACGCCGCGCTGGCGCGCGACATCGACAGCCGCATCGTCGAGCTGAGCCTCGACCAGGACCGCGGGGGGGCCGTCGCCACCGGGATGCGGCTCCTCAAGGCGAACCAGGGCGACGACGCCGCGGAGCGCATCGCGCGCGCGCTCGACAAGCCGGAGATCGTCGACACGCTGCAACCCGCGGACTGGGTCCTGCTCGGGGAAAGCGCGCGCAGCCATCGCCACTACGATCGCGCCGTCTTGCTCCTCGAGCGGGCGCTTGCCGCAGGGGCGGGGAAGCGCACCGACCTCCTGTACTCGATCGGTCGCGCCCATTTCGGGGCGGAGCAATACGACGCGGCGGAGAAGCGTTACCTGGAAGGGGCGGCGATCCCGTCGTCGGCGGAAGAGCGGGGGAACTTCTTCTACAACGCGGCGCGCAGCGCGCAGCTTGCGGGGCACGACGCGCGCGCCGAGCAGCATCTCGCCGAGGCGATACGGGCGGGAGGGAAGACGTCGCGAACATCGTCCGCGCTCACCCAGAGGCTTCGCATGCGCGTCCGCAGCGGACGCCACGCGGAGGCGAAAGCCGACCTGGCCGCCGTGCGCAAGACGTTCGCGCGGAGCCACGCGGCAGTGGAAGCCGCGCTGGCCTACGCGACGGCGATGATCGAAGCCGGCCGTCACACGGAAGCGCTCTCGGTGCTGAGCGCCCTTCCGGCGCGCCTCCTCGAGAAGGCGGACGTCCCCGAGGTCGAGTACTGGAAGGCCCGTGCCCTCGAAGCGAGCAGCCCCGCGCGCGCCGTCGCGTCCTACCTCAAGGTCCTCCAGGCCAACACGCCCACCCACTTTGCGTATTTCGCCCGCCGCCGCCTCGCCCAGGAACCGCTGGCCGGCCGGCTGCGCGCCGAAGCCGCCGATCGCGCCGCGCGCGCGTCGGCGCTGGCCGAAAAGGGGGACATGGAGGGGGCGCGGAAAGTCCAGACGGAGGCCGTGCTGCTCTCCGCGCCCGCCGAGGCCCCCGCGCGCCGCGAGCGGCTGCGCGAGATCTACAAGTCGCTGCCGCGTTATCGTGGAATCCTCGAAGTGCCCGCGCCCACGTACCCGCGGCTGCCGCTTTTCGGCGCCACCCCGGAGGACGAGCCGAAGCGCCTCGATCTTCTTCTCGCCCTCGGTCTGTACGACGACGCGGCGGAGGACGTGATCGCGACCTACCCGCTGCAGCCGCTCGCCTCGGGCATCACGCGCGCGGAGGCCCTGCGGCGCGGAAAGGCGGGCCGCGGGTCGATCTACGCCATCGAGACCGCGTTGCAGCTGCCGGAGGGATTTCTCCCCGAGCTGCTGCCGACCCTCGTGCGCCAGCTGCTCTACCCGCGTTACTACTACGAGGACATCACCGAGCAGGCGAAGAAGCACGGGGCCGATCCGCGCCTCGTCCTCTCCATCATGCGCGAGGAGTCGCGCTTCAACGTGCGGGCGCAGTCGCCGGCCGCAGCCCGTGGGCTGCTGCAGTTCATCATCGGCACCGCGCGCGACGTCGGCCGCTCGATCGGGCTCGTCGACGTGGGCGCACAGGACTTGTACGAGCCCGACGTCATCATCCAGCTCGGCGCCCGGTACATCGGCGACCTGCAGAAGCAGTTCGGCGGCAACCCCTACAAGGCGGCCGCCGCCTACAACGCGGGCCCGAAGCAGTCGGCGCTGTGGGAGCGGATGGCGCCCGGTCCCGGCGAAGACCAGTTCCTGACCGCCGTCAACTTCGGCGAGACCAAGAACTACGTGCGCAAGGTGCTCAACAGCTACGAGCGGTACCGCGAGATCTACGAGAGCGGTCCGCCGTCAGGCGGGATTCGCCCCGAACCATGAAAGCCTACTGACGGCTCTGACGCCTATTGGCGGCTCCGACGCCTACTGGCGGCTCTGACGCCTACTGGCGGCTCTGACGCCTACTGGCGGCTCTGACGCCTACTGGTTGGGCGCCGTCCCGTAGGTGACGGCCTGCGCCACGGTCGCCCAGGCCCCGCTGGCGTTCCGTCGTTCGATGCGAACAACCCGCCGCTCGCGCCCGGCGCCGGAATCCGTCCCGCTTTGTGCCGGCTCCACCCGCGTCGCGGTCACGGAATACCGCAGGTCGCCGGATGCGCCCTCGCCGACGATGCGGGCCGGCGCCCCCTTCAACGGCGAGACGCCCGGATCGGCGGCGGGCACGCTGCTGTCGACGATCAGCGACCACGCGCCGTCGTGCTTCTTGCGCCAGATCGTGAGGTACTCGCCGCGCTCGGTGAGCGCCTTGCCCGCGGCGTCCTTGCCCTCGAACAGGAACCGGCCCCGCGTGTAGCCGAGGTCACCCTGGCTCGACACTTCGCCTTCGTAAGGCTCCCAGGTCAGCGACGGCCCCGCGGGATCGAAGAATTGCGCCCACTTCGCGCGCACCTCCGCGGGACCGCGCGCCGGCGGTCCCGACTCGGACACGAACAGCGTGTCCGGGTCGAGCAGCGCGGTGAATGCGTCGATGTTCCTCGACTGCGACGCGCGGGAGAGCTCGCGGTCTGCGTCCTGGACCGCGCGCCGGGACGCCGCGCTGTCCTGACGCGTCGTCGCGACGCCGCCTTGCGCGGCCGCCGGAAGCGCGCCGCCGGCGACGAGAGTGATGACCAGCAGCGTTCGCATCACGCGCTCGCCGAGCGGCGCCGCTTCGCGAGCGGTCCGTCGTCGGAGAGGAACATCCCGACCATGTTGAGCAGCTTTGTCGCGAGCACGGGCTTGATCAGGTACAGGTCGCTCCCTGCGTCCTCGCCTTCCGCCATGTCCATGAGCAGCCCCTTCGCGGTGAGAAAGATGACCGGCGTGTCCTGCGTGCGATCCGCTTCGCGGAGCTTCCGGCAGACGTCGTATCCCGTCATTCCGGGCATCGAGACGTCGAGGATGATGAGGTCAAAGGCCGCGTCTCCGCCGAGGATGGCGAGCGCGTCCTCGCCGTTGCCGGCCGTCGTCACTTCGTACCCCTTCTGGGCAAGGATCTGGCGCAGCGAGCCCAGCGCCGTGGAGTCGTCGTCGACGGCGAGGATCTTCTTCTTCTTCTTGGCCATTGGAGGACACCTGCAAGAGCGGGACGGGCACGCGGCAGGCAAGGCATTCTAGCACCGGGGGTCGTCCCGTCCCGGACGCGATCACGGCCGCTTCGCGCGCTGGCGGACGAGCCGCGCGGCGTCGAGGCGCTCAGCCATCGCCGCTTCCTGTCCGCGCGCCGTCGGCTGATAGTAGCGGCGTCCCGCGAGTGCTTTGGGGAGGCAGTCCATGGCGGCGACTCCTTCCTCCTCGTCGTGGGCGTAGCGATACCCCTTGCCGTATCCAAGCTGCTTCATGAGGCCCGTCGGGGCGTTCCGGATCCACAACGGCACCGGCTCGGCCCGTGTCGTGAGCGCGTCCTGGCTGGCGGCTCCATACGCAAGATAGACGGCGTTGCTCTTGGGAGCGGCGGCGAGATAGACGACGAGCTCGGCCAGCGCCAGAGCGCCTTCCGGCATCCCTATGAAATGCACCGCCTGCTGCGCGGCCATCGCCACGCCGAGCGCTTGCGGATCGGCAAGCCCAACGTCCTCCGACGCGAAGCGCACCAGCCGGCGCGCGACGTACAGCGGATCCTCGCCCGCCTCCAGCATGCGCGCCAGCCAGTAGAGGCCGGCGTCGGCGTCGGAGTTTCGGATCGACTTGTGCAGGGCGCTGATGATGTTGAAGTGCTCCTCGCCCGCGCGGTCGTAGAGGAGCGCCTTGCGGGCGAATGCCTGCTGCATCTCCTCGAGGGAGACGGTGCGCCGGCCGTCGCGCTCGGGGGCGGTGGTGACCGCCATCTCGAGGACGTTCAGAGCGGTTCGGGCATCGCCGTCGGACGTCGCGGCAAGGAACGCGATGGCATGGTCGTCGACCTCGGCCGCGAACCGGCCCAGCCCCCGTTCCTGGTCGGCGAGCGCGCGGCGCAGCACGAGTGCTAACTGGTCGGCGTCGAGCGGCTTCAGCACCACCACGCGGCACCGGGAGAGGAGCGCGGCATTCACCTCGAACGACGGGTTTTCGGTGGTGGCGCCGATGAGGGCGACGTCGCCCGATTCGACGTGGGCGAGCAGGGCGTCCTGCTGTCCCTTGTTGTAGCGGTGGATCTCGTCGATGAAGAGGACGGTTCGCCGGCCGTCGTGCTGCCGGCGGTGCTCGGCCTCCTTCAGGACCTCGCGCAGCTCCTTCACGCCGGAGAGGACCGCGCTCAGCGCCTCGAAGTGCGCGGTCGTGATGCGGCGGACGACGTGGGCCAGCGTCGTCTTGCCGGAGCCCGGCGGTCCCCACAGGATGATGGACGGAATGCGGTCGGCGAGGATCGCGCGGCCGAGCGGCGTCTCCGGCCCGACCGCCTCCTCCTGGCCGAGGAGCTCGTCGAGAGTGCGCGGGCGGACGCGATCGGCGAGCGGTGCGTCCGGTCGCGGCGCGTCGGCCGCGGCCTCGGCGGGGAACAGCAGGCCGGAGCCCCCGCGGCGCTGCTCGCTCATGGGCCAGCGTAACCCCGAAAGGGCTCCGCCGCTCACTGCCGCCTCTGGCGCCCCGCTTCGAACAGCAGGATGCCGGCGGCGACGGCCACGTTCAGGCTCTCCACCGGAGCCGACATGGGGATCGTGATGCGGCGGTCGGCGCGGGCGGCGAGATCCGCGGGAAGGCCGGCGCCTTCGTTGCCCAGGAGCAACGCGACGGATCCCGTGAGATCGACGCCGTCGTAACGATCCCCTTGCGCGGCGGTGGTGGCGATGGTGGTCACGCCCCGAGCCGAAAGGCGCGCCAACGCGTCCGCGGCCTCGAGACCGGCGACGTGCGGAACGCGGAAGGCGCTGCCCATTGATCCCCGAAGGGCCTTCCAGGACATCGGATCGGCGGACCCGGAGGTGAAGTACGCGCCGGTGGCGCCCGCCGCTTCCGCGGCACGCAGCAAGGCGCCGACGTTGCCCGGGTTCTGGATGGCAACGCCCACGACAATCAATGGCGTGGCCCGGAACAGAAGCACCTCGTCGAACGCCGGCCGGCGCGCCACGGCGAGGACCCCCTGGCTCGTCTCCGTCTCCGACAGCGCATCGAGGACGTCGGCGGAGACGCGGCGTACGCTCGCATTGCCGGCGGCAAGCCGCGAGGTCAACGCTTCCGCGCGGTCGGCTGCGGCGTCCTCCGCGATCGCGACCTCCGCCACCTCCATCCCCGAGTCGAGCGCCTCGTCGATGAGCCGCCATCCCTCGAGCAGGACGACGTCATGCGCCTCGCGACCGGCCCGGAGCGCGCGCAACCGCTTCACCAGGGGGTGACTCCGGCTGCGCACGACTTCCGGGATCGCCACCTTGAAAGGCGGCGCTACTTCGCCGCAGCCACGAGCGCGGCGGCCGTCGTGGGGCCGTTGACGTAGGTGTCGGTGTGCGACGACAGGAGCGCGCGGAACTCGAGGGCGGCCGGGAAGCCGGTCTTCAGCCCCTTCGCGGCCGCCACCTCGTCCATCTTCCGGTCCTGGTCTGCCGTGGTGATGGGCCAGATGACGAGGTAATCCCATCGGTCGCCATCCGTGTGCGCGTACAGCTCGGCGGTGGGAACCCCGGCCTCCTTCGCGACGTCGGCGCGGGCCGCCAGCCACTTGAGGAAGTCCAGCTGGCGCCCGGGGGCGACTTCGTAGATCGAGATACGCGCCCGTCCGCTTCCCGGCTTGTCCTTGTCCTGGGTCCATCGCGGCGCGGCGAGGACGAGCGTGGAGGCGGCGATGAGCGCGACGGCGGCGCGGGTCATGGTCTTTCTCCCCCTGGGGTTAAAATGCGCGCTTCTGGAGGCGAGATGATGACACGAGCGGCACTCCTGATGGTCCTCGCGGCGAGCACGTCCTTCGCCCAGCCGCCGGCGCACAAGCACTACGAAGAATCGAAGGACGCGGCGAAGCCGGCCCCGACGGGGGAGCTGGCCCCGAGGCTGCAGAACCTGGGATCGCACGTCTTCCGGGTGTCCACGAAATCGAAGCCGGCGCAGCTCTTCGTCAACCAGGGGGTGAACCTCGCTTACGGCTTCAATCACGCCGAGGCCGGGCGGGCCTTCCGGGAAGCCGCGCGTCTCGATCCCGACTGCGCCATGTGCTACTGGGGGCAGGCCGTCGTCCTCGGCCCGAACATCAATGTGCCCATGGCGCCGGAGGACGAGCCCAGGGCTTACGATCTCGCGCAAAAGGCGGTGGCGCGGAAGAAGCGCGCCACGCCCCGCGAGCGCGCCTATATCGACGCCGTGGCCCAGCGCTACTCGGGCAAGGCCGACGATCGGGCCGCGCGCGATCGCGCCTATGCCGACGCGATGCGCGACGTCGCCCGTCGCCATCCCGAGGACCTCGATGCGCAAACGATGTTCGCGGAAGCGCTGATGGACCTGCGGCCCTGGAACTACTGGACGGGGGACGGCCGTCCGTATCCGGGGACGGACGAGCTCGTGGGCGCCCTCGAGAAGGTCCTGGCGAGGAACCCGAACCACCCGGGCGCCAATCATCTCTATATCCACGCGGTGGAGGCGACCAAGAACCCCGAGCGCGCGGAAACCGCGGCGGACCGGCTGGGCAAGCTGATGCCCGGCGCGGGCCACATCGTCCACATGCCGTCGCACATCTACCAACGGCTGGGACGGTACGCCGATGCGATCGCGGCCAACGAGAGGGCGGTCAAGGCGGACGAGGAGTACATCGCGCAGTGCCGTGTGCAGGGGCTCTACCCCATGGCCTACTACCCGCACAACATCCACTTCATCTGGTACGCCGCCACCGCCGCCGGCCGCAGCGCGCTGGCCATCGAGGCCGCGCGCAAGACCGCATCGCAGGTGACGGACCAGATGCTGGACACGCTCCCGCTCCTCGGCGCCTTCCGCGTCGTTCCGCTCTACGCGCTCGCGCGGTTCGGGAAGTGGGACGAGGTCCTGGCCGAGCCGGTCCCCGCCGACCGCCATCTCTTCCTCAAGGGGACCGCCCACTACACGCGGGGGCTTGCGCACCTCGCCAAGGGCGACCTCGCACAGGCGGAGCAAGAGCTGGCCGAGGTCCGTCGCATCGCCGCCGACAAGTCACTGGACTTCACGCTGTTCTCGCCCAACACCGCCGCCGCCATCTTTGCCGCCGCGCCCGAGGTGCTGGCGGGCGAGCTGGCCGCGAAGCGGAAGGACTACGACAAGGCGATCGCCCATCTCGAGCGCGCGGTGCGGCTCGAGGACGCGCTCTTCTACACCGAGCCCGAGGAGTGGCACTACCCGGCGCGGCAGACGCTCGGCGCCGTGCTGCTGGAGGCGGGCCGCGCCCGCGAAGCCGAGGTCGTCTACTGGGAAGACCTGCGGCGGCATGCCGACAACGGGTGGTCGCTGTTCGGCCTCGCCCAGGCGTTGCGCGCGCAAGGCAAGACCGCGGACGCGGATGCGGCCCAGGTGCGGTTCGACAAGGCCTGGTCCGGCGCGGACGTGAAGCTGACTTCGTCGAGGTTCTGATAGTATCGATTCGAGCGCATGCACGAGATCAAGAAGAAGCTCGAGGAGGAGATCCGCACTCTCGACCACGAGCTGAAGGTCCTTCTTCCGAAGGAGATCCAGCGCGCGCGGGAGTACGGCGACCTGCGCGAGAACGCGGAGTACAAGGCAGCCAAGGAGCGTCAGAGCTACCTGCAGGCGCGGGTCAGCCAGCTCCACACCCGGCTGGCCGCGCTGACTCGGATGAACCTCGACAAGATCCCGCACGACAAGGTCGGCCTCGGGTCGACCGTGCAGATCAAGGACACCGCCACCGGCGAGTCCGTATCGTACGAGATCGTCACCCCCGAGGAGTCCGATCCCGCCAACGGAAAGATCTCGCCTTCGTCGCCGATCGGGAAGTGCCTGTTGAACCATGAAGAAGGTGACGTCGTCGAGGTAACGGTCCCCTCCGGGACACGCGAGTACGAGATCCTCCGCCTGGTCACGATCTACGACCAGGCCCCCGCACCGGTCCCGCCCAGCGCCTGACCGCAAGGTGAGCGCGTTCGACCTCACCACCATCACGCTCGCCCAAGGCGTGGACGCGGCGCTCGCCCTCGTCCCCGCCGCTCCCGGCGTGGGGCAGATCCTGGCCGACGGCGAGCGCAACCTCGTCGTGGGGCGGCCCGCGAACCTGCGCAAGTGGACGGCCGGCCATCTCGGCCGCGCGCGGCTGCCGAAGGCGGTGCCCGGAAAGCTGCCGCCGCGTCCGCCCACGGACCTCACGCCGATCGCCACCGCCGTCGCCTTTGCCGTCACGACCTCGCCGTTCGCGCAGCGGCTCGCCTACGAGCGCGTGATGGCGCGGTACGTTTCCCTCTCGAAGCGGCGCGACCTCGAGCGTCCCGCCTTCCTGCGCCTGGCGCCGGACGGCATTGGCTATCCGCATCTCCTCGTGCAGTCATCGCCGGAGGGGCCGGACGTGTTCGGGCCGTTCCGCGACACGCGCGCCGCCACGCGCGCGCGGGATGCGCTGTACAAGCACTTCCGCGTCCGTCCGTGCGACTTCGACTTCAAGCCGCCCATTGGCCTGTCCGATGGTTTGGCTGCCGACGTGGCACGCGTCCTCTCCGGCGCCGGCGGTGTCGTCGAAGTGCCGGCGTGGGTGGGGCGCGGGGACGGCCGGTCGCTCGTCGTCGACCGCAGCCGCGCGGGACTCGAGCTCTTCCCGATCGCCGGCGGCTCCGTGATCGACGAAGCCGTAGTGACGGCGATGCCGGACACGCTGGAACGGGCGATCGAACCGCTGGTCTCGACGGTGCCGGCGGCGGAGGCGATCGTTCGCCCGGACGACACGCCCTGGCTGAACGCATGGCGCCACGGCAAGCGCACCGGCGTCGAGATCCCGATTGCCGCGAGCGACCGCGCCTCCGACATCGCCGCCCGCCTCCGGCACGAAATGGAAAAAGCCTTCACCTCTTCGAAATAGACCGCCGAGGCGCCGGGATGCGTCGGCGGTCAGGGGGGTGTAGGGTAGGCCGAGATGAGGGAATACTCGCCGAAGCGCCGCACGGCGCTCGTGCTGACGGGGACGGGAACCTCGGGCGCCTATCACGCCGGCGTGCTCCGCGCCCTCGACGAAAGCGGGGTCAAGATCGACGTCGTCGTGGGCTCCGGGGTCGGCACCATCGCGGCGACGTTCGCCGCCGCCGCGGGCGGATCCCGCCTCTACGGACAGGGCGGCTTCTGGGATGGCGCGGGCTGGGACTCGCTCTACCGTCTGCGACCCGCCCTGCGCACGGCGATCCTGCTCCTCGCCTGCTCGTTCGGCGTCTTCCTGCTGCCGGTCGTGCTGGCGCTTCTCGGGGGCGTCTTGTTCCTTCCCCTCGCCCTCGCCGACGTCGCGATGCCCGGTCTCACCGCGCGGATGACGGCGTGGCTCTCCGCCGTCCCGAATGCGCTGCGCGCGCCGTACCTGGTCGCCCTGTCGCTGCCCATCTTTGTCCTGTGCGCGCTGGCCTTGCTCGCGCTCCTGCGCATGTCGCTGCGCGACCGGCGCCGTATTCCCGAATCGCTGGAGGCGATTCTCGATTCGAAAGTCGGCGAGAAGCGCCTCGGCAAGGGACTGTGGGAGATTTCGCGCGGGTCGGCGGTCTCCTCGTTTCCCACGTCGGAGGCCGACATCGGCCGCAAGTACGTCGGACTCGTCTCCGAGAACCTGGGGCAGCCCGGCTTTCGCGAGCTGATCCTGCGCGCGGCCGACCTCGACACCGGCGGCGTCGTGCCCTTCGTCCTGCTCGACGACCTCCATCGCGCGGCGTTCGCGGACGCGCGCAGCCGCGGGCCGCGGTCGCGCCTGGACGGGATACCGGGCGCGGTCGATCTGCGCACGCCGGGATACGAGACGCTGCTCTTCGACGCCGCCGTCACCGGGCTCCTGCCCCCCGGCGCGGCCCCCGTCCGCCGCGTGGCCTTTCCGCGCGGGGGGATCTTTGCCGGCGAGATGCACCGGCTGACCGACGCCGCGCTCGCCGGCGGATGCGGCATCTCCGAGGCGGTGGCCGCCGGGGCCGACCAGGTCATCGTCGTCACCGGCGCGCCGCTGGTCGCCACCGTGGCTCCGCGCCGCCGGGGCCCGCGCGCGCTCGCCGACGGCCTGCTCGCGACCCTCGAGCGCAGCGCGGTGGACGGCGGAATCCGCGCCGCGGAGCGCATCAACCGCATGGTCGAGACCCTCGGCCATCGCACCGAGGACGGCGGTCACGGGTGGCAGGACCCGGCGAGCGGCCGCGTGTACCGCGACATCTCGCTGTACGTGATCCGCCCCGAGCGCCGCGTGCTCGGCACGCTGGAATGGGATGGCGGCGAGGACCCGGCGACGGAAGTGCTGGAGATGCCGGAGGACCTGGCCGAGGTCGGGTATCGCGACGCCTACCGGCTGTTCGTGGAGCCGGTGGTGGGGGCCTTTGCCGAGCCGCAGCCGCGCAGTCCCGTGGACGACCGCCAGACGGTGGAGCTGTGACCGCGAACCGCCGCACCATCGGGACTCGCGCCGTGCACGGCGGCCGCGCGCCGTCATCGGGTCCGTTGATCCCGCCCGTCGTCCAGTCGGCGACGTTCGTGATGGCGTCGTCGGCGGAGATGCGGCGCTACCTGGCCGGCGACGAGGAGCTGTACCTCTACACTCGATACGCGAATCCCACCGTCCGCGTGCTCGAAGAGCACCTCGCGGAGCTCGAGGAAGGCGAAGCCGCGCTCGCCTTCTCGTCCGGCATGGCCGCCGCCACCACCGGCATCCTGTCCATGCTCGAGCCGGGGGACGAAGTGCTGGCCAGCGCCTCCCTGTATGGAGGGACCGCGCGGTTCGTCCGCGAGGTGCTGCCGCGTTTCGGCTTCGGCGGCCGCGTCATCCCCGTCCACGACCTCCCCAACGTCGCGTCGCTCGCCGGCGAGCGCACGCGCCTGGTCGTGCTGGAGAGCCCGACCAACCCGATGGTCGACATCGTCGATCTCGCCGCGGTGGCGACCGCTGCCCACGGAAAGGGGATGGCGGTCTTCGTCGACAACACCTTCGCGACGCCGGTGGTGCAGCAGCCGTTGAAGCTGGGCGCCGACCTGGTGATGCACAGCCTGAGCAAGGCGCTCGGCGGCCACAGCGACATCATCGGCGGGGCGCTCGTCGGATCGAAGGAGCGCATCGACAAGGCGCATGCGCTGCTGAAGGTGCTCGGCGGCTGCATCGATCCCCACACGGCATTCCTGGTCGAGCGCGGCCTGAAGACCGTCCATCTCCGCGTGCAACGGCAATGCGAGAACGCGATGGCGCTCGCCACGCGGCTCGAGAAGCATCCGAAGATCCGGCGCGTCGTGTACCCGGGCTTGGCCAGCCATCCGCGCCACGACGTCGCGCGCCGGCAGATGTCCGCCTTTGGCGGCGTAGTCGCATTCGTGCTCGCCGGTGGATTGCCGGCGGCGGAGAAGTTCTACGACGGCCTGCGGCTCATCTCGCGCGCGGCGAGCCTGGGCGGCGTCGAGTCCTTGATCAGCCTTCCCGTCCACACGTCCCACTACGGGTTCAGCGATGCGCAGCTCGCGGAAGCGGGAGTCGACCCCGGGGCGGCCCGGATCTCCCTCGGGGTCGAGGACGCCGCGGACATCATCGCGGACGTCGAGCGCGCGCTGGAGTCCGTCCCCGGGGCCTGAGGGAATGCTTCCGCGCAACGAAACGATGCTCACCGTGGTCCTCGTCGGCATCGGCCTGTATTTCTCCGTGCTGCTCGCCCGCGGCGTCGCCGGCTACTTGCGTTTCCGGCGGATGCGACCGACGGCGGTCGTCACCTGGACCGGGCGCCGGTCGACGCACTTCGCCCTCGTCCTCGGCGTGGTGAGCCTGGCGGTGGCCATCCTGAACACCTCGCTGGGGCGGCCCCTGCTGCACCTGTGGGGCCAGTACGCGACGGCGGCGTACTTCATCCTGATGGTCCCGCTCTCCGCGCGCATCCGCCTCGGCCTCTACCGCGACGGCATCTGGGCGGACTCGGGGTTCCTGCCCTACGCGCGTATCGGACGCATGGCCTTCCGCGAAGGATCCGAGATCGTGCTCATCCTGCTGCAGCGCGGCGCCGCCCGGGCCTTCCGCCTGTCCGTGCCCCCCGAGGAGTACGGCGCGGTGCGCAAGGTGATCGAGGAGAAGATCCGCGAGCGGGTGGTTAACGTCGAAGCCGGCATCCTGGGCTTGTGAGCGGAGGAGACGTGGCCAAGGCGACGGCGATGGTGTCGATCACGGAGCGGCGGGGGCGGGCGGCGGCGGACTCCGAGATCCCGGTGGACAGCCTCGACGACCTCTACGAGGCCTGCCGCCGCGCGGCGCCGGGGGCGCTGGTGCGCGTGCTCATCCACGGCCCGGCGGGAGAAGTGCGTCTCGAGTTCGGCAGCTTCATTCATAACCGCTGAACGCACCCGCGCGCGCGAGCAGCCGAGGATCGAAAGGAAACGCCATCGCGCCTCCGATCCGGATCCGCGCGAAGTCGCGGTGGGCGGGATTCAGCAGGAAGTTCCACTCGCCGGGCACGACGACGCTGGGAACGCGCAGCATCGCCGTCTTCCCGCCCGCGACCCAATGGCTGCCGATCGCCTGCGTCGCCGGCGGGGGGGGATTGTCCTTCCACGTCCTGGGCAGGTCGGCCGGCGGCACGACCGTCACCAGCCCCTCGTCGAACTCGATCGGGACCGCCGAGTACGCGGGAAGGATGTCGGACGGGAGATGGACCAGCACCTCGACGAGGGCGAGGGAGAGGCTCCCCGACGTGTAGACGACCGCGACGCCGGGCTCGTTCCAACGGCCGCCCGCCTTGCGCGCGCCTTCGCCGTCCCATGCCGCCGGCAGGTACTTCGTCTTCGTGAGGCGCCATGCGGACGGCATGACGATCAGACGAGGATGCCGTGCTCGAGGCGCTCGACGAGCGCTTCGACCTCGCGCGCGCCGACGTCGGTCTTGGCGAGGACGATCGGGCGCTCGCCGCCCAGGGCGGCCTGGGGCGCGGCCAGCCATTCGCGCGCCGCCTGCGCGTCCCCCTCGAACAGCTCGAGCGACCGGCCGAAGATGCGCGACAGCCGGAGCAGGCGATCGGATTCTTCCGGCTCCAGGCGTCCCTGCTCCTTGCGGCGGTGCAAGGTGCGCATCGTGATCATCACCGCGTTGGCGAGGTCGGCGGTGGACAATCCCGAGTTGCGCTGGAAGCTCTCGAGAGCCGCAAAGGAGAACCCCTCCTCGACGCGCTTCCGGATGTCGAGCGGGTCCTGCGAGCGCAGGCCGACCAGGGAGACGAAGCGGTACGACCCCGCGCGGCCGGCCTTGATCGCCTTGCGATAAGCGTCGAGCACTTCCGCCATATGGCTGATTGTACTATGCCAGATGGCCGGACACGACCCCCGGGATGCCCAGGCCGTCGACTTCGAGGACGAGACAGCCCTTGCCCGCGGTCTTGGCCGCGTACATGCGCCGGTCGGCGGCGCGGACCATGTTCTGGAAGCTGTCGGGGATGGTGGCGAAGACGACGCCGCCGATGCTCGCCGACACCGGATGACGGCAGCCGGAAAGCGCCTCGCGGAGGCGCGCGCGCACCCGGTCCAGGGCGATCTGCGCCTCGTCGTGCGCCGTCTCGGGCAGCAGAAGAGCGAACTCGTCCCCGCCGATCCGCGCCGCGATGTCGGTGGCGCGGATGGCCGTCCGGATCGCCACCGCGACTCCGCGCAGCATCTCGTCGCCGGCATGATGCCCGTCGCTGTCGTTGACGACCTTGAAGTCGTCGAGGTCGATGTAGGCCAGGGTCACCGCGCGCTTCTTCCGCCGCGCGACGGCCAGCACGCGCGCCGCTTCCTCGTCAAAGGCCCGCGCGTTCATGAGCCCGGTGAGCGGGTCGAGCCGGCTCAGCTGCTTCTCGTGGGCGAGGGCGACCTTGAGCTGCGCGAGCAGCACCCCGACCACGATGAACGAGAAGCCGTGCATGGCGGCATTGAAGATCCAGATCGCCGGGCGCGAATAGTGCTGGCCCGCGAGATAGTTCGAAGCGACCCAGGCCGCGACGGAAGAGACGGCGACAGTGACGGTCCACGACCGCCCGACGTACCAGGCGGCGAAAGCGATGGGGAGGTAGTACAGCGGGTAGACGCGAAGCTCGATGCCGCTGACGAAGTCCACTTCCGCGACCAGGATGACGCCGCAGAGGGTCAGCAGCACCGCCAGGGGCTTCGGGAGCCGGTACGAGCGCAAGCGGGTCACACTGGACGTACCTTATCCCGAGGACGGACGCTGGATGTCCGGCCGGCGGGGCGGATCGCGGCTCAATAAAGGAAGACGGAGCCCCCGGCGGCAAGGCGGACGCCCCGCTGCGGCCGCACGCGCTCGATGCCGAAAAGCCGCTGCCGCTCCGGCGCGAGGGCAAGGAGGCGAAGCGTTTCCACTGTCCCGGGCCGTGCGACAGCGGCTTCGCCACCGAATATCTCCTGCCAGGCGGATGACCACCGCGCGGGCCGGATGTGGATGGGATCGAACCCGTACCAGTCCGATTGCAGGGGCACGAAACGCGCTCGATAGCCGCGGGCCAGCTGCGCGAGACCCGCGTCCACACGCTCGGCATCGCCGACCGCGCGTGTGAAAGGCACGCGGCAGCCGGGAAAAACGATGGTGCGGAAGGCAAGGAACTTCGCCGCAGACAACGTCCGGATCGAGTGCAGCGGCAACCCCGCGACGACGATGTCGTCTGTGTGAACGGTCATCCGCTGGAGCGCCTCCTCGACCCAGTCCAGGATCTGCTCCGGCGAGACGCCGTAGAGGATGTCGTTGCCGACGTCGGTCACGAGCGCGCGCGTCGGGCGCGGGGGACGGTCGGCCAGCGCCGTCCAGATCGCGGAGTCGAGGATTCCGGGCAGGGTCCGCGCGAGCACGCGGCTCTCCATTCCGTAGGAGCGCCCGAGTCCGAGGGCGGCGAAGACCTCGACCTCGGCTCCGCCACATGCGCGGGCGGTGCACACGAGACGGGAAAACCCGCGGGTCAGGTTGCTCGCGCCGAGGGCGACGACACGGCCCAGCGGGATCATCGCGACTACGCGGTGCGCGTCGGCGCCTCCTCGATGCCTTCCTCCGGAGCGGGCTCTCGCGACAGGCCGACGAACAGCAGCGTGCCGGAGACGAGCAGCGTCGTCCCGAAGATCATGAGGTCGCGCCGCTGGTCGAAGATGAGCGCGCCGATCGTGAACATGATCGAGTACACGAACACGACGCCCAGCGCCCAGAACCACAGATTGCGGGCGATCTCGCCCGGGGCGCCATGGACTCCCGTCGCCCGCGCCAGCGGCCCCCAGCCGGGGCCCGCCGGCCGCACCCGCAGGTAGAACCTCCGCAGCACCGCGTCGTTCTCGGGCGGGGTGAGAAGCGTGGTCGTGAGCCACACGATGCCGGTGAGGATGGTGGTGGAGATGAGCACCATCGCGAATCCCTCGGGACGCGAGGTGTCGAAGGCAGGCACGGACTTGCCCGCCTCGCGCAGGGCCAGAGACACGACAAAAGCGGAGGCCATCGCCGAGACCTCGGACCAGGCGTTGATGCGCCACCAGTACCAGCGCAGGATGTAGACGAGCCCGGTCCCCGCTCCCAGCATCAGCAGCAGCTCCCAGGCCTTGCTGACCTGGTCCATGAAGTACGTGGCGATCAGGGACAGGACCACGGTCAGCGCGACGGCGAAGCGCGAAGCGGTGACGTAGTGCTGCTCCGTGGCGTCGCGGTTGATGAAGCGGCGATAGAGGTCGTTGGTCAGGTAGCTCGCCCCCCAGTTCATCTGCGTGGCGACGGTGGACATGTAGGCGGCGGCAAACGAGGCGAGCATCAGCCCGCGCAGTCCCGGAGGCAGGACGTCCACCATCAGGCGCACGTACCCGAGGCCCGGATCCTCGACGCCGGCGGAGTTCTTCACCGGGCCCCCGTACATCGCGAGCGCGCACAGCGCGGTGATGACCCAGGGCCAGCTCCGCAGCGCGTAGTGCATGATGGTGAAGAACAGGACGGCGTTGCGGCTGTCGCGCTCCGTCCGGCACGAGAGCATGTTCTGGGCGACGTAGCCGCCGCCGCCCGGCTCGGATCCCGGGTACCACGACGCCCACCAGCTCACCGCCAGCAGCGTGGCCATGGTGATCACGGGAACCGCCCACAGCGCGTCCGTGGGCCAGAACGACAGCACCGCCTCCGCGCTGCCGAAGGTCGTTCCCGGCGGCGTTCCCGCGGGGTGCGCGGCGCCCAGCTTCGACTTCAGGACCTCCATGCCCCCGACCGCGTCCACGGCGACGAAAGCGAGCAGGATGGCTCCCCCGGCCTCGAAGAAGTACTGCATGGCGTCGGTCGCCGCGACTCCCCAGAAGCCGGACACCACCGTGTAGGCGAACGTCACCAGCAGGCAGACGATGATGGCCTGCCACTTGTCGATGCCGAGGGTCCCCTCGAGGATCTTGGCCATGCCGAGGTTGATCCAGCCCATGACCAGGATGTTCACGACCAGCCCCAGGTAGGCGGCGCGGAACCCGCGCAGGAAGGCGGCCGGGCGGCCCGAGTAGCGCAGCTCCGAGAGCTCGACGTCGGTGACCATCTCCGACCGCCGCCACAGGCGGGCGAAGAAGAAGACGGTCAGCATCCCCGAGGCCAGCATCGACCACCACAGCCAGTTGCCGGCCACGCCCTGCCGGGTGACCATCTCCGTGACCGCGAGCGGCGTGTCCGCGGAGAACGTGGTCGCCACCATCACCGTGCCGGCAAGCCACCAGGGCAGGGAACGGTGGGCGGTGAAGTAGTCGGCCATCGACTTCTGGGCGCGGCGCGCGAAGAAGAGCCCCCAACCCAGGGTAAGGACGAAGTACCCGGCGAGGATCGCGAAGTCGAGGGGGCCGAGTTTCATGGCGGGAAGACTAGATGGTCGAGTGGAATGAGTAAAGTGGAAGCGATGGTTCCATTCGAGGAGGAGCTCCGGCAGATGCCGGACGTGGTGGTGCAGGCGGCGCGGACGCTTCCGGGCTCGGTGGTGTCGGATCGGCCGGCCGACGGCGGCTACGCGATGGTCGAGCACGTCTGGCATCTCGCCGACCTCGAGACCGAAGCCTACGAGGTCCGCATCCGCCGCATCCTGGAGGAGGAGGAGCCGGAGCTGCCGGGCTTCGACGGCGAGGCGGTGGCGGCGAACCGGAAGTACCGCGCGCTGCGCCTGCGCGACGGCATCAAGAAGTTCGCGGAAGCCCGGTCCCGGAACCTCGCGTCGCTCGCCGCGCTCGACGCGGCGGCCTGGGACCGCGCGGGCGTCCAGGAGGGCGTGGGGCGCATCACCCTGCGCGACATGCCGCGGCTGATGCACGAGCACGACCAGGCCCACCGCGAAGAGATCGCGGCCCTGCTCGAGCAGCTGGCCAACGGCCCCCGCTGACGGTCAGGCCTTCCGGGCCAGCTCCTCGACCAGTCGCCGCGCGCCGGCGTCGAGCCAGGGCGGATCTCCGGCGGCGGCGTTCTCGCGCACGCGCTCGGGCCGGCTCGTGGCCGGGATCGCGCAGTGCACGCGGGGCTCGCTGAGGATCCATTTCAGCAGCGCCTGCGGCCAGGTCTTCACGCCGAAGGGCTCCAGGGGACGCAGCGCTTCCGCGGGCGGGCTGCGCCTGACCAGCGCGCCCTCGCCGAACGGGCGCATGACGATGACGCCGAGGCCGAGCTCCGCGGCGGCGGGCAGGATCTCGCGCTCCACCACGCGGTCGGCGGCGTTGTAGGGGACCTGGATCTGGTCGATGCGTCCCGTGGCCATCGCCCGCAGCAGCTCGGCGAAGGCGCCGTGGCTGTAGTGCGTGGCCCCGATCACCCGCACCTTCCTGCGCTTGCGCAGGTCCTCGAGCGCGGGCAGGTGCTCGCGCCAGGCCACGAGGTTGTGGATCTGGTAGACGTCGATCCGCCCGGCGAAGCGCTCCAGGGCCTCGGCGATCTGGCGGCCGCCGTCGGCGAGGGACGGAGTCCAGACCTTCGTCGCCACCAACGCCTGCTGGCGTCTGCCTTCGAGCGTCCGCCCGAGCACCGCCTCCGCCCGTCCGTACATGGGCGAGGTGTCGAACAGCCGCGCACCGGTGTCCAGCGCCGCGTCGACGATCGCGCGCGCATGGGCTTCGGGGCCGGGGCCACGCACGTCGAGGGTCTGCCATGTCCCCATCCCGACCACGGGGACGTCGAGGCCCGTCCGGCCGAGGCGGCGGAGCTCCATCCCCCGAGCATCACATGTTGGAGGGCCGGCGGCGGGCGCGCTAAACTGACTGATCGTGTCGGGCGCTAAGGCCAACGCTGCGGCGGTGAAGACGTTCCTGGAGCGCATCCAGGAAGGCGTCGTGGTCTGCGACGGCGCGATGGGCACCATGCTGTACGCCCGCGGCGTGTTCGTGAACCGCTGCTTCGACGAGCTGAACCTTTCCAGCCCCGGCCTCGTGCGCGCCGTGCACGAGGAATACCTGGACGCGGGCGCGGACGTGGTCGAGACCAACACCTTCGGCGCCCACCGCCTGAAGCTCGCGCCCCACGGGTACGAGGGGCAGGTCGGGAAGATCAACAGCGAGGGCGCGCGGATCGCCCGCGAGGCGGCGCAGGGCCGGGGCCTCGTTGCGGGCGCGATCGGCCCCCTCGGCAAGCCGCTCGAGCCTTTCGGGAACATCTCGATGGCGCAGGCGGTCGAGGTCTACCGCGAGCAGGTCGACGGCCTCGTCGACGGCGGCGTCGATCTCTTCATGGTCGAGACCATGCCGTCGCTCGACCAGGCCCGCGCCGCGGTGGACGCCATCCGCGCCGTCTCCGCGCTTCCGATCGCCGTCGCCCTCACCTTCAATGAAGAAGGGACGACCTTCTACGGCGACAAGCCGGAGGACGTCGTGCGCACGCTCGAGGACTGGGACGTGCAGGTGGTGGGCGCCAACTGCAGCCAGGGACCGATGCCGATGCTGGAGACGGTGCAGCGGATGGCCGCGGTGGCGAAGCGGGTGAAGCTGTCCGCGATGCCCAATGCCGGCGCCCCCGCTCTGGTGGACGGGCGCTACGTGTACCTCTGCACGCCAGAGTACATGGCCTCCTACGCGCGGCGCTTCATCAATTCGGGCGTGACCTTCGTCGGCGGCTGCTGCGGAACGACGCCACCCCACATCCGCAACCTCGTGCGCTCGGTGCGCATGCTGCAACCCGCGCGCGAGGTGGTGACGGTGCTGCCGCCGGCAATCTCGAAGGCGGCGCCCGAACCCGTGCCGCGCGAGGAAAAAAGCCCGTTGGCGCGGAAGATGGGGAAGAAGTTCGTCGTCTCCGTCGAGCTCGACCCGCCGAAGGGGGCGGACCCCGGCCGCATCATCGACCGCGCGCAGTACTGCAAGGAAAAAGAGGTCGACGCGATCAACGTCGCCGACGGCCCGCGGGCGTCCGCGCGGATGAGCGCGCAATCGCTCTGCGTGCTGATGCAGGGCAAGGTGGGAATCGACACCATCCTGCACTACACCTGCCGCGACCGGAACCTGCTCGGCATCCAGTCCGACCTGCTGGGAGCGTACGCGCTGGGCCTGCGCAACGTGCTCGCGATCACCGGCGACCCGCCGAAGCTGGGCGACTATCCGGACGCGACGGCGGTGTACGACGTGGACTCGATCGGCCTGATCAGGATCATGAGCCACCTGAACCACGGCTGCGATCTCGCGGGCAATCCCATCGGCCCCGCCCTCGGCATCCACATCGGCTGCGGCGCCGACCCCAGCAAGCCGGATCACGACAAGGAGATCCGCCGGCTGGAGGAGAAGATCAAGGCCGGCGCGGAGTACGTGATGACGCAGCCGGTGTACGACCCCGCGACCGTCGAGCACTTCCTGAATTCCATCAAGCATCTCGACGTGCCGGTGCTCATCGGGATCCTGCCCCTGTACTCCCACAAGAACGCGGAGTTCCTGCACAACGAGGTGCCGGGGATGTCGATCCCGGAGGACATCCGCGAGCGCATGCGCAAGGCGGGATCGGGCGAAGCCGCGCACGCGGAAGGCGTGAGCATCGCGCAGGATGCCCTGCGGGCGGCGCAGGACGTCGCCCAGGGCGCGTACATCATGCCGCCGTTCAACAAGGTCGAGCTGGCCGTCCGCGTCATCGAGGGGCTGCGCTGATCTCGCGGATCAGCGCCAGGAAGGAACCATGGGATCCCGGGCCGTACTCGCCGTCCTGCTCCTCGCGGGCCTGACTTCCTCCGCGGTCGCGGAGCCCCAGCGTCCTTCGCCGCCTCCGATCGTCACGGGATCCGTGTTTCCGGTCGGTCTGGAGGAAGTCCACGTCGCGTTCACGGTGCGCGACCCGAAAGGCAACCTCGTCACCGACCTCACCGCGGAGCACGTAGCGGTGACGGAGGACGGCCGCCCGCAGGCGGTGCAGCTGTTCGCCCGGGGAACGGAGGACGGCCAGGACACCGCGGCCGCGCGCCAGGCCCTCGCGCTGGACCTCGGCCTCGTGCTGGACACCAGCAGCAGCATGCTGAAGGAGCTGAAGCTCTCGCAGCAGGCGGCGACGCGCTTCCTGGAGGCGATCCCGCGGGCGCGTGAGCTGTACACCATCTTCTTCGACGAGGACATACGGGTCTCGCGGTACGACAGCGAGAATCAGCAGGGGCTGTACGACCGGATCCACGAGGCGAAGGGTGGCGGAAACACCGCCCTCTACGATGCGATCGCGGTGTACCTGTCGCGGGTGCAGGACGGGTCGGGGCGGAAGGTCCTGGTCCTGTTCACCGATGGCGACGACACGCGCAGCGCCCTGGGGTTCGGCGACCTGATGAAGCTCGTGCGGTCCGGACGCGTCACCATCTACTCGATCGCCTTCGGGATGTACGGCCGCGGCTCGGGATCGCTGCGGCCGCGCGCGGTGCTGGAGGAGCTGTCGGCGATGACCGGCGGGCAGGTGTTCACGCCGCGCAGCGCACGCGACCTGGCGGGGATCTACGACAAGATCCTCGAGGACCTGGCCGCGCAGTACGTGATCGGCTACGTGTCCGACAATCCGGCGCGATACGGAAAGTTCCGCAAGATCAAGGTGACGACGAGGGTTCCGGGGCTGGTGGTGCGGCACCGGACGGGGTACACCCCGCGGGAGCCGGAGGAAGTCGCGAAGTAGCCGGTCAGCGCGAGCGGCGTTTCTTGTTGGCCGTCTTCTTCCGTGCCGGCTTCCTGCCGCCCGCCCTCGCGTCCGCGCGCCGAGCCGCGGCCGCAGCAAGGACCTTGACCACTTCCTGGATCAGCTTGACCGGCACGGGGTCCGAGTACGCGAACCGCAGGGTGCCCGTGCTCACCCGGTACGGCGCGAGGTCGCCCTTGAACGCCGTCGCGATGGGCTCGGTGACGGGATACAGCGAGTAGTGCTCCTTGAACCCGGCGAAATAGACGACGTAGGTGCCGCGCCGCTTGTAGGTCGGGATCCCGTAGCTGATCGTCTCCTCGGCGCCGGGGAGGGCCTTGCGGAGGATCGCGCGGACGCGCTCGAGCGCGGGCTGCGCGCTCTCGGGCTGGGCGGCGATGTACGCGTCGACGGACTTGAAGGCCGGCCTGGCCATCGTCACTCGGCCGAGCCGTCTCCGCCGCCGGCCAGCTTGTCCAGCCGCGATTCCAGCTCGCGCACCTTTTTCTGCATCTCCGGGAGGCGCGGAAAGACCGCGCTCGCCTTGAGCCATGCGCGGTTCTCGATGCCCGGATAACCGGACACCACCTGGCCGGGCTCGATCGAGGCGGGAATCCCGGTCTGTGCGGTCGCGATCGCGCCGTCGCCGATCGTCAGGTGGCCGGCGACGCCGACCTGCCCCGCCAGCGTCACGCGATTGCCGACGCGCGTCGACCCGGCGATGCCGACCTGCCCCGCGAGCACCGTGTCGTGGCCGATCACGACCGAGTGCCCGACCTGCACGAGGTTGTCGATCTTGGTCCCGCGGCCGATCCTCGTCTCGCTCATCGCGGCGCGGTCGATGGCGGCCAGGGCGCCAATCTCCACGTCGTCCTCGACGACCACGATGCCGACCTGCGGGATCTTCTCGTAGCGGCCGTCCTGGTCGCGCGCGAAGCCGAACCCGTCGCCGCCGATCACCGCGCCGTTCTGGATGACCACGCGATGGCCGAGGCGGCACCGCTCGCGCACCTGGACTGCGGAATGCAGGACGCAATCGTCGCCGACCGACACGTCTTCATAAAGGACGACCGACGGATGGACCACCGTGCGCGCGCCCAGCACGACACGCGCGCCGATTACGGCCAGCGGGCCCACGTGGACGTCCGCGCCCAGCCGGGCCGTCGGATCGACCACGGCCGTCGGATGGACCCCGGCTCGCGGCCGCGCCTGCGGATGCAGCAACGACGCGGCGCGCGCGTAGGCCAGGTACGGGTTCGGCGACAGCAGGCTGGGCAGCGCGGTCTCGACGGTCGGGGCGAGGATGACGGCGGAGGCGCGCGTGGTCGCCAGGCATGCCGCGTACTTGCGGTTGGCGACGAAAGTCAGGTCGCCCGGGCCGGAGTCCTCGATGCCGGACACGCGGTGGACCTCGACCGCGCCGTCGCCCCGCAGCGTGCAGCCAAGGCGCTGCGCCAGGTCGCTGAGGTTCACCCGGTCGCGATCCCTCGCGCCACGGGAACGGTCGACGCGGGGGCGCCGACGTTCACCGCGCCGTTCAGCAACGCGCCGTCGCGCACGGAGAGGCTCTTCGCCTCGATCGATCCGTCGACGCGCGCCTTCTCCAGCAGGATCAGCGAGCGGGTGACCAGGTTGCCCTTGAAGGATCCGCCGACCTCGACGACGTCCGCCGACACCTTTGCGTCGACGCGGGCCCCTTCGCCGATGGAGAGCTTTCCCGTGACGAGCACCTCGCCCTTGAAGTGGCCGAGGATCTGCGCGTCCTTGCCGTTGAGGGTGCCTTCGAACTCGGCATCCGAGCCGATGGTCGTGGGGATGGAGGGAGTGGTGGGAGCCATCGGGTCATTCTAGCCCGATGAGGCCAAACGGCCCTTCCAGGGGAGGCAATGGATGCCGGGCATGCCCGGTCCCGCGGTAAAATCGCCGGATGGCCGAAGCCGCAAAGGACTTCCAGGCGCGCCACAAAGGGGACGACCGGCGGCTCGCCCCCGCCCAGGCGGACAGCCCCTTCGAGATCGTCAGCGACTTCGAGCCCAGGGGCGACCAGCCCGCCGCCATCGAGGAGCTGACCAACGGGCTCCTCAGGGGTGACAAGCACCAGGTTCTCCTCGGCGTCACCGGCAGCGGCAAGACGTTCACCATCGCGTCCGTGCTGGCCAAGGTCAATCGCCCCGCGCTGGTCCTTGCTCACAACAAGACCCTCGCCGCGCAGCTCTACCAGGAGTTCAAGTCCTTCTTCCCGAAGAACGCGGTGGAGTACTTCGTCTCCTACTACGACTACTACCAGCCCGAGGCGTACGTCCCGCAGTCGGACACCTACATCGACAAGGAGGCGACGATCAACGACGAGATCGACCGCCTGCGGCTGTCCGCAACCCGCAGCCTCTTCGAGCGGCGCGACACCGTCATCATCGCGTCGGTGTCCTGCATCTACGGCATCGGGTCGCCGGATGCGTACTACGGGATGCTGCTGTTCGTGCGCCAGGGCGACACCCTCGATCGCCACGAGCTGCTGTCCAAGCTGGTCGAGGCGCGGTACGACCGCAACGACTACGAGCTGAAGCGCGGCACGTTCCGCGTGCGGGGCGACGTCATCGAGCTCGTCCCCGCGTACGAGGAGAGCGGGATCCACATCGAGCTCTTCGGGGACCAGGTGGAGCAGATCACCGCTTTTGATCCCCTGACCGGCAAGAGCGGCGCGAGGCTGGCCCAGGTCGCGATCTACCCCTCGAGCCACTACGTCACGCCGAAGCCGCGCCTGCAGGACGCGATCGAGACCATCGAGGCGGAGCTCATCGACTGGAAGGGGACGCTCGAAGGACAGGGCAAGCTCCTCGAAGCGCAGCGCCTCTACCAGCGGACGATGTTCGACCTCGAGATGCTGCGCGAGGTCGGCCACTGTCACGGGATCGAGAACTACTCGCGGCATCTCTCCGGCCGCAAGGCGGGCGAGCCGCCGCCGACGCTGCTCGACTACCTCCCCAAGGACGTCCTGATCGTGGTGGACGAGAGCCACCAGAGCATTCCCCAGGTGCGCGGGATGTACCACGGCGACCGCCAGCGCAAGACCACCCTCGTCGAGTACGGCTTCCGCATGCCGTCGGCGATGGACAACCGGCCCCTGAACTTCGAGGAGTTCGAGCAGCGCGTCGGGCAGGTGCTGTACGTCTCCGCAACCCCCGGACCATACGAACTCCAGAAGGCGAACGGGGTCGTGGTCGAGCAGGTGATCCGCCCCACTGGCCTCATGGATCCCGTGGTCGACGTGCGGCCGGTCAAGGGGCAGGTCGACGACCTGCTGGCGGAGATCCGCATCCGCGCCGCCCACAACCAGCGGGTGCTGGTCACCACCCTCACCAAGCGCATGGCCGAGGACCTGACCGAGTACTACCACGACCTCGGGGTGCGCGTGCGCTATCTGCACTCCGACATCGAGACCCTGGAGCGGGTGAAGATCCTGCGCGACCTGCGCAAGGGCGAGTTCGACGTGCTGGTGGGCATCAACCTGTTGCGCGAGGGACTCGACTTGCCGGAAGTCTCGCTGGTCGCGATCCTCGACGCGGACAAGGAAGGGTTCCTGCGCTCCGGGGGCTCGCTGATCCAGACCATGGGGCGCGCCGCCCGCAACGTCGACGGCATCGCGATTCTTTACGCAGACAAGGAAACCGCCTCCATGAAGTGGGCGATGGGGGAGACCAACCGCCGCCGCGCCGTGCAGTCCGCGTACAACATCGAGCACGGCATCACGCCGGAGAGCATCAAGAAGAACATCGGCGAGCTCCTCTCCTCGGTCTACGAGGCGGACTACGTGACGATTCCCGCCGCCGCGGAAGAGGAAGAGGGTTACCGCTCCATCGACCAGATCGAGAAGGACATCAAGTCCATCGAGAAGGAGATGCGGCAGGCGGCAAAGAACCTGGAGTTCGAGAAGGCGGCCCAGCTCCGCGACCGCCTGAAGAAGCTCCGCAGCCGGGAGTTCGGCTTCAAGTAGGATGCCCGCAGTGTCCTTCCGCGCGCCGGCGCTGTTGGTTGCCGCCCTTGCCGTGGGCGGTTGCGGCGGGGACCGCCGCGGGAATTCCCCGACCCCCGTCACCACACCGTCCGCGCCACCGCGCGGTGTCGCCGCGGGATCGATCGTCACCGTCATCCGCGGCGATACGGGC
>Ga0136617_10000089_pt1 | contig 62685 bp, 56 predicted proteins | sample AntDrymUQ3222106_2_FD_129672 | JGI IMG/M metagenome (GOLD analysis project Ga0136617, IMG submission 129672) | Polar desert sand microbial communities from Dry Valleys, Antarctica - metaG UQ322 (21.06) | ecosystem: Environmental > Terrestrial > Soil > Desert | place: Antarctica: Dry Valley...
AAAGCCGGCTATCGCGGCGAGACTTACGTCCCACTTCATGCGATGGACCAATAGTGCGAGAATCCCGGAGAGAGCCGCAAGAACATAGAGCAGCCAAACCGCGTGGCGTTCTGACATGCCCAGAGCCACGAGCCGGTGCGAAGTATGATCGCGACCTCCCTGCGACGCAGCTCGGCCGGAGATCTTTCGTAGCACCGTGACAAACGTGGTATCGAAGATCGGAATAAACAACACCAGGATGGGAACCGCGAGCACAGGTAGAAAGCTTCTTGAGCGCCCTCCGGACACGTTTACTAAAGCCGTGCTAGCCAGATAAAAACCGACGAATAGCGACCCGCAATCACCCATGAAGATTGACGCCGGATTAGAGTTGTAAATCAAAAAGCCGAGCAGCGCTCCAGCGAATGTCAGAACCATCAAAGCTTCGGTCTGTTGGTCGGTGTGTAGAAAGCTCAACCCGAGAAAGCACGAAGCGATCACCGAAATGCCCGCAGCGAGCCCATCCATATTGTCGAGCAGGTTCAGCGCATTCGTGATGCCAATTAACCAGAAGATGGTTAAGGCCATGTTCAGGGGCAACGAGTTGGTCCACGGCAGGCTCAGGCCATAGTAAATAATAAAAGCCGACCCCATAATTTGGCCGATCAATTTCTGGTACGGTTTGGTGTGGATCACATCGTCGACGAGGCCAACAAAGAACAGGAAAGTGCTGGCGATAATGATCCTCCAACCAATCGGTGTTTTGGGAAGAAACGCTATATAGCTGACGACTACCGCCGCCCAGATGGCCACCCCACCCAACATCGCGGTCGGCAGTTTGTGCCAGCGATCGGTCTTGGGCTTGGCCACCATACCGAGTCGCCGGGCCACAGCACGGACTACTGGCGTCAGCGTAACAGCCAGTGCAAATGCCAGCGCAACCGAAAGAAGGTTTAGCGAGCTAAATGGCATGTTAGAAAGCGAACGGGAAACTGTTCGATTCGGCAGTGTAAGTCAAAAGCTATTCGATCGCAGGCGTCAAATCAAGTCGTGAAGTCTCAGTCGCTGGCTGGGGCCGACCGCTCTGATACTCGATTACGGTTTGCAGGATACCGTCCAGCCGCATCTGCGGGTGGAAACCGACAAGTTCTTTGATTTTCGTGATGTCTGGAATGCGGCGCGGCATGTCTTCAAAGCCTTCTTCGTAAGCCTCGTCGTAAGGCACGAAAACAATTTCTGAGTCAGATTTCGTCAGCTCTTTAACGCGTCCGGCTAGCTCGAGAATAGTTATTTCCTCGTTGGAACCAATATTGAAAACCTGACCAACGGCCTCCGGACGGTCCATCAACTTGATCAGCGCCCCCACTACATCACCTACGTATCCAAAACAACGCCGCTGTTCCCCGTCGCCATAGACCGTAATGGGCCGGCCGGCCAGGGCTTGTTTTACAAAGGTGGGGATCACCATTCCGTACTGACCCGTCTGCCTGGGACCCACGGTATTGAATAGTCGCACGACAATCGTGGGTAGTTTTCTTTCGCGCCAGTAAGCTAAGGCGAGAAACTCGTCGATTGCTTTCGAGCACGCATAACTCCAGCGGCCCTTGGTTGTGGCCCCCATAACAAGATTCCCATCCTCGCGAAAGGGCACCTCAGTCGAAAGACCGTACACCTCCGAAGTAGAAGCAAGCAGCACCTTCTTCTTCTTCTTGTTGGCAATCGCCAACACCACTTCCGTGCCGCGCACGTTCGTTTCAATGGTCCTTACGGGGCTTTCCACTATGAGTTTAACGCCCACCGCGGCCGCCAGGTGAAATACCACATCACATTGGTCAACGAGCTCCGCGGTCACCGGCTGGTTGTGCACACTATCAATCGTGTAATGGAAGCGGGGGTTAGTCTTCAGGTGCTGAATGTTCTCGAAGGTGCCGGTTGATAAATCGTCGATGACGAAGACTTCGTCACCTTGGTGGAGATACGCGTCGGCCAAATGGGATCCAATGAATCCCGCACCTCCGGTGATCAGTACTCGCAATTTGTCCGCCTCCTTTTGAATCTAAATCCTAGACTCAAGGCTATTCCCCGACGAGTTTACGTTAACTTGAAGCGCGCTGCGCTCCAGCATCTGTTTGTAAAGAGCTTTTATGTCTTCCAGTAGACGCTCCCTGGAATAGTTCGTCGTGACAAACTCCAGCCCGCGGTGGCCCAGTTCAGTGCGGAGTTCGGGATTCTCGATCAGGTGAAACAGTCCCGAGGCAACAGCGGCCGCGTCATTTGACCGAATGCTAACACCTCGTAAGCAGACTGTGTACCGCCCGTTTTGGTCTTCTTCTGCAGTCTCGCCCAGTAGATCAACAACTCCACCAACCGCGGTCGCAATTACCGGACGCGCGTTAGCCATCGCCTCAATGAGCGTCAGCGGTGTTCCTTCGTTGAGGGATGTTAAGGCAACTATGTCGAGAGCCGCATAGAAGTTCTCCGGATCCCGTCGGCTGCCGGCGAAGATCACATCCTCACCCAAGCCTAAAGCCTTGGCTTGGGCTTCGAGTCTGCCTCGCAAACTGCCGTCACCTATGACAACGAATCTGACCCCCCCACCCCAAGCGGGCTGCCCGCCGGGGGACCTCGGTGGCGGCCGGGATGTTTCATCCGCTAGTCTCTCTTTTAGAATTCCCGCCGCTCTGAGGAAGAGTTCGTGGTTCTTGATTTCGGTTAGCCGGCCCACGATCCCTACCAGGAGTTCGTCACTCTTCGAGCCTAACTCATCGCGAAACAATTGGCGGCGGTTCCGCCAAGCGGCAAAACTGTGAGTATCGAGCCCCAGCGGAATCACTACAAACTGATCTGGCCGGCCCACACCGAACCGCTCCTGGATCTCCCGCCTCTGCTGTTCACTAACAACCACGATTCGATCCGTGATCAGGAGCGCCAGGGCCTTCTCTATTGAAAGGAACAAACGCGTTTTGAGTGGGCCATAGTAGCTATGAAAGACATGACCGTGATAGGTGTGCACGAAGAGACACTGTCGCGGCCGTCCCAGCAGGGTGGAGGGTGTCAACCAGCGATATAGAAATCCTGCAACTCTCCCCACGGTGCCTGCCTTCGCCGTGTGCGTATGCACTACGTCAGGGCTTTCGCGGCAAAACAACCGGTAGATTTTCCAGATCGTGAGCGCGTCTTTGAGGGAGATCTCGCGACTCATTTCCGGGATGAGCACCGGCTTTACTCCGTGCTCTGCGGCGAAGTAGCCCATGTCTTCTTCGCCAGGAGGAACCGTTCCCGCCACCAGTAGTGAGTCGCAATCCGCTCCCCGCAAGCCGGCGGTGAGCCAGACCACGTGCCGGGCCGGCCCACCTACATTGAGCCGGGCAATAACGCGAATGATCTTCATGGGAATTTTAGATTTCAGATTTTTGATTTGCGATTGAAAAAACCGATCTTCGATGGGAGATATCGACCACATAGACACAATCTAAAATCGCAAATCAAAAATCAAAAACCACTGTTAGCCTTCCATGCGGTATATTGTTTCGGGATCGTCCTCGTGACGGATCTCATCAATTGGCTGCTGCTTGTCTTCGCCCATGTAAAGGCGGTTAGGACAGTTGATTACGATGCCGGGAACGTTACCCACATTCTGATAAGCGTGAACGACCCCGGCCGGCACCAGTACGGATTTAGGATTGTCTTCTCCAGCGACAACAGTCATAACTTGATTGAAAGTCTCGGAGTCTTGCCGATTGTCCCACATGCGCAGTTTGAAATGTGATGGTCCCAGGAAGCAGAAAAGATCGGCCTGATCGACGTGCTCGTGCGGTCCGCGAGTCACTCCCGGATGAGTGGACGAAATATAGGACATGGTTGGATAAAACTCCGGACTCAGTTCGTCGTGCCGAAAAAGCTCCGCCAGCCAGCCCCGCGAATCCTGAAACTTTTTCAAGTCACTAATAACCACGTCCCTGATTTCACCGACTTCGAAATCCTTAGGTCCTGTCACCGATCTCGGCTCCACGCTTCAGCTCCATTTTGTTCCCGCCAGTTTTAGCAACCAAATTCGAAGCGTGAAGAAGACTCTCGAAGGTGCCGGCGTCAGTCCACCATCCGTCAAGTTCTTCCCACGACATCTCGTCGCGCTCAATATAAGCATTATTTACGTCTGTGATTTCCAGCTCGCCTCGACCGGACGGTTTTAGAGTCCGGATAATCTCATAAACGCCTGAGTCGTACATGTAGATCCCGATCACGGCGTATTCCGATTTTGGTTGCGCAGGTTTTTCTTCAATGCGCACGACCCGACGGACGTCCAATTCCGGGACGCCAAAACGCTGAGGGTCCGGTACCTTCTTTAGGATAATTTTCGCCCCACCACCTTGATGACGATAGGAACGGACCGCGGAACTTATGTTGCCTTCAATAATGTTATCGCCGAGAACCACACAAACAGGGTCGTTAGCGGCGAAGTGTTCTACCAGGGCGAGGGCCTCTGCGATGCCTCCTTCGCCCTCCTGGTAGGTGTAATTGAGATGTTTAAGGCCAAACGCCTTTCCATTTCCCAGTAACTTCAAAAAGTCGCCGGCTGAATTGCCACCCGTGACAATTATGATGTCGGTAATCCCAGCGTTCACCAGCGTCCGAATCGGGTAATGGATCATTGGCTGATCGTAAACCGGAAGCAGGTGTTTGTTTGTAACGGCAGTCAGCGGCCGCAGCCGTGTGCCTAGTCCTCCAGCCAGCACAACTCCCTTCAATTAGATCCTCCTTATGAGACTAGCGTTCGGCCCATATCTTTAGAGAGTCGCCGAGCCGGCTGAATCTCAAGAACCAGTTCGCAAAACCCTTCAGCATTCGACGTGGCGCTGTACTGCTACAGGCTGCATTTAACTGGTAGCCCGTACGCACGCGATCAAACCCCTTCGGATTGGCACCGTTCTTACTCCAGCGCGCCATTCGCAATAACTCGAACGGGTTCACTCCCTCAGTTTCTATTCTGGCATGACGAAACCCGGAACTAAGCAATAGGCTCTTAAGGCCGGTCACCGAGAAAAGATGCAGATGTTCAGGCGGCGACACAACACTCCATCTCAACCCAAGTAGGAGACCGGAAGCACCTTTTGAGTGCGGTGTCGTGGCCCACCAGAGCCCACCTGGGCGCACTATCCTGGAGATTTCGGCCATTAAACGCCTTGGTTCCGGAACATGTTCTAACAACTCGCTTGTAGTCACCACATCGAAATGACCGCTCGGGTAGCAAGCCTCTGAAAGCTCCCCGCAAAATGCATTGAACCCGTCGGCGCGCGCCTGTTTCACGGCCGTGCTCGAAACTTCAAGCCCTTCCGCAACCCAACCAGCACGCGCAGCAGCCTTAAGCAACGATCCGGCACCAAAACCGATGTCAAGTAACCGATTGCTCCGTCGAAACAAAGAAAAACCAACTACGATCTCGTCGAGTCGCTTGTGAACAAAAACTGGGTCTGAAAGATTGGCGGAAGTGTAGTACGCATCATAGTCCTGCGCGGTCGCCAAACTGGGCAGCGTGCTGGTGTACAACGTTCCGCAAGTGCGACAGCCAACCATCTCAAATTCATTTTTCCGACCTTGTCCACGGGCGTCCGTCGATTGACATGCAGGACAACTGCGCATAGCTCAGATTTCATCCTTGGTTGCGCCGCTGCACGCTAGCGGCGCTTGCCCCACCCGGAGCAGGTTAGTTGGTGTCGATAAATCTCTTAAACCACAATTCCAGCATTAACAGTGTCCATAGCTGATGCGAATAATCCCTCTCCGAGCGAGTATGCAGATCAACCAACTGCTTTACCGCGTGCGGTCTGAAGAGACCGCGATTCAACGCTTTCTCAGACAAGAGGTTTTCGAGCAGGAATGGCCGTAGCTTACCGCGAAACCATTGTCCGATTGGCACGCCAAAGCCCATCTTCCGTCGGTGTAGATTTTCAGTCGGCAATAGTTTCTTCAGGACTCGCTTCAGCAGATACTTCGTTGTGAGTCCGCGCAACTTTAGCTGCTCGGGCAAGCTCGCGGCGAATTCGATAACATTATGATCAAGAAACGGTGAGCGAGCCTCAAGTGATACAGCCATAGTGGCGATGTCCACCTTTACTAATAGATCGTTAGGCAAATAGGTCATAGTATCTGCCAGGAGTGCGGCATCAACAACTCCCGCACCATTTGCCCGCGCAAGCCAGGGATCGAGCAGATCAGCCGCGCGGACATGGTCCGTTTCGTTCCTGAAGCTTTCTGAGTAGAGGTTGGCTTTGGCGTCCTGATCAAAAACGCTCACCCAGCGAAGATAACGATCGACTGTCGGCAACGACGCAGCCTGCAGAAAACGTTTCGCGTCCCTTACTCGACTCCGCCGCGATTCCGACGTGGGAATCAAGCCTACAGCCGGCTCAACCAATGACCCCCGTATTATAGCTGGCAACCGGTGGTACGCCTCCGCCAGCCTCATGGCCGCGTAACGCTCGTAGCCGGCAAAAGACTCGTCGCCGCCGTCGCCATTCAATGCGACCGTCACGTGGTTGCGGGTTTCGCGCGCTACGTAGTAAGTGGGAATTGCTGATGAATCTGCAAACGGTTCACCGTAGTGCTCAACGAGCAACGGCAAGATCTCCAAAGCGTCAGGGCGTACGATAAACTCGTGGTGGTCTGCACCTACATACTCGGCAACTCTGCGTGCGTGATGGAGTTCGCTGAAGTCCTGTTCTTCGAAGCCGATGGAAAACGTCTTGACCGGATCGCTCGATACCTCACTCATCAGCGCTACCACAGCGCTTGAGTCAATGCCACCAGATAGGAACGCTCCCAAGGGAACTTCCGACATCAGGCGAACCCGCACGGCGTCGCGCAGAATTTCAATTGCGCGTTCGCCCGCCTCCTCTTCGCCGACATCGATCTTCTTAGAGAAGTCGGGCTGCCAATAACGCTCTATCCTCAGATCACCCTTTCGCCAACGCAGAATATGGCCCGGCTCCAGTTTCCTGATCGCACGATAGGCAGTTAACGGCGCAGGAACGCACATAAACGAGAGATAATGATCGAGCGCCCGGAAATCGATATCGCGGCCGATATCGGGATGGAGCAGCAGCGCGCTAAATTCAGAGCCAAATACGAGCTGGCCGTTTACCTGCGCATAAAGAAGCGGTTTCTCACCCACACGATCCCGCGCCAGTAAGAGTTCCTGGGTTCTCTCGTCCCAGATGGCGAAGGCGAACATACCGCGGAGATGTTTGGGGCAGTCCGAACCGTAGCGATCGTAGGCGTGTATGATCGCTTCTGTGTCGCTGTTTGTGTAGAAAATGTGCCCGAGCTTTTCTAGCTCTTCGCGAAGCTCGCGGTAGTTGTAGATCTCCCCGTTGAACATAATCCAGGCAGTTAGATCCTGATTATGGATTGGTTGCGCACCGCTATTCAGATCGATGATTGAAAGGCGGCGCATCCCTAGACCCACGCCTCCGTTCACATAAAAGCCATCGTCATCTGGGCCGCGATGCCGGATCGCGTCGCACATCCGGCCCAGGAGGGCCTCATCTACGTCTAAACCATCACTACGAACAAGTCCAACTATTCCACACACGATGTCAGAACCCTATTCGATGAACGACGACAAATCAAGGACGCACGCCGGAACATTCTACGATCACTGATCCGAATCATTGAGCAGAACATGGTGTCTTGAAGTGGAGCACCGAAAGGTCGGGAGATTCAGCGCCGGGGCATAACTGAAGCTGTCGTTCTTGAGGAAGCAGTTTTCGAAGCCATCTGATGTCGCTTCTTCTCCTCGTGCTTCTCAAGCAATAAGACGTAACCCACCGCTACAAAGATAAAATAGAAAACGAGTAGTTGAGCACGCTGACGGTAGGCGGTCCCGATGTTCCCCTGAAAAACGGAGTATGCCAGCGAGAGCATCACGGTAAAGATCAGAATGGGTGAGATCTGCCGCAGCCGATAACGTATCGAAAACCACACCCCGAGGACGAACAGTGGAAAGGAGGCCCACCAGACTATCATCTCGGGCAATGTGATGCTTTGCCTTAATGAGACGAATTGCCAGGGAAACGGGGCGAACAGAAGATAAAGTAGACCCACCGGGATAGTGTTCAGGGCCCCCTGAGTGGTTGAGACGTCGACATCTTTCCCAAAACCAGACTTTGCGCTCGTAGCAGCATCCAGTCTGCTGCGCTGAACTCGCTCAAGGCTCCCAAACTGCTCGAGTTGGACATTTGCATATCTTGTAATTCCCAGGTAAGTCAGTGCTAAGCCAAGAATAATCATAATTAAGCCCTGGCGTAGGAAACTGATGGTGGTGAGCCGCTGCATGCCAACAACGAATGCCCCTCCGATCGCAATGGCGATCATATAAAAGACATAGAAGCGCAGACTTAAGAGTGAAAAGAGCGAACATACTAATAATGCAAGATATTTAAAGCTTAGCTTTTCTCCGAGTCTGAGAGTGGCCAGAATGGAAAGCGCTAAGAAGAAAACAATGGGGCCGTCTTTGAGCCCCTGAGAGGACCAGAGCACTAGCGATGGATAAAATGCGACGCCAATAGCTGCTACACTCGCCACCCTGAAATTGTTGAAGACCTGCTTCGCGCAAAGAAAAATTACAACTGCTGTCGCCGCTCCTAGAACTGAGTTGACGAACTGGATCGCGAGCAAATTGCGCCCAATTAACTTATAGACTGCGGCGACGAAATAGACCATTCCCCAACCCGAGCCAGCGCCTCCCCCGACAAAGCTATCCACGAGCAACTGGGAATATCTATCACCGCCCCACGCTTTAAGCTGTTCGAAACCGAACAAGTCGTAAGTGTTGGCGTCGCCGCCAAAAAACTCTTGTCCGTGAAAGACAAAGATCGTTGTCCCCAGGATCATTCTGACTAGAAGAGCGGCTATGAAGACCTTCAAGAGGAAAGGACCATTGGGGCCCTGTCGATACGAGAACAAACCAGCCAGCGCTGCCAGCGCAGCACAAAGCAAGACTGCCCTGCCCGTATCGCCTGCCGTTATGACACCGTAATCCTCCACGAAGGGTGCTACCAGAGTCGGCACCACCAATATGATTATCGCGCACGAGATCAAAGCCAAAATAGTCAGAACAGCATTCATAGTTAGACCGCTTGATTGTGAAATTGCTAGATATCGTCGGGTAAATCAGGTCGCGTTTTCCGTTCGATTAAGAACATGTCTTCTTCGTTCAACCTTTTCAGAGGCTTCGCGGGAACGCCGGCTATCAAATAATCCCCTTCCGTTACTTCACTTGCAATCACCGAACCGATGCCGACAACACATCTCGAAGGCAATGATCCTCCAGGGGCTATTCGGATTTCGGAACCGATATAGGCAAACGATCCGATTTCAATTGGACGAGTTCGCTGCCTGTTATGAGTCCAGAGAGACGAATTGCGTCCGCCGATGATGGTCCGCCGGCCAATCTCGACTCGGTCAGTGAAGTCTATCTTGTGGCCAGTTGTTATTATGCTTCCCGCTCCAAGCAAGAACCTTGGATCTGTGGGATTCACAACGTCTGGCTCGGGAATAGAGTTTATCTCGTTTAAGCGAATGATTTCAGAGTAGCGGCCCAGACTAACCTCATCGCCGCCGCGGATGATATTTAAATATCCTATGCGCGTATGATCCCCAATGGTCAGCTTATCCAAGCCGATTAATACATTCAGGTGCCCTATTCGAACATCGTCGTCTATCCGGCATTCCCGCGCATCAATGATGCTAAAGCCGACGCGGACACGCTTGCCGATCTTATAACCAAAGAAAAGGCGATATGAAGGACGTTTTAAGGCTGAGGGAAGTAGCGCTACCAAAGCGAGAGCAAACAATCTGAATTTACCTGTTCTCCGCATTAACCTCGCAACTCCAACCATCACCCGCAGCCTTTCACCCATCAATCAGAAAGTGTTACCTCTCAAGATCGACCAAGGCGGGGTGAAGCGTCTCTCGTCAAGCTCCATACCGGGTCCCAAGCTGAGCAGCCCGGCTGAGATGGTAGTCACAGGGAACACCTGCTCCCCCTGGAGTCTCTAGTAGCGAGTGCAGATGAGGCAGGACTGATTAAAGTTCGCAGCTTTGAGGTTCCGGACTCAGGAGCCGTGTGCTGCTTCCCGGAGAGCGGCAGCAAGTTTGTCGGCCTGTGCGGCGAGTCCGTAATGCTCCAGGGCCCAACGCCGCCCTGCCGCTCCCATCAGCTCCCGACTGTCGCGATCGGCAATCAAAGTTGACAGTGCTTCATGCCATTCATCAGGAACCGTCGCACAATAGTGTGTGCTGCCCACCTTTCCATACTCTCGTACCGCTCCTACCGGAGTGGCGACAAACGGTATTCCCACTGCCATGTATTGAATAGCCTTGAATCCAGACTTTCCCGCAGCCCACTGTGATGCATATAGACTTGGATCGATCGGGTAAAGGCCAATATCCAGCGACTGGAAATCTTTCACTTCCCGATCCAATTCCCACTTCAGATTCTCGACCTCAACTCCGGGAATGCGGACCTCGCTCTTTCCGGCACCCACTATTTTTAGGCGGAACTGGTGATTTCGCGCCAATTCCCGCAGAACCGAAAAGGTCGATTCTAGATACGGGAATGTCGAGTGCGTGCCGATCCATCCAAGCACTACACCTTCGTCATGATGATCTCGCGGCACAGGACGAAACACGTCGGTGTCTACCACGGTCGGAATAAGTCGAGCCTTTGCTCCTTTGCTGATCACATACTCCGCGATGGCGCTATTGCCGCACGTTACCAGACTGGCCCACCGAATGAGATCATCCGTTTTACTAAACCACTTAAAGGCCTTTCCAAGCTTGCCGAAGGTCGGGCTAGTATAGGGGATATAGGTTGCGTCATCCAAATCAAGCACCATTGGACGTCCATTCAAGTGCGTACAAAGCCACTCAATCACTGGAGGTCCAAATATCATCGCTTCGCGCTGAATGAGAACGACGTCGGCTCGGCGAGCAGCAAGCACGTCTTTAAAGCGGAGCAGTCCAGCTCCGAGCAGACCAAGCGCGGTACGCGGCAGCGCGTTGCGCTTGTATAGCGATTCAAACATTTTCGCGTCGAGAAACGGTAAAATCGAGAGCGTGATTCCCCGCTCGGAAAGTGCACCTTTGAATTGGTCCAAACGATAACGAGTCGCTGCTGCTTGAACAGGGTATGATGCGAACGCCACAACTTTCATGCTTGAGAGATCGAATGCGCGGGTCGGAGTTTAGGACCCTGGCTACTACTAATCGAGTCTAAATTCGGAACGCCAGGTTGGCCGTGTCTAAGAATGGCGGCTGATGTTTCTTGGCAATTAGGCATGTCTCCAGCACCAGGAAGTCCATCTCCGTTCTCATAAAGCACCGATAGCTATCTTCGGGAGTGCAGACAATCGGTTCGCCCCGCACGTTGAAACTCGTGTTGACGATCACCGGACAACCAGTCTTCGCGCGAAAGGCCTCGATAATCTCCCAATAGAGCGGATTTGTCTCGCGCCTGACGGTCTGGATCCTTGCAGAATAGTCCACATGCGTCACGGCGGGGATTTCCGATCTTTTAATGTTAAGCTTCTTAATGCCCCAAAGGGATTGCTCGTCCTCGCTCATCGGTTTTCTACGCGGCTCTGCCACATCAGCCACCAGCAACATATAAGGACTGTCGGCGTCAAGCTGGAACCACTCGGCAACTTGTTCGCGCAAGACGCTGGGAGCGAATGGTCGAAAGCTTTCTCTATATTTGATCTTCAGATTCATCACCGTCTGCATCTCCGGCGAGCGAGGATCGCCAATAATGCTCCTGCCGCCAAGAGCGCGCGGGCCAAATTCCATCCTTCCCTGATGCAGTCCTATAATCTTCCCGGCCGCCAACAAGTCCGCTACGGCTCCGGGTAATTCACGTCGTAAGTGTTTCTCGTATGGTGCGCCTCTGGATTTCAGGAACGCTTCAATCTCTGCTTCGCTGTAACGAGGTCCCAGGAAAGAACCTTTCATGCCGTCAGCATAAGGTGGCAGGCCATTCGTTGCCGGCGCGTCATTTGCTTGTCCTGGTTGCCAGGTACCCGCCCTTTCCGGACTCAGCCGAGGCTGGCCCAGATAGCGATGCCAAAGAGCGAAAGCAATGCCAACAGCACCTCCTGCGTCGCCCGATGCCGGTTGAATCCAAATATCATCAAAAGGAACTTCGCGCAGAACTCGTCCATTAGCAACGCAGTTCAGCGCCACTCCGCCCGCCATGCAAAGGCGTTTCATTCCAGTCTCCTGCCGTGCAAAGCGCGTCATCTTCAGCATCACCTCCTCAGTAATCACCTGAATGCTCCGCGCGAGGTCCATGTCCCTTTGTGTGATCTCAGATTCAGGTTTTCTGGGCTGGCCGCCAAACAACGTATCAAAGGCACCGCTGGTCATACGCAAGCCTTGTGAGTAGCTGAAGTATTCGTGGTTCATCTTGATGCTGCCATCGTCGCAGATCTCCAGAACCTTGTCCTTAATAATCGAGACGTACTTCGGTTCGCCATAAGGCGCCAGCCCCATTACTTTGTATTCGCCGCTATTAACTTTGAATCCGGTGTAGTAAGTGAAAGCGCTGTAGAGGAGACCCAGGCTGTCGGGGAAACGAAGCTCTTTCAGCAGAGTGATTTCGTTCCCTTTGCCAATGCCGATCGAACTGGTTGCCCATTCGCCAACACCGTCGATAGTTAGGATAGCAGCCTCTTCGAAGGGAGACGGATAAAAAGCGCTGGCGGCATGGCTTTCGTGATGGTCACCAAAAAGAAGTTTCCAGGCGAATTTCTTGCCCGCTTTTTTGGCGGCCCGCCCGTTTTCCTTCCCATTCGCTTTAGCCAGCTCGGTCTTGATCACGTCAGGCATCCAGAGCTTTTCCTTCATCCACAGCGGCATGGAGCTTAGGAAAGACTTGAATCCTGAAGGAGCATAATCGAGGTAAGTTTCCAGCAGGCGGTCAAACTTTAGGAGAGGCTTATCATAAAAGCCGACGTAGTCCAGATCGTTCGCATCGAGATTTGCTTCGCTCAGACAATAACGAGCAGCATGGAGAGGAAAGTTATGATCGTGTTTGACTCTCGTGAAACGCTCTTCCTGAGCCGCAGCGACGATCTCGCCATTCACCAGCAGACAGGCAGCAGAGTCGTGATAGAAAGCCGAGATGCCAAGTATGCTTACCACCAACGCCTCCGCACGATTCCTAAAACAGCGTGTAGATAAAAGGCGCAATGGCGGAACCCTGGGCAAGCGCAAGCAGGGCGCCCACGAGGACGAGTGTGATAACTATCGGCGCTAGCCAGTACTTTTTGTTCTCCTTCATAAACAACCGCAGCTCGCTTACAACCTGGAACTTGGACATTTCGACTCCTCAGTCACTTCCTTCTCAAAACATCCTCTCATAGTGAAGCGGATCCCGCTGACGGTCCGAATAAGGTCGCCAATAGGAAAGGCTATTAACTTCACGGCGGTGCAGAGGATCCCAACCAAACATTCTCTTTACCATACCGATCGGAGCAACAATTGCGAAGAAGATGAACCCGAGTATGATGCGGGTGCTGATATAAGCAAGCGCTTCTGCGAGTAGCATCCATGCTCGGTTCGGATAGACCAGGGACCTGGGGAATATCGCCCCCAGCACTATTGAGGGCCGCGCCCAAGAGCAAGGTCACTTGCGCAACGCCGATTAATTTGCCGCGGTAAAGCCACCAGGCGCTGAGCAGACTAAAAATAGCACCCACAATCAATCCAAACTCTCTCTCCACTCGGTAGCGGCGCTGGAGGCTTGGTCCTGCTTTAATTTTTGGGTTCTGACTTATATTCATTAATGCTTTTCTTCATCACTCAAGTCGAGGGCTAAACGCTAGCGAGGCTCCAGTCCGTGGAAGAGTCGGAGCCAGAGGCACACCTCACCGCATGCCTGGCCTTTGCGTACCTAGTGACCATTTCACAGCTAAGCTCTGGGAGAGTCACAATCGCTGAACAGTCTACCTTCGCAACGCACCGACTTCGCGAAACTGATGGAACGAGATTGAGAAGAGCTACCGCGTTTCGGCAGTCGCACCAGCCGAGCCTTCCGACTTTTCGCCAGGTTCGGCGTCAGAGTAGTAGCTCGAGTAGTAACCGGAGTAATAATAGTCCTGAGTTTCGAGCTTCACATTGTTTAGCACCACTCCGAATATATGGGCGCCCACGTCGAGCAGTTGTTGCTTAGCGCGCCTAACTACTGCGCGCGAACTCTTGCCGCTATGCACGACCAGGACCACACCGTCGGCCATCGTCGAGAGAATGGAGGCATCGGTAAAGGAGATTGCAGGTGGTGAATCTATAATGATGTGTCCAAAACGCTCAGCCAGCAGACCCAACAGCTTTCGCATTTGGTCTGAACCAAGAAGCTCAGCCGGATTCGGTGGAACGGGGCCCGAGGTTAAGAGTTTCAGATTAGGAAGCTTGACGTAAGTCTGAAGCAATTGGTCGAGATCAGGCTCACCGGAAAGCCAATTGGTTAGCCCTCGTGAATTTGGTATATCAAAGTGGGTATGGAGTCTGGGTCGCCGTAGATCGCAATCGACAATCAGCACCTCAGCTCCGGTCTGTGCCAGCATGAACGCGGTATTAATCGCCGTGGTTGTCTTTCCTTCCGATGGCTGGCTTGAGGTAACCAGAATGGTCCTGGGTGGGTGGCCCGCTGAGGAAAGTAACAGCGACGTACGCAGATGCCTGTAGGACTCGGCAATAGGCGAACGTGCGTCGTCGATCATCGCCAGCGCGGTTGACTCCGGTGGGACGGCTGGCGATGCACCGGGAAGCCCAATTAATCGCGCCCGATCCGGTCGGCTCGCCGGGATCAAAGCCAACGCAGGTAGGTGTATGTAACGATCGACATCGTCGATTGACTTGACGGTGTCATCCAGGAAATCGAGCAAGAACGCCAGGCCGATGCCCGCAACCAAAGACAACAAAAATGCGATGAAGATGTTGCGAAAACGCTGCGGTCCGATGGGCGTGGTCTTCAAGCGGCTGTAAGTGGCAATACTAACCTCATTTGATCTGTCGCCTGAAGTTACCTGCAACTCACGCTGGCGCTGAACAAGAGTATTCAAATACTGTTTATTTGTTTCGAGCTCCTGAGTGATCGCTATTAGGTCAATCTGATCCCGAACCTGCTGCGTTGTCATTCCCTTCTGCTGTTCATAAGATTTCTGCAGGCTATTCTGTTTCGCTACTGCGGCTTCGTATCGTCTTTTCATTGACGACACTATTTCAGTAGGAGCTTTGGCGAGTTCCGCCTCGATCGGTTTGATCTGAGCATCAATCTTCTTTACCTCAGGCCACTCACTTGTATAGACCATGAGCAGAGCCTCACGCCTTTCCATAAGCGCTGAGATTCTATCTCTCAGTTTTTCGACGCGCGCCGAAGTCTGCACGTCCGGAATCGAAAAGGAGTCTGTCTCTTTCCTGGCGGCCTCATATTGCGCCTGAAGATTCTTCCTATCATTCTCCGCTTCGAGTAACTGACTGCTTAGCGTTGCCAGTCTCTTGGCCTCGAGGTTCCCATTAGGATCGGTAGTGAGGGGTAGATTATGAGCCTTGGCATAGTTGAACTGCGCTTCCTGGTCAGTCTTGATTTTGGTCTGTAAGCTCGCAATTTCCCTGGCTAGAACATCCTCCGCCTTGGTGGAGCCAAGAGTGGCCCGGGCCAGATTATTATTGACGAAAACTTCGGCCAGAGTGTTTGCGATTTTTTGAGCTAATTCCGGATCCGAATGAGCGAACCTGATCTTAACGAGATTCGTCATCGGGATCGGATCAATGGTTTCGCCGGCTATGATCGCATCCTCATACGGCTCCAGTTTTGCGAGTTCTTCAGCGGTGAGAGCCCGGTTCGCTACTTCGTTTTCTCCAACCACCGAAAGTGCTGTACCTGAGTCGGGTGAGACAAACGGTTTGTTTTTTGGGCCGGAGAAAATTTTACGCAGAGAGGCGAAGATTCCTCCCTGACTCTGACCTCCAAAGAAGGTCGGGTTGTTTTGCAGATCCAAGGTCAGGACCACCTGGCGAGCCAGTGCGGGGTTTTGGAGAAGCTTGAGTTGGGTACCCCAGAAGGCTGGATCGCTCTGTGCGTTAATTACGATGTCTTTTGTCTGCAGCACACTTCTTGGCTTCGGCTCAATTCGAATTGTGGTCTCGCCTTCATAAATCGAGGGCGAGCGAAACATTTGAATGGTCACCAAAGAAGTGACCGCCAAAACAAGACTGAGGATCAGCCACTTACGCTTCAGGACTACAAATAAATAATCGCGGAAGGTTGTGGGCTCGAGGGCCGACACACCATAGGGCTTTGCCTGGGCGATGTCAGCCAGCGGCCGATCCAAATGGCGGTCGAGCGGATTGACTGGTATTAGACGATTATCTGGCGACATCATAATTTTCAGACCTTCAGTAGAACTACGGGGGATAGAATAATAGCAGAGACTCGCCGTCTGGCAAGGCGACACACACCGCACATTCAACTTTGAGCGGCAGTTTCGGTCCTTTTTTTGGAAGCAATGAAGTCCGACAGCGCGTCGTGCCATAAAGGCAGTGGTGCCAACCCAATCGCCTCAGAAAGCAGACACTTCAGGCGCGAATTCGTAGGACGCGGCGCCGGTCTATTGAGAGAACTCATCGTGACCGTTTCGAGGTTGGTCTGGTCATAACCTGCAGCCCCCAGTGCAGCGCGGGTGAACTGCTCGTAGCTGGCGCCATCTCCGGAATTTACAACGTGGAAAATTCCGGGAAGATCTCGCTCGGCCAACTCCCGTAATCGCGCCGCCAGATGAGGCGCATATGTCGGTGTTCCCCACGCGTCACTGATGGTTTTCAATCGCTCGCCTCTGGCGGCACGTTCGACAACCGTGCTCAGAAAATTTCCTCCTCCGCACCCAAAAATGAAGCCAGTTCGAACAACGATGGTGCGGGCAAAAGCCTGTTGAGCCCTCCGCTCTCCGTCCAGCTTCGAAACTCCGTAAAAACTCTCAGGGTTAGGATCGTCTCGCTGTGTATAAAACCCTTCCTTAGCACCGTCAAAGACGTAATCAGTTGAGATCGTAATCAAGCCCGCGCCGGCTTCGCGGCTGGCCATAGCGAGGTTTTCCGGTCCCGCAGAGTTTGCGGCGACTGCACGATCGTGATCAAACTCGCAACCATCCACATCCGTCCAAGCCGCGCAGTTAATAACAACATCTGGTCGCCGCTCGTCGATTGAAGCATTTACTAGTTCGGAGTTTGAGATGTCCAGAGTTTGATGGTCGTAGCCGAAGACTGTGTCGCCCCGCGCGACACAATAATGGCTTAGAGCCTGACCCACCAGTCCACCAGCACCTGCCACCAAAACTCTCAACGCGCTCCGACCTCCGTTCCATATTGCTGCTGGTAATACTCGCGATATGCGCCACTGCGAGCTCGCTCGATCCACTGAGCGTTCTCTTTGTACCACGCAATTGTTTTTCGTAGCCCGCTCTCCCAGGTTTCGACCGGGCGCCACCCAAGCTCTCCCTCCGCCAGGGAAGGATCGATTGCATAACGCCTATCGTGGCCAGGACGGTCCTTAACAAAGCGAATCAGCGAACGTGGCTTGCCGAGGGCGTCCAGAAGTGATTCAGCAACCTCGATGTTGTGCCGCTCGTTGCGAGCTCCAATATTGTAGACGGCTCCGGATCGCCCTTTTTCCAGGGCCGACAGTATCGCTCTACAGTGGTCATCAACGTGAATCCAATCACGCACATTTCGGCCGTCACCATAAATTGGAATGGGCTCGTCATTCAACGCATTTGAAAGAGCAAGCGGAAGAAACTTTTCCGGGAACTGCCGTGGACCGTAATTATTTCCACACCGGGTAATAATAGTGTCGAGACCGAAAGTATGATGCGCGGCCCGCACCAGATGCTCCGCTGCCGCCTTCGAGGCCGCATAAGGGCTGTTCGGTGCAAACGCTGAGTCCTCTGTAAAATAAGCCGTTTCATCTTCAGGTAAACTGCCCATGACCTCGTCAGTGGATACTTGCAGGAAGCGGGTTACACCGCGCTCACGGGCAGCATCCAGCAAGACCTGTGTGCCTAAAATATTAGTGCGGAGGAATTCGTCAGCCGAGAGGATGCTGCGATCGACGTGCGACTCTGCAGCAAAATTGATAATGGCCTCAGTGCCCGTGTCCAACGAGGCAAGTACGGCATCTCGATTTGTTATGTCGCCGCGAATGAAACGGTGCCTTCTAAAATCCAAGTCTTCCAGGTTGTCCAGATTTCCTGCGTAAGTTAGCGCGTCAAAGTTCGTAATTTTACATAACTCATCCCGGCTCAACAGAGACCTGACAAAAGCCGACCCGATGAAGCCTGCGCCGCCTGTGATAAAAAGTTTCATCATAGACCAGATTACTACGAGTTTGTCTCTCTAGCTTAGGATACGTCGCTGCACCTTAGACTCTGACTAGCGGGAAATCGACTGCCAAGATCATTCTCAGCCGAAAACTTCCAATTGTCGCCAACTGATAAGCGTTGCCGCCGCTCTTGCAACCAACAGACATTCAGCATTGCTTCAAGGCTCCTTCGTCCGAATGATGAAGAGAGCCTGGCTACTTGCTATGACAATCTCTCCCATTAATTTGACGAACGCCCAGCCTGAGGTGGCTGGTTGACGTTACGCGCCATGAGTGGTTAGACTGCCTTTCGCCTCACCCGCAGATATCTTCATAGGTGCGGGCTGGGGAACTTCCTCCACACGCCGTAGTAAGATCGAATTGGGTATGACGACCAGCAACAGCGCGGACGCGCTCCCATCATCTACCGGCCTCTCCCCGAGCACAACACCAATTACACAGACCGACTTAGCTATCAGTACCGAGCCGATGTCGCACATTCTGCCGGACGAGCCGCTGGTGGTCATTCAGCCTGGAGGGTTTTGGGTTTCTTTTAAGCTCCGCGAACTTTGGTCCTACCGCGATTTGCTCTATTTCCTAATGTGGCGCGACGTGAAGGTGCGCTACAAGCAGACGCTGCTCGGGGTGTTGTGGGTGGTTCTGCAACCGCTCTTCATGATGCTGATCTTCACGATCTTTTTCGGCAGGCTAGCTGGTATCAAGTCGGACGGCCTTCCTTACTCGCTTTTCGCTTACGCCGGGCTGCTGCCATGGATGTTCTTCGCCGCCGCCGCCAACACGAGCGGTAACAGCATGGTCAACAACGCCGCCTTACTTACAAAAGTTTACTTCCCGCGTCTAATGGTGCCGGCGGCGCCGGTCGGCGCAGCGCTGGTTGACTTCGGCATCTCGTTCGTTGTGCTCGCGGCGTTGATGATCTACTGGGGCGTCGTCCCGACTTGGAATCTCCTCATGCTGCCTGTCCTCGTCCTCCTGCTAGTGACCCTGACGCTGGGCTTCGGGGTGTTGATGTCGGCCTTGAATGTTAAGTACCGGGACATCCGCCTCGCGCTGCCGTTTCTGATTCAGGTCTGGTTCTTCGCCACGCCGATCATCTACCCGGTCAGCATTGTGCCCGAAAGGTGGCGCTGGGTGATGTCGCTGAACCCAATGACGGGGATCGTCGAGGGCTTCCGCGCCGCGCTATACGGGCAGAACGAATTCGATTGGTTAGCGCTGGCGATCTCCGCCATCAGCACTTTGGCACTGTTCGTCTACGCTGCCTTCACTTTCCAGCGCATGGAGAAGAGCTTCGCCGATATCGTCTGAAGGTTCTATGAGACCTATAGTTAAAGTCGAGAATCTGAGCAAGCAGTACCGGATCGGCGTGCGGGCCGAAAGCTACCCGACTCTGCGCGACGCGTTGGCGGGTGCGGCCCGCGCGCCGCTCCGCTTCCTGCAACGCAACGGGCGCGGGCGAGATTCGACGTTTTGGGCGCTGCAGGATGTCGCCTTCGAAGTCGCCCCCGGCGAAGTCGTTGGCATCATCGGGCGTAATGGCGCGGGCAAATCCACCCTCCTGAAAATCCTTTCGCGGATCACCGAGCCGACCACTGGGCGGATCGAACTCTTCGGGCGCGTCGCCAGCCTGCTCGAAGTGGGGACGGGCTTTCACCCGGAACTGACGGGGCGGGAGAATATTTTCCTCAACGGCGCAATTCTCGGGATGCGGAAGGCAGAGATCGAGCGCAAGTTCGACGAGATCGTCGCCTTTGCCGAGGTTGAGAAATTCATCGACACGCCCGTCAAACACTATTCAAGCGGCATGTACGTGCGCCTCGCCTTCGCCGTCGCCGCGCATCTGGAGCCGGAGATTCTGATCATCGACGAAGTTTTGGCGGTCGGCGATGCGGCGTTTCAGGCCAAATGCTTCGGAAAGATGGCCGATGTCGCGCGTGAGGGCCGCACCGTGCTGTTCGTGAGTCATAATTTGGGCAGCGTGGCGAACATGTGCTCGCGCGCCATCCTCTTGGTGGACGGCCGCAAGTGGCGTGAAGGGGCTGCGTCGGAGATCGTGGCCGAGTACATCGCCATAGGCCGGGAGACGCAGGGCGAGAGGGTCTGGCCCGACCCTGAGACGGCACCTGGCAACGAGAAGGTGCGCCTGCACGCAGTTAAGATTAACTCCGGAGGCCAAGTGACCGCCGATGTGAACATTGAGGAGGAGGTCACCGTCGAGGTTGACTACTGGAATCTCAAGCCGAACGCGCGCCTGTGCGTTAGCATACATTTGCTCGATAGGATGGGCATCGGTGTGCTCGCTTCGGCCAACATCGGCTCTGCCAATCTGATCAGGGATGACTGGTTCGGTAGGCCCCATCCCGTTGGGTTGTTCAGGACAACTTGCAAACTGCCGGGCAACTTTTTGAACGACGGGCGCTACAGCATCAACGCCATCGTGCTCACCGACGTGAGTAACGTCGAAGTGTTTGCGACGGAGGCGGTGTCCTTTACCGTGCATGAGACAGGCGCGATGCGTAAGGAGTACGGCGGCGGCTGGCTGGGCGTGGTGCGCCCGAAATTGGCTTGGCAGACTGAGCATCTACAAGCCTCTGACTCCGCACACTCCCGCGTCCCGGCAGCAGATCGGCGGAAGAATATATGAAGGTCGTAATCCTGGCGGGCGGCGTGGGCACCCGTTTGCGCGAAGAGACAGAGTACCGTCCCAAGCCACTGATCGAGATTGGTGGACGTCCGATTCTCTGGCATATCATGAAGACTTTCGCACACCACGGCTTCCTTGAGTTCGTGCTCTGCTTGGGTTACCGCGGTAATATGGTGAAGGATTACTTTCTCAATTATGAAGCAATGAACAACGACTTCACCGCGTGCCTCGGGCGCCAACATCAGATTACCTACCACGATTCGCATCGGGAGCAGGATTTTCATGTGACACTCGCCGACACGGGATTGGAGACGATGACGGGCGGGCGCGTCAAGCGTGTCCAGAAATATATTGATGATGATCCGTTCGTAGTCACTTACGGCGATGGTGTCGCGAACGTCGATATCCAAGCGTTGCTCGCTTTTCACCGCGCACATGGCCGAGTCGCGACAGTCACCGCCGTGCGGCCCATCTCACGCTACGGACTCCTAGAAATTGATCCTGATGATAAAGTCGCCACTTTTGTCGAGAAGCCGCAACTGCACGGCTGGATCAACGCGGGCTTCTTCATCTTTAATCGGCGGGTATTCGAGTACCTCACAGGCGATGATTGCGTGCTGGAGCAGGAACCATTGGAGCGTTTGGCCAAGGAGGGAGAATTAGTGGCTTATCGGCACCATGGTTTCTTCTTCGCGATGGATACCTACCGCGAATTCCAGTATTTAAATGAGCTGTGGAACACTAATAGGGCGCCTTGGAAGGTATGGGAGTGAAAAGTTCTTTCTGGCAGGATCGGCCCACATTCGTTACCGGCGCCACAGGCTTGTTAGGCAATTGGCTTGTGCGTCGGTTGTGGGAACACGGAGCTGACGTGGTGTGTTTGGTGCGCGACTGGGTTCCTCAGAGCGAACTGATACTGTCCGGGCTTTCGCAACACGTAAAGATCGTCAGAGGTGATGTCTGCGACACGCAGTTGCTGGAACGAGTATTAGGCGAGTATGAAATCGACACCGCCTTCCACCTCGCCGCGCAGACTATTGTTAGCATCGCCAATCGCAATCCCTTTTCGACCTTTGAGACCAATATACGCGGCACCTGGTCATTGCTCGAAGCTTGTCGCCGAAGTCCCACCCTGAAGTCTTTGGTGCTGGCCTCCTCAGATAAGGCCTACGGAGATCACGAGGTGCTGCCTTACGACGAAAGTGCGCCTCTGCAAGGGCAGCATCCCTACGACGTCAGTAAATCGTGCGCCGATCTGATCGCCCGCACCTACGCCGTTACTTACGGCCTGCCGGTTGTTATTACTCGCTGTGGCAACTTCTACGGCGGCGGCGACTTGAATTGGAGTCGCCTCGTGCCGGGTACCATCCGTTCAGTGGTGCGCGGGCAACCTCCGGTGATCCGCTCAGACGGCCAATACATTCGGGACTACTTCTACGTCGAAGACGGCGCCGCTTCTTACATGTTGCTTGCCGAGCAACTGTCAGCCAATCCCGCGCTGAAAGGTGAGGCCTTCAACTTCTCCAACGAGTTGCAGATCACCGTACTTGAACTGGTGCAACGCATCCTAGATTTGATGGAGTCGGACCAGGTGCCGGAGATTCTTAACGAGGCAAGTAACGAGATTCGTCATCAATATCTGAGTGCGGCCAAGGCTCGCACGATGCTGAGCTGGGCACCTTTGTTTACGCTGGATGAAGCTTTGGTTCAAACGATCGGATGGTACGAAAAGTTTTTCATGGCCAAAGATTCAGTGGAAACAGTTACAGTGCAGGGCCTAACATGAAGTATGTCATTCATCAACGAGACTCGTGCCGGATCTGCAGTGCTCGTGAACTGCGGCGCTTCCTGCACTTTGATGATATGCCGTTTACGGACGACTTTGTTTCGCCGCAAACGAAGGGGACTGAATTCCTTGCACCGCTCGACATCTATTGGTGCCGCGAATGCAAGACCAGCCAGACGTTGCACGATGTAGAGGTCACGGATTATTACCGCGAGTATCGTTACACCGCTTCGAGTTCTCCCTTCGCGCAACGGTTTATGCGTCACTTGGCGGAGGAGACTGTCCGTCGTTTCGGCCTGCTTCCCGGCGCAAAAGTCATTGAGGTCGGCTCGGGCGACGGCTACCAACTCTCCTGCTTCAGGCAGCTTGGCTCACAGGTATTGGGCTTCGAACCCTCGGCTGAGCTGACGATGATGTCTCAGGCGGCCGGTGTGCCGGTGATCCAGTGTCTATTCACTGCCGATAGGGTGCAGTCGATCCCATCCGAAATGCGGCCCGCGGACGTGGTGCTGCTTACTTACACGTTTGACCATCTGCCTGACCCGCTGTCGTTTTTACAGGCGGTGAGTGGCGTCATCGAGGAAGACCGCGGCGTGTTGCTTATTGAAGTCCATGATCTGAAAAAGATCATGGAGCGGCGCGAGACGTGCCTCTTCGCGCACGAGCACTCGGTGTATCTCTATGAGTTAACGATGAAGCGGCTACTGGAGCGCGCCGGATTCAAATTGCTCACTGCGCAGTTGGTGCCGGAATTGCAGCGTCGCGGTAACTCGTTGCTCGTGGCAGCGGCCCTGCAACAAAGCAGACATGAGTCCGAGCCGTTCACGCGCTTCGAGAACCTTGCACCGTTGGAAGAGTGGACGCCCTATGCGACATTCGGTGTTGAGGTACGACGAAGTTATGCGGGTCTTTGCAATTACGTGCGCAGCCGAACACGGGCGGGCTTGCGCTTGTCGGGATATGGTGCGGGCGGGCGTGGCGTAATGGCGCTTGCGATGGCAGATCTGGACAACAGAGACATCACCTATCTCTGCGATCAGAATACTAGTTTTCATAATCTGCTCACTCCACGTTCTCATGTCCCTGTAGCGGCGCCCGAACGGCTATTGACCGAGCCGACAGATGAATCGATAGTCTTTTCCTTCGGCTACATGAATGAGATCAGGCAGCAACTAGCGCCCTATGAGGAGCGCGGCGGTAAGCTGATTTCTTTATTGGATTTGATCTGATGAGAGCCTTTATTACCGGCGCGTCTGGCTTTCTCGGATCATATCTGACGCGGCTGCTTGTGAGTCGGGGTGAAGCGGTTGCTATCCTGCAGCGACCTGAGAGCGATTTATGGCGCATCAAAGATGTGTTGCCGGAGGTTACTCAGATTGAAGGCAATCTCCTGGCACTGGCTAAGATTAAAAAACAATTCGTGGAGTTTGCTCCCGATACGGTTTTTCACCTCGCCTGGTTCGGAGTCGGCAATCGCTATCGCAATGACGAGCTACAGGTAAAGCAGAATCTCTACGGGAGTCTGGATCTGTTGCGCCTGGTTCAGGATTCTGGTTGTCGCACGTTCGTGGGACTCGGCTCGCAAGCGGAGTACGGCCCGCAGCAACGAGTACTTGATGAGAACGCGCCGACGAACCCAACGACGTTATATGGCACCGTGAAGCTTTGTACTTACCTGCTCACGCGCCAACTCGCGACAGAATCAGAACTGCGGTTCGCGTGGCTGCGCCTCTTTTCATCATACGGCCCAAAAGATAATCCCGATTGGATGATACCTTATCTCATCGGCTGTTTGCTCCGCGACGAGCGCCCTGCGCTGACACGTGGCGAGCAGCGCTGGGATTACGTATATGTTGCAGATGCGGCCGAAGCGATCTACCTGACCGCCCTGTCCGAGACCGCTGAGGGGGTGTTTAACTTAGGTTCAGGCCAAGCCTACTCTGTTCGTAGCATCGTTGAGCAAATCCGCGATCTTATCAACCCGGCACTCCCGCTCGTCTTCGGTGATCGTCCCTACCGGCCCGATCAAGTAATGCACTTGCAGGCCGACATCAGGAAGTTGTTGGTTGCGACAGGTTGGCATCCGCGTACGCAGTTGGCAGACGGCCTGAGGGAGACGGTCGAATGGCACCTGAGCCATATAGGAGTCGGCACATGAGCGAGAGTTCACTGAAGCAACTAGGGCACCACGTAGCGATGTACACAACCAACGAAAAGGACGCGATCGGAGAACTGTACGACGCGTTCGCCACATCACCACTCTCGCTTGCGCAGCGGCTACAAACCTTCCCGCGGCACGTGCGACGCCAGGACATTGCCCGTTTCCTTGCGAAGTACGAACTCTTTGACTTGAGTTTGTGCGCAAACGGCAACGTTGTAGAGTGTGGCGTGTTTGCCGGCGGTGGGCTTATGAGTTGGGCCCATTTTTCGGCGATCCTTGAGCCGTATAACCATACGCGGCGCGTCATTGGATTCGACACTTTCACCGGCTTCCCCGGTGTGCATGAGAAGGACGTGCACTCGGGCCAGTCGGAGCATCTGCACGAGGGGGCGTTTTCCACCAGTGATTCGATTGTCAGTGAGATTAACCACCTGGCGGATCTACACGACCGCAACCGCCCACTCGGGCACGTGCCGAAGATCGAACTGGTTGTCGGCGACGCCTGCGCGACTATTCCGAAATATGTTGCTGAACACACGCAGTTACTGATCAGCTTGCTCTATTTGGACTTCGACATCTATGCGCCAACTAAAGTCGCTCTGGAGCAATTTTACCCGCGTGTGGTGAAGGGCGGTGTTGTAGCCTTCGACGAATTGAATTGTGCTGAATTCCCTGGTGAGACTGTAGCCTTGTTCGAGACGTTGGGCCTTGAGCAGGTGCGACTGCGGAGGTTCGCTTTCGATCCTTACATCTCATATTTTGTAAAGGGTGATTGATTGACTGGACTCATCCAGCCCAACGATTAGAGGACGAGCTGCGAACGCGTGCCGTGTTGTGTCTGAGTGAAGCGGCGAAGTGGTCTCCGAGCAGTCTGGCTGAAGGATTGCAACGAACCATAGAGTGGTACAGCCAGAAGAGAGAACGCTATGCCTGACCAGTTCTGTCGCCTCTGTCTTTCAAATCAGCTCTCCGAGTGCCTGGTGCTGGAGGGCGCTCCCCGCAACATTCAGCGTCTGTTAACGGAGAAGCAGCTCCCAACGGACTCGCCCATCACCCTCAAGGTCTATCAGTGCCGCGACTGTAGCTTCGTGCAACTCTCGGAGCGGCTTGAAGATGACTATTATGACGAATACTGGATGACTGCCACGCATTCAGCGCAGATGAGAGAGTTTCAACGCGCGCAGGCTCTCGACTTTGTCCAGAGGTTCAATCTATCGGGCAAACGTATCATCGAGGTCGGATGCGGCGACGGCAACTATCTGCGGTACCTGCATGAAGCGGGCGCGATTCCCTGCGGCATTGAGCCTTCAGGTCCGTTTCGCCAGACAGCTGCGGCGCGCGGCTTTCAGATTGCCGACGGCTACGTGGGTCGCGCTTTTACTGTGCAAGGCGCGCCCTTTGATGCCTTCGTGACGAGGCAGGTATTTGAGCACGTTCAGGACCCAAACGATTTTCTCCTGGGTATTCATCGGATTCTCAGCCCCGCGGGCGTGGGGCTGGTCGAAGTGCCCAGTCTTGAGCAGGCCCTCGAAGGCGGGCGTTTCTACGACTTCTTCCCGGACCATGTCAACTACTTTTCGGCTCTCACTTTCAGACATGCGCTCGAACGCAACGGCTTCGAGGTGTTGGAGGTTGCACGCGGCATGAATGGAGAATTCAACATCGCCCTGGTTCGGAAAGCTCCTGAGGTGGATTTCGTAGCCATGCAGCGCACCCTGGATCTCATCGTGAAGGACCTGCATGAATTTGTCGAAACGCAGCACAGGCAAGGGCGTCGCGTCGCGGTTTGGGGGGCGGGCGGTAAGGGGTTGACGGTGATGGCTGTGGCGCAACTCAGCAGTGTGGCTTATGTTATTGACTCAGATCCGCACAAGCATGGACGCTTCACGCCGGTCAGTCATCTGCCCGTCTTTGCGCCGGAGCGTTTGCTGTCGGATCCAGTCGATGCGTTGATCCTGACGGCACTCGCTTACCGTGATGAGATTCTTCGTCAACTGCGGGACGATCTCAGATTCGAGGGTACGATAGCCGTGCTTGGGCCAAGACTTCAGGTGCTGGAAAAAGAGTTCAGGCCGAGCGAGATGGCGGCACTTTGATGCTCATAATTCAAATCCTCATTACACAAAATTTCACATGGCAAATTCAGATCATATCCCGGCGAAAAAACTAGCGACAGCCATTCGCGCACATACCCTGCGCATGGTGCATAGCGCGAACGCCTCGCACGTCGGGACGTGCCTTTCCATGGCCGATCTCCTGGCTGTACTCTACGCGGGCGTCTTGCGCGTGGATCATCTGCGCCCGGACTGGACTGACCGGGACCGCTTCATCCTGAGCAAGGGTCACGGTGCGGCCATCGTCTACGCCGTGCTCGCCGAGCGCGGATTTTTCCCGCGCGATTGGCTGGATACTTATTGCCAGGACGGATCGAGGCTCGGAGGGCACATCAGCCACCACGGGGTGCCCGGCGTCGAGGTTTCGACGGGCTCCCTCGGCCACGGCCTTTCCATCGGCTGTGGGATGGCCCTCGCGGGTAAGCGCGACCGTCGACCTTACCGCGTCTTCGCCATGCTCTCGGATGGCGAGTTGGATGAAGGCTCGAACTGGGAGTCCATCCTGTTTGCTCCGCACCACGAGTTGGATAACCTCGTGGCCATCGTGGACTACAACAAGATTCAAAGCTTCGGCAGCGTTGCGGAGGTGCTGGAGCTGGCGCCGCTCGCTGACAAATGGCGTGCGTTTCGCTGGGCGGTTCGCGAGATTGACGGGCACGACTACGGGCAGATCGAAGACGCGCTCACGAACGTTCCGCTCGAACCCGGCAGGCCAACCGCCATCATCGCCCACACCGTCAAGGGCAAAGGCGTCAGTTTCATGGAGGGACAGCTCGCGTGGCATTACAAGTCGCCGAGCGCAGAGTTGTTGGAGCAGGCACTTGAGGAGTTAGAGACAACCGCGTGAGAACAACTTTTATTGAAGCGCTCTGCGAGATCGCCGCGGAGGACGAGCGCATCTGGCTTTTGAACGGCGACCTGGGCTATTCCGTCATTGAGCGTTTCTCTGCGCGGTTCCCCGAACGCTCCATCAACGTTGGCGTCGCCGAACAAAACATGACGGGCGTGGCTGCCGGACTCGCCCTGTGCGACAAGATTGTTTTCACCTATTCCATCGCCAACTTCCCGACGTTGCGCTGCCTCGAACAAATTCGCAACGACGTGTGCTACCACAACCTGAGCGTCAAGGTCGTAGCCATCGGTGGCGGCCTGGCCTACGGCGCGCAGGGTTACACACATCATGCTATCGAAGATTTAGCCATCATGCGTGCGCTGCCGAACATGAAGGTCATCGCGCCAGGGGACCCCGCGGAGACGCGCGCCGCCGTCCGTGCTCTCGTGGACTCGCCGGGCCCTTGTTATCTCCGGCTCGGCAAGGCAGGCGAACCCGTCGTGCATCAGGGCTCGCTTGAGCTTACGCCGGGCAAAGCCATCTGTTTGCGTGAAGGCATGGACGCGGCAATTCTTTCGACAGGCGGGATGCTGAAGACAGCGGCGGAGGCAGTCGAGCTTTGTGCGAAGCAGGGCCGGATCGTGGCTCTATACAGCATGCCGTGGATCAAGCCGTTCGACGAGGAACTCATCCGCGACCTCGCGGCGCGGTTCGCGCTGCTATTGACAGTGGAGGAGGCCCGCGCCTCCGGCGGCTTGGGGGGGGCGGTAGCTGAAATTTTGGCAAGCGAGCCGTCGCCGCGAGCGCGTCTGCTGCGGTTGGGTTTTGAAGAATCGCAAATCTCGAATACATTGCTTCACTCAGTTCATACTCAAGAAGGTGCACGCTCGAAGCTTTCGTTAGATGCCGCCGGTCTCGCCAGACGCCTAATAGCTAACTTGTGACGATGTTGCCGCTTCTTTCCATCTGCATCCCGACATATAACAGGGCCGAATTGCTGGAGGCGGCACTCACGTCGCTAGCGCCACAGGTTAGGAAACTAGGCAAGGAAGTGGAGCTGATCGTTTCGGACAACTGCTCGACTGACAACAGCCGGGATGTTGTCGAGCGCCTCGGGCAACAGTTTCCCATCCGCTACCACCGGAACGCGGAAAACGTCGGGGCGATGCGCAACATCCTGAGCCTAGTCAGCGAGCATTCCAGCGGTGAGTTTTGCTGGGTCATGGGGGACGACGAAATGGTCCGGGAAGGCGGCGTACGGAAGCTCCTACAAGCGATTAAGGAGCATTCTGATCTAGACTATTTCTACGTCAATTATTCGATAGATAGTTTCGAGCGCCGCAAAGGCGTCTTCGTGACGGCGGACGATTTCAGGGATTGGAAGCAAACCGGCAACCCGAATTTAGAGGAGAGGCGGATCGACCGCTGGGAGACGCTCATCGCCGAAGATTCCAACGGCCTGACTCCGATATACTGCTCCGTCTTCCGTCGGTCCATGTGGCTGAAGGGCGCCGCCGGCCTGCGCGTGAGCGATAGCTACACGGAAGAGGCACTCTTCTCATCGCTGGCCGAAACTTACCCACAGTCGCTGATTTTTGCACGGACCATGGTGGGGAAGCCGGCCTGGTCGAGCGGTTACCCATGGACCATCGTGTGCGGCACGGAGAGCTGGGTAGACTTCATTCCGGTCGCAATGCTATTGCGTTTCCACGAGTTGCTAGACGCTTTTAAGAGGAACGGCGTGGACGATAGGTTATTAGATCAGCACCGCAGGCAGATGCTGATTCGCGCTGAGACCTACTTAATGGAGGTCTTTCGGGGACGCCGCGCGCCGGGGCTTGAGTCGTTTTCCGTTACAAAGTTTCTTGCCAGACACTACCGCTATTTCGAATCATGGCGAGCGGTATATTCAGCTTTGCTCATTGTTCCGCTGGAAGTCGAGTTCGCGACTTCACCCTCTTACGGCGCATTCGCGGCTGTTGCCCGCGCGGTGTCTCGCTGTCTTACACTCGGAGGGAAGGTGCGAGCGCGGCTGCGCCGGTCTTCCTCGTTTGCGACCCGAGTCTGAAGTGCGAACTTGTTAGTTGATGCACCGCCTCGGCGGCTTTGTCGAGTTCGCGATTTCCCTCGATGGCAGGGGAAGCAAGAGCGCGTGCTAAAATATCCGCTTCCCGCAAGCGTGCAGGGAACTTAGAAGATTATGTGCGGCGTCTTTCGGTTTTTGTGAGGCACGAGAGGATGTCGGCACGATCATTTTGGCGCTACGCGCGGGCTCGGATGATTGTAAAAACCAGCATTGCCGAACCTCTTCAGCGGAGGATATCGCGCAACTCGCTTTTGAAACGAATCTATGTGTGGAATCGCTGGCATCATGCGCTGGAACGGAACGGTTCCAGACCAGTTTGAGATTGAGCGGATGACGGCGGCCATTGCCCACCGGGGTCCGGATGGCGTGGGATTCTTGCAACGCGACAACGTGGCTTTAGGTCACCGTCGCCTCGCGATCATCGACCCCAGGGGCGGGCACCAGCCGATGTCGAACGGCGACGAGACAATCTGGATCACCTACAACGGTGAGATATACAACTACCTCGAACTGAAAGAGGAGCTACGGCAGAAGGGGCACGAATTCGTCACGAACTCTGACACCGAGGTAGTCATTCATGCTTATCAGGAGTGGGGGGCTGAGTGCGTAAATAAGTTACGGGGGATGTTCGCGTTTGGCCTGGCGGACTTCCACAGGCGCAAACTCTTTCTGGCACGCGACCATTTCGGCATCAAGCCTCTGTACTATCGCGTCAGCGATGGCTACCTGGCTTTCGCCTCCGAACTCGCGGCGCTTCGAGAGGTGGACGACGTAGTGCCGGCAGGAAGCCTTTGGGCGCTGGAACTCTACCTCCGCTATCAGTACATACCAACGCCGCACACCGTTTACTGCGACGTCTACAAATTGCCGACGGCAAGTTATCTCATGGTCGACTTTGATGGGCGACTTGGCGAGCCGGTTAAGTATTGGGACATCAACTTCCGCGCCGAAAAGGGGACATCCGACAAGGATTGGGAAGAGCAAGCCGACGCGGTCATCACCGATTCGGTCAAAGCCCACCTCGTTGCGGACGTCCCTTTTGGTGTTTTCTTGTCGGGCGGAATCGACTCTTCACTCGTGGCGCTGAAGATGAGCCAGATTCTTCAGCGCCCCGTCCAGGCATTCGCCATAGGGTTCAAAGAAGAAAAGTACTCGGAACTGGCGTTCGCCCGACAGGTTGCCAAGCGGTGTGGAATCGAACTCCATACCGAAGTGGTCGAAGATGACTCGTTAGATTTCCTGCCCGAGTTGATTGCGCACTACGGCGAGCCGTTCGGAGACAGCTCAGCCGTGCCGACGTGGCATGTCTCGCGACTGGCGCGCGAACGGGTCCCTATGGTCCTTTCGGGTGATGGCGGGGACGAAGGCTTTGCCGGCTACTTCAGCTATGACTACTGGATGAAGACCGATCCGCTCCGCCTCGCCCGCCACGATTTGCGACGGCGCGGGCCTCGAGCTTCATTCTACTGGGCACGCCAAGCGCTTCATACCCGCTTGATCAGAGGCTCCTGGCACGACCTGGATGAGTGGCAGAACCTCATTTATTTCGTAGACGAACGAAACCGCCGCGCCCTCTGGCGTCCGCGGTACCACGGTCTTATCGGTCGTGGCTGCGAAATATTCGAGCAGGCGGACAGAAGGGCACGTCGGCATGACCGCGTGGCCTACGCTCAGTACCTCGATTACCAGACGTATCTCCCGTGCGACATTCTGACAAAGGTGGACGTGGCCAGTATGTATCACGGGTTGGAGGTGAGGACACCGCTCATAGACTTGCGGGTCATGGAACTAGCCCGGCGGCTGCCGCTGAACCAGCGCTTGGGCCGCAATGGTTCGTCGGAGCTGATACCCAAGTACCTCTTAAAGAAACTTCTGGGAAGAACTTTTCCGCCGGAGTTCCTTCATCGGAAGAAGCAAGGGTTCGCGATCCCGCGTGATGTCTGGTTTCTGCCTGGCCAGCGTCCCCGTAAGATGTTGGACGCGGTATTACTTGATCGCGGCAGCCGACTCTACGAATTCTTTGAGCCAAAAGAGATCCGCACGCAGTTGGACCTCCATAGTGAGGATCGCGATAATTCTAACGCCCTCTGGTTGCTACTCGTGCTCGGCCTCTGGCTGGGGCAAAACCCTCACGTTAGTTTTAACTGAACAGTCTTGCGTGTTTTTGACACGATCGGGGAAGCAGTCAGCGTCCAAGTCTATCCTCCAGATTATAGGCGAAACTTACCTTATGCACTTACCGCCGCAATTGTGTTGTCTTAAACACTCGCAATCTTTGACTGTGGACCCTTTTGATTCCCCCCCAAACCTTAGATGTCCGGCGGGCTGCAGCATCCCCGTGGTGCGCGACATCCCGCGTTTCGTGGACTCGTCGAATTACGCATCCGCCTTCGGACTGCAGTGGAACACGTTCCGCAAGACGCAACTCGACTCCTACACCGGCACAACCATTTCGAGGGAAAGGCTGGCAAGGTGTTTCGGGGGCTCGCTTGATGTCGTACGAGATAAGTCAGTGTTGGAGGTTGGGTGCGGCGCGGGGCGCTTCACCGAGTTGATGCTCGGGGCTGGCGCGCATGTCTTCGCGTGCGACCTGTCGCAGGCGGTCGAGGCCAACTACGAAAACTGCCGCGGCTGGCCTTACTATTTCGTCTGCCAGGCCGACGCGCGTGAACTCCCCGTCCTGCCACATTCATTCGACTTCGTCCTCTGCATCGGAGTCATTCAGCATACCCCCTCGCCCGAGGAGACCATCGCCGCCCTTGCGCGCCAAGTCAAACCCGGCGGAATGCTGATTGTCGATCACTATTCACACGCTTACGTACAAAATTTCCTGCAACGGAACTTACGGCGTTTGCTTATCCGTCCTCCTGCGCGTATTGCCAAACCGTTGACACTAGGCCTGGCGCGCGCTCTGCTTCCACTACATCGCATAAGCTGGAAGTGGAAGAATCGGCGAGGCCTGTGGCGCCTGCGACCTGCACTCCTCAGGCACTCGCCCTTTATTGATTACCTCGACCTCTTCCCTCAACTTGGTGATCAGCTAGGGTCCGAATGGTCGGTACTCGACACCCACGATGCGCTGACGGATTACTACAAGCATCTTCGTACCCGCGAGGAGATCGAAGCTTGCTTGCTCTCCTGTGGGTTGACTGATTTGGAAGTCAGCTATGGCGGTAACGGTATCGAGGCGCGTGCCAGAATGCCCGCCCGGGCCGGGCGCGCGACCAAGGTTGGGGCGTAGAGGTTTGCAGCACTTTCGGGAGGGCGAATCATTGCCTGAATGGCGCGTCCAATGAGTCGTTTGGAAAAGGAGAAAGCAACATAGTTTCACTGGCGATGGCAAGGATGGGTTCTTCGTTCGACACTGACGCATATCCCGGTAGGCCCAGAATTCTCTTCATCGGCCCCGGCGAAAGCACACACACTCACTCGTGGGTTGACCTATTAGATAACGCGCCTTTTAACGTTAGGCTCTACGTCTTGCCCGGTCACTATGCACCTCCGGACGACTGGAAAGTAAAAACCTACCTTACCGGATACCACCGCGGACCTATCGACCGGGCGACCCGAAACCGTCTCATAGATAAATCGAGATTGAGGCGCCAAGTCGATCGGTATTTGGCCTATGCCAAAAGGCTAACGTGGGACACCCGGCGATACCCCGAGGAGTGGCTAGTCCGGATTATTCGAAGTTGGCGACCACACATCATCCACACGTTCTCATTAGACGCTGCTGAGTTTTACTTTGACGTTCAGCAAGCTTATGACCTCGGGAACGCAGGCAAGTGGGTGTTGCAGGCCCGGGGCGGGGCTGATCTTGCTTGGAGCCATCTCAACCCCAAGTTACGCGGAAAGATCGGGCAAGTCCTGCGCGCGTGCGATCAGTTGCTTAGCGACAACACGCAAAACTTTCGCATTGCGCGCGGACTGGGGGTCCGCGAGGAACAACTTTCGAGCATCGGAACGGTTCCCGGCACCGGTGGAATTGACGTGAAGGCTCTGGCGGCCAGGTGGGCGGGGGCGCCTTCGACGAGGCGAGTGATCCTCTGGCCTAAAGTCTACGAGTGGCCCTGGTCGAAGGCATTGCCTATATACGAGGCCCTGAAGTTGGCCTGGGATCGCATACAGCCATGCGAGGTGGAAATGCTGGCCACGACGCCCGACGCGAGAATGTATTATTGGACGCTCCCCGAACACATGCGCCAAGAGTGTCGCCTTCGCGACAGGGTTCCGCGCTCCGACGCGCTTGAGGCGATGACGCGCGCTCGCGTAATGCTGGCCCCCTCACTCGTAGACGGGACACCAAACTCCATGTTCGAGGCGATGGCCGCGGGAGCCCTGCCCATCGTCTCGCCTTTAGAGACGATCCGCCCTCTGGTTGAGGATGGACAAAACGTGCTCTTCGCACGCAACCTCTACCCGGAAGAGATCGCCGCAGCGCTCATACGCGCGATGACGGATGACAGGTTGGTGGACGATGCGGCGCGGCGCAACCTGGAGTTGGTGAGTCGCATCGCCAATCGCGACGAGGTGCGCACGCGGGTAATTAAGTTCTATGAGTCCCTGGCGGAAGAGGCGCAGTTATACATTGATCAGATTGAGAGAAACGAGTTGAGACAGTCAAAGAGTCGGGCGGCTTTCTAACGTAGATACTAGTTCACTGTGACCCGCAGCTTGAAGTGACAACCAACGAGTCCGACACAACGAGCCGGCCGCTTGTCAGCATTATCATGCCGACGTACAACTACGCCCAGATGATCGGCGAGGCGGTCGAAAGCTTACAGTCACAGACCTACACCAACTGGGAGTGCTTCGTTATTGACGATGGCTCGACCGATGATACCGCCGGGGTGGTGGCGCGCGTCGCGGAGCGCGACCCGCGCATTCGCTATACATGTCAGACCAACCAACGTCAGTCGGTCGCGAAGAACACAGCCCTCGCCAAGATTCGGGGGGAGTATCTGCAATTCCTTGATGCCGACGATCTCATCGAGTCTCGCAAATTGGAGCATCAAGTGGCGTATCTCGAAGCGGACCCCGAAGTGGATATTGTCTATGGCGGCGTACGATATTTCAGAACGCATTGTAGAAACGAGCGGCTCTATTCGATGGCGGAGGATAATTTGCCATGGATGCCTGGGGTGTCGGGGGTAGGGCGGGACATTTTGCCGTCGCTGGTGCGTGGAAATATCATGGCCATCAACTCACCGCTGGTGAGACGCGTCGTCGTCGAAGCGGTCGGTCACTTCGACGTCCGGTTGCCTCCAGCGGAGGACTGGGATTTTTGGCTGCGTTGCGCCCTAGCGGGGGCACATTTTCAGTTCGTTGAAATTCAGGACACCCTGGCGCTGGTTAGGATGCACTCAACAAGCTCGAGCCAGAACCGGATACGGATGTACAGGGCGATGCTCCTCATCCGAAAAAAACTGGAGGCGTCGCTTGACGACGAGAAGCTGCTGGCGCTCAACCGTGAGTTGAGCGTCGCCGACGAAGTGACTCTCGGAATCAAGGAGGCATCGCGCGGAAGCTCGCTGCAGGGCGCGTGGCACCTCGCCAGAGCGGCGCAGGCCGAGCGGAGGTGGCGGTGGCGGATGAAGTTGCTTGTCTGCGCGCTGGCCTCGCCGATCGTCTCGGAGCGGCGTCTGAGGTCGATGATTGCTTCTTCCTTCACTCAAATGGTCAAGAGTCTCGGGCGGAAGGGCGCGTCGGCTTAGGGCGCGGCGCGCACTCGCTGGAGCCGCGGCGGCGTAGTTTGGCCGACGGAACAGTTATAAATCTCAATCCCGGGATGGGGTTGTCGTCTCCCAGGCTTTAGCGGCAACTGAAGATTCACCTAAATAAAACTCGGAGGCGTTTACTTCGTCAAGCAGGGAGTGCCTCTATATTCTTAGAATCCAAAAACTGAGGGCCGCCTCGACGATTTGTGTAGAATACTCAATATATGCCTACATCATTACCGGAAGTAGCGGTGATCGTTCTCAATTGGAACGGCAAGGATGACACACTCTCATGTCTGAAGAGTGTACGGGCGCAAGAGAACATCGTCGTCCATATGATGCTGGTGGACAATGCCTCGATTGACCATTCCGTACCTGCTGTAAGAGAGAGTTTTCCCGAGGCCGAAATCATAGAAACCGGTGCGAATCTTGGCTACGCTGGCGGCAACAACGTGGGCTTGAAGCACGCTTTGAAACGAGGTTTCGAGTATACCTTCGTTCTAAATAACGATACCGTTCTCGATCCTTATTGCCTGGCGAATCTGGTTGCAGATCTGAATGCGCATCCGAATGCAGCCGCGGCAGCTCCCAAGGCTTTGTTCCTGGACTCCCCAACGACGATATATTTCGCGGGAGGAACGCTGAGTCCAGGGGGCGCGCCTGAGCATGTAGGTATGGGCCAACAGGATGGCCCGCAGTTTTTCTCGTGTGATACCGAGTGGGTTACGGGTTGCGCAATTCTTTTCCGTTCGCGAGTTCTCAAAGAAATCAGCCTGTTTGAGTCAAAATTCTTTCTTTTGTTTGAAGATCTAGATTGGAGCATGAGAGCAAGAAAATTGGGATACAAGTTGAGGTTCGTGGCTGATGCTCGACTGTGGCACAAGGCATCGGCTAGTTTTGGTAAGACTTTTTCACCCTTGTATTGGTATTACTATAGCAGGAATAACCTTTTGTGGATTGAACGGGCTTTTTCTCGACGTCAAAGACCGCGACTTTATTTTTCAGCTTTGAAAAGGACTCTCTATGCTGTTTTGTTAGATGGAAATATGCCTACGCTTGAAAGAAAACAGATTCGCCGCTCGGTCGCTCGAGGGGTGAGTGACTACCTGTTCCGCAGGTTTGATGAACGGAACTCCTGGAGATAATCGGGGAAGTCTTTTTATTTGGCCTGGGTTTTGAAGTTCCCACTCTTGCGATCACCGAGCGCGTTCAAAACTCGCCGCCTGACGCGTTTCGACGCCCAGCTGACCCTCAACCCACTTGGCTCTTCCACCCCCTGTGTCCATTCGAGCATTCGCTGCCATCCGCTATCTTTCCTGAAAACGGCTCGACTTCATTGCGGAGGCGTCGCAGACGGTGCTGCCGGGCTCGTATCAGATAAACCTGCTGATCGATGGGGGCCATGGCTTTTCCCTCTCCATAGGTCGTCTGGTTTTACACCGCTGGAAAGTTGAAGAAGGGTAAATTCCTGATCGTTGACGACGTTGTCTCTGGTCGGGCCAAATTCTGCCCGATTTTCTGATCGAGCAGCCCTTGGGAATTCGTCGCCGAGTACCGAAGAGCGTACCGATTTGGCTCTTCGGTATTCCCCGGTCAGGACAGTACGATTTGGCGATCTCAACCTCGTTCGGCCTAGAGATGACCGTGTCGCGTGAACCCTTTAGAGCAAAAGCCGCGGTTGACAGAACGCATCCTGTCTCAAGTGTGGTGCACTGATCGTTAATACTTCATAACTTGCATAGATAAATTTGAAGGCTAGATTCCGTCAGGCCCATACCATAGACCTGCCCTCAAAATCCTCTTGAGGCTTAGTAGTCATTTAATACGTCAGTGAGCTTCATGTCAGTCAACCCGGCGTTACGAATGAAAAACGTGCGGAATATATCGAAGACAATCATAGAAGACAAGACAGCTTTCTCGAGCAGGAGTTGATTGGGAGAAAAGGTGAGTTATGGACAGTGGTCTAATTTGGCGACTTTCCACTGACCTCGCCGACAGTTGTCTTAGCGGTTTGACATGTTCTAGTCTGAAAGCTCTTTATTAGAACGATATGGGTGAAAAGAAAGTGATCTACGTGACCACCCTGACTCCTTCGGAGGTCGGGCACGGAGGCGTACATCGGAGCTATCAGATTCTTCATCAGCTGGAGCAAATAGTCGGACCAGGGCAGGTGCTGCTTTTTACGAAGCACCAACTGTTGGAACAGACGGCAAAGAACAACGATCACGATCAGGGGCATCCCCTTCGAACCGGCCGCAGACTCAAACAATGGGCGTCGCACCGAGCCGGCACAGCGAAGCGGATACTCAACAATCCTTACCGGCTCATCCAGACCACGCAATTTGCTACCGGATTACATCCAAGCATTATTAGTTATTACGAACGACAGGTGAAGAATCTTGGCACAGCCGTTTGTGTGATGGAGCACGCCGAGTTTGCGGATCTTATCGCGATCAACCAAAAGCACGGAATCCCAACGATTAGTTGTACCCAGAACCTTGATGCCTTCAGTCAGAATTTTGAGGTGATATCTAGCAATCTCGCAGCTGTGCAAACCGGCAAGGTTGGCGGCAAACAGAGGGCCGGAATCTACGCCGCGGTGGTGGATTTTGCAAATGAATTGCAGATTTTGGCTCGATGCGATGAACGACTGTTCATCTCCAAACTAGAGACAGGGCTGATCGGTGGATTGGGATTGACGGCGCGATATTATCCTTATGTGCCAGTGGGCGCGATTCACAGCCGACTAATATCTATCCGGCAGAGAAGGGCGAGTACCAGAAAAGAGGCTGGGTTGTTTATTCTGATAGGCACCGCATCATACGGACCGATCAAGAAGTCATGCGAGTGGTTGATTCAGCATGCGCGCGATCAGGGTTTGCCTAAAGGAGTGCGCATAGTTGTTGCTGGATTAGGAACAGATACTTTATTAGCGCCAGGAGAGACGGTAACGGGCATCGAGTTGAAGGGTTGGGTAGAACAGAGAGAGATGGACGAACTTTTGGCGCGAGCCAGGGCCGTGCTGGTTCCGCAACGATTCGGATTTGGCGTGCCGACCCGCCTGGCAGAGCTGAGTTGCGCGGGCGTGCCGGTGATCGGCGACCGCCACCCGACGTATGCGATAGATCCGCCGCCGGGTTTTCATGTCGTAGACTCATTGTGGACCAGCTGGCTTGAGAAGATCCTTGAACTTTGTCAGGAAGATATTTGTGTCGCAGAAAATGACTATGATAGTTGGGAGGCTGCCCAACCTCGACCTCTAATCGAAGTGGTTAATATGATGCTAGGTAACGAGGTCGCAAGCTTGGCCTGCGGCGCCGGCAGCTGAATGGGTGCCTGGATCACTATTTTGAGTTTGGTCTGGGGAAATCAGTCTCTACTACCGGCTAAGTCGAACAGGGAGGGTATTCCGGCGGCTGGTGCATTCTGTTTTGCCTGATGCTAATGCTGCTTATTCTGTCCCATTGTATTGTGGCTCGTTGTATTGTGGTTCGAGTTAGTCGGATTTGGCTATGAAGGTTTTGTTCATCGCGCCCTCATACCCTGTGCCAGCGGATTCGGGCGGCGCCATCGCGACATTGGGGACGTTGCAAAGCATTCATCCGCTCTGCGAGGTGCACTTGCTCGTGCCGCCGCCGGGGTCGGACTGCGCGGAAAACGAGGCCCTGATGCAGCGCCTATTGCCGAATATCTCCTTACACTTCTACTCATCCCGCAAAATGCAACCGACGCGCTTTGAAATGTACACGACGGCGGCAAAGTCGACGGTGACGAGACAGAGTTACTGGGCATCGATCTGGGTGAATCCCGAACTGCGCGCGGCGGTCGAGAGTCTGGCCGCGCAGCACAGCTTCGACCTGGTGCATTGCGAATGGCTGCAACCAGCTATCTCGCTCAGAGGGTTGGACCTGCCGCTATTGATTCGCACGCTGGACGTACATTTTGTTGGCATGTGTGATTGGGCGGAGAGCCTGCCGCCGGGGGACAAACTGCGGAAGTCGTTTTGGCGCACGCAGGCACAGCACTTCCGCCGCTTCGAAGCCGCGACCCTCACTGCTGCAAATGCTGTAGTCACGGCGTCAGCTGAGGATGAAGCTGTGTTGCGCGGCGAGGGCGTCTCGAACATTGTAACCATCCCACCACCGCGCGCGATCGAGCCGGAAGCTATTTCAGGCGCATCGGATGAAATTTGCACGGCGCTTTTCACGGGGCGACTGGACATGGCCGTGAACCGCGAGGCTTTCTTCCTGTTCGCGAACGAGGTCTGGCCGCTCGTGAGCCCAGAGTGGCGTGCGCGGGTCAAGACGGTCTTCGCGGGCGGCTTCCCCGACGATCAGGTACGCCGCCGGGCTTCCGAGTGCGGCATCAGGATCCATGCCCCGCTCTCAGATACGGAGGCCGGCCAATTGTTCGCGGAAGCGGATATCTTTTTCTCACCAGTTGCCTCTGGCACAGGGATCAAGATTAAGACCCTCGAAGCGATGGCCCACGGCAAGCCGATCATCGGCTTTCTCGGCGCGTTTCGGGGCGTGCCCGTCGAACATGGCATCCATGCGTTGATTGCAAACTCGCCGGAGGAGTTTGCTCGATTGCTCGAGGGGTTGATCTTCGACCGGGAAAGGCGACGCGAGATCGGCGCGTTAGCGCGAGAGTTCGTTCGTGTGAACTTCGATCCCGCTACTTTGGCTGAGCGCCTGGTGAGCCTATATTCGCGGACCGCGGAAGGCTATGCGCAGGCGCGTTTGCGACAGAGTGCCTAGCCATGCGAGCCAAGTGGCCGAAAGCTCGGAATTCATCTAACCTGTTTGAGGGAACGTGACGAAGGACTCGATTGATGAAGCAAACCGCGCTGACCAGTTATCCATTGTTCTCCGTCATCATACCAACTTACAATCGGGCCGACTTCATTGAGCAGACGTTGCAAACTGTTCTACACCAAACATACCGACTTTGTGAAATTATTGTGGTGGACGATTGCTCGACTGATCGCACCGAAGAACTCCTCCAGCCATACGTCAACGCCGGTCAGATCGCTGTCATTAAGAACGAGCGTAATTCCGAGCGCGCTGTCTCGCGGAACAGGGGCATGAGCGTAGCGCAGGGAGATTTTGTCACTTTCCTGGATTCCGACGACTTCATGTATCCGAATAATCTGGCCGACGCCGCAGAGTATGCGCGCGCACATCCGGAACTCAAGTGCTTCCAAAATCGACTGGAGTACGTCAATGCGGATCGCGAAGTGGTCTATCGCCCTCCGTACCCCTCCCTGAATAATCGGATCAAGTCCATCGCCAACAGTAACTTCATGTCCTGCATCGGCAATTTCATGCATCGCGAGATCTATCAGCAGTACCGTTTCGATCCTCATCCGGACTTGGTCGCTCAGGAGGATTGGGATTTTTGGCTGCGCGTGCTGGCCGATCATCCGGTCGGCAGGATCGAGAAGGTCAACAATGGGGTGTTGCAACATAGCGGGCGGAGTGTCAATACCCAGAGCCTCGAAAGCTTACAGGCCGGACTGGACTACATTAACCGTAAGTTGAGAGAGGATCCGCATCTGGCTGCCGTCTATCGGCCTTATTTCAAACGCATCAAAGCAAACTCGCTCGTCCATCTGGCGATTACCTCCAACTTAGGCGCTCTGTACGCTAGGGCATTAAAATATTTAATTGCTGCCGCAAGAGTGGATGCGAGTGTGCTATTCAGTCTGAAGTTCGTCAGAGTATTGCAAATCGCCCTCTTCCGACTGGATGTTACGCGGGGGTAAATGACCGTCAAGGTCGGTTGTTGAAATGGTATGCAAAGAAGGTTGCTTGAAGTTTTGGCCTGCCCGAAATGTTTCGGCGAGGTATCATGCGAGGCACAAGGGAGGGATGACGAGATCGTCGAAGGCCGCTTAGAGTGCGCGGGCTGCCAGCAGTCCTACCCGATCGTGGCGGGTATTCCGCGATTCGTGCCGCAAGACAATTACGCAGCGTCGTTTGGCTATCAGTGGAACAGGTTCAAATTGGAACAGATCGACTCGGCAAACGGGACGAAACTTTCGGCGACGCGGTTTTACGCGGAGACGGGTTGGACGAAAGACTGGCTTAAAGGCAAGTGGGTGCTGGATGCTGGCTGTGGCGCAGGCCGTTTCCTTGATGTCGCCGCGGACAGCGAAGCGGAAGTCGTTGGGTTAGACATCAGCAACGCGATTGATGCCGCGCGCATCAATCTCGCCGCACGCAAAAACGTCCACTTGGTGCAGGCCAGCCTCTACGAGCCGCCGTTTCGTCCCGGCGTGTTCGACGGCTGTTACTGCATCGGGGTCGTGCAGCACACACCCGATCCGCAGCGGACAATGCGAACGCTGCCTCGCGTGTTACGTCCTGGCGGGCTCATCGCCATCACAGCCTACGAGCGTAAGCGGTGGACAATGTTATATGCCAAGTACCTGCTGCGAACCTTGACGAAGCGGGTGGACAAACAGAAATTGCTTGCAGGTATTCAAGGCGCGATGCCGGTCATGTTTCCTTTAACGAATGTCCTGTTTCGACTGCCGCTGGCCGGGCGCCTTTTTCAATTCGCGATCCCTGTCGCCAACTACGTACATGAACGTTCGCTAACGCCGCAGCAGCGTTACGATTGGGCAATTCTTGATACCTTCGACATGCTCTCTCCGCAATACGATCAGCCGCGCACGCAAGAAGAAATCGAAGAGGCTCTGACCGCCGGTGGAGTCGGAGAACTCAAGCGCCTGCCTAATTCCGGAGTCAATATAGTGGGGGTGAAAATCGAAAACGCGTGAGACGGGTGCAAAACGCATCGAAGCGACCCGACTTTGGTCGCTGGGTGACCCGCCCATTGTGTGTCATGTCAATACGTACACTTTACCTCTGCTATTTCGGACTTCGCGAACCGCTGGTGCAGACGCAGGTGTTGCCTTACTTGCGTCAAATCGCCGCCGCCGGAATCAAGGTTCACTTGCTGACGTTCGAGCCGCGACTGCGGGAGAAGTGGAGCGATGATGACAAGAGGAAGCAGGGTGAGCATCTGGCGACGGAGGGCATCAGCTGGTTCTGTCTGCCGTATCATAAAGTTCCTTCGCTTCCGGCAACCGTTTACGACATCATGGCCGGGGCACGCTTCGCCGTTCGACTGGCGCGGGGCGAAGGTCTCGAAGTGTTGCACGCCCGCGCGCATATCCCCATGGCGATGGCGCTCTTGGCTGCGAAGCGGCTGCCAGGCGTGCGCATCATCTTCGACATCCGCGGCCTAATGGCCGAAGAATACGCGGATGCGGGAGTCTGGAGCGAGAAGTCGCGTATCTTCAGCGCGGTGAAGAAGTTGGAGCGGAAGGGCATCAGGCGTGCGGACGGAATCGTAGTCCTGACGCGGCGGATGCGCGATTGGCTCGTCGGCGCGCGAATGGCGGACGCCGAGAAGATCGAAGTGATTCCGTGTTGCGTAGACCTCTTGCGCTACGAAGTTAGCGGGGAACAAGGCACAACTGAGATCGCCGCGGCGAACGATTCGAAGGCTCGTTTTGAAGTGGTGTACGCAGGTTCCGTGACAGGACTCTACATGCTCGAGGAGATGGGTCAATTCTTTTTGGCATTACGCGCGCGGCGTGCCGGCGCGTTCTTCCGCGTCCTGACGATGTCGCCCTCAGAGCAAACCGCATCAGTCTTACGGCGTGCCGGGCTTAGCGATGGAGATTTTCAGGTTACCAGCGTGCCCGCCGTTGAAGTGCCCGACCTTCTGCGTCGCGCCCGGCTCGGCATCTCATTCCGCAAGCCCACGTTTTCGCAGATTGCGGCGTCGCCCACTAAGATTTCCGAATACCTCGCTGCGGGTCTGCCCGTCGTTAGCAACAGCGGTATTGGCGACACCGACGAGCTCTTAGAAGGCGAGCGAATTGGGGTACTCGTGAGACAGTTCGAGCGGGAGGCTCTGTCGCGTGCAGCGGACCAGGCGTTAGCGCTCGCCGACGAATTCGACATCGCCGCGCGTTGCCGTGAGACTGCCCAAAGGCATTTTGATCTAGCCGGAGTCGGCGGTGCGCGGTATTTGAACGTCTATCGCCTGCTTGACCGTAAAGTCGCTATGGCGGCGAAGTGTAGCGAGCGGCAGCCAAAGTAGTTACAACGATACCAGGACTTGGTGAAGCGAGACGCAAAATGAGTTTAGGAGGCGAAGAATGCGAGCAGTTTTTCTGATAGTTTCGGCGGCTCTTGTGTTGAGCGGCGGCGTGATGACCAAATCGTTCACCGACGCGCAAACCAGAGGCAGGCAAAGTACGCGCGTCGCGAATAACTTTCCGGGCGGTGACCTCGGCGCGAAGATCAACGCCGCGGATCGCGATTTGGGTGCGTCGCCCGGGGAGATTCTGGTCAAAACCGGTGGCACTATCTCAACGCAGGTCATACTTAACCCCGGCCACACACTCCGTTTCTCGGCGGGGACTTATACCCTCGGAACGGCGCTCCCGTGGGAGGGCGCTTTTCTGCTCAAGTCGCGTACACGCGTCGTTGGCTCGGGCTGGGACACAGTCATCGTCGAGCCTGCGAAGACCGGCTGGATCGTCTTCCAGTCGTTCAACGACATCCGTGCGCAGCCCGCACACAGCGGCACCGAGTCGGATATTCACATCTCGAACCTACAGATCAAGGGCGCGAATCCTGGAGTTGAGGGCGGTGTGCGCCAGACCGTCTCGCTCGGCAACTGCCACCGCTGCGGGGTTGAGAACCTGTGGCTCAACGGGACGGGGGTGATCGGCGTGCAGGCCGGCGGCAGTGCATTCCGTGGGAATTACGCCCAAAACGTGACCATCAGGAGAAACCTGTTCAGCCGCGTCGCAAGCCAGGCTGTTGCCGTCGTCAACGGCCGCGACGTGAAGATTGACGGCAACACTTTCAGGGATTCGGGGCGCTGTTGCCTGCAAGGCATGACCGCGATTGATCTTGAGCCGAACGACCCGCGCGATATCATCCGCAACATCGAGATCACAAATAATACCATCGACTCGACCAACTCCGGCTTCCTCCACGGCAACGGCATCCTCGTCCAGAACAGCGTGCGATCGAGCGGATTTGGACCCGTGCTGGTCAAGGACAACACAGTAATCGGCGGCCCGCTTGTCCCGAACTTCGCGGGCTTTGTCGCAGCCGGCATTTACATAACCGCATACACCCAGGACGTGAGAGTCATGAACAACACCGTCCGCCGTGCCGCGCACAGCGGCATCCGACTGGAAAACTCCACGCGCAACTACGTCTACGGCAACAAGCTGATTTCCACTGGCACAGGGGGCATCCTGGCATTCGAGGTCACCAATACCACCGACTCGCAAATCTTCGATAACGTCGTCCTGTTGGATCCGAACACGCTCGGCACCGAGGTTATCCAGGAAGCTGGAACCTCCGCCCGCAATTCTTATAAAGGGAACTCCAATAGCAAAGGCTCGCTCGCCCCTAGCATCGTCCGACCCTAAGGCACCGGCGTAGTGGCTTTCTCTAGTGGAAGGCTTCGAACTCAACCTCCTGGCAGAGGCCGGGAACGCTCGCGCAATTTCATTCTTAACAGAACGTTCCCAGACAATTAATGTCTATCTATCACTGACCCGGTTTGATTGAGTAGCTGTCAGGGGGTTTGTCATCCGTGATAGGCGGCATTAAGTCCGCTCTAGGCGAAGGATTGAGAATAGCCCTGCGTTTTTTCACCGGATCACTACAATTAGTGCGAAGTCAGTGAAGCGGGCGACTGCCGACGTCAATCTCAGATCTCAGAGATTTTAAATTTGACTTTGGAGTCGGCCGCCGACAGCCACCGAAGTGACGTGCGTTTACTTGGTACGGTGATTTTGTCAAAATACCTCGCGCCTATTTCTTTTACATGGATCCATAGGGATTGAACCCCTTTATGAAAAAAGCACTTATTACCGGTATTACCGGGCAAGATGGTTCTTATCTTGCCGAACTGTTGCTCGCCAAAGGCTATGAGGTGCACGGAATTATACGTCGCGCTTCGACCTTTAATACCGCCCGCATCGCGCATCTCTACAAAGATCCTCACGTCAACGGCGTGCGTCTCTTTTTGCACTATTGTGATACTGCCGACTCAAGCAATTTGCTAAGACTGATCTACAACATTCAGCCTGACGAGATCTATCACCGGGCGGCGCAGAGTCACGTCCGAGTCAGTTTCGATATCCCCGAATATACAGCAGACGTGACGGGCCTTATTACAATTCGTATCCTGGAAGCGATCCGCGAAGTTGGGATTAAAGCAAAGTTCTACCACGCAAGCAGTTCGGAAATGTTTGGTAAGGTTTTAGAAGTGCCACAGCGCGAGACCACTCCCTTTTGCCCTCGCAGTCCGTACGGGGCTGCCAAATTATACGCCCACTGGATGACAGTTAATTATCGTGAGTCTTACGATATCTTTGCCTGCAGCGGCATTCTCTTTAATCATAAGCCCGCGCCGTGGCGAAACTTTTGTTACCCGAAAGATCACGCGAGCAGCGGCTCGGATCAAGGCTGGTCAGCAAGAGAGGCTCTACCTGGGAAACTTGGATGCGAAACGGGATTGGGGCTACGCCAGGGAGTACGTGGAAGCAATGTGGTTGATGCTGCAGCAAGATCGGGCTGAAGACTACGTCATCGCCACAGGCGAAACGCATTCGGTTGAAGAGTTTTTGAGTGAGGCCTTCTCGCACCTCGACTTGGATTGGCGAGACTACGTGGAGCTCGATCCTAAGTATCTAAGACCAACGAAGGTTGATCTGCTGATTGGCGACGCCAGCAAAGCTAAGCGCAAGATCGGCTGGCAACCTAAGGTGACTTTTACCGGACTTGTGCGGCTAATGGTCGATGCCGACGTCTCGCTGGTCGGTCAGGCGCAACCTGAAGCCTTCGGCGAGACAGAACCGACCAAAGTGGCCTCGTCAGCGCAAAGAGACTGATTGTAGGTTCTACTAAGTCGAAAGATAGTCAATACCAGGAACAATGGAAGAGTTCAAAAATGGCTTCCCCTATGAACGGGTCGTCGTTACAGGGGGAGCGGGTTTTCTCGGACGCTTTGTGGTTGCCCGGTTGCAGCAACATGGGAATCTCAACGTGTTTGCTCCGCGCAGAGCCGATTACGATCTGGTCAACGGTTCGGACACCAAGCGCCTCCTGACCGAGACTCGGCCAGATTTAGTCATCCATCTGGCGGCCGTGGTAGGGGGAATTGGCGCCAACCAAAAGCAGCCGGGCAGATTTTTCTACGAAAACTTGATGATGGGTGCTCAGCTCATCGAGCAGTCGCGTCTACACGGAGTAAAAAAATTGGTCGCTTTGGGTACGGTCTGCGCCTATCCCAAACTCACAGCCACGCCTTTTCGGGAAGAGGATCTATGGAACGGCTACCCCGAGAAAACAAACGCCCCGTATGGCCTTGCAAAGAAGATGATGCTGGTCCAGTCGCAAAGCTATCGACAGCAGTATGGCTTTAATACCATTTTCCTCTTGCCAGCGAATCTCTATGGGCCTGGTGACAACTTCAATCCGGAAACATCACACGTCATCCCGGCCTTGATTCGCAAATGCATAGAAGCCAGAGAGAGGGGTGCGGAATTCGTTGAGGCATGGGGGACTGGTCACGCCTCGCGTGAGTTTCTTTACGTAGCTGACTGCGCCGACGGCGTGCTGCGCGCGGCGGCTAGTTATAACGAGAGCGAACCAGTCAATCTCGGTACGGGGAGTGAGATTACGATCTCTGCGCTGGTACAACTGATCGGCAGGCTGACCCGGTTTGGAGGTGAAGTTCGTTGGCAGCATGATAAGCCTGACGGACAACCTCGGCGCCGGCTCGACGTTTCGCGGGCGTTCGAGAAATTTGGTTTCCAAGCGCAGATGCCGCTGGAGGAAGGTCTGCGGCGCACTGTTGAATGGTACGAAACTAGTCGCGCGACAAGTGACCGGAAAGATATCAGCCCAGAAACAAAAACCAATTTACAGAGTTCGCCAGGGTCGTGATGCCCACTCACTTATCAGGCGGACTATTTTCAGCATTGCTGCTTAAGCTTCGGTGCTAACTCCAAAATGCACTATCACCTCATAGGAATTTGCGGGACGGCAATGGCCGCGTTGGCCGGGATGCTGCAAGCGACCGGGCATCGCGTCACCGGTTCAGATGAGAATGTCTACCCGCCCATGTCTACGATGCTTCAATCGCTCGGCATCCACGTGAGTCAAGGCTATGGCCCTCAGCATCTGCGGCCCGCGCCCGATTGCGTAATCGTGGGGAATGCGATTCCGCGAGGGAATGCCGAGGTGGAAGAAACGCTGAAACTAAGGCTCGTCTATCGATCGCAGGCTGAAGTTGTCAAAGAGGAGTTTATTCGCGGCCGTCGCTCCCTGGTCGTAGCTGGCACTCACGGTAAAACTACGACTACAAGCATCGCAGCCTGGGTAATGGATCAGGGGGGCCTGGATCCTACTTTTCTAATCGGCGGGGTCGCCCAGAACTTCGGTGTTAGTTTTAGAGTAACAGACAGTGAATACGTCCTAATTGAGGGGGATGAATACGATACTGCTTACTTCGACAAAGGCCCTAAGTTCATGCACTACCTGCCCGAAATCGGAATCGTCAACAATATCGAATTCGACCATGCCGATATCTATCCTGACTTGACGGCGGTAAAACTTGCCTTTCGAAGATTCATGAACCTGATCCCCACTAATGGCCGGCTGATTGCCGGCTGGGACAGTTCCGCCGTACGCGAAGTTGTTGCATCAATGGCTTCCCGACTCTTCACGCAACTCGAAACATTCGGAACAGGGGAAGATGCAAAATGGCAGATTCGCAATACAAACTATGCCAGCGACGTGTCCACCTTCACTGTGTTTCGCGAGGGTAAGCAGTGGGGCGAGTTTCAGACGCCGCTGATCGGCGAGTTTAATTTGCTCAACTGCCTCGCAGCAATTATCGCAGCAGACGCCTGGGATCTCGAACGTGATTCAATAGCGGCCGCGCTCAGAAGCTTTAAGAACGTGCGACGCCGCGCCGAAATTCGAGGGCAAGAGCGTGGCATAACTGTAATCGACGATTTCGCACATCATCCCACCGCAGTGCGGGAAACTCTGCGCGCGTTGCACAACAGGTATCCAAAGCGACGTTTGTTTGCAGTCTTTGAGCCTCGTTCGTGGTCGTCGCGACTAGCCGTGTTCCAGGACCAGTATGCGCGGGCCTTCGAGACCGCCGACTACGTGTTTATTGCAAATGTTTTTGACAGCCGGAAGGTTACCGAAAAAGGACGCGCGCTTGATACTGACCAGCTAATTGCGGATATTTCGAAACTCGACAGGCCGGCGTTTGCCTTGTCAGGGGCGGACGAAATAATCGAGCAACTAATTCCCGAGCTGCGGGAGGGTGATGTCGTCGCTATCATGTCTAACGGTGGTTTTGACGGTATTCACGAGAAACTTCTCAGTGCCCTAAAAATCACGAGCTAATCGTTACCGGCGCACTTAGTTAATCCCCGCACGTGGCTTGTCCTCAGCTTCCGGTTCGACCACCAGCAAGGGCCGCGGCAGACCGTTCGCACCTTTACCCTGTTCCGGGGCCATTTCGACGCGCGACGTAAGCACCCGACGGATGGGCTTAGGCAACAATTTGGCGGTCATCTGGGCCATTCCCTCGATGAGTTCGACCACGTCTCCGCCGCCCTTCCAGTGTTCTCGCACAACCCGCGCATCGGTACGATCCACAAGCCGTAGAAGGGTGGCAGCAATCAGATAGGCATCATCTATCTGGCCCACGAAGGGGATCACGTCCGGGATCAAATCCAGGGGAATTATCGCGTAGATAACCGCGCCGGCAACCAGAGCTCTTTCGGTTGTAGGAACTCGAGAGTCAGTCATCAGACGGGCGCATAACAGGATCATGTTGGGAATGAACATCAGAAGATTTTTCATTCTCAGGCGTGCTTGAAGAGCTGACATTATTTTCTCCCAAACTTAGAAGTATCGGTGGCTGCCAAAAAGAGCTTGAGTCGATTTCTAAACTTATCACGACTCGGACTCGACTCAAACCGGCGCTAGTGCAGCTGGTCGCGACGCCACCGGAGTTAGTCAATGTCAGAACCGAGGAGCGGTAGCCTGGGCAACTCAACTAGCGCCAGAGGCGCGGCAGAAGTGAGCCAGGGGCAAGCGCTTGGCTACCATCTGCGCGCCTTCGGCGCTGGTTGAGTGATCCCCGGTCGCTACCGCTCATCGGTTCTGACGTTGAGCGGACATAACTTCAATGAGAGTGGATCGCGGAATGGGTGTTACCGTCTCATACACTTGTTCTCTCATGCCGAGTTGGTTAGACTCCCACCTTCGGTTTTCGCTCTGATCCGCGCTCATCCGCGTGAATCCGCGGCTAAGGATCTATCGGATCAACTTCATCTTATGGACGTACTCGAACAAATCCGGCAGCGTGCCGCCGGAAATCCGCAACACATTGTCCTGCCAGAAGGTAACGACCCGCGTACAGTGGTAGCGGCTTCTGAATGCTCTCGAAATGGCATTGCGCGAATCACACTGCTAGGAGATGAATCCACTATCCGCGAGACGGCGGAACGCGAGCGTGCCGATCTCAGTGGTGTTGAAGTTATAGATCACAGACGCGCGCATGACTTCGATAAAATGGCGTCCTATTTTCACGAGCTGCGGCGCGCTAAAGGCCTGATGTCTGACGAAGCTCGTACCATGCTCGCGGATGCTCTCTACTACGGGAATCTGATGGTGCGACTCGGCAAAGCTGACGGCTCAGTGGCCGGAGCCACCAACACCACTTCCCACACCGTGCGTGCCGCACTTCATTGCCTCGGCGTTCGTCCTGGATTCAAGTTGGTATCGAGTTTTTTTCTGATGGCGCTCGGTGACACTACCTTCGGACATAATGGCGCTATGATCTTTGCCGATTGCGCCGTGGTCATTGAGCCCACCTCCGCCGAACTCGCCGAGATTGCGGTGACTTCAGCGGATTCTTGCCGCGCGCTACTCGGAACTGAACCACGTGTGGCCATGCTCTCGTTTTCAACCAAGGGCAGCGCCAAACATCGGTTATTAGACAAAGTGGTGGAGGCCACCAGAACCGCGAAAGCCAGGGCGCCGGAACTGATCATCGATGGTGAGTTGCAGGCCGATGCGGCGTTGGTGCCGTCTGTTTCGAATTCAAAGGCCCCCAGTTCCAGCTTAGCAGGCCGAGCTAACGTTCTAATCTTTCCAGACCTTCAATCCGGCAACATAGCCTACAAACTCACCGAGCGATTGGCGGGCGCAACGGCTATTGGGCCGATTCTTCAAGGACTGGACAAACCGGCCAACGACCTCTCCCGAGGATGCAAGGCGGCCGACATTGTGAATGCGGTGGCCATCACCGCGGTACAGTCTCAGGCACGAAAATCCTCGACTTGAGGATTTAGGGCAACACCCCGGTGCCCCTTTTCTGCATCAAAGCTCCGATTTCCCATTCTGTAGGTAGGGCTAGATGCTTTGATATATCCCCGAGCGACGCTAATTATTCTCCTCGTTTTTGTTCTAGGGACTTCTGCGTTCGCCCAGGCCACGCGCCAACCCTCATCTTCACCTTCTCCTACTCCCTCCAACGAGGAACAAGAGCCGGTCAAAGTCTTTACCGAAGAAGTGCGCTTACCCGTCATCGCTCTCGATCAGTATGGGCACTACGATCCCACGCTCGACGTTGATGACATACTCGTTCTTGAAGATGGGGTGGCCCAGCTAATCAGGAGTATTCGTCATCTTCCAGCAAACGTTCTATTGGTTCTGGATATGGGTGGTGAAGTAGGCGGGCTGGGAGGGATGTCAAAACGCACCGGCCTGACGCGCGACGTTGCCATCCAACTACTTAACAATCTTCAAGACGGCAGTCAGGTCGCAGTTATGCAATTCAGCAACTCGGTAGAGGTGATTCAGCCCTGGACCAGAGACAAGCTAGCAGTTCTTAAGATACTTAAAACAAGGCTGTCTTCAGGCAAGCGTTCGCGGTTCTCAGATGCGGTAGCGGCGGCGGCCCGCCAACTCAGAGACCGGCCCGAAGGAAGCCGTCATGTTGTTTTCATAACTGACGGAGTCGACACTCCAGGCGGAAAAACTGAACGCGCGGAAGCTATCAAGCGGCTGTCCGCGGCTCGAGCCACGGTTCATATCATTAGCTACACGGAATTCGTGCTGCAAAAGAAAGAAGCTAGGTCCTCTTCGGTCTCAGGAGGCCAGCTCCCGCCAGCCTCTGACCCGATCACCGCGACTGACCCAACCTTGCCGCCCGGGACAACTCGAAACCCGTCTTTTGGTGTAAGCATAAGATTCGATCCGGCAATGCGACGGCAGCGCAAGGCATACGAAGCCGATATCAAAAAAAGCCAGCAGATCCTCACAGCCGTAGCGGAAGAATCTGGTGGCCGCATCTTTCTACCCAAGTCGAGTCAGGAAATGATTGCTCAAGCCGCAGAGGCCGCGCGCGAAATCGGCGCGGAATATGTGGTCACTTATCGACCGAAGCGGTCGCTAACTTCGTCCACCAAAGGTGAATACCGCCGAATCGAAGTCGCTTCTCGCAGAGTAGGACTGAGTCTGCGTTCGCGACGAGGGTACGTGGTACCAGACCGGAATGAATAAGAGAGAGTGATTTAAAGCGGGAGGCGTTTTGGTTTATTGAGATATGGAGAAAACTCAGCCGCGGATTTACCATAAAACGCGGATCTGAATAAGAACGGATGACTAATTAGCAAATAAACTGCATTTAGCCCGACCCGCGAAATCCGCGGCCCTTCCTGCTTACGAGACTACAGCCTCCAGGCGAGATTCCAGCATTTCCACCATCCGCCGCAAGTCGAACTCGTCTTTCTTTGGGAGCAACGACTGTCTGTGCAATTCATCCCAGTCGTCTGGCGGAACGCGATGAAATGCTTCGACGACCCTCGGATCAAACTGCCTTCCAGCCCAGTCGTCTAATTCCCGCGCGGCTTCCCGATAAGACTTGCCGCGTCGATAGACACGATCGCTCGTAATTGCGTCAAAGGCATCGGCAACTGCGAAGATGCGAGCACAAACATCTACATCTTCTTCGCGTAGCCCAAGCGGATAGCCCGACCCATCCCATTTCTCATGATGTTGCGCCACAACTCGGGCCGCCCCTTCGAGAAATTCGATGCCGCGTAGTATTTGCTGGCCGTGCACCGGATGCTCGCGCATTTTCACCCACTCCTCTTCAGTGAGCTTTCCAGGCTTGCGCAAGATCGAGTCCGGCACGCCAATCTTACCGATGTCGTGCAGCAGCGAGCCAAACTCCAACGCTTTCATCTTCTCGCTGGCTAGCCCGTACTCTCTACCCAAACGTAAACTGTAGGTTACGACTCGTTCCGAGTGGCCATGTGTCTCTGAGTCTCGCGCCTCCAGCGCTGAGGTCAAGGCCTTTAATGTTGAGCGATACGCGTCTTCCAGTGAGTTGAGGGCCCGGTCAAGTTCCGCAGTGCGTTGTTCTACTAACTCTTCAAGGTGATCATCGTGGCGCTGTTTAGCTTCAATCAGTTCGTAGTGCTCGAGTGCTCGCTTTACAACTGCCTCGACCTGACGGAGATCAAAAGGTTTCATCAAGTAGTCGAAGGCGCCCAGTCGTAATGCTCCGATCGCACTTTCGACCGTTTGCATGCCGCTGATCATTACTACGACCGTGTTAGGTGAAATACTCTTAACGAACGGAAGCATTTCTAGTCCGCTCATTCCAGGCATGGTGATATCGCTGATGACGAGGTGAAAGTCGCTCTCAGCCATCCGCGCCAGCGCGTCTTCCGCCGAACTCACCTTCTGGCAGTCGTGTTCAACGCTGAGCAGATCGCTTAGAAGTTCAGTTATCTCATGTTCGTCGTCGACGATGAGGATTCGTGACTTCAAGTCAGACATTTTTCTAACTCCTGAATTTGCAGAATGCAGGGGGATACAACCCAATCGCTAAATCTACTGCCTTGTTGGAGGAACGATTGCGGCGTAATTGACTCTCGGGAAGAGATGCTGCGCCGCAGGGGCATGCACAGGAATTCTACAGACTTTGTTGACCCATGGCAAACACCTTTTTTCCCTAGACGAAAGTTGTTTAGTTTGAAGAATTTAGCGCTAGTATGAGGTGCATAAGGACGGAAGGCGCATCCGCTGCGAGAAACTGCGGACGCGCGCCTTCCTGGCCTATCTGGTCTATAAAGGAGAACTCTTAGTAGCGAGCTGAGCGTCTGCGCTTGCGAATTCCGTAGGTATAAACGGCGGCACCTCCGCCCCCCGCCGCGGCTCCAATGGCTGCGCCCTTCCCGCCACCGGCGATTCCGCCAACGATTGCACCTACTCCCGCACCCCCTGCGGTTGTCAACTTATCCCGATGCTTCTGCCAGAAGCTTCGACCGTGCTTGTGTCCGTCCCCGACACAAGCGGAATGGGTGTGCGTGACTCTGCTGTGGCTGTGCCTCAATCTCCCGCAGGTCCGGGCCGACGCAGGTACGGCCATAAGCGCTAACATAGTAAACATTAACAAAAGGCCAAGTGTCTTCTTCATAGTTCTTCTTCCCTTTCAAGCAAGTTTTTTTGGCGGGAGAGCGTGTATCTGGGAGATATAAGGGGGGGGCCTCGTGATCATTTTAGTCTTAAGTCTGTAGCTTGTCGAGCAGCGTGGCTGCGGAGGGGTTTGTCGGCCTGGTTGCGCCTCAAAGCACCAGGCATTATTATCTCCCCACGCGACGCCGGAGTGGCGAAATTGGTATACGCACCAGACTCAAAATCTGGCGAGGTCAAACTCATGTCGGTTCGAGTCCGACCTCCGGCACCAAACATGACACCCCGGGGAATGCCTTTTAACCCACAAATCCGTTCTACCGGAACCAGTCTGGCCAGTAACCAAGCCAGTTGAAACGCCCAAAACTCAACTGCCTTTTTTAAAAGTCACCGTCGTCGGCAAGCGAGTGCAGAGCGGCGAACGGCTCACGCCGGTCGTTGGCGAAGAAGAGCGCACGCAATGGATCGCCAGCAACCTCGCGGATGAAAGCGGCCGTACGCTGCTGCCGGCTGTTGCTGTTAATGTTCTTGACGATCTTATATTTGACTTCGGAGTGCGAGAGGTCCACCAGAAGCGTCGAACCGCCCCTGAAGATATGCTTCGGTGTGCCTTTCTCTCTCATGACTTGTGACTGGGTCAACGCTACGACTACTCGCGGTGTGTGCCTGCCGTCGGAACTGACACGCATCGCTCGGCGCAGTTCGTGAACTTCAAAACTTTTTCCCTCATTGAGCCCTAGTCCTCGGGCGAACTCAGGCACCGCATTGAAGGCGACGACGAGTTGATCGTGAAGCCTGCGCCGATGCTCGCGTGTTGCATCAAAGAGTTTCTTACGATCTGCCAGATAGAAGCAGTCGTCAGCGTATCGCTTCAGCCCCTCGAGAACTACTGCGTACTGCTCTCTAATCTTGGCTGAGGTCCGGGAGTACTTGAGCTTGCACGGGATGACCCGGAGGGAGCCGCACACCTGTCGGCAATGCCGGCACTTGAAAGACACGCCAGTGAGGAGAAAAGGTTGGAAGCTAAGAAAGAATTTAGAGTATTTCGAAGCTGAAAATGCGGAACACAATGAAAGTGCGTGGGCGGCCCGCGCCGAGTCAATCCTTACAGTCCTTTTTCCGCGTCAAGATATGAGATAATCGCTGCTCCAATAAATACTGCAGGTTTCGAAGATGGGAGGGCGGGACCCTATGAATAACTGGAAGAAGTACTGGATTAAGGCAGCCGCGTTCTTTTTTGTTGCGTGTTCCCTGCCCGGCTTCGTGGCGGCGCAGGACCGTGCGGTCATACTTGCTGGACCAAAACTCTCGCGGGTTGTGCCCCCGGGATTTTATTTTCAGGGTCTTAGTGCGCAAACCCAGATGCGCAACTCAGCGGCGGCGCGTTGGGGGAGAGACCGTCACGTGATTGCCGGACTTGTCGATACATCCGGATATGCTGCCGACGTACGCGCCAAGTATGAGGGGTTTCTGATCACGGACTCAGACATCACTATTGACGGAAAGACTTTGAAGACCGGCGCATACGGCTTCGGATTTTCCAACGAGGGAAAGGTGAACCTCATGGATTTGGCCGGCAACCAGATTCTCTCGGTTTCCGCGACCAAAGACAGCGAGCTAAGACGACCCCGTCCGTTGATGATGTCTCAGGACGGCGAGCGCGTGCGGTTTTATAGCGGGCGCGATTACGTAGTCATCCATGCGAAATAGGCTGTATCAAGCTCCAGGCCGTGCGGTCTCTCTTACGACCTGTGTGATTCCCTGTACCAAATGATCCACTTAGCGCCGGCGGTGCGGCGGAAGGTAGCCAGGGCAAGTGCTTGGCGCACGGCCTCTGGGTTACGTCGCTACCTCTGCCGCGCCTCCGCCCCTAGTTGAGCAACACTGAGAAGAGATCCCTACTGAATGAAAATTAGCAATAAACCGAAACGCCTCTACGTTAGCTCCTTTAGACCCTTCGTTTTGTGTTTGCTGCTGACACCCTACGCTCTCATAGCTCAAACACAGCCGAAGAGACCCGAGTCGCAACAGCCGATGGGCGGCTCTTCAACTGGCGCGCCGGCCACCTACACATCAAGACGAACAGTGGGGATTACAGATCCTAAGGCCCCAGTCGTTTTCGAAGACGTAACCGGCAAAACGGCCCTATCAAATTTCAAGCACATTTCAGGCGGAGTCAATAAGGATTACATCTTTGAGACACCATCGGGCGGCGTCGCCATATTCGATTATGACGGCGACGGGCTGCCAGACGTTTACCTGCTTAATGGATCCACGGTCGCTGCCATGCGGGGAAAAGAGAAAGCGCCGCGCGCTGCGCTCTACCGGAATCTCGGTAATTGGAAGTTTGAAGATGTCACCGAAAAAGCACGCGTAGAAAATGAGCGCTGGGGATTTGGAGTTGCTGTGGGCGATTACGATAACGACGGGCGAGCTGACATGTATGTAAGCAACTTCGGGGTGTCGCGTCTCTATCGCAACAACGGGGATAGCACATTCACGGACGTTGCGGAAAAACTCGGTGTGGCACGCAAGGGCTGGAGTACTGGACCTACCTGGGGTGATTACGACGCAGACGGACGTCTCGACCTATTCGTCCCCGGATATGTTCAGATCGACCTTGACGACCTGCCTCCCAATCCCTCCGATGCCGCGAAGCCAGGCGGCGCGGGACAAAACTTCTGTCAGTTTCGCGGGGTCCCAGTGATGTGTGGTCCACGCGGTTTGCCCGGCGAAGGAGACACACTCTATAGGCAGAAGCCGGATGGCAGCTTTGAAGATGTAAGTATTAAGGCAGGTGTTAATGATCCCCAGAAGTATTACGGCTTCACTGCGGCATTCGTCCACGTCGACGACGATAAGCTGCTCGACTTGATCGTTGTGAACGACTCTACCCCGAAGCAGCTGTACATGAATAAAGGTGACGGTACATTTGAGGAAGTAGGATATCCGTCCGGCGTGGCCCTGAATGAAAACGGCCGCGAGCAGGCTGGCATGGGTTTGGCTATTGGGGATTACGACAATGACGGCCGCGTTGATTTCCACATCACGAATTTCTCCGACGACTCGAATGTCCTCTATCACAACGACGGCGAAGCAAATTTTACTGATGTGACATTTCAGGCCGGTCTCGGCGAATCGACCATCCCTTTTCTTGGTTGGGGGACGAGCTTTATCGACTTTGATAACGATGGCTGGTTGGATCTTTTTGTGGTGAATGGGCACGTCTATCCCTTAGTCGATTCGAACCAGTGGGGAACAAGCTACTCTCAACAGGCGCTCCTGTTCCGCAATCTCAAGAATGGCAAGTTTGAACGTATCGGCGCACCGCCAGGAAGCGCCCTCGCCAGTTCGTGGCCCGGCCGAGGTCTGGCGATTGGAGATCTGGATAGCGATGGCCGTCCCGACTTGGTAATCAATAATCTCGATTCGAAGCCGGCGCTGCTGCGCAACGTTGCCGCGCCGGCAGGTCATTGGCTCGACTTGCGATTGGTGGGAGATGTTGGCAAAAAGACTCCCAAAGATGCTGTTGGTAGCGTGGCCTACGTAACGACAGGAAAGCTTCGCCAGCGTGTAGACGTGGTTAGCGGCGCGGTTTATTGCTCACAAAATGACATGAGCTTACATTTCGGACTGGGGGCCGCTACCAAGGTCGACAAGCTGGAGATCAAGTGGTCTGATGGCACCGTGGAAACTTTCAATGTTCCTGCCATCGACAAAACCATGACCATTACTCAGGGGAAGAACGTCAGCAAGTGACAACCAATTTTCTTGTTAATGCGGAACTGACCGGTAAAAACAATTGACGGCCCAGAGTATTCAGTATATCTATCCTTTTACTTTTTAGGTCAGCCACGATTAATCTGTATTAGAAAACTTAGTTCAGTTTTGACAACAAACTGTTCATTCTATATCTCGGCACTATCGGTGAACTAAAGCTACGCTTTTAGTCGCAGCACCAGTTAATTATGCCAAGGCCCGAGCCGTCTGCTTTGGCAGCTATCTTCCGTCAGAACCTATATAAATACTACTCTCTCCCGCAAGCCGGGCATGAGTGCACCTTCATCTTGTTGACTGCACGAGGACCAGCCATGAAAAAGTCACGACTTCCGCGCAAACCTCTCTTTGTGACGCTTGTGATATTGATTTCGGCGACCGTGGCGCTGGCGCAAAGCAACAAAGGCACTATCGTCGGAACCCCGATGCTGATAGACCGGTAAGTACCAAAGAAATTTCCCAGCTCCGAAGGAGCAAAATATATCGTTTGCATCTCACATCGGTAAGAACTTTCGCTCTCTAGAGCCGGCGCTTATCTTAGGACCTACGGTCTATAAACATTCAATCGCTACGGGACTGGGTTGTGTGTATCCCAGGTGCGAAGCTTCAAAAAAATAATGCCCAACCTGGAGTCACTTCGTGGACTCTCCAACTGCCAGGCCAAAGTCGACGTTTCAATGCGATTGCTTGTGAAGTCCGACCACTTAGTGAACAAGGCGTTCGGCTTTGTGCTGTGCGTTCTCGCCTGCGTCGTTGCGGCTGGGGCTGCGCCTCAAGGCTCGCCTTCAGTCGCAAAAGTAGAACCACCTTCGTGGTGGTCCAGGCATACCATTAACCCAGTCCGGCTCCTGGTGCGAGGGAGGAATCTGCAAGGCGCTCGGGTTCGCGCAACCAGGGCAGGGACAGCAGTATCCAACATCATCATTAACAAGCACGGCAGTTACGCTTTCGTCGATGTCAATATTCACTCTTCGGCGCGGCCCGGATCATATCCGTTAGTCGTGGAAACGAGGCAGGGTGTAGCAACAATTCCTTTTGCACTTGAATTGCCCCTGGATCGGCAAAGGAACTTCCAGGGCATCACAACTAACGATGTGATCTATTTGATCATGCCCGACCGTTTCGCTGATGGTGATCAGTCAAACAATGCTCCCCCAGGTGCCCCTGCCCTGGCCTACGATCGAAAGAATCCCCGCGCGTATCACGGCGGCGATTTCCGGGGCATTATCAATCACCTTCAATACTTCAAAGAGCTGGGCGTCACTGCCCTGTGGCTGACTCCCTGGTACGACAACTGGAACGGGGTAAACGCCTGCGATAAATCGTGGTGTCCGAACACCTACTATCATGGCTATCACGCGATCGACTACTACGCCGTAGAAGATCGCTTCGGCGACGTGGCCACGCTTCGGGAGTTAGTAAGCAAAGGGCATCGGCTGGGATTGAAAGTTATTCAGGACCAGGTGGCGAATCATGTCGGCTCACAACATCCCTGGATCCAGAACCCACCACTCGCCGACTGGTTTCACGGCACTATCGAACGGCACTCGCTGAACAAGTTTCAGAACAGCACCTTGCTTTCCCCTAACGCCAATCATCTGGAGGTTCGCAACACGCTTGACGGTTGGTTCAACGACGACTTGCCTGACATGAATCAGGAACAACCTGAGGTAGCTCGATATGAAATACAAAACGCGCTTTGGTGGGTGGGAATGACTGGGATTGATGGAATTCGGCAAGACACCATTCAGTACATGCCGCGTGCGTTCATTCGGCAACTTTCTGACTCCTTGCACCGGCAATATCCGAAGATGTGGATGGTGGGAGAGGTATTTGAGCGTGATGCCGCTCAGACTGCCTTCTTCATTGGAGGACATGTGGGCTGGGATGGCCTCGATACGAAGCTCGACTCGGTCTTTGATTTCCCGCTTTGGAATACTTCCCTGCTCGCGTTCACAAACAAACTCCCGATGCGCGACCTGCGCGACCAATTGAAGTATGACGCACTTTACCCGGATGCGTCGAAAGTTACGATGCTCCTTAATAATCACGATACGCCTCGCTTTCTCTCGCTCGAAGGAGCCAGTATCGAGCGCGCGATGATGCACGCGGCGTTTACGATTAGCGTTCGAGGTATTCCCCAACTCTACTACGGCGAAGAGATCGCCATGGAAGGCAAGGAAGATCCGGATAACCGCCGCGATTTTCCCGGCGGCTTTCCGGGCGATACCCGCAGTGCGTTTAATGCGCGCGGGCGCACGGCGACAGAGCAGCGGATGTTCGAATGGACGCGGGCCTGGTTGCGTCTGAGAGCTGAGCAGGCAGCAATCAGAAACGGGCGCCTTATAGACCTCTTTTATGACGACGACTCCTACGTGTTCGCTCGCCAGGATAAGAGCGAAACAGTGATCATTGCGTTCAACCGTGGGGCGCAGGAGAAGAAGATTTCCATACCACTGAAGGCAATAAGTGTGCGGGATGGTTCTGAGCTGGTGCCTCTGCTGGGAGCAGCCGGCAGTAGTCAGGCCGTGAGTGGCAATGCAACCTTGCTCATCCCGCCAAGGTCGGCAGTGGCTTTTGAAGTTCGCTGAACGTCGGGCCTGGCTGCGTTGCGGTAGAGGTTGTGTGAAAACCCAGAAAGCGACGTACAGTAATTTGCAGGTAAGGAAGGCGGACCCTGTCCCCGCCTCAAGCTTGAAAGCCACTCATCGTCGTAAGAGCGGGGACAGGGTCAGCCTTCCTTACCTGCAAATTAACAGGGCTTGCGCCGTCCTTTGGGGCCTTCGTACTTTCACGAGATCAGAGACCACACTTGCAGAGATCGCCTAAATGAACTTTCCCAGATCCAGCGGCATCCTGCTTCACCCGACATCGTTGCCCGGGCCGTTTGGCATTGGTGACCTTGGTGCGCAGGCCTATGCCTTTGCTGATTCTCTGGTCGCCGGCGAACAGAGCTTGTGGCAAGTGCTGCCACTTGGACCAACCGGTTATGGAGATTCGCCGTATGCTTGCTATTCAGCTTTTGCAGGCAACACGCTCCTGATAAGTCCAGAAAAATTGGTCGAAGACAAGCTCTTGGTTGGGGAGGATTTGGCGGTAGTAGCCACTGGCCCCGAGGAACGCGTTCATTTCAAAGCCGTTCATAATTTAAAGGATTCAATTCTGCGCAAGGCGTTTGCACGTTTTTCACAGAATCCTGATTCAAGCCTGCGCACCGCGTTTGAAGAATTTCGACACCGCAACCTCTCTTGGCTCGACGACTATGCGTTGTTTCGAGCTCTCAAAGATGCACATGGTGGCGTGGCCTGGAACGAATGGGACGCCATCTACGTTCGCCGCGAACCGGCAGCACTCGCCAGCGCCGTCGAGAGGCTCAGCGATCAGATTGAAGCACAGAGGTTCTACCAGTTTCTTTTCTTTAGACAGTGGTTTGCTCTTAAGGCCCACTGCAACGAACGTGGAATTAAGTTTGTGGGCGACATTCCCATTTTCGTGGCGCATGACTCGGCCGATGTCTGGACCAACCCAGACCAGTTCAAGTTAAACCAGAACGGGACTCCGATTGTGGTTGCCGGCGTTCCTCCTGACTACTTCAGCGCCACGGGTCAGCTGTGGGGAAATCCCTTGTACAACTGGGACCACATGCTCGCTGACGGGTTCAAGTGGTGGATCAAGCGGGTAGACTCAACCTTGAAGGTTGTCGACATCGTACGGGTGGATCACTTTCGCGGTTTTGCTGCCTGTTGGGAGATTCCAGGCGGGGACAAGACAGCAGAGCGTGGGCGCTGGGTGGAAGCACCCGGCAAAAACCTTTTCACCGCAATTCGCGCGGCGCTGGGCGAGCTGCCGATTATCGCCGAAGACCTGGGCGTGATCACGCCTGACGTCGTTGCTCTGCGTGACGGCTTTGGTTTTCCCGGCATGCGGATTCTCCAGTTTGCTTTTGGCGGCGACACGAAGACCATCGATCTGCCGCATAACTACGAACGAAACGTTGTGGCCTACACTGGCACTCACGATAACGATACGACGGTTGGTTGGTTTAGCAGTGTGCCTGGTGGAGGCTCGACCAGAACGGCTGAGCAGATCGAACGGGAGCGAACTTTTTGCCTTAACTATTTGAATACCGCGGGCAAAGAAATCCACTGGGACTTCATTCGCGGAGTGTTGTCGTCGGTGGCGAACACGGCTGTGGTTCCCTTGCAGGATCTGCTGGGACTGGGAACGGAAGCGCGGATGAATCTTCCGAACAGCACCGAGGGCAATTGGTCGTGGCGTTTTAGGGAGGGCGCACTGACGGCGCATATCGCCGATCGGCTTGGGGAGATGACCGCGTTGTACGGAAGATCGCCAAAAGAGTCTCAGAGCGATTAGAAATAATCAAGAGAACTAGATAGCCCGCGAAGCGTGGCGAAAGCATAAAGGGGTAGGGAGAGACGATAGGTTTCGCTCCCCCTCCCTCCAAACCGGACATGCGGTTCTCCCGCATCCGGCTCTCCGGTTGGTGGTTCACCTCGTAAAGGACTGAGGCGCGTACAGGGAATACAAAGAGAGCATTCCATGCACTTCAGTGAGCATCAGCATCCG
>Ga0136617_10000090_pt1 | contig 62309 bp, 56 predicted proteins | sample AntDrymUQ3222106_2_FD_129672 | JGI IMG/M metagenome (GOLD analysis project Ga0136617, IMG submission 129672) | Polar desert sand microbial communities from Dry Valleys, Antarctica - metaG UQ322 (21.06) | ecosystem: Environmental > Terrestrial > Soil > Desert | place: Antarctica: Dry Valley...
AAGATAAAGCTCACCGACGCGCAGAAGGAGGCGATTCCCATCGAGCGGCACGCGTTTCACGGCGACTGGAACTATACCATCAAGGAGAGATCAAATCGATAGGTTATTTCATTACGACTACTAACGATGAGTCGTTGATCTGTCACCTATAGCTAAATGCGCAGTTCAGAGCCGTGGCTTTCGGGCTGTTTTGGCGCTAATTCGGCTGGTATCCGGAGTCCCACTTGTGTCCCACTTCACGAGTCGGCTTCCCAAGACGTCAAGCAGTGGTCCACGATCACCACGGCGAGTGACACGACGAGCACTGGGGATGTGACGGGATGGGCCGTAAGGGCCAAGCAGCCGGCTTTAACACCGCGCTGCGAGTGATGCTGGACGAGGCGGACATGACCAACACCGCCCTGGCGCTGGCGGTGGTGCTGGTCGGTGCCGAGGAAGGGATACACGTCGGGACGAACACCACCGCGATACGGCGGATGCTGGACGGCTCCCAGCCGCACTGGCCGGTGCCGCGGCTGGTCGCCAAGGCGCTGTCGCGCAGGCTGCGCCGCGAGGTCGACGTCGCCGCGTGCGGGTTTGCCGACCGTGCTCCCGTGACGGAGGATGTCCACGACGGGCTGAGCTGTGCAGGGACGCTGGACGGCACCGTCCGCACGGTCGCGAAGTTGTCGGGACGGGATATGAATCGGCGCAAGTTCCTGCTGGGGTCGTCGTTCAGTGCGGCGGCGTTCTCCCAGCCAGCGCTGTTCGCGTTGACGGTGCCTCCGGTGGAGAGCACCGCCCGTCGCGGAGGGGGCGTGCGGGTGGGCATGGCCGAGGTGGCGCTGCTCACCGACCAGGTGACCAACATGCGTCAGCTCGACTTCCGCTACGGCGCGGCAGCAGGGTTGCGCGAGCAGGTGGTGGTGCTGGTGCACCATGAGGCCAACCAGCTGCTGCACGCCAGCTACTCGGACAAGACCGGCAGAGCCCTGCTGACCGCCGTTGCGCAGGCCACGAAACTGGCCGGGTTCACTGCGGCTGATGTGGGTCGGCACGCGCTGGCCCAGCGGTATCTAGTGCAGGCGCTGGATCTGGCGATGGCCGCGGGTGATCGGCGCTACGCCGCTGACGTGCTCAGCGCTATGAGCCGGATAACGGCGCAGATCGGGCAGAACGCGCTCACCGAGCACGACCGGCTCCAGCACGGGCGCCAGGCGGTGGCCCTGGCCCGGGCAGGGCTGACCGTCACCCAAGGGACGGCCACCCCGGTACAGACCGCCGAGCTGCACGCGCTGGAAGCACGCGGTTTCGCCCTGCTCGGCGATACCCGCGAAGCGCACCGTGCGATGCTGGCCGCCCAACGGTGCTACGAGTCGATGTGCCCCGACGATGAGCCCCCGTGGCTGCGTCTCCATTACACCGAAGCTGCGTTCGCCGCGGATCTGGGCAAGTGCCTGTGCGACCTCGGCGAGGCCGAGGAGGCCATCAAGCAGAGCACCATCGCGGTGCGCGATTATGAGCCCTGGCAGGTCCGACCACGCTGCTTCGCGCAGACCGATCTTGCCGCCGCCCATCTCCTCGGACGCGACTTCGAGCAGGCGGCGGCATCGGGTCGGGCCGCACTGCGCACCGCCGCCGAGGTCCGCTCCACCCGCGCCCTCGACCGGCTGAGTACCTTGCAACGTCAGATCAAACCCCTGCGCACCAACTCCCCGCACCTGCGTGAGCTGGACGGACGGATCACAACCCTGCTCACCCGCAGCGACACCCACCGAAACGAGACCTTCACCGTCTGACGACGCGGCTGGTCGCCAAGGTGCTCTCGTGCTGGCTGGGTCGCGAGGGCGACGTCATCGCGTGTGGGTTTGCCGACCGCTCCCTCGTGTCCGAGGATGTCCACGAGGGGCCTGAGCTGTGCAGGGACGCTGGACGGCACGGTCCACATTGTCGTGGATCTGTCGGGACGGGACATGAATCGGCGCAAGTTCCTGCTGGGGTCGTCGTTCCACGCGGCGGCGTTCTCCCAGCCGGCGCTGTTCGCGCTCACGGCTGCCCCGGTCGGGAGCACCGCTCGTCGCGGTGGGGGTATGCGGGTGGGCATGGCCGAGGTGGCGCTGCTCAACGACCACGTCACCCACCTGCGCCGACTCGATGCCCAGTACGGGGCGGGACTGGTGCGCGAGCGGGCCGTGCAGCTGGTGCACAGTGAGGCCAACCAGCTCCTGCACACCACGTACTCGGACAAGACCGGCAAGGCGCTACTGACCGCGGTCGCGCAAGTCACCAAGCTCGCCGGTTACATGGCGGCTGATGTGGGTCGGCACGCGTTGGCGCAGCGGTACCTCGTGCAGGCGCTCGACCTGGCGATGGCTGCAGGCGATCGGTGCTACGCCGCTGCAGTGCTCAGCGAGATGAGCCGCATGACACGGCAGATCGGCAGGAACGCGCTGACCGAACATGACCGGCTCCAGCACGGGCGCCAGGCGGTTGCCCTGGCCCGGGCCGGGTTAGCGGTCACTGAGGGCATGGCCACCCCGGCGCAGGCCGCCGAGCTGCACGTGCTGGAAGCAGGTGGTTTCGCCCTCATCGGTGATGCTCGCGAGGTGCGTGGTGCGATGCTGGCGGCTCAACAGTCCTACGAGTTGATGCAATCCGACGACGAGCCTCCCTGGTTTTTTCACTACACCGAGGCCGCGTTCGCTGCGGACCTGGGCAAGTGCCCAAATGACCTTGGCGAGGCCGAGCAGGCCATCAAGCACAGCACCATTGCAGTGAACGGCTACGAGCCCTGGCGGGTCCGAGCCCGTTGCTTCGCGCAGATTGACCTAGCTGGCGCTCACCTGTTGGGCAATGACCGGGAACAGGCCGCCGCTGTGGGTCGGGATGCGCTACGTTCCGCCGCCGAGGTCCGTTCCACCCGCGCCCTCGACCGGCTGCGTACGCTGCAACGCCAGATCGTGCCCCTGCGCGCCGGCTCCCCGCACCTGCGCGAGCTGGACGAACGGATCACAGCCCTGCTCACCCGCACCAACGCCTACTGAAACGAGAACTCCACCGTCTGACGACCAGCGCGGTCGCCTCGACGCTGCCCGCAGCCAAACGAGCAGTTCAGGGCCGTGGTTCAGGCTGATTCGATGCTGATCTCGGTTGGTCTCGGGGGTCCCGGTTGTGTCCCACTTCACGAGTCGGCTTCCCAAGACGTCGGGTGGTGGTCCACGATCACCACCCGATCACCGCAGTGGGCAACGTGACGAGCATGGGGGATGTGACGGGATGGGCCGTGAGGGCCAAGCAGGCGGCGGGAACACCGCGCTGCGGGTGATGGTGGACGAGGCGGACATGACCAACACCGGCCTGGCGAAAGCGGTGGTGTTGGCCGGTGCCGAGGAAGGGATAGCCGTCGGGACGAACACGACCGCGATACGGCGGATGCTGGACGGCTCCCAGCCGCACTGGCCGGTGCCGCGGCTGGTCGCCAAGGTCCTCTCGCGCAGGCTGGGCCGCGAGGTCGACGTCGCCGCGTGTGGGTTTGCCGACCGCTCTCTCGTGGCGGAGGATGTCCACGAGGGGCTGCGCTGTGCAGGGACGCTGGACGGCACGGGCCGCACGGTCGTGGAGCTGTCAGGACGAGATATGAACCGGCGCAAGTTCCTGCTGGGGTCGTCGTTCCACGCGGCGGCGTTCTCCCAGCCGGCGCTGTTCGCGTTGACGATGTCCCCGGTGGAGAGCACCGCTCGTCACGGTGGGGGTATGCGGGTGGGTATGGCCGAGGTGGCGCTGATCACTGATCAGGTCGTCTACCTGCGCCGAATTGATCACCAGTACGGAGCGGGGCGGGTCCGCGAGTTGACCGTGCAGCTGGTACACCGCGAGGCCAACCAGCTGCTGCACGCCAGTTACTCGGACAAGACCGGCAAGGCCCTGCTGACCGCGGTCGCGCAGGCCACCAAGCTCGCCGGTTTCACTGCCGCTGACGTGGGCCGGCATGCGTTGGCGCAGCGCTACCTCGTCCAGGCACTCGACCTGGCGATGGCCGCCGGAGCCCGCTGTTACGCCGCGGCGGTGCTCAGTGAGATGAGCTCGATGACGGCGCAGATCGGGCAGAGCGCGTTCGTCGAACACGACCGGTTCCAGCACGGGCGTCAGGCGGTGGCGCTGGCCCGGGCCGGGCTGGCGGTCACCCAGGGCACGGCCACACCGGCGCTGGTCGCCAAGCTGCACACGCGCGAAGCCATGGGTTTTGCTCTGCTCGGCGACGCCCGGGAGGCGCACCGCGCGATCCTGGCCGCACAACGGTCCTACGATTCGGTGATCCCCGAGAATGAGCCGTCGTGGCTGGATCTGTTCACGCCCGCCGCGTTCGCCGCCCATCTCAGTAGGTGCCTGCGCAACCTCGGGGAGACCAAGGAGGCCATCAAGTTGAGCATCACGGCGATGCACGGCTACGAGCCCTGGCGGGTTCGCACCCGCTGCTTCGTGCAGATCGACCTGGCCGGCGCTCACCTGCTGGGCAATGACCGGGAGCAGGCCGCCGCAGTGGGTCGGGACGCGCTGCGTTCCGCCGCTGAGGTCCGCTCCACCCGCACCCTCGACCGGCTGCGTACGTTGCAACGCCAGATCGTGCCCCTGCGCGTCGGCTCCCCGCACCTGCGCGAGCTAGACGAACGGATCACAGCCCTGCTCAACCGCACCAACGCCTACTGAAACGAGAACTCCACCGTCTGACGACCAGCGCGATCAACTCGACGCTGCCCGCGACTACGGCATCGGATCGGAGGACCGCGTCGTCGCGCCCGGCTGCTCAAGTCCACGTTGCACGGGGAGCCGGGACGACCGCCGCCGGTGCCATGCTGGTCAAGGTCACGTTCCTGCCATCGACGAGCTGGCAGTGGACGGGTGTCCCGTCACGCGGACTCCGAGAGGGCGGCCATCTCAGCGAGGCGGGGGATCTGGTCGACCTTGACGTTGAGGAAGGTCGCGGCAGTGTAGCTGTCGATCACGTGGCGCCGCTGGGCGTCGGCGATGCGGCGCACGAACCCCTTGCCCAGGTCTCTGGCCGTCGTTCGGTACCAGTCTCCGCCCCCACTGGGCTTGGTCTCCTCACGGTCGTACGACGCCAGGAACTCGGCGCGGCGGGCCTGGTAGTGCATCTGGTTGATCAGGCCGAGGGTGAGCAAGCGGCGGGCGAACGCTTCTGCGCTGACGCCGAACGGGGCCGCGGCATCGCGCAGCGCGGCGTAGTCCCACGAGTCTGGGGTAGCCCGCCTGCTGGCCACCTCTGCGCTGGTCAACACCGCCTCGCGCGGCATGAGGATCGCGGCCGCGATGGCGTTGCATCGGGCTTCGAGAGCGCGGTTCGGGTCGGTGGCCTTGGTGTCGGTGACGGTGTCGCACACCCCACCGGTATGCAGGAGGAGGTGGGCGTATTCATGGAGCAGGGAGAACAGTCGGTCACGAGGGGCGTCGCTGCCGTTGACCATGATCACCGGTAGGACGTCGTGAAACAACGAGAACGCCCGCATCTCGGTGGTAGCAACTCGACCACCCATGGTGGCCATGACCAACACGCCCGTCTCCTCCAACGCGGCGACCCACGTGTTCAGGTGCTCGTACGACGTTCCCGTGCTCCGGGGCAGGGCGAGGGGGCTCTGGCTCAGCAGGAGGTCACGGGCGGCTGTACCGATCTCCTCATCGATGTCGGGTGGGGTCTTCAGGTGCCACGTGGTGGGCGGTGGCGCGTCATCGATCTCGGCTAGCTCCAGCGCCGACTCTCGTTGCGCGATCGCTCGGCGGTACTCGCCGTGTAGCTCCGGTGACCACTCGCCGACGCTGGTGCCCACGTGTCTGCGGAAGTCCCGCATCGTGTCGAAGTCCTCCGGCGGTGCTGGCAGGAAGAACACTCCCAGCGGGCGTTTGTAGACCTCGGCGGCCTTGCGGAGCTGCGCGATGGTCGGCTGTACGGTTCCCGCCTCCCACTCGGCCACTCGATCGTCCGGGACGCCGATCTTGCGTGCTGCGGCCAGCGGGACGAGGCCGATGGTCAAGCGGGCCCAACGCAGCACCGACGGCTCAACGAGTGCGGGGATTGATCTGGCCACGCCCACCCCTCCTTCTTGAGTCGACCAGTGCAGATCCAACGGCGCCCGGCCACCAGCCCACGGTCGTTTGTACCTCACACCCCTGTCAGAAGGCGGTCGTTTGGGCGCGCGCCCCAAGACTCGATGACTGTACGTGTAACCGATCTGAGGACGCAGGTGCTCAGAATCTGCCGGGGGTCAGGCGCGTAGCCGCAGGCCCTTCGGGGTGACGCGGAACCCGGCGTCGGTGAGCACCTCGGCCAGTTCGGAACCCAGCGACCCCACTCCGTCGGCGCGCTCGACGGCCAGGGACCCGAGCCAGCCCTCGTGCACCGCACTGGCGAGGGCGGCTGCGGCGGTGCCGAGCTCGTCGCGGTCGGTGGTGAACGACAGCAGCGAGCGGCCGCCGCGCTCGACGTACAGCGCCGGTCGGCCCTCCACCAGCACCACCAGCGCACCCGCCTTGCGGCCCGGCCGGTGCTTGCTGTCGCCGATGGTGTCGGGCCAGGTCAGGGCTGCGCCGTAGGGCTGCGCCGGGTCGGCCGCCGCGAGCACCACCCGGGACAGCTCGCTGTCGCGCTCGGTGGGGACGCCCCCCGACGGTGCGCCGTCGGGGCGGGACATCGCCCGCAACCGGTCGATCGCGCCCGGCACCGCGAACTGGGCCGCGCCGAGGCCCTCCACGACGTAGCCGCGGCGGGCCCGACCGGAGTCCTCCATCGCCCGCAGCACCCGGTACACCGCCGCGAACCCCCCGCTGACCCGCTCGGTGGCCAGCGCCCCGCGGGTGAGCACGCCGTGGCGCTCCAGAAACGCTTCGGCGCGGGCGTGGGCGCGGCGGGTGGGGTCGGGCTCGCGCTCCACGGCGAGCGCCCACCGCCCGCCCACCGACGGCGGCCCGCTGTGGCTCGGCATCGCCGGGCGCCCGGCGCGCAGCTGCGCGTACCGGCCCCGCGGCGCCGACCGCCGGGTGCGGTGGGCCGCGCCGCCGCGCCCGCCCGTCGCTCGCCCGCCGCCGAGTCGCGCCCGCAGCGGCCCGAGGGTGTCGCCGGTGAGCAGGCCCGCCCAGACCAGGTCCCAGATCGCCGCGACCACGGCGTCGTCGGCCGCGGCCGGCTCGCCGGCGTCGACGAGCGCGCGCCCGGCGCGGTCGGCCAGCTCCCGGAAGAACAGCGCGCCACCGCCCGTGGGTGGGGCGTCGAGGTCGGGCCGGCCGAGGGCCGCGAGCACCGCGCGGTGCAGCGGGGTCTCGGCGATATCGGTCTCGGGTTCGGGCAGCAGCAGGTCGGCGACGTCGGACGGAGCCACCGTCAGCCAGCCGTCGCTGCCTGCGAGGGGGCCGCAGCCGGTCCAGGTGACCTCGCCCGCCGCGGTCAGCTCGTCGAGCAGTGCCGGGGTGTAGCCGGGCAGCCGGGCGGGCAGGATCAGCGACTCCAGTGCGCTCGCCGGCAGCGGCGCTCCGGCCAGCTGCTCGACCACGCCGAGCACGTCGTCGGTGCCCGACGCCCGCCGCATCCGGCCGCTCCTCCCGGCGGCGGCTGTCTGCACGCCCTGCCACGCCGGCAGGAACCGGCCCAGTGCCCGCTGCTCCACCGGCTCGACCTCGGCGCGCAGCCGCGCCAGCGACGCCCGTCGCAGCCGGCGCAGGACTTCGGCGTCGCAGTACTCCAGGCCGTCCGCAGCTGGCCGCAGCTCCCCGCGCACCAGCCGTCCGGACCCGACGAGCCGGTCGAGCACCCCGACGACCACGGCCACCCCGAGCCCGAACCGGGCCGCGCACTCCGCCGCGGGGAACGGCCCGTGGGTGCGGGCGTAGCGCAGCACGAGGTCACCGAGCGGGTCGGCCACCGGCTCGGTGAACGCCTCCGGTACCCCGACGGGCAGCGCCGTGCCCAGCGCGTCGCGCACCCGGCCGGCGTCCTCGATCGGAAGCCAGCGCTGCACCCCGGCGACGCGGACGCGGATCACCCGGCGCGCGGACTCCAGGTCGGCCAGCCACTCCTCCCGCACCCCGCGCGCGGCGGCCTCGGCGGTGGTGAGGTCGCCGAGGAAGCGCAGCAGGTCGGCCGCGCCCTCGGCGTCGCGGGCGTGCCGGTCCGGTGCGAGACGCTGCAGCGACGCCTCCACCTCGGCGAGCACCTCCGGGTCGAGCAGCTCCCGGATCGCCTCGGAGCCCAGCAGCTCGGCCAGCAGTGTGGAGTCCAGCGACAGCGCCGCGGCCCGGCGCTCGGCCAGCGGCGCGTCGGACTCGTAGAGGAACATCCCGACGTAGCCGAACAGCAGGCTCCGCGCGAACGGCGACGGAGCCGGCGTCGCCACCTCCACGACCTGCACCGTCCGCGCCTGGATCTCGGCCATCAGCGCGCGCAGCCCCGGCAGGTCATAGACGTCCTGTACGCACTCGCGCATCGCCTCGAGCGTGACCGGGAACTGCTCGTAGCGTCCCGCCACCGCCAGCAGCTGTGACGCCCGCTGCCGCTGCTGCCACAGCGGGCTGCGTCGGCGCGGGTCGCGGCGGGGCAGCAGCAGCGAGCGTGCGGCGCACTCCCGGAACCGCGACGCGTACAGCGACGATCCGCCCAGCTCGGCCACCACGACCTGCTCCACCTCGGCCGGGTCGAGCAGCACGTCCTTCGCGGTGGGCACCACCTCGGCGCCGGAGTCGTCGACGGCGTCGGGCAGCCGCAGCACGATGCCGTCGTCGGCGCTCGCCGCGTGTACCTCCACCCCGCGGCGCTCTCGCATCCGCGCGGCGATCGCGAGCCCCCACGGCCCGTTGACCTGCGCGCCGAACGGGGAGTGCACCACGAGGCGCCAGTCGCCCAGCTCGTCGCGGAACCGCTCCACGAGGATCGTGCGGTCGCTGGGTACGTGACGGGTGGTGTCGCGCTGCTCGTGCAGGTAGTCGAGCAGGTTGTCGGCGGCCCACGCGTCGAGCCCGGCCGCGGCGGCGCGTTCCCGGGCGGGCTCGTCGGCCAGCGCGGACATCTCCCGCACGAACGCCCCGACCGCCCGGCCCAGCTCCAGCGGGCGGCCGATCGACTCGCCCTTCCAGAACGGCATCCGCGCGGGCTGCCCCGGCGCGGGCGTGACGAGCACGCGGTCGTGGGTGATGTCCTCCACCTTCCAGCTCGACGTGCCGAGCAGGAACGTGTCGCCCACCCGCGACTCGTAGACCATCTCCTCGTCCAGCTCGCCCACTCGCGACCCGGCGCCGTCGGCCCCGCCGGGGGTCATCACGGTGAACAGACCGCGGTCGGGGATGGTGCCGCCGGAGGTGACCGCGAGCCGCTGCGCACCGGGGCGGCCGGCCAGCGTGTCGGTGACCCGGTCCCACGTGATGCGCGCCCGCAGCTCGCCGAACTCCTCGGACGGGTAGCGCCCGGCGAGCATGTCGAGCACCGAGTGCAGCGCCGAGTCGGGCAGCGCCGCGAACGGCGCGGACCGGCGCACGACGCGGGCCAGCTCGTCGAGCGGCCACGGCTCCAGCGCGACCATCGCGACGATGTGCTGGGCGAGCACGTCGAGCGGGTTGCGCGGGTAGCGCAGTGCCTCGATCCTTCCGCTCGTCATCCGCTCGGCGACCACGGCGCAGGACACGAGATCTCCCCGATATTTGGGGAACACCACCCCGCGCGACACGGCGCCGACCTGGTGCCCGGCCCGCCCGACCCGCTGCAGCCCGGACGCCACGCTCGGCGGCGCCTCCACCTGCACGACGAGGTCGACCGCGCCCATGTCGATGCCCAGCTCCAGGCTGGAGGTGGCCACCACACAGGGCAGCAGCCCGCCCTTGAGCTCCTCCTCCACGAGCGTGCGCTGCTCGCGCGACATCGAGCCGTGGTGGGCCTTGGCCACGGTCGGCGGGGCGCCGCCGCCGATGCCGGACTGGCCGATGGCCTCCGCGGGGAACTCCGCGAGCTCCGGCACGTCCTCGGCCGCCAGCTCGTTGAGCCGGGCCGTGAGCCGCTCGGCCAGCCGCCGGGAGTTGGTGAACACGATGGTGGACCGGTGCGCGCGTACCAGCTCCAGCAGCCGCCGCTCCACCGCGGGCCAGATCGAGGGCCGCTGCGCCGTGCCCGCCGCCGAGCCGATCACCTCCTCATCGGAGCTGCCCGGGGCCGGCCGCTCGTCGAGGGCGGCGAGGTCGGGTACCGGCACCTCGACGGTCACCTCGATCGTCTTCGGGGTCGGTGGCGCGACCACCTCGACCGGGCGCGCGCCCGCGAGAAACGTCGAGACCTCGTCGAGCGGGCGCACCGTGGCTGAGAGCCCGATGCGCTGCGCGGGCTGCGCCAGGAGCTCGTCGAGCCGCTCCAGCGACAGCGCCAGGTGCGCGCCGCGCTTGGTGCCGACCACGGCGTGCACCTCGTCGAGGATCACCGTGCGCACCCCGCGCAGCGACTCCCGCGCCGCGGAGGTGAGCAGCAGGAACAGCGACTCCGGCGTCGTGACCAGCACGTCCGGCGGGGTGCGGGCGAACAGCCGCCGCTCGTCGGCCGGGGTGTCGCCGGTGCGCATGCCGACGGTGACGTCGGGGACGGGCAGCCCGAGCCGCCCCGCGGCCTGCCGGATGCCCGCGAGCGGCGAGCGCAGGTTGCGCTGCACGTCCACGGCCAGCGCCTTGAGCGGGGAGACGTAGAGGACCCGGCAACGACGCGTCGGCTCCGCGGGCGGTGGCTCGGCGGCGAGCCGGTCGAGGGCCCAGAGGAACGCCGCGAGCGTCTTGCCCGAACCCGTGGGCGCGACGACGAGCGCATGTCGCCCCGCCTGCGCCGCCGACCATGCGCCCTCCTGCGCGGCGGTGGGCGCGGCGAAGGCACCGCCGAACCAGTCGCGGGTGGCGGGGGAGAAGCCGTGCAGCGCGCTCACGGGTTCCATCATGCGCGGGGGCACCGACAGTTCTCTGCGCCGTTCCTCGTTCGTCGCCGGGTCCGTCGGCGGTTTTCATCGGCTCTCCGTCGGAAACCAACGGCGCAGCGTGTTACGCAATGTTCGGAACGCCGGGTCGCGGCAGCTACGGACGGAGACGTGCTCGGCGGCACGGCGCAGGACGGCGGGGAGAAGTCCGTGCGGTACGTCCGGCGCATGTACTCGAGCGCCTCCTTCGGGCGGGGCGGTTTAGGGTGATCGTCCGGCCAGTACCCGGCACTGGTGAGCACCTCGCGGTAGTGCCGTTCACCCCGGTAGTTCATCGCCGTTGCCACATGCGGGTTGTCCGGCTGCCAGAACCAGGCCTCGATCTCCGGTTCCAGCACGATCACAGCCATGTCCTCGGGTCGCCACACCCGGGCCACTCGTGTGGAGACGCCGCTGAGGATGTCGGCCGCTCCGGGACTGCCGTCCCAGTCGGCGTCCAGCATGATCACAGCCCGCCGATGCGTCGAGTGGTGCGGGCGAAGCAGCTCGTCGGGCCGGGCGTAGAGGCCCGAGTCGTTGTCGCCCGAGGCCACGAACACGTCGTGGTTGAGCCGTGCGTCGATCTCGAACGCGCTACAGCAGACGCTGCGGTGGAACTCTTTGCGGCCGAAGAAGCCCTGCAGCGTCTGCTGCATGGTCGCGTCGGCGACCAGGAAGACTACGTCGCGCATCAGGACAATACGCCCGACGCGAACAGTGACCCGAGGTCGATCGAGCCCCGCCAGTCCCGCAGGCGGGGGTGTTGGGTGCCGTGGATCACATCGGCGGAACCGTCGTCGTGCAGCCGGGCCGCCAGGATGTCGGTGAGATCGGTGCGGGCCAGCACCACCGGGGAGTGCGTGGAGATCCACACCTGGCTGTCGCGGATCGATCGGAGCGACGTCAACACCGTCTCGATGGCCTGCGGGTGGATGCCGGTCTCCGGTTCCTCGGTCGCCAGCAGACGCGGCAAGGCGCTCGTCGGAAGATAGGGCAGCACGCTCAGGGCCAGGATGCGCACGGTGCCGTCGGACAGTCCCGAGGACGTCACCCGGTGGCCGCCCGCGTAGTCGACCACGAAGTAGGCGTGGTGGTCCTCCTCGCGCTCCCGAATGTCGATCTTCTCCACCTGCGGCAGGGCGGTACGGACGTGGTCGACCCAGAGCCGGAACCCGGTTGGATCGCTCTCCTGCAGCCTCATCACCAGCCACGGTGTGTTGCGGGCGTCAGGAAGCACCTGCATGGGGTCGCCGGGCGGTGCGGGTGACCGTAAGGCGTCCCAGTCCGGGGCGTACGACACGGCTCGTGCGCGCAACAGCCCGATCAACCAGCGTGCGGCTGGGAACAGGCTCTCGTCGGCGGGTACCGAGGCGAGCGCGAGCTGCTCGGGCTCGATCCGCAGCGTCGGCAGTCTCGGGCCGTGACTCGTTGTCTCACCCACGAGCTCGGTCCGGGAGCCGCTGCCCGACCGGATGATGATCGGCCACCAGGTGCTGCCGGGCTTCTCAGGACCGCCGGCTGTGCTGCCCCATAGCGACACGCCTGCCGCCGGCGCGCCGTTGTCAGCCGCGAAGAGGAAGAGGTACTCCTCGGCCACCAGCAGGCGCCGGTGGGACACCTCCAGCCGGAGCTCGTACCGTACGTGGGTGGGCGGTGGTCGCCGCGACGTGGCACTCTCGCTGGCCAGCACCGTCTCGACGGCACCGGGTAACCGAGCCTCCACCGCGAGGATGACATCGGTGCCCTGCCCGCGGTGCAGCAGGTCGTTGAGGTCGCTGGCGCGTGGGGTTCCGCGTGGTGGGTGGAGGACGGCGTCGACCACCCGCTCAGCCCGGACCAGATCGCCCAGCAGCATCGGTATGTCGAGCAGGGTTGTCTTTCCCGACCCGTTCGCGCCGGCGAGTACCTGGAAGCCGGCCACGTCGACAGACAATTGCTGGAAGCAGCGGTAGTGTGCAGCCTCGATCCGAGTGATCACTCCCGGCTCCGGCCTGGCAGATCGGTGTCCAGCGCAGGTAGGCGCCGGTGCAGCGTACGCATCTCGCGGTGCCCGTTGGTCCGGATCCCACCGGACGCAGGCATCGACTCACCCATCAGCGCACCTGCACTTCCTGACGTGACGTTCGGGCTGCCGATCGTAGACCGGTAACCTGCACGAGCCGCGACGGATCGCATCCACGGGAACGGCACGGTGGTGACGGTGACGGCGTCATGCTGCTGCCGGGTTCGGGTTTGACGGACAGCCGGTTCGGCAACGTCGAGGTGACCCCGAGCTTGAGGAGCGAGCCGCCATGCCTGACGTCATCCGCCTGATCCTGGACGATCACGAGACCTTCCGCAGCCAGTTCGCCGAGCTGGACAACCGGCGCGACGACCCGCGCGCCGCCGCCCAGGTGTGGAGGGGTCTCGCCGCCCACCTGGAGGTGCACGCGTCGGCGGAGGAGGCGCACTTCTACCCGGCGCTGCTGCAGAACGTCGAGGGCAGCGAGGACGAGACGAAGGACGCGATCGGCGACCACGACGAGATCCGCGAGGGCATCCGGCGCGCCGCGGCGGCCGAGGTAGGCAGCGACGAGTGGTGGCAGGGCATCCAGGACGCCCGCGAGGCCAACGACGAGCACCTCGCCGAGGAGGAGCGCGACGACCTCCCCGACTTCCTGCGGGCTGCCTCGGTCGAGCTGCGCCAGGAGCTCGGCGCCAAGTTCCAGCAGTTCGTGGACGCTCACCCGGGTGCCCGCGGGCTGTCCGGCGACGACAAGGACCCCGACCAGTACGTGGAGGAGAACAGCTGAGGATCGGGGACCGCTCGACGCCTGGCGCGCCCTCCTGACTGGCGGGCAGGATCGAGTGCGTGACCGACATTCCTACCGTCCAGCGCCGGATCCTGCGGGTACTGGTGGTCACTCAGGTGCTGGCCGGTGTCGGGATGGCCACCGTGCTCGCGGTCAGCACCCTCATCGCTGCCCGCCTGTCCGGGTCCGAGGCGGTGGGCGGTACCGCGCTCACCGCCGTCGTGCTGGGCGCCGCGGCGGCTGCGGCCGTGGTGTCCCGGGTCGCGGCCCGGCGCGGCAGGCGTCCGGCGTTGACGCTGGGTTACGGGATCGGCACGGTCGGCGGGTTGGGGGCGGTTATATCCGTCGCGGCGGGAAGCGCGGTGGCGTTGCTCGGGGCGCTGGTCCTGGTCGGTGCCGCGACGGCTGCCGGGCTGGCCGCCCGCTTCGCCGCCACCGACCTCGCGGACACCGGGCGCCGGGCTCGCGCGTTGGCCACGGTGGTCTGGGCGACGACGGTGGGTGCCGTCGCCGGGCCGAACCTCGCCGGACCGGTGCAGGGCGTCGCAGCTGGCCTCGGTCTGGAGCCGACCACGGGCCCGTTCCTGCTGTGCACCGTCGCGTTCGGGCTCGCCGCCGCGGGTACCTGGCTCGGGTTGCGGCCGGATCCGCTGCTGCTCGCACGGTCGGGCGCGGATGCTGCGGCAGGCACCGCCGTGAGCGGCGTGCAGGTCCGCGCGGCGGTGCTGGCCTCGACCCCGGCCCTGCTGGGCATCGGGGGTGTGGCGCTGAGTCACCTGCTCATGGTCGGGCTGATGTCGATGACACCGGTGCACATGGACCACGGCGGGGTGAGCCTGCAGGTCGTCGGGTTGGTTCTCAGCCTGCACGTGGCCGGGATGTACGCGCTGAGCCCGGTGTTCGGCTGGCTGGCTGATCGGGTCGGGCGCGCTCGGGTGCTGGCGCTGGCCGCCGGGTTGCTGGCGACGGCCGCCGTCGTGTGTTCGGTGGCTGGTCCACGGTCCACGGCGTTGCTCGGTGTCGGGCTCGTCCTGCTCGGGTTGGGTTGGTCGGCGGGCCTGATCGCGGGCTCGACGCTGCTCACCGAGTCGGTGCCGGTGGCGGTGCGTCCGGGTGCCCAGGGCTTCGCCGACGTGACGATGAACGTCAGCGGCGCGGTGGGCGGTATCGCGGCGGGCCTCGTCGTCGCGGGCGCGTCGTTCACAGTGCTCGGCATGGTGGCCGCTGTGCTCGCCGTCCCCTACCTGCTGACGGCGGGCAGGTTCGCCTCGCGCGCTCCGGCGTTGGCGGTGGCCTGACCGTTCCGGACGGGTGGAACGCTCAGAGAGTGGGAGTAGCGGTGGCCGTCGCCCTGGCGAGCAGCTCGGTCACCCGGTGCCGCAACCTGCGGTCGTCGGTGGGGGCGACGGTCATCCACTCGGCGCCGTCCTCGCCGACCGTGCGTGTCATGAGGTAACGCCCGCGGGGACCATCGAGCACGCTGAGAACGCGGCCCGACCGGCGGGGGACACCCCATCGGTCGCTGGCCAGCGCGACGATCTGCGCCCGCCGCTCGGTGTCGCCGAGCATGCGGGCGAGCAACCCCGCCTCGGTGGCCGGCACGTCCCGGGCGATGAGCGCGGCCCGCAGCCCGATATCGGGTGCGGCAAGGGCCGCTGTCAGCACCTCCGTCGGCACGGTGCTCGCGCGCCCCGGGCCGGGGCCCGCCGGCGGAAGCGTCCCGAGCAGCCCCGGTGGCAGCGATCCGCACGGCCCGAGCGTGACGGTGGCGTCCTGCCGGACCGCCAGCATCCCGGATCCGGGTTGGCCCGCGGCCACCGCCCGCACGTCATGGCCCCACCAGCCGCGCAGTTCGAGCTGCATCGAAGGCCGCGCGAGCAGGTGCAACAGCCGTGCCAGCTCGGGATCGGGGCCGGACGGCCCGGCCAGTCCACGGTCGCGCAGCGCCTGCCAGCCCGACTCCTGCACTGTGCGGCGCTCGGTGAGGGTGCGTCCCGGTGACGGTAAGCGCAGGACGACGGGAGTCGGACCGAGCCCGAGCCGTTCCCACAACACGTCGAACTCGACAGCGGTGAGCACCTTCCGGCGTGCCTCGGGCGGTCGCTCAAGCTTGTCCAGAGCGGGTACCGACTCAGCCACGGTGCACCTCCACATCGTCGGCGCCGATCACCGGTGGGGTGAACCGGCGGTCGTCGGCAAAGACATCGGCGTCGATCAGGTAGTCGGGTCGACGATGTCCCCGATCGTGAGCCCCGGCGCCCATTCCCATGGGCATGAAACCCGGACCACCCAGGTGTCCGGGACGGGCGCCGCCCCCGCGTGAGGTGGGCTCGCCGTTCCCACCGACCGACGGGAACGGCTGCTCTGGAGAGCCGGTGGAGCCACGCGCGAGTGGCGGGAGCGGGTCTGCGACCACCCGCGCGCCGCCACCGGCTCGGAGTCCGTTGCGACCGGCTGCCTCCCCCACCGTGCCCGCCGGTCCTCCCGGCCAGGGGGAACCGCGCCCTCCGACGTCTGCGGTGAGCCCCGGACGGCTTGCGGTCCCGGGTGGGACGCTCATCCCGGTACCGCTGGCGAACGGGCCGAGCGGGACTGCCGCGGCCGGATCCATCCGCGGCGGGCCGGGCACGATCGGCCGGAACCCACCGTCGCCGCCACCCGGGGATGAACCAGCACCGGTGGCCGGCCCGAGGGACGTACCCGGGAGTGTGGCGGGCGACGGTACCGCACCCGGGGTAACGCCGGTGGGGGTAATGCCCGGCGCTGTTACTCCCGCCGGGGGCCCTGTTGCCGTGGCCGCGGCTGCCGGCGCCGTGTCGGCGGCCGGCGAGATGTCGGCGGGCGCGGCCCAAGACGTCGCGCCGGGTGCACCTCCGGTGCTCGCGCCGGGCGTTGCGGGTTGAGTGAACACCACCTCGGGCGGGGCGGTCCAGCGGCCGAGGTTCACGAAGTTGTCCATGGAACGCTCTGTGTACTGCGCCATCAGGTCCACCGCACGTTGGGCCTGTTGGTCGCGCCTGCGGTCGGCGGCGCTCCAGTCGGCGAGGAATCCGGGAGTGACGCCGTAGCCGTCACCGGGCGATGTCTCCGGTGCTGGCATGGACCGCCGGACGTGGTCCGCGTCCGCCGCCTGGCTCTCAAGGGCCCGAGTCGTGCGCAGCGCCTCGTCCGCGCTACTCAGGGCCCACGCGCCCAGCGGGGAGACCCCCGCCGTGGTTGCCGCGGCCGCCTGCCCCTCCCACCCGCTACCGGCGTCGGCGATAGCCTTCGAGAGCCGGGCCTCCACCAGCTCGATCGCGAACCGCGCGCCATACCAGCGGCCTTCGGCGTACTGCGACGCGGCCGGACCGGGCCCGGTGTGGACGAGCTCGTATAGCTCCTCATGGGTATAGCCGGCCCAGCGCGGGGCGTCGTCGGGGATGCCGCTGCTCACACCCGGCCCCACAGTGCGGCGTTGTCGCCTTCGGTGCGGCGGTACTCGGCCTCCATCTGCGCGAGTGCGTCGCGGACCTTGACGAGCTCGGCCTCGTAGGCGAGCAGGCACTCGTAGGCGGAGTCGGCGCCGCCGCCGACCGCGCGGGCGTTGTGCTCCATCGCGATGGCCTGGCTGATCGGGTCACCCATCCACGGCTCAGCGATGTAGGCGTCCTGCGCGAACCGAAGGAGCTGCGGCGCGAGCTGATCGACTGCGTCGGCGAAGGCGGCGCGCAGCGCAGGGATCGTGTGTGGCTCCAAGCGCAGCGCGGCCTGTGGTCGCTCGGGCATGCAACACTCCTCGCGTCGGTCTCCGCGGTGCGACGATGACGTTAGGCGGGCCCGGTGATGCCGTGTGGGCGTTTGCCGGGGTTCTTTGCGATCGTGAACGCGGCTCAGTGGGCGAGTAGCGAGGCCATGACCTCACCGGCCACTTGCTCCGCACCGTGGCAGAGCCGGTCGAGCGGGACAGGCGGTTTGCGACCGCCGTCGCGGAACTGCACGTCGATCATCTGGCCCCTGGCGACGTCGAGTTCGACACTGCAAAAGCTGTCGAGGCCGACCGGGCGGGCGAGCACGGCGGGGAACCCGCCGACGGTGATTGTGGTCAGGTTGGCTGCCAGCTCACCGCCGGTGAAGCGCTCGACACCGGTGGTGGTGACGAGGGTGATGCCGACGGCCACTTCGAGAGGGTCAGATCCTCTGACGATGCACGAGCGCGCGGACCCGAAGATCTGTGTTGAGCCGGTCGAGGTGATCGGATTGCCGTCCAGGCCCAGGGCTGCTCGCTGCTCTGCGGTCAGGAGGGAGCAGGGTTCCACCCCGTCCACCGGGATGTCTCGCGGGCGGGGTGGCAGCGCGATCCCGCTCGGCGCGGTCGTGGTCGTGGTGGTGCCGGGCACGGGCGGGTCGGCGGTCGGAGCGGTCGAGCACGCGACGGCGCCGACGACCACGACCACGACCACCCCGATGATCGTCCGGAGAGCGCGTTGCATCGGCTGACGGTAGCGCGGTCGCCGTCTCCACGGCCCAGAACGCCGACGGCCGGTGCGGCTGTAGCCGCACCGGCCGTTGTGGGCGGTCACCCTCAGCCCGTTCGGACCAGCTCCCGACAGCCGGCCAGCGAGCAGAGGGCCGTGCAGGTGAGCCGGTCGAGCAGGCCCGACTCGGTGAGCGTGCTGGCGAAGGGCCAGTGCCCGGTGAAGCGTTGCAGGTACCAGTACAGAAACAGGTAGTCCGGTTCTGCGGTGTCGGTGACGAACACCGGGTTGCCCGGGAGCTGGTCGATCCAGCGGGCATAGGCGTTCATCGCGAGGGCGGGTGGACGGCTCGCCCGGCGGGTGCAGAGCCAGTCCTCCGCCCGCTTCCTCCAGCTCTGGAGGGCGACGGGGTGCAGGGTGGCACCGGGCAGTTCGCGCACGTTCATGGTGAACGTACTGGTTCGGTCCCCGTCGGGCGTGTGCGCCGCGGAGGTGAGAGTGAGCAGGGAATGGGGGCCAGGAATCGGCCCGTCGATGTGGATGTGGCTGGTCACGTAGGTATCGGGGGGCATAACGGATCCTGGTCTCCGGTGTGGATGGGGCCTGTTCGCGGCGCGGCCTGAGCCTGCGTGGCGAACGGATCCGCGGCGCGGCACTTCCGCGTGGCGGAGTTACCGGGCCCCGTGGATAGTCACACGGGTACGTCACTGCTGTCCGCTATGCACTTGTCCAGCACGGTGCGGGGTCGCTGTGAAAAGCCTGGCCTGACGACGCTAGGTCCCGCAGTGGCATGACGTCAACTCCCCAGTCGCCAACCGGTCCTCGATGAGGGTCAGTCCTTGATCTCGCACAGGACGGTGCCCTGGGAGACGGAGCTCCCGGCCTCGGCCGACAGGCCGGTGACGGTGCCGTGCTTGTGCGCGGTGACCGGGTTCTCCATCTTCATCGCCTCCAGCACGACGACCAGGTCACCTGCCGCGACCGTGTCTCCGTCGGACACCGCGACCGAGATGATCGTGCCCTGCATCGGCGCCGTGACCGCGTCGCCGGACGCCGCGGCGCCACCCCGGCCGCCGCCGCGCTTGCGGGGCGGGGCCGTGGGCGTCGCCGTGCCACCCCCGAGGGCGAGATCACCGGGCAGCGAGACCTCGACGCGTCTGCCGTCGACCTCGACGACGACCGACTGGCGGGGGGACACCTCCGCGGATGCGGTGCTCTCCGCGTAGGGCTCCACCGTGTTGTCCCACTCGGTCTCGATCCACCGCGTGTGCACCGCGAAGTCCGCACCGGACGCCGCCGCGAACGCGGGGTCGTCCACCACGAGGCGGTGGAACGGCAGCACGGTGGCGATGCCCTCCACCCGGAACTCGGCCAGCGCCCGGCGGGAGCGTTCCAGCGCCTGCGCCCGGTCGGAGCCGGTGACGATCAGTTTGGCCAGCAACGAGTCGAACTGCCCGCCGATCACCGAGCCGGACTCGACACCCGCGTCCACCCGCACCCCCGGCCCGGACGGGAACGCGATGGAGGTGACGGTGCCGGGCGCGGGCAGGAAGTTCCGTCCGGCGTCCTCACCGTTGATCCGGTACTCGATGGAGTGCCCGCGCGGCTCGGGATCGGATGTGAGGCCGAGCTCCTCGCCCTCGGCGATGCGGAACTGCTCGCGGACGAGGTCGAGCCCCGCGGTCTCCTCCGACACCGGGTGCTCCACCTGCAGCCGCGTGTTGACCTCCAGGAACGAGACCAGCCCGTCCTGACCGACGAGGAACTCCACGGTGCCGGCACCGTGATAGTCCGCCTCCTTGCAGATCGCCGTGGAGGCGTCGCGGATCGTCGTGTGCTGCTCCTCGGTGAGGAACGGGGCGGGTGCCTCCTCGACGAGCTTCTGGAACCGCCGCTGCAGCGAGCAGTCGCGGGTGCCGACGACGATCACGTTGCCGTGGGTGTCGGCGAGCACCTGGGCCTCGACGTGACGCGGCTTGTCCAGATAGCGCTCGACGAAGCACTCGCCACGGCCGAACGCCGCGGTGGCCTCGCGGACCGCCGACTCGTAACGCTCGGGGACCTCCCCGCGCTCGCGCGCCACCTTCATGCCGCGCCCGCCACCGCCGAATGCCGCCTTGATCGCCACCGGGTACCCGTGCTCCTCGGCGAACGCCACCACCTCCTCGGCGCTGCGTACCGGGTCGTTGGTGCCGGGGACGAGCGGTGCGCCGGCTCGGGTGGCGAGGTGGCGGGCGGTGACCTTGTCGCCGAGGTCGCGAATGGCCTGCGGGGTGGGTCCGATCCAGGTCAGTCCGGCGTTGATCACGGCCTCGGCGAAGTCGGCGTTCTCGGACAGGAAGCCGTAACCGGGGTGGATCGCGTCGGCGCCGGAGTGCGTCGCGGCCTCGAGGAGCTTGTCGAACGCCAGGTAGGACTCGGCCGCGGTGCTGCCGCCGAGCGCGAACGCCTCGTCGGCCAGCCGGACGAACGGCGCGTCGCGGTCGGGATCGGCGTAGACGGCGACGCTGCCCAGCCGCGCGTCCCGGCAGGCCCGGATGACGCGGACGGCGATCTCCCCGCGGTTCGCGACGAGGACCTTGCTCAAACGCTTCACGGTCGGCCTCCTGGCGATGCCCGGGGGACCGGCCCCGGCGGATGGTTACCGGGGAGTTTAGGGATGCGCGGGCCAGATACGGACGTGACCAGGTGCGGCCGGTGGAGACGTGGGCAGGGGGCGACCCGGTCGTTCGGACGGTCGGCAGTGGCCTTCCCGGTGGTCCGCCGCTACACGTGTCGCTGTGTCTCGTACTCGGGCAGGGACAGGCCGATGCGAATCGCAATGATCGCCAGGAGGCCAAGTCCTCCGACGATCAGAAAAGTGGTCATCCCGCACGTTCCCTTCGGTTTGTCCTCGTGGCGCGTCGGGCCGCGCCACGTGTAGGTGGCCTGGGCGATTGCGCCAAGCTCGATCTGCGTGCGCCGCACGTTCGCGGCGAGCCGGTGGCCGTGGCACAGGTCACGAAGTGGGGGATCACGGGATCCCTCGCTCCCGGAGCTCCGCCACCCCTCGAGACGGAGCTGTGGGAATGAATGACTTCGCGATGACCTCTCCGGAGGGGACCAGTGGCGGCATCTCAGCCACCGTCGCCACCGGAGCTGAACTCGGTGCCGGTGTCGCCGGATCCACCCGCAGCCACCCGTTGCGCGGCGAGCTCGTCGGCGAAGACCGGGTCGGACGCCCACAACGCGCTCGTTCCGAAGATCCCGATACCCAGGGCGGTGCCCGCCGGTCCGTAGACCGTCCAGTCCGGCGTGATGGTGGGGGACAGGGCGTGGTGCTCGGAACGCAGACCCGCCAGCGTCCGGTCGCCGAGCCGGCTGCGCCGGGGTGCGCGGCTGAGCTGGACGACGGCCACCGCCGTCACCGCCAGCAGCGTCGCGAGCAGGAACCCGACGGATCTGGCATCGGCGATCCCGGCCAGCAGCCGCACCAGTCCGAGCCCGGTCACGGCGAGCATCCAGGAGCCGACACGGCGGATCCGGTGGCGCTGCTCGTCGGTGAGCAACAGGCCCGCGGCCACCAGCCGCTGCTCGGCCGCGGCCAACGCCGCCCGCACCGGCCGGTGGAACGGCAGCCGCCTGCGGTGCACCGCACCTGTGGCCGTGAAGTGGATTGCCCGTTCCAGCTCGTCGGTGTCGGGGCCCAGGCGTCCGACGGCCTGCACGGTCCCGCGCTCGGACCCGATCGTGCCTTGCAGGTGCATCGAGCTCAGCGCCGAGTACACGGCGAGCTCGGCGCCGCCGTTGAGATACGCTACGTCGTGTGGGCGCGTCGCGACGTCAACGGGGCCCGTGGTCGGGGTGTCGGCGAGCGTGCGGCGGACACGGAAGCCGGCCACACCGACGGCCGTGGCGGTGACGAGGTACGCGAAGAGAAACATCGGGCCGCTGATGCCCCAGGTGCCACCCGTTGCTGCGAGAGTCACCGAACACCTCCGGAGTCGTCTTTATGAGACGTCTCACAGTGTTGCGGCGCCACGTGCTATAGGGAACGTTTTTCACCAGGACTTGAGGTTGCTCACCCAGCGACGGCCGTGCGGACTCGGTTTTTGATCCGTGCGAGCATCGCCGCCATCCCGCGTAGCCGCAGCGGGCTCACGGCCTGGGCGAGCCCGAGCGCGGTGTAGAAGTCGTCGGGTACGGCGAGCACGTCAGCGGCGGGCTCGCCGTCCAGTCCGACGTGCATGATCGAGGCGAAGCCTCGGGTCGTGGGTGCCTCGGGGGGTGCGGAGAAGAACAGGTGTACGGGTCGCTCGCCATCCGCCTCGACCTCGACGGCCAGGAACAGCGGCGACTGGCACTCGTGCACCTGCTCCATCGTGTCGGCCGCGTCGGCATACCGCCGGGGGAGCTCGGGCAGCTCCCGGCTCAGCTCCAGCAGCAGCTGGAGTCGGTCTCGTGGCCCGACCTCGGAGAACTCCTCGACCAGTTCGGCGAGCTGCGGGGGAAGCTCGCTCATGTCGAGCCGCGCTCGGTTCCGGTGGCGATCGGGACGCGCACGGTGTTGCCCCACTCGGTCCAGCTACCGTCGTAGTTGCGGACGTGGTCGAAGCCGAGCAGGTGGGTGAGCACGAACCAGGTGTGGCTGGACCGCTCGCCGATGCGGCAGTAGGCGACGACCTCGTCGTCGGCCGTCAAGCCCTGCTCGGCCAGGTAGATGGCCTCGAGCTCGGCCCGGGTCTTGAAGGTGGCGTCCTCGGCGGCGGCTCGGGCCCACGGCACGCTGGCCGCCCCCGGGATATGGCCGCCGCGGACCGCGCCCTCCTGCGGGTAGTCGGGCATGTGCAGCAGCTCGCCGGAGTACTCACCGGGGGAGCGCACGTCGACCAGCGGCTTGCCGAGGTGCGCGAGCACGTCGTCCTTGAAGGCGCGGATCGTAGCGTCGTCGCGCTCGACGACCGGGTACTCCACCGGGGCCGGCATGGGCTGCTCGGTGGTCATCTTCCGACCTTCGGCGACCCACTTGGCGCGGCCGCCGTCGAGCAGGCGCACGTCGGGGTGGCCGAACAGGCTGAACACCCACAGCGCGTAGGCGGCCCACCAGTTGTTCTTGTCGCCGTAGCAGACGACGGTGGTGTCGCGGCTGATGCCGCGCTCGCCGCAGATCTCGGCGAACCGGGCGCCGTCGACGTAGTCGCGGGTGACCGGGTCGTTCAGCTCGGTGTGCCAGTCGACCTTCACCGCGTCCGGGATGTGGCCGGTGTCGTAGAGCAGGACGTCCTCGTCGGACTCGACGACCACGAGCCCGTCGGCACCCAGGTTCTGCGCGAGCCATTCGGTGGTGACGAGCCGCTCGGGATGGGCGTACTCGGCCAGCTTCGGGTCGGTGTCGTTGTCCAGCGCCATGGGGTGAGGCTAGTCCCATTGCCACAGATCGGTCACCGCAACGCCGACACCGGTCAGTAGCCGCCGGGTGAGTGGCAGGCTGATCCCGAGGACGTTGGACGGGTCGCCGTCGATGCCGTTGATGAACCAGCCGCCGAGCCCGTCGAGGGTGAACCCACCGGCGACGGCCAGCGGCTCGCCGCTGGCGAGGTAGGCCTCCAGCTCGGCCTCGGAGGGCTCGGCGAAGCGCACCGAGGTGACGGCGTGTCCCTCGGCCACGCGGTCGATCGCGCCCGCGACCAGCCGCAGCACGGCGTGCCCGGTGACGAGCTCGCCGGTGCCACCCGCCATCGTCTGCCATCGCGCGCGGACCTCGCCGGCGTCGGCGGGCTTGCCGACGAGCTCGCCGTTCATGTGCAGCATCGAGTCACAGCCGATCACGACCGCGTCCGGGTGCGCACCGGCGATGTGGTGTGCGACGGTGGTGGCCTTGGCACTCGCCAGCGTCGTCACCTTCTGCGCGGGCGAGGCACCCGGCACGGCGGCGAGCAGCGCGTCCTCGTCCACGTCAGAGACCTCGACGAGTGGATCGAGCCCTGCGGTGCGCAGGATCGACAACCGGGCGGGGGAGGCCGAGGCGAGGACGACGCGCACGGTGCCGACCCTACGTGCGCCCGTCATATCACCATGTGGCGGCGTTACTGCCTGGTCGGCAGCTCCGCCGCCAGGCGTCCGGGCCGACGGTGAGCGGTACCCGCAGCCGCATGGCGGGGTCGGACCAGGCGTCGCGCTGGGCGGTGCCGGTGTCGCTGTGGCCGACAACTGCCGCGGCGAGTACCACGGTCAGCGCCGCGATCTCGGCGTCAGACGGCGCACCGCGGGTCACCCGGAACAGCGAGGGGCGCTGTTCCGGCGGGGCTTCCTCCACGGGCCTCCCTCCGGTTGGGTCGTGCGCGGAAATCGTCGCCCCGGCGACGATTTCCGCGCACGGGGCTATAGCGGGATGTTGCCGTGTTTGCGTGGGGGGGCGCTTTCGCGCTTGGTGGCCAGCGCGCGCAGCGCCCGCCCCACATAGCCGCGGGTGTGGGACGGCGGGATGACACCGTCGACGTAGCCGCGGTCGGCCGCGATGTAGGGGTTGCCGAGGGTGTCCTCGTACTCCTGCTGGAGCTGTGCGCGCCGCCGGGCGAGCTCGTCACCGGACAGCCCCGCCAGCTCCGTGCGATAGAGGATGCTCACCGCGCCCGCGGCGCCCGTCACCGCGATCTGCGCCGTCGGCCACGCCACGTTGACATCCGCGCGCAGGTGCTTGGAGCCCATCACGTCGTAGGCGCCCCCGTAAGCCTTGCGGGTGATCACCGTGATCTTCGGGACGGTCGCCTCGGCGTAGGCGTAGAGCAGCTTCGCGCCGCGCCGGATGATGCCGTTCCACTCCTGCTCGGTCCCGGGCAGGAAGCCGGGGACGTCGACGAAGGTGAGCACCGCGACGTTGAACGCGTCGCAGGTGCGCACGAAGCGCGCCGCCTTCTCCGAGGCGTCGATGTCCAGACAGCCGGCCAGCTGCGTCGGCTGGTTCGCGACGACGCCGACCGCGCGTCCCTCGATGCGCCCGTAGCCGACCACGATGTTGGGCGCGAACAGCTCGTGCACCTCGAGGAACTCTCCCCCGTCGAGCACCCGGCCCACCACCTCGCGGATGTCGTAGGGCGTGTTCGGCGAGTCCGGGATGATCGTGTCGAGCTCGAGGTCGGTGTCGGTGAGCCCGTCGGCGATCGAGCCCGTCGTCGGCTCCGGTGCCGGATACGACGGTGGCTCGGAGAGGTTGTTGGACGGCAGGAAGCTCAGCAGCGCCTTGACGTAGCCGATCGCGTCGGCCTCGTCGGCGGCCAGGTAGTGCGCCACCCCGGAGCGGGTGTTGTGAGTCCGGCCGCCGCCGAGGTCCTCGAAAGAGACGTCCTCGCCGGTGACCGTCTTGATGATGTCCGGACCGGTGATGAACATGTGGCTGGTGCCCTCGACCATCACCGTGAAGTCGGTGATCGCCGGGGAGTACACCGCGCCACCCGCACACGGGCCCATGACCAGCGAGATCTGCGGGACCACGCCGGAGCTGCGCACGTTGCGGAAGAAGATCTCGGCGTAGAGACCGAGCGCGACCACGCCTTCCTGGATGCGCGCGCCGCCGCCGTCGTTGATCCCGATGATCGGGCACCCGACCTTGCACGCCAGGTCCATCACCTTGACGATCTTCTCACCGTGGACCTCGCCGAGCGCCCCGCCGAACACCGTGGCGTCCTGGCTGAACACCGCGACGGGACGGCCGTCGATCGTGCCGGTGCCGGTCACGACGCCGTCGCCGAAGGGGCGCCGGGCGTCCATCCCGAAGTTCGTGCAGCGGTGCCGCGTCAGCGCGTCGAGCTCGACGAACGAGCCCGGGTCGAGCAGCGTGTCCAGGCGCTCGCGCGCGGTCTGGCGGCCCTTCGCGTGCTGCCGGTGCACCGCGGCCTCGCTGCCGGCGTGCACGGCGCCGTCGACGCGACGGTGGAGGTCGGCGAGCTTGCCTGCTGTGGTGCGGCTGTCGGGCTGGTCGGCGGCGGCGCCGGACGCGTCGGCGAACGGTTCCGTGGCGGCACTCATGGTCGGGCAGCCTAACCAGCACGCGCGGAGCGGATCCGGTCGCGCGTTGTGACGTTGGCGTCGGACACGTACAGCTGCTACCGTTCAATTACGAAACTGAAGTATCGTAATGGGGGGTGACATGGCAGCCGGACGACCTCGTGAGCCGGCCACCGACGGTCGGATCCTCACCGCGGCCGGCGCGTTGCTCGTCGAGCGCGGCTACGCCGGGCTGTCGATCGACGAGGTCGCGATCCGGGCGGGGATCGCGAAGACCACGCTGTACCGGCGGTGGCCGACCAAGGCGCACCTCGTCGTCGCCGTCATCACTGTGCTGCAGGGGGGTGCGCCGATGCCCGACACCGGTGATCCGGTGCAGGACCTGGTCGAGCTGGCCGCCGGGATCGCGGAGGCGCTGCGCGCCGCTGGGGCCGGGCTGGTCGCCGGGCTCGTCGTCGCGGCCGCCGAGGACCCGACCGTCCGGGAGCAGGTGGACGCGCTGTGGCGCGGGCGCCGGGAGGTGGCCGCCGGGCTGCTGCGCCGCGCCGCAGACGCCGGGCGCATCAGCGAGACCGTGGACCACGGCGTGCGCCTCGACCTGATCGTCGGGCCGCTCTACTACCGGCTGCTCGTCACCGGCGACCCGATCGACCCCGAGTACGCCCGTGCGGTGGCCCGCGCGGTCCTGGCGATGTGAGAGGACAGACATGACGACGGACATGATGAATCCGGGCCGGGCTTCCCGGCCGCCGACCAGGCGGCGTCGTACCCGCGTCCTGGCGGCACTGGGCCTGCTGCTGCTCGGTATCGGTGGCTACGCGGCATGGCAGGCCGCGAACCCGACCGTGCTCCGGGCGGAGATCGAGATCGCCGCGACCCCGGACGAAGTCTGGACGGTTCTCACCGACCAGCGGTCCTACCCGCGATGGAACCCGTTCCTGGTCTCCTCGACCGGCCCGCTGGAACCCGCAGCCACACTGACGAACGTCCTGCGCGGCGCAGACGGTGCCGAGTGGACGTTCACCCCGACCGTGCTGGCCGTCGATCCCGGCCGGGAGCTGCGCTGGATCGGCCGGCTGGGTCCCGGGGGACTGTTCGACGGCGAGCACGCGTTCCGCATCGTACCTGCGGGTCCGGGACGTGTCCGGTTCGTGCAGGAGGAGACGTTCCGGGGCGTGCTGGTACCCCCGCTGTCCGGGTGGCTGACCGGCGACACCCTGCCCCAGTTCCGTGCGATGAACGCGGCGCTCGCCACCGAGGTGGCCGACCGGCGGTAGAACGGCCACCAGCGGTAGTTGTCTTCTACGTAGTTACGTATTAGCGTATCTTTTGTGAGTGATGACGCCCCTGGGCTGACGGACCGGGTCGAGCGACTGGAGCGGGCGGTGGCCGAGCTCACCTGCCGCGTGGCCGCGGCCCCACCGGCTGACGACCGGACCGAGGAGCCCGACATCGCCGGTGGGACCGCGGACCGGTTCTGGGCGCTCGAGGGCCTCAAGGTCCGTGTCGGCGAGCCCGGCGCCGTGCTGTTCACCGGAACCGTCTGGATCGGCGAGGGTGAGCACTACGAGTGGCAGGAGGCCAGACCCACCTCCGACCTGCTCGACCAGGACTGGGGTGACCTGGCGGCCAGCGTCAGCGCTGTGGCCCATCCCGTGCGGCTGACCCTGTTGCAGGAGGTCGTACGTGGGCAGACCTCGGTGGCGGCGCTGGCGCAGGACGAGCGGCTCGGCACGTCCGGGCAGCTCTATCACCACCTGCGCCAGCTCGTGGCTGCCGGCTGGCTCGTCCAGGCCCGCCGGGGCAGCTACCGGGTGCCGCCGGCCCGCGTGATCCCCCTCCTGGTACTGATGATGGGAGCTGATCGGTAGTCATGTCTGGTCCGATGTCCACCTCCAGGGCCCGCACGGCGCTGCTGGTCGTGAGCGTCGTGCTGGTCACGGCGATGGTGACCCTGCTCGCGCCCTGGCCGGCGCGGCTCGGTCAGCAGCGCACCGGTGACCCGGCCCTGGCCGCTCGCGCAGCCCGGCTCGCCGGACCCGATCAGCGTCGCGGCATCGCGGTCGCTGTCGTGGACCACGGCCAGCTGACCACCGCGGAGCTCGGCAGCGCGAGCCCCGGTCGGGCGGTCCGGCCCGACACCCGTTTCGAGATCGGCTCGGTCACCAAGACTCTGACCGCCGCTGTCCTCGCCGACATGGTGGCCGACGGCACGGTCGGTCCGCAGGACAGGCTGCGCGAGGTGCTGCCCGACCGGCGGTGGACCGGCTCCCTGGGCGAGATCACCCTGGCCGAGCTGGCCGGGCAGCGCTCGGGTCTGCCGACGGTGCGCCGGTCGTTCGGGTCCTTCGCGCGCGCGAGCCTCGCTCGCCTCACCGGCGCCAACCCGTACCGCTCGGTCGACATCTTCGCCGAGGCCAACGCGGCCACGGGTCAGGCGACGGCGCCCGGGAACTACGAGTACTCCAACCTCGGCTTCGCTCTGCTCGGTGCGGTCCTGGCGGAGAAGGCCGGCCAGCCGTACCCGGAGCTGTTGCGCGCCCGGGTGCTCGCACCGCTGGGCATGTCGGCCACGACACTACCCACCACCGCCGCCGGGCCGCCGGAGAACGCGGCGCAGGGCCATGACGTCACCGGTCGGGCGGTCGCGTCGTGGATCGCGCCCGGGTGGACCGCGGCCGGAGCCGGTGTCTGGTCCACCGTCGGTGACCTCGCGACGTATGCGGACGCGACCATGCGCGGGCGTGCTCCCGGTGCCGACGCCACTCGACCGCGCTGGCCGGCCGGCGACGCCGGCCGGATCGGCTACGCCTGGATGAGCACGCCGATCGATGGGCGCACGGTGGTATGGCACAACGGCGGGGCCGGAGGTGCCACGTCGTTCGTCGGCTTCGACCGTGCGCAGGATCGGGTCGTCGCCGTCCTGTCCAACACAGACCTACCGGTCGATGCGATCGGTAGGGGGCTACTGGGAGCAGCTGTTGAGCCGGATAGCGCACCGGCGCCGCCGCGTGCTGTCGGGATCGCGGTCGCGTTCCCGCTGCTCGCCGCCCTGTCGTTCCTCGCGGCCGCCCGCGGTGGCTGGCAGCGCCGCCCGAACCGGCGCGGCAACCGACTCGCCGTCATCGGCGCCGCCGGGGTCAGCGTCTTCTTTCTGACGGTGGCCTATGGCGTCGGAGTCTCCGGCTGGCTGCTGACCGCGGTCTGGCCACTGGCCGGGATCGTTCTCGGGGTAGGTGCGTTCGTCGTCGCCACCCGCTGGCCTTCACTGCCTTGGCGAGACGACCGGGGCCAGACGAAGCAGTGGCTGTCGGCGGGGTTCGGTCTGTTCCTGGGGCTGTTCGCGGTGGCGGCGACAACCGGCCTGCTCTCCTGAACCTCACCCATCCCCGGTCGATCCGACCGCTCCGGTGCCCTGCGGGTTCTGGCCTCGCTGTGCGGCGGCCGTCTCGGCGGCGGCCTCTCGGGTGACGCGAAGGTCCCAGGCCAGGGGATAGTCGTACATCCACGGTGGCGGCTCGGGCATCGAGTGTGCGTGCCGCTCGCGCGTGCGCCGGTTCTCCTGGGCCCGCTGCGCCTGGTCGGGCATGGCGGGTCCGGTCATGGCGGCGCTGTCGGCCACCACGCGGTCGACGCGGTTGCGGCGCAGCTGGTCGTAGGCGGCGAAGGCGAGCCCCAGGTCGGGAAGGTCGCGCAGGGACTTGGCGAGCATCACGGCGTCCTCGAGGGCCATCGACGCGCCCTGGCCGGCTGCGGGGGAGGCGGCGTGCGCCGCGTCCCCGATGACGATCATGCCGTCGCGGTGCCAGTGCCGCAGTCCGGGGACGTCGTAGATGTTGTCGGCGACCAGCTCCTTACCGGTGGCGGCGACAATCTCCGCTGCCGGGGTGCGGTCGGCGGCACAGCTCGACGAGCCGTCCCCGCCACGACTCCGGGGTGGTCGATGCGAGCTCGCTGCGGCTGAGCTCGGTGCCGGGCACCCGGGCGAACCACCACGTCTGTCCGCCCGGGGAGAGCATGTACCCGAACCGGGTCCGTCGACCACGCAGCATGTGCAGCACCCCGGGTGTCGCGGACGGCGCCGCGTCGGGTGCATAACCCCAGAACACCTGCTGTCCGTCGTAGCGGGGTGGCGCCGCGGCGGGATCGACCAGCGTGCGCACGGTGGAGCGCAGGCCGTCGGCGCCGATGAGCAGATCTCCCGTGGCAGCGCCGCCGTCGGCGAACAGCGCCCGGACGCCGTCACCGCAGGGGACCGCGTCGACCAGGCGTCTTCCGTTTCGATGGCGATTCCGCGGCGCCGAGCCTGCTCGTGCAGGACGGCGTAGAGGTCGGCGCGCCGAAGGTGATGATGGCCGGGGGTGTCGCCGGGAGGCCGGTGCAGGGGCGCTGTCGCGATCTCGGTGCCGTCCTCGTCGACGATGTTGAGCATCGTCAGCGGGAACCCGGCGGCCACTGCGGCGGCTGCGTCGACCTGGGCCAGTGCGAGCATGCCGTTCGGGCCGACGGTCAGGAAGGCCCCCGCGTCGTCCCCGCCGCGGGGGTACGCCTCGTACACGACGGCGTCGAGCCCGGCCTTGTGCAGCGCCAATGCCGCCGTGGTCCCCGCGATCCCACCACCGACGATCATTGCTCGCCTCATGGTGACCGAGGTTAACTGCCTTGCTGCCGGCCTCGGCTCCACTGTGGTCCCCGGCTCCACTGTGGTGGGGCCCTGACCGCCGGAGTGCCCGGCGCGTCCGGCGACCGGGGTTGCCCGTCCGTCGCGTGATCGGACCTGTGCCCCGCGCCGGAACCGGGGCGCCGGTAGCGTCCGCCAGCATGAACCGGGCCGCTCAGCCGCTGGATGCGGGCGTGCTCCGCGCGGCCCTGGTCGGGCCGTGGACACAGCTCGACGTGGTCGAGCGCACCGGCTCCACCAACGCCGACCTCCTGGCCGCCGCCGTCGCGGGCGCGCCGGACCGGACGGTGCTGGTGGCCGAGCACCAGGACGCCGGCCGTGGCCGGCTGACCCGCAGCTGGGTGGCGCCGCCGGGGGCCGGGCTCACCGTCAGCGTCCTGTTCCGGCCGGTGGGGGTGCCCGCGTCGCGGTTCGCCTGGCTGCCGCTGCTCGCCGGTCTCGCCGCGCTCGACACGGTGCGGGAGCTCACCACCGCCCCCGCCGGGCTGAAGTGGCCCAACGACCTGCTGCTCGGCGAGGATCCCGGCAAGGTCGCCGGGATCCTCGCCGAGGCCGCCGACCGGATCCACCCGGCCGTCGTGGTGGGTATCGGGCTCAACGTCGCCGCCTCGCCTCCCGACGAACCCGGCGCCACGTCGCTGCGCGCGCAGGGTGCCGACGTCGACCGCAGCGCCGTGCTCGTCACGTTGCTGACGCGCCTCGCCGAGCGGGAGGCCGCGTGGCGCGAGGGTCGTGGCGACCCCGACGCCACCCGGCTGCGCGCGGACTACCGCGCCGGGTGCTTGAGCCTAGGCTCTGAGGTCCGGGTGGAGCTGCCCGGCGGGGCGACGTTCACCGGCGTCGCCGAGGACGTCGACCCCGACGGCAGGCTGCTGCTGCTCGACTCGACCGGCCGGCGACGCGCCGTCGCGGCGGGTGACGTGGTGCACCTGCGGCCGGCACGCTGACGAGTACGGTAGCCCCGTGGCCTACCCGGACGACCTCCTCGTCGAGGGCGAGCAGGTCGTCATGCACGAACATCCGCACTGGAAGATGCTCGTCCTGCCGGTGCTGGCCCTGCTGCTGGTCGTCGGGGCAGGCAGCTTCCTCGCCGCGCTGGTCAGCGACCAGGCCTGGGCACAGTGGGCCTGGCTCGCGCTGGCGGTCGTCGGCGTGGTCCTCGTGTGCTGGCTCACCGTCGTGCCCGTCGTGCGGTGGCGCACCACGCACTTCGTGGTGACGACCCGGCGGGTACTGGTGCGCGAGGGAGTGCTGTCGCGCCAGGGCATCGACCTGCCGATGAGCCGGATCAACAGCGTGCAGTTCCGGCACACGATCCTCGAGCGCGTCCTCGGCTGTGGCACGTTGATCATCGAGTCGGCGTCGGACGAGCCGCTGGAGTTCGACGACGTGCCGGGTGTGGAACGGGTGCACGCGATGCTCTACAGCGAGGTGGCCGATGGGCCCTCCTAGGGCCCTGCCGATGACGGTGCCCGCAACCGGGCTGCCCGAGCGCGTCACCATCTACGAGGTCGGGGCGCGTGACGGGCTGCAGAACGAGGCGACCGTGGTTCCGGTCGAGATCAAGGCCGAGCTCCTGGACCGCCTCGCCGACGCCGGGCTCGGCGTGCTGGAGGCCACGAGCTTCGTGCACCCGCGGTGGGTGCCCCAGCTCGCCGATGCGGCGGAGCTGCTGGCGCGGCTGGAGCGCAGGCCCGGCCTCGACTACCCGGTGCTGGTGCCCAACGAGCGCGGCCTGGACCGTGCGCTGGCGGCGGGAGCCGTCCACGTCGCGATCGTCGCGAGCGCGACGGAGACGTTCGCGGCACGCAACCTCAACCGCACGCTCGACGGGCAGTTCGCGATGTTCGCGCCCGTCGCCGAGCGGGCGCGGGCCGCGGGCCTGCGGGTGCGCGGCTACGTCTCGATGTGCTTCGGCGACCCGTGGGAAGGTCCGGTGGCGCCCGGTCAAGTGGCCGCGGTCGCGCGGCGGCTGGTCGAGCTGGGCTGCGGGCAGCTCGCGCTCGGCGACACGATCGGGACGGGCACACCGGGGCACGTCGAGGCGGTGCTCGACGCGTGCGTCGCGGTCGGGGTGCCGATCGGGCGGCTGGCCGTGCACTTCCACGACACCTACGGCCAGGCGCTGGCCAACACCCTCGCCGCGCTGCGCCGCGGGGTCACCACGGTCGACGCGAGCGCGGGCGGGCTCGGCGGCTGCCCGTACGCGGAGTCGGCCACCGGCAACCTCGCCACCGAGGACCTGGTCTGGATGCTCGACGGCCTCGGCGTCGCGCACGGCGTGGATCTCGATGCCCTGGTCGCCACGAGCACGTGGATGGCGGCCCAGCTGGGCCGCCCCTCCCCCTCCCGCGTAGTCCGCGCGATGGTGCCGCCCGTGCGCGGATAACGCTGTTCCGACGACTATTTCCGCGCACGAGCCCGGGTTACCGTCCGACGATCTCCAGGGCGGCGCGGTGCACGGCGCCGTTGGACGACATCCCGTCGCCGCCGGCGCACGTGCTCGCCCCGCCGAGGTCGGTGAACCTGCCGCCGGCCTCGGTGACGATCGCCAGGACCGCTGCCAGGTCCCAGGTGCTCGCCACCGGGTCGACGGCGATATCGAGCACGCCCTCGGCGACCAGGCAGTGCTGCCAGAAGTCACCGAAGGCGCGGGTCTCCCAGCAGGCGTCGACCAGCCGCAGGTAGCGCTCGCGGCGTCCCTGGTCGGCGAAGGCCCGGACGTCGGTGGTGGACAGGTAGGCATCGGCCAGGTCGGTGACGCCGGACACCGCGATCCGCCGTGGCTGTCCACCCGGTGTGTCGGAGGTCCAGGCACCTGCACCGCGGGCGGCCCACCAGCGCCGGCCCAGCGCGGGCGCGCTCGCGACCCCGAGTACTGCCTCCCCATGCACCGTCAGCGCGATCAGGCTGGCCCACGCTGGCATCCCGCGGGAGAAGTTCTTGGTGCCGTCGATCGGGTCCAGCACCCAGCCCCGACCGCTCGCGGGCACGGTGCCGCCGCGCTCCTCCCCGAGCACCGTGTCGTCCGGGCGCTCGGCACCGATGAGGGTTCGCAGCGCGTCCTCGGTCGCGGTGTCCGCGTCGGTGACGGGGGTGCCGTCGGGTTTGCGGGTTACCCGCAGGTCGACGGCCCGGAACCGGTCGAAGGTGATCGCGTCGGCGGCGTCGGCCAGGCGCAGGGCGAGCTCGAGATCGGCGTGCACGCCCAGAGCATCCCAGGGGCCTAAGCTGCGCAGGTGGCCGAGCGTGCGAGGGCACCAGCAGCACCAACACGTCGAGGTGTGCCGTCGTGACCACCGTCCTGCTCGCCGAGGACGACGCCGCCATCGCCGAGCCGCTGTCGCGCGCGCTGCAGCGCGAGGGCTACGCGGTGGACGTCGTCGCCGACGGTGTCGCCGCGCTGGAACGGGTCCGCCTCGGGCACGTCGAACTGCTTGTTCTTGATCTCGGCCTGCCCGGCATGGACGGGCTGGAGGTGTGCCGCCGGGTGCGGCTGGACGCGCCGGACCTGCCGGTGCTGATGCTCACCGCGCGCACCGACGAGGTGGACTTCGTCGTCGGACTCGATGCGGGCGCCGACGACTATGTCGGCAAGCCGTTCCGGCTCGCTGAGCTCCTGGCCAGGGTGCGGGCGCTGCTGCGCAGGCTGACGCCGGAGTCGGTGGAGGTCGGCGGGGTGCGCATGGAGCTGTCGGGCCGGCGCGTGCTCGTTGACGGTGCCGAGGTGGCGCTGGCGCACAAGGAGTTCGAGCTGCTGCGCGTGCTGATGCTGCGCGCCGGTCAGGTGGTGACCCGTGAGGAGATCCTCCGGGAGGTCTGGAACGACCCGGAGATGAAGACGTCCAAGACGCTGGACATGCACATGTCCTGGCTGCGCCGCAAGATCGGCGGTGAGCACCGGATCGCCACGGTGCGCGGCGTCGGCTTCCGGTTCAACCACGACTGATCGGCGGATCCGGTGCGCCGCCGCATCCTCCGGTCCACGCTGCTCGTCGTCGCGATCACCGCGTTCGTGCTCGGCGGGCCGCTCGCCATCGCCACCTGGCAGCTCGTGGAGGACTTCACGCGGGCGGACCTCACGTCCCGGCTGGAGCAGGTGGCCGCACGGTTGGACGGTCCCGGCTCGCCCGACCGGATCGATCCCGATCGGATCGACACCGCCGCGATCGAGCTCGCCGTGCCCCCCGACGGGCGGCTGGTGCTGGAACGGGAGGGACGACAGGTGCGGGTGATCGGCGCCGACGTCGGGGCGGATCCGGTGGCGGAGACGCTGCCGTTCGTGCCCGGCGGGGTGATCACGATGGCGGAGCCGCGCTCGACCATGCGCACCGAGCAGGTGCAGCTCACCTTCGTCGTGCTCGGGCTGGTGGTGCTGTCGGTCGGCACGGGTGCGGTGGTGGCCACCGTGACGGCGCGACGGCTGGCCGAGCCGCTGCGCGACGTCGCCGACCGGGCGGCTCGCCTGGGTGCCGGCGACTTCCGCTCGGCGCCGGACCGGCACGGCATCCCGGAGCTGGACCGCGTCTCCGACGTTCTCGACACCTCGGCGGCGGCGCTGGCTGAGCTGGTGCAGCGCGAGCGCGTGCTCGTAGGCGACGTCTCCCACCAGCTGCGGAGCCGGCTGACCGCGCTGCAGCTGCGCCTCGACGAGCTCGCGACCCATCCCGACCCGAGCGCTCGCCAGGAGGCCCTCGCCGCGCTCGAACAGGCCGAACGGCTCTCCGGGGTGCTCGACGAGCTGTTGGAGGCCGCCCGCGCCGCCCGCGCCGCCGGCGCCGAGCTGCAGGACCTGCGCGAGGGACTCGCGGCCGTCGCCGACGAATGGCGCCCCGCGCTGCGGGCGGCGGGCCGCTCGTTCAAGGTCCGCGTCCCGGAAGGCCTGCTGGCCCGCGTGACGCCCGCCCGGATCCGGGAGGCCGTCGGGGCGCTGGTGGACAACGCGATCGCGCACGGCGCGGGCACCGTCACGCTCAGCGCGCGCGCCGCGGGGAACAGCCTGCTCATCGAGGTCAGCGACTCCGGACCGGGGGTGCCCGAGGAGCTGGTGCCGCACGTGTTCGACCGGGGCGTCTCGGTGGGATCGTCCACGGGGTTGGGCCTCGCGCTGGCCCGCGCCCTCGTCGAGGCCGACGGCGGGCGCCTGGAGCTCGCCCGAGCCCGTCCGGCGACGTTCACGATCTTCCTGCCGGCCGCTCGCGCGGACGACGTGGTCGGCGTGCCCCGGCCGGCCCCCGGACCGCGGTGACCCGCCGCTCGCGGTCAGCCCGTCGGTACCTGGCGGCGGACGTCCTTGTCGGGAAAGACGAACCGCCGGAACGCCCACCAGCGGAACGTCATGCCCGCACCCACGCCGATGATCTGCCCGCTCACGAAGTCGGCGATCTCCTGGGTCAGCATCGAGACCCCGGGCATCTTGAGGTCGAGCACGTAGCGCGAGATCGCCAGCGGGGCCGTGTAGGCCACCACCGCGATGCCGCTGATGAGGAAGAACAGTGCGGCCTCGTGGTGGCGCTCCCGCCCACCACGGGTGCGGAAGGACCACTCCCGGTTGAGCACGTAGGACACGATCGTGGCCACCAGTACCGCGATGACCTTAGCCGTGATCGGCTTGGCTTCGAGTACGGTCGTCTTGAGCAGCAGGAACACCGCAGTGTCGATCAACCAGGTGGTGCCGCCGACGAGGGCGAACTTCACCAGCTCGCGGTGCTTGATCGCGACCTCGCGGTAGGGCTGCGGGAGCACCGCCAGCACCGACTCGACCAGAGACACCTGCTTGATCGTGCCAGACGCAGGATCCCGCTCCTGCGCAGGTACGCTTCCGGCACCGTGGACGCGTCAGACCCCAGCCCCCTCCCCGTTGTCGGCATGGTCGGCGCCGGCCAGCTGGCCAGGATGACCCACCAGGCCGCGATCGGGTTGGGCCAGTCACTGCGCGTGCTCGCCGCCGATCCCGGTGACCCTGCCGCGTTGGTCTGCGCCGACGTCCGCCTCGGTGCCGCCACCGACCTGTCGGCGCTGCACGCCTTCGCGCGCGGGTGTGCCGCGGTCACCGTCGACCACGAGCAGGTGCCGCAGGAGAACCTGCGCGCGCTGCTCGCCGCCGGCGTCGCCGTCCATCCCCGGCCGGACGCGCTGCTGCACGCCCAGGACAAGCTCGTGATGCGCCGCAGGCTCGCCGCCCTCGGCGCCACGGTGCCGCCGTTCGCGCAGGTGTGCGAGCCCGCCGACATCGAGCGGTTCGCCGCTGACCACGGGTGGCCCGTGGTGCTCAAGGCCGTCCGCGGCGGCTACGACGGGCGCGGCGTCTGGCTGCTGGACCCGTCCGCAGGCGCCGAGCGCGGTGCGCCGGTGGCCGAGCTGCTGGCAGCGGGAGTGCCGCTGATGGTGGAGCAGGCCGTCCCGATGCGCCGGGAGCTGGCGGCGCTGGTCGCCCGCTCGCCGTACGGGCAGGCCGCGGCGTGGCCGGTGGTGGAGACCGTGCAGGCGCGCGGGCAGTGCGTGCAGGTGCTGGCCCCCGCGCCCGGGCTGGACCCCGAGGTGGGCGCCGGGGCACAGCGGCTCGCGCTGCACATCGCGGCCGAGCTGGACGTGACGGGTTTGCTGGCCGTCGAGCTGTTCGAGACCCTCGACGGGGGGCTGGTCGTCAACGAGCTGGCGATGCGCCCGCACAACTGCGGGCACTGGACGATCGAGGGCGCGCGCACGTCGCAGTTCGAGCAGCACCTGCGGGCCGTGCTCGACTACCCGCTCGGCGCGACCACGCCGACCGCGCCCGCTGTGGTGATGGCCAACGTCCTCGGCGCCGTGAGCCCGGCGCCGATCAGCGTCGACGAGCGGGTGCACCAGCTGTTCGCGCGGTTCCCCGACGTGAAGGTGCATCTCTACGGCAAGGCCGAGCGGCCGGCCCGCAAGGTGGGGCACGTGACGGTGCTGGGCGCGGACATGGACGCCGCGCGGGGTCGGGCCACGCTGGCGGCGAACTGGCTCTCCGCGGGTGTGTGGACCGACGGCTGGTCCCCGCACGACCGGGGTGCGGGAGGTGCAGGGTGCCTGACCCGCTGGTAGGTGTGATCATGGGCAGCGACTCGGACTGGCCGGTGATGCGGGCCGCTGCCGCCGCGCTCGCCGAGTTCGACGTGGCGTGCGAGGTGGGCGTGTACTCCGCACACCGCACCCCGCAGCGGATGCTCGACTACGCGACGGGCGCGGCCGGGCGCGGGCTCAAGGTGGTGATCGCCGGGGCGGGCGGTGCCGCGCACCTGCCCGGGATGGTCGCCGCGGCCACCCCGCTGCCGGTGATCGGGGTGCCCGTGCCGCTGGCGCGGCTCGGCGGGCTGGACTCGCTGCTGTCGATCGTGCAGATGCCGGCGGGAGTGCCGGTGGCGACGGTCGCGGTCGGTGGGGCGCGCAACGCCGGGCTGCTGGCCGTCCGGATCCTGGGGGTGGGTGATCCGGCGCTGCTCGCGCGGATGGCGGAGTTCCAGGCCGAGCTGGGACGGACCGTGCTGGTCACCGACGCTGCACTCCGCGCGGCCGCAGCCGAGGACTGACCGTCACCCGAGCCGTCAGGTTCACACGAATGTGTGACAGCCAGGGGTGGGACCCCGTTCGAAAGCTCCTGCGTCGGGGATAGCCGAAAGCATTTCGGACCGGTGTCCACAACGCAGGTCCGTTGCGGGCGTGAAACAAGTTCTGGAGAAATCCAGTAACGGGCGGCGGAGCAGCAGTTCATGCATGATTCTCCACCATTGCCGGTGGATGCCCGGGACGCGGCCGTCCTGCGCGGGTGGGTCGAGAGCGGCTCCGCCGGTGCGGCCGCGGTACGGCGAGCCCGCATCGTGCTCCTGTCGGGAGACGGGCTCGGTCCCTCGGTCATCGCCGAGGAGCTCGGCTGCTCGAGGCCAACGGTGATCACCTGGCGGGAGCGCTACCGGTCCGGCGGTCTGGCCGGGTTGCGGGACGCGCCCCGCTCCGGGCGACCGGCCACAGTGGACGCCATGGCGGTGGTCACGCGCACGCTGGAGGGCCCGGGGCCCACGGCCGCTCGCTGGTCCACGCGGCTGCTCGCCTCCGAGCTCGGCATCAGCAACGTCGCGGTCGCGAACGTGTGGCGCACCTGGGGGATCACCCCCACCGCAGGTGGCCGGGTGCGGCTGGGCACCGAGCCCGCCCTCGACGTCCCGGTGGCCGGTGTCGTCGGCCTGCACCTCGACCCGCCGATCCGGCTGCTCGCCCTCCTCGCCGACGCTCCGGACCGGGATCCGAACGCGGAGCCGGTGCTACCGGTGCGGCAGCGTCCCGATCTCGGCACCCGGCTCGCGGACGGCGACCGTGGGGACTGTCCGGGCGGGGGCTGTCCCGATGCCCTCGCGGAGTTCCTCGGCCGGCTCGAGCCGCTGGCGGCGTCGCGGGTGAGGCTGTTGGCCGAGACGGCGACCGACCTGCTGCAGCCGTGGGTCCAGGCCCGGCCTGGTGCCGTGCTGCACCTGGTTCCGGCCGGGCTCTCCTGGGTGCGGCTCGTGCGCGTGGCCTGCGTGCTCGCCGGTGCGTCGGACAGCGGCGCGGCGTCGGTGACAGCGCTGCGCGGCGCGCTGGCCGACCGCGTCGACGGGAAGCGATGGTCCTGGATCCAGGCTAGTGCAAATAATGTGCAATAAATAGGTAACCGTGACAAGTAGTGCTCGAACTTCATTCACAGTTGAACGTCACCCCAATGGGTCGGTAACGGTCATCTTGGGCCGTATCCTCATCAAGTTCAGCGTCGTTGTCGCCATGACTGGCCTGACCCGGGTCCGTCGTACGAGTCTGGGTGTGCGCGTTGAGGGGCGTACACCCGTCGCCCGGACCGGCCCCCGCCGGCGCCGGGGAAAGGATGGAGGATGTCCAAGTCCCCCCGTACCCGGCGCCGCGCTGCCACGGCTATGATCGCCGCCGGTGCCACGCTCGCCACCACTGCACTCGCCCTGCTCCCCGGAACCGCGAGCGCATCCAGCCACCGTGAGGCCCCGCTCATCTCGACCATGCCCTTGGTCGACAACACCGATGTGTACTCGTTCGTGTCCCCGGACAAGCCGGACACGGTCACGCTCATCGCCAACTGGTTCCCGTTCTCGGAGCCCAACGGCGGCCCGAACTTCTACCAGTGGCAGGACAACGCCCACTACGACATCAACATCGACGCCGACGGTGACGCCGTCGCGGACACCACCTACCGGTGGGACTTCCGCACGGACGACCGCCGGGTCGAGGCCGAGACGATCCTGTACAACGTCGGGCCGATCGAGAGCCTGGACGACCCGGACCTGCTCTTCCGGCAGTTCTACACGCTGACGAAGATCACGGCCAATGGTGAGGAGGTCCTGCTCCAGGACGTCCAGGTCGCCCCGTCGAACACCGGCCCCGCTTCGGTGCCGGACTACGGCGTGCTGCGCGAGCAGGCCACCTACGAGGTGGGCAAGGGCGGCCAGACCTTCACCGGCCAGGCCGAGGACCCGTTCTTCATCGACCTGCGCGTGTTCGACCTGCTCTACGGCGGTAACCTCTCCGAGGTCGGGCAGGACACCCTCGCGGGTTACAACGTCAACACCATCACCCTCCAGGTGCCGATCTCCGAGGTCGCGCTGAACGGTAACGGCAAGGCCAACCCGGTCATCGGCGTGTGGAGCGACACCGAGATGCGCTCCCTGCAGCTCCAGCCCACCGGTGGCGCCGAGCCCGTCGGCGACTTCGTCCAGGTCTCGCGCCTGGGCAACCCGCTGGTCAACGAGCTCGTCCTTCCGGTCGGCCTGAAGGATGCCTTCAACGCCATCACCCCGGACGTCGACGCCACCATCCCGGCGGTCATCGAGCAGGTCACCGACCCGGATTTGGCGCAGCGGATCGAGGCCATCTACGGCATCCCGGCCCCGGCCACCCCGCGCAACGACCTGGTCGCGATCTTCCTGACCGGTATCGCTAACAACGCACCCACGCTGGACGGCTCTCCCGCCCCCATCCAGGCGGACCTGAACAGCCAGGTGCTCAATGCCGATGTGGACCCGGCGAAGTTCGTCCCGTCGGAGATGCAGCGCCTGAACACCGCTGTTCCGCCGTCGGAGGAACCGAACCGGCTCGGCGTGCTGGGCGGTGACCTGCAGGGCTTCCCGAACGGTCGTCGACTGGCCGACGACGTGGTCGACATCGATCTCCAGGCGCTCGAGGGTGCCTTCGCTGGCGGCCTGCCGCCGGTGATCATCGAGCCGCTGGCCGCTGGTGACGCGGTCGACACGAACGACAAGAAGTTCGGCGACGCGTTCCCGTACGTCGCGCTGCCGAACAACGTCAGTGTCAACGACCCGGCGAACACCCAGCCCGACACCGGCCCGGCCAGTGTCGTGCCTCCGCTCAACACCCCGGGCACCAACCTGCCGACACCCTCGGTCGTCACCGGCATCGCCGCGGTGGCTCTCCTGGGCGCTGGCTTCTTCGTGATCGCCCGCCGTCGCGAGACGGTGGCCCCGATCAGTTCCTGATCGGATCGGGTGGCACAGTCGGGGGGTTCGGGTGCACCGGTTCGCCGGTGTCCCGGCCCCCCGCTCCCCTTTGTGAGGTACTCCCCATGACCGGTGATCCCGGTCCTCGCTCCCGGGTCCCGGTCCTGCTCGTGGTGATCGGCCTGTTGCTGGCCGTCTTCGCCGTGGTCGGCTACCTGGGATCGCGTGACGACACCGCCGCCCCGTCCGCGGGCACCGCCGCCGAGCCGGCGGCCCGGGCCTCCGCACTGGACACGTTCATCTACGGCGCCCAGGAATCACTGCGCCGCAAGTCCGAGGACGCGCCGCTGTGGGCCCAGCTCGGCGCCGCGTACGTCGAGCAGGCCCGTATCACCGGTGACCCCTCGTACTACGCGCGCTCGCAGGGTGCGCTCGAACGCTCGCTCGAGATCACCCCGGAGGGCAACGGCGAGGCGCTGATCGGCCTCGGGCAGCTCGCGAACGCCCGGCACGACTTCGCCGCCGCGCGCGCCTTCGGCGAGCAGGCCAGGACGCTGCGGCCCTACACCGCCGAGGTCTACGGCGTGCTGGCCGACGCCTACACCCAACTCGGCGATGCGGAGGCCGCCACTGCGACCGTGCAGAGCATGCTCGACCTGCGCCCCGGGCTCGCGGCCTTCACCCGGGCCTCCTACGACCTCGAGCTGAACGGCCGCCGCGACGACGCCCGGATGGCACTGGAGCGCGCCTTGGCCGTGGCGAGCTCGCTGGACGACCAGGCGTTCTGCCGCTACTACCTGGGCGAGCTGGCCTGGAACGGCGGCGCCGTCGACGAGGCCTCCGAGCAGTACGAGCAGGGTCTGCAGGCGGCGCCGCAGAACGTCGCGCTGCTGCAGGGCCGCGCCAAGGTGGCCTACGCCCAGGGCCGCGTGGACGAGGCGATCGCGGGCTTCCAGGCGATCACCACCCGCAGCCCGCTGCCGCAGTACCTGCTGGAGTACGGCGAGCTGCTGGAGGCGGCCGGCCGGCCGGACGAGGCAGCGTCCCAGTACGAGGTGCTTGCCGTGCAGCAGCAGCTCTACGCGGCGCAAGGCTCCACCGACGACCAGGTCGCGGCGCTCGTCGCAGCCGATCACGGTGATCCCGGCGAGGCGTTGACGCTCGCCCAGGCCGAGTGGGACCGGCGCCAGAGCGTCTTCAGCGCCGACGCGCTGTCCTGGGCCCTGCACGTCAACGGCCGCGACGCCGAGGCGCTGACCTACGCCGAGCGGGCCGCCTCCCTCGGCTGGGCGAACCCGACCTACTCGTTCCACCGCGGCATGATCCTGGCCGCCCTCGGTCGCCGGGACGACGCGCTGGCTGCGCTGAACGAGGCACTCACCCTGAACCCGCACTTCAACCCGCTGCAGGCGCCGGTCGCCCGGGCGACGATCGCCGACCTGGAGTCGAACTCATGATCTTCTTACGGCGCGCCGGGCTGCTGGTCCTCGCGATGGGCATCCTGTTGTTCGCCCCCGCCGGGCCGACGGCGCCGCCGCCGGCGCAGGCCCACCCGCTGGGCAACTTCACCGTCAACCATTACGACGGCCTCTCGCTGTTCCCGGACCGGATCGAGGTGCTGGCCATCCTCGATACCGCCGAGATCCCCACCGTGCAGGAGCGGGCCGGCACCGACACCGACGGCGACGGCACGATCTCGGCGGCCGAGGGTGCGGCCCATGCCGCAGCCGAGTGCGCGGCCATGCTCGGCTCCACCACCGTCGCGGTCGACGGCACTCCGGCGCCGTTCACGGTGCGCTCGGCCATGGTCGAGTACCCGGTGGGCGAGCAGAGCCTGCGCACCACGCGGGTGACGTGCCTGCTCGCCGCCCCGGCCGACCTGTCCGGCCGCTCGACCGTGGAGTTCACCGACGGGTTCAAGCCCGACCGCATCGGCTGGCGAGAGATCAGCGCGACCGGCGTCGGCCTGCGGGTCGACGCGAGTGACGTACCCGAGCGGAGCGTCTCCCAGGAACTGCGCGCCTACCCCACCGACCTGTTGACCGACCCGCTGGACCAGCGGTCGGCACGGATCGAGGTCGTGCCGGGCGGTGGTGCGGTCGCCGCGGCGCCGTTGGGCGGGCTGCCGAGCACCGGGGTGGGCTGGCTGGACGCCGTGGTGGAGCCGCTCAAGCGGACGTTCGACGGCCTGGTCGGCAGCCCCCAGCTCACCCCGTTGGTGGGGGCCGCGGCGATCGGGCTGTCCATCCTGCTGGGCGCCTCGCACGCCGCGCTGCCGGGCCACGGCAAGACCTTGATCGCGGCTTATCTGGCCGGGCGGGCCGGTTCCCGCCGCGACGCCTTCGTCGTCGGGTTCACGGTCACCGTCACGCACACCGGTGGCGTGCTGATCCTCGGACTGGCGATCAGCGCGCTGAGCGCCTTCGCTCCCGAGGCGATCCTGCGGTGGCTGGGTGTGGCGAGCGGGCTCCTGATCTTTGCGATCGGGGTGGGGTTGCTCGTCTCGGCGGTGCGTCGCAGGGCCGCCCTCGCCCTCGTCGACGACCGAGTCCCGGCACTGGCGGCGGTCGGCCACGGCCACGGGCATGGCCACGGACACGGCCATGGTCACGGTCACGGGCTGGGCGGTCCGGAGCGAGGGGAGCGGTTCGGGCGGGGGGGACTCATCGGCATGGGGGTTGCGAGCGGCCTGGTCCCGAGCCCCACCGCTCTCGTCGTTCTCGTCGCCGCGATCTCCCTGGGACGGACGTGGTTCGGGGTCGGCCTCGTCCTTGCCTACGGGCTCGGCATGGCCGGAGTCCTCACCGCGGTCGGGCTGCTGCTGGTGATCGTCCGCGATCGGATCGCCGTCTCCCGGCTCGCCGAACCGGGGCGGGTCGTCCTCGCGCGCATCGCCTCGATGCTGCCCGTGGCGACGGCCGTCGTCGTCACCGTGATCGGGTTGGCGCTGGCGGTGCGCGGGCTCGCCGGGTCCGTATAGCGAGGCCTGAGACCGAGATGATCAGCCGTCCGCATCCGTGGATCGGACTGCGGCGAGCGAGAAACCGTCGAATCGGGGATGCAGCCACGTCGTGAGCTCGGTGTCGACCTCGCCTTCCAGCAGGGCTGCGTGCAAGCCTTGACCGATGGGCAGGCCGACCGTCGTCAGGAGACCCGCCATGCTGATGTGTATCGCGTCCCACTCCGTGGCTGCCGACCGCCAGTCCGGCCACAGCGCGAAGGGTGCGTCGATTCCCCAGCGGCGCCAGGCGTCCGGTAACGCCTTTGTGCGCGGGTGTTCCTCGCACAGGCGGATCCAGTCGCTGGGGGTGTGGACGTCGTAGATCCGCGTCGATCCGGGCAGGTGGGTCGTCCAGCAATGGATGGTCCCCCCACGCGTGACGGAGTCGGGGTTCGCCAGCTCGGTGGCGGGCAGACCAGGCAGCGCCGTGGATGTGACGACTCCGAGGGGGAGGTGCCAGCTCGGGTCGTCGAGCGACTCCTCGCACTGCCGCGCCAGTTCCCGGACGTCGGGTGGGGTGGCCGTCGCCGTCAGCATCACCTGGGCGCCGCGGTTGGCGTCCGACCACCACCACGCGGCTCCGCTCGCCCGGCTCAGCTGCTCCGCGGCGACCTCGTACCGGGTGGCACGAGACAGCAGGAGTTGGCGAACCGAGAGGACCGCAGGGTACCAGGCCCAGCCGGACACGATCGCCAGCACTCGCTCCACGAGTCTCGCCGCATCGTCGAGAACCGGGCCTTGTTGCGCGAGGAGGTCGCTGACGGCCGCCGCCTCAACCGGTTCCGTGACGGGCGCGGGCTGGGCCTGCTGATCGTGTGAGGTCTCAGGGACGCCGAGTACCAATCTCTGGGACACCGATGTCGGTGGCGGGGCCGCCGCACGGAGGCCGTCGAAGAACGCGTCGCCCGAAAGCTGCGCCAGGACGGTTAGGGCCCGTGGACCGCGCAACAGCTGGGAGGTGCGCGCGGACAGCCGGATCTCTGCTGGCTTGCTCATGGGCGCCAACGGTCGGGTCGTCAGCTCGGGCGCGTCACGGACGAGTTGCGGGATCCGACAAGCGGTTTCGTCTCGTTGCCGACCGTGACCTGTGCGGTGACCGAGGCCTGATAGGCGCCGTCACCGGGGTAGAAACCTGAGTGGCACGGCTGCTTGGCCTGGTACACGTTGTCGGCGATCCGCCGAGGCTTGTCATAGGTCTCGCGGCAGTTGGCAACCGGAAGGCCGTGGTGGCCGGGGCCGAGGATGACCGTGTGGATCTCGGAGATCATCCGGCTGCCGTTGCAGAGGACCGTGGAGTGCAGGCTGACGTCTTTATATTTGGTTGAGTAGTGGATCGACTGGATCGAGAGCGCGCAGCGGACACCGCTGGAGAAGGTCACCTCGTCGTCGGAATGTGCCATGGCGGCGGACGGGGCCGCCACGAGGAGGGCGATGGGTACGGTCGCGATCAGGACCAGTCGTGCCAAGCGCTGCAGCATGCACTCCTGCCTTTCGGTCGGGGCTGGACCGTACATCATGTTCGGCATCTCGTCATGTGACACCGATCCGACCGGGGGTGGCCCGACGCATCCGCGGCAGGTATCGGTCGTTGACCGGTTGGCCGGGGCGCGCCCGGCTGTCGAGCGACTCACGGGAGGTCAGGTGCGACGTCAGGTCGTCACGACGGGTCTGCTGCTTGCCCTGCTCGGTCCTGCGGGCGCGTGCTCGTCGACCGCCGACCCCGGCCCGGTGTTCAACAACGAGGGCGGGATCGAGGTGACCTGCATGGTCCACCAGACCGAGGGGCCTGGCGCGCGCTACACCGACGAGCAGATGCGCGACACCGCTGAGGTCCTGACGCTGATGAGGTACTACACCGCCAACGGCGCCAAGCCGTTCTGTGATGGAGCCCCCGCCACTGCGGCCGACACGGCGTGGGCGCAGCTCTACGTTGACTTCGGCGGTAGCACCGAGAAGGTCTCGAGCGTGCTCGGCTGAAATACCCGTGGCGAGGAGTCGCCACCCGGCCGTAGGGTCGCACTACACGTGAGAGGAGGTGGTCCAGCTTTGAGTAGCAACAGGACTCGTGAGGTGGCTGTCCGCTAGTACCACAGGATGCGTCTCCGACCGCCAGTGGAAGCCGGTGTGGTGCCGGCGAGTTCCAGGCAGTCACCCGTGATCCCCGGGCCCGAGCCCGTCCAGCTCGGCGTGCGCGGCGCTCGCCGCGGCCCGGGGATCACGCACGTCATCGGCCGTGCTCCAGGCGGCCCACCGCGGCCTCCAGGCGCCGGGTCACCGCGTGCAGTCCCTCGTCGGGCACCGGCTCTCCGGGCAGCATGTCCGCCACCCGCCGGAACCGCTCGCGGCAGGCAGCAACCCCCTCCACGGGCGCACCCGTGGCGAGCCAGGCGCGCAGTGCCAGGTTGTGGGCCGCCACCACGGCCGCACCGGTGACGGCGGCGCGCAGCTCGCCGTCGGGCTCGGCGGCGAAGCGCAGCCGCAGGTAGCGGGTGAACAACCGCCGATAGTGATCGACGCTCGCTGACTCCCGGTCCCGCAACGCGGGCACCTCGTGGGTGAGCCGGAAGCGCTCGACCGACAGGTGCGGGTCCTCGGCGTACATGTCGAACACCGTCTCGCCCGCGCGGAGCACGAGCGGTGCGGCCGGTTCCTTCGGATGCGCGGCCTCGAAGACCTCGGCGACGCGGGCGAGCGCAGCCTCGTGGTCGGGTGAGATCGCGTCTTCCTTGCTGCGGAAGTAGCGGAAGAAGGTGCGGCGCCCGACGCCGGCCGCGGCGGCGATGTCGTCGATGGTCGTGTCCTCGTAGCCCTGCGTGCGAAACAGCTCGACCGCGGCCGTGACAAGCTCGCGACGTACCTCCGCCCGACCCTCGGCGGAGCGGCCACGACGCACCCGACCGACCTCTCCATTCATGGCACGGAGGGTAGCAACACCCTTGCCGAGTGGCACGCAGTGCCGTTACAGTGCGGTTCACGCAACCGCGAACACGGGAGACGGGGCCATGGATTCCGACTCGAGCTTCGACACCTACCGGCTGCCCGACGAGCATCAGGCGCTGCGCGAGGCGGTGCGCACGCTCGCGGAGAAGGAGATCGCCCCGCACGCGGCCGAGGTCGACGAGCAGGGCCGGTTCCCGACCGAGGCCCGCGATGCGCTGGTGAAGGCCGGGTTCCACGCGGTGATCATCCCCGAGGAGTACGGCGGTGAGGGTGCCGACGAGCTGGCCGGCTGCATCGTGATCGAGGAGGTGGCGCGGGTCTGTGCGTCGTCCTCGCTGATCCCGGCCGTCAACGGCCTCGGTTTGACTCCGATCCTGCTGTCTGCGTCGCCCGAGCTCAAGGCGCAGGTGCTCCCGTCGATCGCGGCGGGCGAGGCGATGATCTCCTACGCGCTCTCGGAGCGGGAGGCGGGCTCCGACGCCGCCGCGATGACGACCCGGGCGCGCCGTGACGGCGACTCGTGGGTGCTGAGCGGCACCAAGTGCTGGATCACCAACGCCGGTGAGTCCACCTGGTACACCGTGATGGCCGTGACCGACCCGGAGCACAATACCGCCAGGATCTCCGCGTTCGTGGTGCACAAAGACGACCCGGGCTTCGAGGTCGGGCCCAAGGAACGCAAGCTCGGCATCAACGGCTCGCCGACCCGCGAGATCTACTTCCAGGACTGCAGGATCCCGGCCGACCGCATCATCGGCGCCGAGGGCACCGGGTTCAAGACCGCGCTGAGGACCCTCGACCACACCCGCCCGACCATCGGCGCGCAGGCCGTCGGGATCGCGCAGGGCGCGCTGGACGTTGCGATCTCCTACGTCAAGGAGCGCAAGCAGTTCGGCAGGCCCCTCGCCGAGTTCCAGGGCCTCCAGTTCATGATCGCCGACATGGCGATGAAGGTGGAGGGTGCGCGCCAGCTGGTCTACGTGGCGGCGTCGCGGGCCCAGCGGGGGGAGCCGGACCTGGGTTTCATCTCCAGCGCCGCGAAGTGCCTGGCCAGCGACGTCGCGATGGCGGTGACGACCGACGCGGTGCAGCTGCTCGGCGGCGCCGGCTACACGAAGGACTTCCCGGTGGAGCGCATGATGCGCGACGCCAAGATCACGCAGATCTACGAGGGCACCAACCAGGTCCAGCGCATGGTGATGGCCCGGTCGTTGCTGCGCTGATCTTGTTACGCCCGTGGTGGGGTGCCGGCGTCGGCGTGGATTTGCGGGTGTGAACTGTTCGGGTCGAAGTGACGGAAAATGTCAGTGCTCGAACGTATGTTCTATGCCATGGCAGGGGTCGACGTTCCCGAGGGGCTGGTGGCGATGCCGCCCGGTCCCGGGTTGGCTGCCGTGCTGGACGGGATCGACCTCGCGCTGGTACCCAACGATCGGATCGTGGAGGTGCTGCGCGCCCAGCACCGGCAGCTGTCGCATGAGCAGGCCCGCACTGCTGCGGTGGTTGCCGAGGTCGGGCGGTGCACGCCGTTCCCCGAGCCGGGTGCGGTGTCGCGTGCCGACGTGCCGGAGCCGTACGGCTCGGAGGAGACGCGGGCGGCGTTGCGGTTCACTCGCACCGCGGCCGAGTGTGAGCACGACCTGGCCGAGACGGTCGTGCACCGCCTGCCGCTGGTGTTCGCGGCGTGGCTGGCCGGGGAGATCGACCGACCGCGGGTGCGGGTATTCCAGCGACACCTCGAGGAGCTCACCGATCCGCAGATCGAGAAGGTGTGCCGGGTGGTGGTCCCGCGGGCACCGCGACTGACCACCGGCCAGCTGGCGGCGCTGCTGAGCAAGGCGGTGTTGCGGGTCGATCCGGATGCTGCGGATCGCCGGTACCGCAAAGGTCTGCGGGAGCGCACCGTCAGCGGCTACATCGCTCCCGACGGCACCGCGACGATCACCATCAGCGGGCTGGCCGCCGACGAGGCCGACGCCGCCTGCGCCCGGGTGCAGGAACTGGCGCGGCAGGCGCAGCGTGCCGGGCATCCGGGATCGGTCGGGCAGATCCGCGCCGACCTGGTGATCGGGCTGATGGACGGCCGATTCCACCTCATGTGCCGTGAGCAGATCATCGCTGCTCTGATCGAGGGCTACCTCGAGCGTCGCGAGCGGGAGGCCCCCTCCACTGGATCAGGTGAAACGCGTACTTCAGCTGCAGGCACCGGGATTGGCGGCTTGCCGGGAGACAATCCACCCGAGCCCGAGCCCGAGCCCGAGCCCGAGCCCGAGCCCGAGCCCGAGCCCGAGCCCGCGGTTGGGCGCGGCGTTGCGCCGAGAGGTCGCGACGACCGGGTGGGTATCGAGGTCAGGGTGGGTCTCGGCACGCTGCTCGGGCTCGACGATCATCCGGGCGAGCTTCCGGGTTGGGGGTCGGTGCTGGCCGCGGACGCCCGGATGCGCGTGGGCTTGCAACGACGTGCGGAGTGGCGGTTCGCGGTCACCGGTCCTGACGGGTATCTGGAGTTTGAGGGCGTCACCCGGCGCCGACCGGGCTCGACGGTGGCAGACGGGCCGCGGGGCGGGATCGTCGAGCTGCACGTTCCGGCCGCCTTGCTCGCTGAGCTGATCGCGGCTGGAGCCGAGGCGTGCGGGGAGTGGGCCGGGGTCGTCGCGGACATCGCCGATCAGTACGCCGGCCGCGACGGCCATCATCAGCGGCTGGATGCGCGGCCCCGAGCGCGGTTCCCAGGGGCTGCACTGCGCCGCGCGGTGCAGATCCGGGATCGGACCTGCACGTTTCCGGGGTGCCGGCACCCCGCGGCCGGATCCGATCAGGACCATACCGTCGAGTTCGAGCACAACGGCGAGACCATCCGCATCAATCTCGGGCCGCTGTGCCCGCACGACCACCAGGTCAAGCACGCGGGTGGTTGGCGGCTGCGGCAACCTGAGCACGGAGTTTTCGTGTGGACCAGCCCATTGAGGCAGGAGTATGTCACCCACGGGGAATGGATCGAACCGGAACTGCCCGAGCCGGAACCCGGGGAACCCGACCCGTGGCTGGACGAGACTCGGGACGAAGTCGATGGGCCGATCATCTTCCGGCTTCGACCGGAGTTGCCTCGTCCTCCACCGTCCCCGCGACCCGCGACAGATCCCGACGAACCGCCCCCTTTCTAGATCAAGTTTGGCCTGGGGTGAGCTGGCGGCCGCTCACCCCAGGCGCACGGTCGTGCGCTCGGTGGTGGCGCGGCGTTCCAGCGCCTCCGGGTCGGGGTGGCGGCACTGTACGAGTGACGCCGTCGCTGCGAGTACAGCGAGCAACCCGTCGCCGATGCCGTCGCGGTCGGTCCAGTCGAGCGTGGACAGAACACGGTCGGCCGGCGAGAGTCCCAGCGCCGTGGCGCGGGCGCGGGCGTCGGCTAGCACCTCGGCCACGGTCGCACCGGCCAGCGCCAGAGCGTCGTCGGGAACGGGCGCCCACGGCACGAAGTCGTCGCCCTGCAGCCGCACCTCGGACGCGAAGTCGACCACGCCGGCGGGCAGGCCCGGGACGCCCTTCCCGAAGGCGTCCAGGGACAGTGCCACCACCCCACCGGCGGGTGCGGCGGCCAGCGCGAGGTCCACGCGGTCACCGTCGCACAGCATCCACTCGGCGTCGTCCGGCTCGGTCACCACCTCGGCGCCGCACCACCAGGCGGCCAGCAGCACCACGGCCGTCTGCCAGTGCGCGGGAAGCAGAACCGCGACGCGGGTGCCCGGCTCCACGTCACACTCGTCGCGGAGCAGGTTCGCGGCCTTCGCCACCCAGTTGGCGGTGGTGATAGCGGACAGCTCGATCCGCTCACCCGTGGCGTCGTCGTAGAACGTGATCAATGGTCGGGCGGCGCCCGCGCCGGCGAGCAGCGGGTCCAGCAGGGCAGCGGTGAGCGTCACGGGGGCCTTTCAGCAGTCGGCTGACGGTCAGTCGACGCACGGTACGCCCGGCGGTGCGGTCGCCCCCTGCGGTGTACCGGGGTCGATGGCACCGGGGGCGGTGCTGTCAGCCGGGGCCGGCAGGACCGCGGGATTGAAGTCGGCGCCGAGTACCACGAGGACGTGGCCAGCGGTGAGGTCGTCGCTGCGCTCGACGTCGATCCCGCCGAGCTGCTCGGCGACGGCGTCGGCGGCGTCCCCGTCGGCGCCGGTGTAGCGGACGACCGAGGTCGGGCTCGGGTCGGTGTTGTCCACCTTCCCGCGGGTGAAGCCGAGGTCGCGAACGTGCGCGGCCACCGAGGCGGCCAGCCCCGAGACGTCGGAGGCGTTGCGCACGTCGACGACGTAACGTGACGCGATCACGTCGACCGGCGGCGGTGGGGGTAGCGGAGGGGGTGGGGGCGGCGCGGCGCGTGCGGCCTCGGCGGCTCGCTCCTGCTCGGTGATCCGCTGCTCGACGAAGGTGCGCACGTCCCTGCGGTCGACCAGCACGACATCGCCGCGGGCGTTGGTCTCCGTGCCGCGGGTGGGGATCGTCAGGAACTCCAGGTTGCCCGCCGCGATGTCGGAGGCCTGCTGCGCGAACGCCAGAAGGTCCCAGCCGGCGTCGATGACCAGCGACTTCTGTGCTACGTCGAGCAACGCGCCGAACGTGCCCGGATCGGTCAGGGTGCCTGCGGAGAGGATCTTGTCGGCCACCGCGGCGAGGAACACCTGCTGGCGGCGGATCCGGGACAGGTCCCCACCCGGCAGTCCATGTCGCTGCCGGACGAACGCCAGCGCGTCGCCACCGGAGATCGTCTGCGGTCCGGCGGGGAAACGGGCACCGGACAGCTCGTCGTCGACGGCCGCGTTCAGGCACACGTCGACGCCGCCGATGGCAGTGGTGAGGGTGTAGAAGCCGAGCAGGTTGAGCTCGGCGTAGTGGTCGACCGTGAGACCTGTCAGGCTTTCCACCGTCTTGATCAGCGTGCTGCGGCCGGTCTGCGCGGATTCGGCCTCGATCCGGGCCGGGTCGCGCACCCCGTCGGCCCTGAGCTCCTCGGCCGCCTGGGCCTTGGCCACCGGATACGCCGAGTTGATCTTGTCGCGACGGAGACCGGGGATGTCGACGTAGCTGTCCCGGGGGATGGAGAAGGCCACCGCTGCGCCGCCGCCCGCCGGGACGTGCAGCAGCATGATCGTGTCGGAGTTGAGCACGCCGGTGTCCGAACCGCTGCGCAGCTCGCGGAGCACGTCGGCCGGCAGCGGGTTGCCCTGCGCGTCGGTGCGGCTGTCCACCCCCACCAGCAGGATGTTCTGTGTCCCGCCTGCGCTGCCCCCAGTGATGACGTCCGTGGTGGTGATTCCCGCGGTGATGTCGCGGTAGAGGCCCCAGGCGGCGCCGGTGAGCGCGAACACCAGGGCCGAGGTCAGCGCCAGAGCGATCCGCACGTGCTGGACCAGGTCACGCCGGCGCGGGACGGGCGGTGCCGGGACGGGCCGACCTCCGGCCGTCCTGCGGACCGGCGTGTCGCGCGACCGGGTGGTCGGGGTGCGGGCAGGGCCGCGAGGGCTCGCGGCCGGGCGCACCGCAGTGCCGGACGACGGGCGACTCGTCGGTGACCCGCCCGAGCGCCCGGCCGACACCCGTCGGTCCACAACCACACCTCCGTTCGCTGCTTCTGCCCAGTCTTCTAGGGTGCAACATCAAGGCGCGCTCGTGCGGTACCTCGACGCGCGTGTCGCGGGTGACGATGCCCGCTTCGGCTACGCGCAGTGGTCCGGGGTGCCTCGCCCGGGATGAGAGGGGACGTCGTTGCCCGAGCAGCTGTCGGTGTTGCTGCCGGTCTGGGCCGGGGACCGGTCCGACTTTCTCACCGACGCCTTCCACTCCACGGTCGAGGAGCAGACCCGCAGGCCCGACCAGGTCGTCATTGTGCGTGACGGCCCGGTGGGTGCGCCGCTGGCCGCCCGGATCGCGGAACTGGCAGCCTCGAGCCCGGTCCCGGTCGACGTGGTGGCGCTGGAGTCCCACGTGGGGCTCGGCCCCGCCCTCGACGCGGGACTCGAGGCCTGCCGCCACGCCGTCGTCGCGCGGATGGACGCCGACGACATCAGCCTGCCGCACCGGTTCGCCGTGCAGGTGCCGATCATCGAGTCGGGCGTCGACCTCGTGGGCTCCGGCCTGCTGGAGTTCAGCGCGCACCCCGACGAGATCGTGGGCACGCGGATTCCGCCGACCCAGCCCGACGCCATCCGTGCCTGCGCCCGGTTCGCCGACCCGTTCAACCACCCGACCGTCGTCTACCGCCGCGACCTCGTGCGCGCGGTGGGCGGCTACACCGACTTCGCCCTGATGGAGGACTACCTGCTCTGGGCAAAGATGATCGTCGCCGGGGCGCGGGTGGCCAACGTCGCCGAGCCGCTGGTCAAGTACCGCATCGGGGCCGGGGCGTACGCGCGGCGCGGCGGGCTGGGCCAGCTGCGGGCCGAGCTGGCCGTGCAGCGCCGGTTCCGCCGGCTCGGGTTCACCAACCGGGGCCAGTTCCTGCGCAACGTCGTCGTCCGCGGCGGTTACCGGCTGGTCCCGGAGCGGGCCCGCCGGATGGCGTACCGGCGGATCATCGCCGTCCACCGAGCATGAGGCCCGGGAACACGCCGCGGGTGCACAGGCCATCCTGGTGTCATACCCGACCGAGTGGGAACGAGCCGGAGGAGAACGCGTGCTGCACGACGTCGAGGCTGTGGTGCTGGTGGGTGGCAGGGGGACGCGGTTGCGACCGCTCACGCTGTCGGCGCCGAAGCCGATGTTGCCCACGGCAGGGGTGCCCTTCCTGGCGCACCTGCTGTCCCGGATCTGCGCCGCGGGCGTCCGGCGCGTCGTGCTGGGCACCTCGTACCTGGCCGAGACGTTCTCCGAGTACTTCGGCGACGGTGCCGCCCTCGGGTGCGAGATCGAGTATGTGGTGGAGGACCAGCCGCTGGGTACCGGTGGGGGCATCCGGCACGTCATGAAATACCTGTCCACCGACGACGTGCTCGTGTTCAACGGCGACGTGCTGTGCGGCACCGACCTCGGCGCCATCGTCGACACCCATCGCCGCACCGAGGCGGACGTGACGCTGCACCTGGTGCGCGTGCAGGACCCCCGCGCGTACGGCTGCGTGCCCACCGGTGCCGACGGGCAGGTGCTGGACTTCCTCGAGAAAACCGAGGACCCGCCTACCAGCCAGATCAACGCCGGCTGCTATGTGTTCCGCCGCTCGGTGATCGAGTCGATTCCGCAGGGGCGGCCGGTATCGGTGGAGCGGGAGACGTTCCCCGGCCTGCTGGCGGCGGGCTCGCGAGTGTCCGGGCACGTGGACAACGCCTACTGGCGCGACATGGGCACGCCGGCTGATCTGATCCGTGGCTCGGCGGACCTGGTGCGCGGCGTCGCCCCCTCGGCGGCGCTGCCCGGACCCACCGGCGAGGCGCTGGTGCTCGACGGTGCCGAGGTCGCCGGTGAGGCGATCGTGTTCGGTGGCAGCGCCGTCGGGCGCGGGGTGCGGATCGGGGCTGGCGCGCGGGTCGAGGGCACGATGTTGTTCGACGGGGCCGTGGTGGGCGAGGGTGCGGTCGTGGAGCATGCCGTGATCGGCGCCGGGGCGCGGGTGGATGAGGGTGCGTTCGTCAGCGACACGGTGGTGGGTGACCGCGCCGTCGTCGGGGCGTACTGCGAGCTGCGCGGCGGCCTGCGGATCTGGCCGGACGTGGTCCTGCCCCCGCGTGGCGTGCGCTTCTCCCCGGATGTGTAGGCGCTTCGCGCCTGTGCGCGGAAATCGTCGCCCCGGCGACGATTTCCGCGCACGAGCGGCGGAGCCGCGGTGTTGACCCGCGAGTGGCGGCCGGAGTTCCGACTTGACTTCGTTGGCGTGCTCGCGCCGCTGCGCCGGGGCCGCGGCGACCCGACCTGGCGCTGCGCGGGCTCCGCCGTCTGGCGGGCCTCGACCACGCCGGACGGTCCGGCGACCCTGCGGCTGTGCCGTCGTGGCGACGCCACGGTGGTCGCGACAGCGTGGGGGCCGGGGGCGCAGTGGTCGCTGGACGGGCTGCCCGCGCTGCTGGGTGCCGCGGACCGCCCGGAGGAGTTCGTCGCCCACCACCCGCTGGTCGCCGACGCCGCGCGCCGGATGCCGGGGCTGCGCTTCGGCGCCTCCGGCCGGGTGTGGGACGTGCTGGTGGCCGCGGTCCTGGAGCAGAAGGTCACCGGCGTCGAGGCCCGCCGCTCGTGGCGCGAGCTGTGCCGGCGCTTCGGCGACCCGGCGCCGGGGCCGGCTCCCGACGGGATGCGCGTCCCCCCGACGCCGGAGCAGCTCCGTGCGGTGCCGGACTGGGAGTGGCACCGGGCCGGTGTCGACGCCGCGAGGCGGCGCGCGATCCGCGCCAGCGCCGCGGTAGCGCACCGGTTGGAGTCGGCGTGCGAGCTGGGCGGAGAGCAGGGACGGGAGCTGCTGCGGAAGGTCCCCGGGATCGGGGTCTGGACCGCGGCCGAGGTGGCGCAGCGCGCATGGGGCGACGCCGACGCCGTCAGCGTCGGTGACTTCCACATCCCGACGCTGGTCGGTTGGGCACTGGTGGGGTGCCCGCTCGACGATGCCGGGATGCTCGGCGTGCTGGCGCCCTACGTCCCGCAGCGGCAGCGCGCCGTGCGCTACGTCGAGGTGTCCGGGTTCCGGCGCCCCCGGTTCGGGCCGCGGTTCTCTCCTCGGGACTACCGCGCGATGTGACGCGGCGAACCCGGCTCGTGCTCAGGACCGCTGCGAGCTGAACCAGAGGTTGGCTGTGGGCAGTGGCCCGCCATCTGAGCCGCCTCCCACCCGAGGCAGACGGCATGCATCCGGCGGTCGACGGCGAGCACCTCCTCGACGTCGACCGCACCGGCCAGGATGCGAGTCCAGCATCCTGCGGCGGCACCGAGCACCGCGGCGTACGGACTGGCGTCGGCCGTTGCGGCCAGCGCCTCGGCGTGGTGTGCGACGTCGGCGGGTCGTCCCGCTGCAAGGGCGGCCTGCATGCGGTACCAGCGCAGCGGGGCGTCCCACAGCACCGGCCTGCCGACCCGGTCGAGCAGCTCGTCGGCCTCCGCCAGGTGCGAGGTGAGCCAGCCCTGTTCACCGAGCTGGGCAGCGGCGACCGCGAGCTCGCCGAGCTGGGGTAACGCGGGGAGCTCGACGGGGGACTGTACCAACGCGTCCCGGGCCCGGACCCACGCCGCGGCCAGCCCACCCGCGTCGTTCTGCCTCCTCGCGAGCGCCACCGCCAGCGCTGAGGCGATCAGCTCGTCCCGCGGCTCCAGCCGCACGCCCGGGTGAGCGCTGCGCTCGAGCGTGCGTCGCGCCTGGTCGAGCCAGCCTCCGGCTCATCGCGACCCAGGCGTACAGCAGCCGGTGGCGGCGCTGGGCGGGCAGCCCGCCGTGCTGGGCCTCGACAGCACGGTGCAACGCGGTATCGGCGACGGAGAGCTCCCCGGCCTGCATCGCGACGACGGCGGTGAGGGCGGCCGGGGTGTCCGGGAGCAGGCTCGTGGCGGCGACCGGTTCGAGCAGCGCGCTGGCCCGCATGAGCTGGGACAGCGCCGCGGGTGCGGAACCGGAGACCGTGTCCAGCATCCCGCGCGCCATCAGCGACGCCGCACCGTCGAGTGCGGTGTTCGCTTCCCCCGGCGCTGCTCGCGCGGCGTCGACGACGGCTCGAGCCTCGTCCAGCTGCCCGGTCGCGATGAGCGCGGGGACGGCCAGCACGGCGGTAGTGGCGGGCAGAGTGCGGTAGAGCTCGATGCTGCGGCCGGACAGGCCGCGGTGGGAGAGCACCGCGGCTGCCGTCGCCACGCTCTGCTCCCGGCCCGTTGCGTGGGGATCGGCGATGACGTGGTCGGCCAGCCGAAGGGCCTGGTCGAGGTCGCCGCCCAGGGCGACCGCGCGAGCCCGGCTGCTGGCGAGCTCGTGGGCTGGCCATCCGGCCTCGACTGCGGCAGCGAGCAGCTCCGCGGCCAGCGGCGGCGACGTGTCCATCGCTTCGCGAGCCGCGGTCTCGAACACGGCGGCGACCCGGTTGCCGCTCGCGCCCGTGCCCAGCAGTTGGCGGCCGGCCGCGAGGACGGAACCACCCCGGTCGAGCTCGATCCCGGCGAGTCGCCGTTGCAGGTCCCGGCTGCGCAGTACCGGGGTCAGCCGCAGGAACAGGTTCCGGATGATCGGGATGAGCGTGCCGGACTCGGTGAGCAGCCCGGTGGCACGAGCGGCCTCCACCGCGGCGTCGAGCTCGTGGGGTGCGCCGCCCAGTAGCGGTCCGAGGACGTCGCTGTCGAGCGCCGCGCCGAGGGCCATCACCTCGAGCAGGTCGTGCACCGCCGGCTCCAGTGCGTCCACCCGGTGGCGCAGCCGTTCGGCGAGGGCGACCGAGACGGTGATCCGGTCGGGTCGGTGGAACCGCTCGGGTCGGCGTGGATCGAAACGACCGGAGTCCTGCAACGCCTGGGTCACGAAGTCGACCAGTGACGGGAGCCCGCCGGACTGCTCGTGCACCAGCTCGGCCATCGCCTCGGGCGAGCGGCACCCGACCCGGTCCGCGATGCGGGAGGCCACCGCGGCCTGGCTGAGGTGGCTCACCATCACCACCACCCGCCTGCTGGCGATGCTGGCGGTCAGGGCAGCGAGTGAGCTCGGCCGCGGCCACGGCCGGTAGGTCATCACGAGCCGGGCCGACTGGGTCTCGGCGAAGCCGCGCAGCTCGTCGAGGAACGCGGGTTCCAGACGGTGCGCGTCGTCGACGAGCACCGCCTGGGTGGGGCTCAGTCGGTCTGGCGGGATGCGGCGGGAGGCGCTCCCGCGGATCACGTCGACTCCGGCCTGCTCGTACTGGCGGGCCACGGCGTCGAGGAAGAAGGTCTTGCCGGTTCCCCCGGGGCCGACGATTGCCACCGTGAGGGGCTCGGCCGGGGTGTCCGCAATCCGCTGCATGACCCAGGCCTGGGCGGGTGTGGCGCCGCCAGGTCGCTCGGCTGACGCAGCCCCCGTGTCCGTCATCGCCGTCCTTCCCCCCGCCGGTTTCCCTGACCGTCCTCCGTACCTGTCGGGAAGCGTGACGTTCCCGTTACACCGTGTTGCTTACGTGGGTAGCCTGCTCGCTCGACAGCGTCGCCATCGTGCCGACCGACCGGCGATTGTTACCGCCTGCTGCGACCGCCGGTCGAGAATGTACCGGTCGAGTGTGGCGAAGTTAGGTGAGGGTAGTTCGGTGCCGTCCTGGTGCCGCACCGTCGTGGAGGAAGGATCGTCGTATGGTCGAGCCGTACCACCGAATGCCCGACGACTGGCAGCGCGCGCTGGTCGTCGTCGCCCATCCCGACGACCTGGAGTACGGCGGCGCGGCGGCGATCGCGCGCTGGACGGCCGAGGGTCGCACCGTGACCTACCTGCTCGCCACCCGCGGGGAGGCCGGGATCGACTCGCTCCCGCCCGCCGAGTGCGGGCCGCTGCGGGAGGCCGAGCAGCGGGCGGCCGCGGCGGAGGTGGGCGTCGAGGTCGTCGAGTTCCTCGACCATCCCGACGGGCTGGTCGAGTACGGCATCCCGTTGCGCCGTGACATCGCCGCCGCGATCCGGCGGCACCGTCCCGAGCTGGTGATCACCAGCAACCACCGGGAGAGCTGGCCGGGTGGCGGGCTCAACATGGCCGACCACGTCGTCGTCGGGCGGGCCGCGATCGACGCCGTGCGCGACGCCGCGAACCGGTGGATCTTCCCGGAGCTGGGCGAGCCGTGGGGCGGGGTGCGCTGGGTCGCCGTTTCGGCCTCCCCGCAGAACTCGCACGCGGTCGAGATCAGCGGCTCGTTCGACCGCGGGGTGGCCTCGCTGGCCGCGCACCGGGCTTACCTCGCCGCGCTCAGCGGGGCGATGGCCGATCCTGCGACGTTCCTGCGCCAGATGGCCGAGGCGGACGCCGAGCGGTTGCCCGGTGCCCACCTCGCGACCGGCTTCGAGCTGATCGCCCTGTAGGGGGTCGTGCGCGGATATGAGCGCCCCAGCGCTCATATCCGCGCACGACCTAGTACTACAGAGACACTTGTTTGAGCGACCTGTGAAGATGCCGCGAGCGGGCGCCGAGCGGAGCGCTCGTGACCTGCGAGTTCTTTATGATCAACATATAACTGTCCCTGTAGTACTAGGCTCTAGGGGTGAACCCGTCGACGGCGCAGGCACACGTCGTCGTCGACGAGCTGGTGCGGTGTGGGGTCACCGACGCCGTGCTGTGCCCGGGCTCGCGCAACGCCCCGCTGTCGTTCGCGTTGCATGCCGCCGACGCGGCGGGGCGGGTGCGGTTGCACGTGCGGATCGACGAGCGGACGGCCGCGTTCCTCGCGCTCGGGCTCGCGCTGCGCTCGGGGCGGCCGGTCCCGGTGTGCACGACGTCCGGTACGGCCGTGGCCAACCTGCACCCGGCCGTGCTCGAGGCGTCCCACGCCGGGGTGCCGCTGCTCGCGCTGACCGCCGACCGGCCGCCGGAGCTGGTCGGCACCGGCGCCAACCAGACGATCGCGCAGGCCGGGATCTTCGGTAGTGCCGTGCGGCTCGCGCTCAACGGTGCGGTCGGCGGTGCGGGCAACGGTCCCCTGCGTTCCATGGTCGACCGGGCCGTCGCGGCGGCGGCTGGGGCGCTCGGCGGACCACCCGGTCCGGTGCACCTCAACCTGCCCTTCGCCGAGCCGCTGGTGCCCGACGGCTTTGGTACGCCGCCGGCCGGCCGCACCGGCGGCAGACCGTGGACGGTGGTCCCGGCGAGCACGTGCTCGGCCCCGCCGCTGCCGCTGGATCCGACGGCCCCGACACTGGTCCTCGCCGGCCACGGCGCCCCGGTGTTCGACATCCCCGTGCTCGACGTCCCGGTGGTCGCCGAGCCCGCCGCCGCGGCCTGGCCCCGCGCGCTGCGCACCGGTCCGTGGCTGCTCGGGGCGCCCGCGGCGGCGGCGCTGAAGCCGGCTCAGGTGGTGGTCGCGGGCCGACCGACGCTGCACCGGCCGGTGCAGCGGCTGCTCGCCGATCCGGACGTCGCCGTGTACGCGCTCGCTGACCCTGGTGGCGGCTCCTGGACCGACGTCGCCGGCACCGTCCGTGCCGTCGGCACCCTGCCGACGCTCGCGCCGGACCCGGCCTGGGTGCAGCGCTGGCGCGAGGCCGACCGGGCGGCCTCGGCCGCGCTCGACCGCCTGCTCGACGATCCCGCCGCCCCCACCGGCCTGCGGCTTGCCCGCGCGCTCGTCGCGGCCCTGCCCGCCGGCGCGCAGCTCGTGCTCGGCTCGTCGAACCCGGTGCGCGACGTCGCACTGGCCGCCGCACCGCGGCCCGACCTGACGGTGCACGCGAACCGCGGCGTCGCCGGCATCGACGGCACCGTCTCGACCGCTGTCGGCGCCACGCTGGCCCACGGCGGTCCCGGCTACGCGCTGCTGGGCGACCTCACGCTGCTGCACGACACGACGGGACTGGTCATCGGTCTGGACGAGCCGCGCCCGGACCTCACCGTCGTCGTGCTGAACGACGACGGCGGCGGCATCTTCGGCCTGCTCGAGCAGGGTGGCGCCGAGCACGCGACGGCGTTCGAGCGGGTCTTCGGCACCCCGCACCGGGTCGATCTGGCCGCGCTGTGCGCCGCGACGGGGATAGCGCACGCCTGCGTGGACGTGGCCGACATCCCGGCCGCCCTCGCCCCCGCGCCGGGGCTGCGGGTGGTGGAGGTGCGCGCCGACCGCTCAGCGCTGCGGTCCGGGCACGCTGCGGTCCGGGCGGCGGTGGACGCGGCCGTGGCGGCCTCCGGCGTCCACCGCACGGATGCGGCGACCCGCTCCCGCCGCGGGATGTGAGCGAGCAGCCCGTTGCGCGGTCGACGCCGCTGCCTCGCGCCGCGGTCGGGTGACGGCCTGGTGGGTCAGCTCAACCGGCGAGGAGTCGATCGTCATCGCGCAGCGTCAGGCCGAGCAGATCAGTGCGCAGGCCGGGTAGCGGCGCTGGTACGAGGTGCGCAGCGCCTCGCGATCCGATGGCTACTAACCGCCCGTGTGAACACGTGTTCGCTGCCGCGAACGTCCGGTGGGGTCAGAGGAGATGGTCGAAGGTGCCGTCGCGGGCGCCGCGCAGCATGGCCGCGATCTCCGGTTCGCTGAACTGGAGCATCGGGCCGTCCGGGTTGTCGGAGTCGCGGACCCCGATCACCCGGCCGACCTTGGCGAGCTCCACGCAGCTGTGGTCGGGCTTGCTGGCGGTGATCCAGTCCGCGTGGTCGAAGACGTGGTGGGGCAGGTGGTCGTCGCGGTGCATGTCGGCGGGTCATCCCTTCGGTGGCGCTTGCCTCGTGTACTCGTCCGCCACTTCCCCGATGAAGTCGAGGGACTCCACCGGACCCAGCGCGGCGGCCTGGAGGTAGGCCCACAACTGCTCGTAGGCCGCTACCCGAGCGTGGTCGTCAAGATAGCGCGCGTCGTCGTACATCTCGACGTAGACGAAGTCCAGCGGCCCGGCGACACCCGGCCCGGGAACATGCAACAGAGCGAAGCTGTCGTTGCCGAAGATGACCGGGCTCGGGTTGTCGAACCGCAGAACTTGCAGCTGGACGTTCGGTAGCTCGGCAACTTCGGCGAGCCGCTGCAGCTGCTCGCGCATGACCTCGTGGTCGCCGTAGACGCGCCGCAGGCACGACTCGGACAGCACGAAACCGACCATGGGTCGGTCCTCCTCGCGCGTGAGGATCTTCTGGCGCTCCCGCCGGGCCTGGACGACGTCGTCCACCGGTGAGGTCGTGCCGAACGGCGTCGGTACCTGGTGCAGCGCTCGGACGTAGCCCTCGGTCTGCAGCAGTCCGGGCACGATCTCGGTCTCGACGATGCGGACGCGGTTGCTGTAGCGCTCCAGGTCGATCAGCAGGCGCAGCCACTCGGCGTAGACGGCGCGGTAGCCGGTCCAGTCGCCCCTCTTGCCCAGCTTGCGGGCGAGGTCGGCCAGGATCTCGGCGAGCTCGGGGTCGGCGCCGTAGAGCTCGCCGAGCACCTTG